>Ga0136615_10000293_pt1 | contig 22267 bp, 24 predicted proteins | sample AntDrymUQ2882206_2_FD_106647 | JGI IMG/M metagenome (GOLD analysis project Ga0136615, IMG submission 106647) | Polar desert sand microbial communities from Dry Valleys, Antarctica - metaG UQ288 (22.06) | ecosystem: Environmental > Terrestrial > Soil > Desert | place: Antarctica: Dry Valley... | reverse complement strand
TGGAGCTCGTGGGTGAGGCTGCACCCGAGGAGATCGCGCTGGGCAAGTACCGCTCCACCATAGAGGCTCGGGTCAGCGCCGCCATCAGGCCCGCCGCCGAGGATGGAGACGGCCCGAGCGCGCTCCTGCCGGTGCTTCGCGACATGGCCGGCATCGGGACCACCGACATCTCGCCCTTCCTGACCTCCCGCCCGTCGCTGCCAGCAATCAAGAGCCACCTGAGCCATGCCGTCGTGGACTCGGGTTGGGAGCGCCGGGTGGCGGCCGCGCTGGATGAGTCACGGCGCGTCCACGCCTGGGTCAAGAACGTGCGGCTGGGTTTCACCATCCCCTACCAGCATCAGGGCGTCGGCCATGAGTTCACGCCGGACTTCCTGTGTGCGCTCCGAGGCGCGACCGGCGCGCCCAGCGACGAGCACCTGATCATCGAGGTCAAGGGCCTGGAGCGGGAGCAGGACCGCTCCAAGGATGTCGGCGCGCGGCGCTGGCACGACGCGGTCAACCACTGGGGCAAGCTGGGCCGCTGGCGTTACGCCAAGATCCACACGCCGTATCAGCTGTCGCAGGTGCTGGGCGTGGCGGACCGCTCAGAGGGCGACGAGTGACCATCGACCTCAACGGGATCCGGCTTCGCAACCGACTGCTGACGTCGGCCAGCCTGTTGGGCTATGGCGCGTCCAAGCGCCGGCTGATCCTGTACGGCCTCAGCCCCATCGCGCAGTGGGTGCCGCTCGACCGATTCGGAGCGGTGGTCACGCGCACCCTTACGCTCCAGCCACGCGAGGGCAACTTCTCGCTGCGCGAGGACTGGAAGCCGTGGGAGATCCGCCGGATGCTGCGGCTCTACTCCGGCGCGTTGCGGCGCGTGGACGGCGGCTGGATCAACGCCTTCGGCTGGTCCAACATAGGCATCGAGGCTTACTTCGACGACTACTTCCCGCGCACCGCTGCGCTGAACCGGATCGTCAGCCTGGGTGGTTTTTCGGCGGACGAGTTCGGGGCGCTGGTGGAGACCGTCAACCTGCGCGCCGCGCCGGGCGAGATCGCCGCGGTGGAGTTCAACGTTTCCTGCCACAACGTGAACTTCGACTTTGAGACCATCCTGGAAGAGGTCCTCGCCCGGGCCGTTCCGGCCAGCCGTCACCCGGTCATCCTCAAGCTCTCGCCCGATGAGGATTACGTTGCTCACGCGCGCATGGCGGAGCGATACGGCGTGGCGGCGCTGACCGCCATCAACTCGGTCAAGGCGCTGCGACTCGATCCCGAGACGGGCCAGCCGCTGCTGCGCAACGGCTACGGCAGCTTGTCCGGACGTGCCATCAAGCCCATCGGGCTGCGCATCGTGTCCGAGCTGCGCGAGGCGGGCATCAGCCTGCCCATCATCGCCACTGCTGGCATCCGCGACTTCGACGACTGCCGCGAATACTTCTGGGCCGGCGCCGATGCCGTGAGCCTGGGCAGCGCCACATGGCTGCGGCCGATGCCGCTCTACGCGCTGGGGCCGCTGGAGGGGCTGCGCATCCGGCGGCTCATCGGCCGGGTAGAGCGCTATCAGCTGCCGGCGCGAAAGCGTACGGCAGCAGAGCCGACACGGGCGTGACCGGCGGGTCGCCCGTGCTTCCTGTCACCTATCACCCCCGGTGATGGTAAGCAAGGACCCACCGTTCCTCACCGCGCCCGCGACCATCCGCGGCCGTCCTCGGAGCGGTAGGGTTGCCGAGTCGAGCGTGGCTGGGGCGGGGCCGGAGGGCGCCGCGTTCTGCTGGCATGGGCGCGCGGCTGCCCGAGCGGCCATGGCGCCACTTACCATCATCGGGGGTGATGAGCGGTGGGGATGAAGGCCAGGACGGGAGATACCATCACCCCCGGTGATGGGCGGCAAGAACGGCGGGGCGATGCGGACGAGCGCGCCCATCTAGCCGCCGAGATCGTCGCGGCGGCCGTGCTGCGCGGCCACTTCACCCTGCGCTCGGGGGCCACCAGCGACTACTACATCGACAAGTACCGCTTCACCACGCAGCCCGCGCTTCTCACGCGCATCACGGACGCGTTGCTGCCCCACGTGCCATCCGACACGCAGCGCATCGCGGGCACGGTCCTGGGCGCGGTGCCCCTGGCCGTGTGCCTGTCGCTGCGAACGGGCGTTCCCAGCGTCCTCGTCCGCGCCGATGCCAAGGCGTACGGGACGGCCAAGGCGGTCGAGGGCGAGCTCCTGGCCGGCGAGCGCGTGCTGCTCATCGAGGATGTGGTGACCTCCGGCGGTGCGGCCATGGCGGCCCTGGAGGCGCTGCGCGGCGCCGGCGCAGAAGTGAACGGCATCCTGGCGGTCATCGATCGCGAGGACGGCGGCGCGCAGCGGCTGGCTTCCGCGGAGGTGCCTTTCCTGGCGCTATTCACACGCACGGAGCTGGGCCTGGGAGGGTCGTGAGCTCGGGGGCTGACCTCGTCGTTCGGAACGGCGTGGTCGTGACCCCGGGCTCCATCGCTGAGGCGGACCTCGCCATCCGCGACGGTCGCTTCGTGGCCATCGCCGGCCGGGGCGGTCTTGATCTCCGATCGCTCGGGCTGGACGAGGCCGAGGTGGTCGACGCCAGCGGGCTTCACGTGCTGCCCGGGGTGATCGACGCCCACGTCCACTTCCGCGAGCCGGGCCTGGAGCACAAGGAAGACTGGGCCAGCGGGTCTGAGGCGGCCGTGATGGGTGGCGTCACCGGCGTCCTGGAGATGCCCAACACGATCCCCCCCACCGACCGCGCCGAACGGGTCGCCCAGAAGCGGCGCCTCGCGGAGGGGCGCTCGTGGGTCGACTTCGGGCTGTTCGGGCTGCTGGGACGCGAAGGCGTCGGGCACATCAGACCGATGGCAGACGCTGGCGTCATCGGCCTCAAGTGCTTCCTGGGAGAGACGACCGGCGCGCTGCCCGCCCCCGACGACGAGGAGCTGCTGGGAGCGCTGCGCGAGGCCGCGTCGCTGGGGCTGCGCGTCGGTTTCCACGCGGAGGATCGCGCCATCATCGCCCCGCTGATCGAGGCAGCGCGGGCCGTCGGTCGCAGCGACGCCCTGGCGCATACCGCGACGCGACCGATAAAGGCGGAGGTCCAGGCCATCGAACGGGCCTGCCGGCTGGCGGCCGAGGCTGAAGCCGCCATACACATCCATCACGTCTCTTCCCGGGCGGGGCTCGATGCCGTGGACGCGTGGCGTGCCAGGCGCCTCGGAGTCACGGCCGAGGTGACGCCCCACCATCTCCTGCTGTCCACCGCCGACGACGCCGTCCGACTTGGCCCCATGACCCGGGTGAATCCGCCGCTCCGAGCGTCCGGCGAGGGGGAGGCGCTCATGGAGGCCCTGGCGGCCGGCCGTATCGACCTGGTGGCCAGCGACCATGCGCCACACACACGCGCGGAGAAGGCGGGCGACGACGTCTGGGAGGTGGCGCCGGGGTTCAGCGGAGTGGAGATCCTGCTGCCGCTCCTCCTCACTGCCGTCCAGGCCGGCCAGCTCACGTTGAACGACGTGGTCCGCGCCACCTCCGAGGGACCGGCGCGGACGTGGGGCCTATACCCCGGCAAAGGGGCCATCGTGGTGGGCTGGGACGCGGATCTGACCCTGGTGGATCTGCGTCGCGAGTGGGTCATAGACCAGTACCGGCTCCACGGTAAGGAGCCGGTGACGCCCTTCCACGGCCGCCGCACCGTGGGCGCGGCCACCGCCACGATCCTTCGCGGCCGCGTGGTGATGCGAGACGGTCAGCTGGTCGGGCGTCCCGCCGGGCGGCTGGTCAGGCCCGCCGAGCGGATCCGTCTGGCCTCGACGCGACAAGTCAGGTAGGTCCTGCCTCCGCGCAGGGTGGCTTCGGGAAGTGCCGCTTGGCCGGTCGGCTCGTCATCGAATTCCCCGCGGCCCAGAGGGAACGTTCGATGCCTGCCAGGTCTGCCAGATCATCGATCTCCTGGTGACGAAGGAACTCTGCCGAGGCAGCGTCCGGTGCGGTGCTCAGATACTGTGCGGGCCCTCCCGGTCGTCGTGCCAGCGCCCAGCCAGCTGAGCGTCGCTTTCCCAGTAGAAGCGGACGTCCCGGTCGGCGTTGCGCAAGACGATCACGACAGCAGCGAGACCGCGAGTCATCACCTCTTGAGGCGATCCGTCCTCCGAATCCCAGCCAGTGCTGAGGATGCCGGCCGGCGTCTGGCCGTCCAGCGCTGATCGCGGGCGCTCCAGCAGCGGCGGATCCCGAACGCTCGCCATCCGCATACCGGCGCAGGGACGCCTCGGAAGTGCCGGCGAGTCCGGCCAGGCGCGGGTACCCGACCACCGCGACGAGTCTCGGGATCTCGCCGGCTGGGACGGGCGAGGCGACAAGGGCTCGCCGCAGGTCATGGGTACGAGCTGGATCGCCCAGTTCGCGCGCTTCGACCTCGACTTCTTCGTGCCTGACCCGCCCAACCGCATCGACTACGCGACCATCCAGTTCAACACGCTGATCCAGTGGAACCGCGGCTTCAACTAGTCGTGCTATGACATCCCGTACTTCCCCTACACGCTGTGCAACGCCGATGCCCGGAAGGTGGCCAACCACGAGATGGGCCACGCGCAGGGCCTGGCGCACGTCTCGGATGCGACGATCGGAACCCGGCAGGCCATCATGCGTCAGGGTCCCGTGTTCTACTCGGACGTCCAGGCCGACGACCGGGACGGCATCATCGACATCTACGGAGCGTGCCCATGAGCCTCGTGCGCGCCGCCGCGGCCGGCCTGCTGGCCGTCGCGTCGCTGGGCTTCCTGGCCGGCCTGCTCCTGGTGACGAGACCGACACCGCCCGGCGGGAGCGGGCCGGCGGCGGCCGTCGGCGTGGAAGCGACCGCCGAGATTGCCGCGACGTCGCAGGCGATCGCTCCCTCACCGAGCCCCCAGCCGTCCACCCCGCAGGCGGAGGCGAGCCTCGTCCCGCTCGCACCGGCGGAGTCCCCCGAGGCACCGCCGGACTGCCGCGGCTCTTTCTCGCTTATCGATAGCGCCCCTGCGACCATCGACCTCCTGACGCGCATCTCGTCCTCCGTGGTCCTCGGCTCGGTCACCGGCGTCGGACCCGGGCAGTGGAACACCAAGGATGGTCGTCTGCCAACCGGCGAGGACCTGATGGACCCGTTCGACGTCATGCGCCTGCTGCGGGTGGACGTCGAGCGGCAGTTGGGCTACCAGGGCGCGGCGACGACGCTGATCGTCAGAATCCGCGGCGGGACCATCGGCTGCGCCAGCTTCACGGACAGTGAGTTCCCTAACGTCATCGAGCCAGGTCAGCGGTTCGTCCTATTCCTCGACGGTTGGACGCCGCCTCGGAACGGGCTCGTGGGGGTCCAGCGCGTCGAGCTGATGTGGCCGGTCGATCAGGAGGGTCGTGTGGCGACACCGGAGGACGGCACCCTGACCATCGAGGAGCTGGCGACCAGGGTGGCTGCAGCCGAACGCCAAGCCGAGTGATTCCCAGCCCGCCCGATGGTGGGCGCTGCTCACTATCGCCGGTGCGCTATCTCTAGCTCTCGCTCGTCGAGGACCACATCCCAGTGCGCCTCAAGAAGCTCGAAGCGGCGCTGCTCCTCAGCGCGGAAGCGTTCCTGGTCGGGGAACAGTCGCGCCATGAGCTCCGTCGGTGTGTGGGCAGCGATGGCCGCCCAGTCGCGATAGGTGATGGTCACCAGGACATCCCAGTCAGCGCGGCCGTCGCCGTGGAAGCGCGGCGTGTACAGACGCACGTCCGAGTAGCGCCCTTCGTCGCGCTGTGCCCGCAGCAGCGGCCAATGGTTGCGCTGGAACAGCTCCAGCCACTCGTCGTGCGCTCCCCAGCGGGTGCGGTAGTAGTACGCCACGGTGACCGGACCCGACTCGTTCATGCTCGACCCTCCAGCCCGGCTCGCCAGCCTTCCGGCACCGACCCGTAGCGGACCTCCTCGGCCCGCAGGAATGTCCCCAGCTCGCGTATGGCATCGCCCACCGCATGCCCGACCGCTGCGTCATCGACCGGCGCATCCGGCTCCACATGAACGGCGCGCACGTCGAGGACGCGCCGCCTTCGGTCCATCTTGGGGTCCACCCGTCCGATGAGCCGGTCCCCGTACAGGATGGGCAGCACGAAGAAGCCGAACTTGCGCAGGTCCTTGGGCACGTACATCTCCAGGCGGAAATGGAAGCCGAAGAGGCGTTCCGTGCGTTCCCGGTCGCGGATGAGCGGGTCGAAGGGCGAGAGCAGGGTGGTTCGCGGTCGCCATCCCCGCCCGGTCAGGGAGTCGATCAGCGGGAGGTCTTCGGCGAGCATGAACGCCTCCCGTTCCGGGTCGGCCCGGAGATCCACGCGTTGGAGACTGCCATCTGCGATGAGGCGATCGATGGCCGCCTGAGCTTCGGCCGCGGGCAGGATAGGCACCCGGTCCCGGATCTCACGCCGATCGGCGAAGCCGAGGCGGGCGACTGCGGAACGTACGCGTCGATCGGCGAACGCTTCGGCATCGATAGCGTCGCGCTGCGGCGGCTGCTGGACCACCCGTTCGGCCAGGTCCCACAGTCGCTGACCTCCCTCTCGTCCTGCCACCAGGATCTCTCCGCGGCGGCTCATGAGCTCGAACATCTGGGGCACGTTGCGCCCGCCGGTCCAGCCGGACGACTTCCAGTCCGTGGTCCCCGGAGGAGCAACGAAGACGCGCGAAGGCAGCGGCCCATCGGCCTTGAGCCGCTTCAGGATCGACTGGCGGAGCGCATCGTTCTCCGCCATCCAGTCCCGGACCCGCCGCTCCCACGCCCCGTCCCGAGTGCCGAACCGGTCCATGGCGAAGGACTGTTCGGGATAGGACTCGGTGGGCATGATGAACGCGGCGTACTCGAACAACCGTCGGTCCGTGAAGCGCAGCCGGTCGAGATCGCGCGGATCATAGGGACCGAGGCGGCTCCAGAGCACCAGCAGATGCGTCCGCTCGACCGCGCGCGTGGGGTCGATCTGCAGCGATCCGAGTCCCCGCACCACCGCCATGATGCCCTCTCGGTCGGGGGCGGGGCGCGGTCCCTCCAGGAGCGCGGCTCGCACGGCCAGCCGGCGAGCGACCTGCGGGGAGAGTGACGGTGCTTTCACCTGGCGATCGTAGTGCCTGCGATCGGCGCGGACCGGATGCGCCCGGCAGTTCCCGTCGAATGTCCATCACGCGAACGTTACGCGGGAAACCGTCGCTCATCTCCTCGTTCCAGGGCGCGAGGGGAGCCGAATCGAGCGTGGATCGAAGGCTCGCGGTCCTCACTCGACGCGTCCAGGCGCTCAGATCCCGCGTAACGCCCGCCTCATGGACGGATGACGGGAAGCGGTCGCCTCGGCGGCCTTAGTGACCGCTCCACGGCGCATGATGGGAAGTGCCGCCTGCGACGTCGGCGCCCCTCTCAGCGGAGCGCCGGTCAGTCGCCCTCGTAGTGCTTGAAGATCACCGCGCCGTTGTGACCACCCAGGCCGATGTTGTCCGAGAGCGCGTAGCGCAGCCGCATCGGGCGTGAGGCGCCATGCACGATGTCCAGGTTGATCTCGGGATCCGGATCGCGGTAGTTGATGGTGGCCGGCACGCACTGGTTGTAGAGAGAGAGGATGGTGGCGATCGCTTCGAAGGCGCCGGAGGCGCCCATCAAGTGTCCCGTCATGGACTTGGTCGCGCTGATGGCGACCTCGGGGGTGCGCTCGCCGAACACGGCCCAGATGCCCTGCGCCTCGCGCAGGTCGCCCAGCGGCGTGGAGGTCCCGTGGGGGTTGATCATGTCGATCTGGTCGGCGGGCACCTCGTGGCGCGCCAGTGCCTGGAGCATCGCCCGACGGACCCCGTCGCCCTTCTCGACCGGTTGGATGAGATCCCACGCGTCCGACGCGGAGCCGTAGCCGGTCACCTCCGCATAGACGTGTGCGCCGCGAGCCTTGGCGTGCTCCATGTCCTCCACGATGAGCGCCCCGGCACCCTCGCCCAGCACGAAGCCGTTTCGCGTCAGATCGAACGGCCGCGACACCGTCTCCAGGCCCTCGCCGGGCCGCGGCTGTCCGATGCCGCGCATGTTGGCGAAGCCGATCATGGCCAGCTCGTGGATCGAGTTCTCCGTGGCGCCCGTCACCGCAGCCACATAGTCGCCACGACGGATGCCCTCGGCGGCCTCTCCGATGTTGTGCGTGCCAGTGGAGCAGGCCGTGATGATGGCCATGTTGGAGCCACGGATGCCCGTCTCGATGGCGATCTGTCCCGACGCGGTGTCATTGAGCATGTTGGCGATAAAGAACGGGCTGACCAGGCGATGGCCCTTTGTCTCCCAGATCTTCTGGTTCTCCATCATCAAGTGCGGCCCGCCGCCGCCCGAGCCGAAGATGACGCCAAGGTCATCGCGGTTGGCATCGGTGATCTCCAGGCCGGAGTGGCTGATGGCCATCTTGGCTACGGCCACACCCATCACCACGTTGCGATCGGTACGGCGGGCCGCCTTGAAGTCCATCCACTGAGAGCCGTCGAAGTCGACCTCGCCGGCGATCTGCGCTTCGTACGGGGTGGGATCCCAGCGGGTGATCCGGCGGAGTCCGCTCACGCCCTTGACCAGGTTGGTCCAGACGGTGTCCAGGTCCTGGCCGATGGGGCTGATGACACCCATGCCGGTGACGGCGACTCGGCGAGAGAAGTCGGGGCGGCGCATGGTGCTGGCGGGATCCTCCGGGGCTTGGCGGCCGTTCAGGCCGTGACTGGACTGGGTTCGAAGGAAGGCAGGGTCATGCCGGTCGTGGACGTGGGATCGTCCAGGGCGACGGTCCGGATGCCTGGCGCGATCCGCTTCATGAGCCCGGTGAGGACCTTGCCCGGACCGACCTCGACGGTCAGGCCGACGCCGGCCGCTTCGATAGTGCGTCCGATGCGCACCCAGTCGACGCCGCGAGTCAGGTGGTCGATGAGCTCGGCGCGACATTCCGCCCCGGTGGTCAGCGGTCGCGCGTTGGCGTTGGCCAGGAGCGGCGCGGACGGGTCGCGGAAGGGGACCGCGGCGATCACGGCCGTCATGATCTCCGCCGCCCGCGCCATGAGCGGCGAGTGCGCGGCCACGCTGACCGGCAGGACGATGGCGCGTTTGGCCCCGAGCGTCCTGGCCGCCTCCGCGGCGGCCTCCACGGCTCGTCGCTCGCCGCTCAGCACGATCTGGCCGGGCGAGTTGCGGTTGGCGATGGTCAGCACACCGGCTGCCGAACCCAGGGCCTCCAGCTCCGGGATCCGGGTCTCGTCCAGGCCGATCACGGCGGCCATCGCGCCATCCGGCGCCGAGGCCTGCATCTGCCGTCCTCGTTCACGGACGAGGCGCATCGCGTCGGAGAGCTCCAGGACGCCGGCCGCGACCATGGCACTGTACTGACCCATCGAATGACCGGCGTAGAAACGCGTGCGGGGAAGGGACCGCCCGTCGCGCGCCAGGGTCTCCTCCAGGGCGCGGAGGTAGGCGATAGACGTGGCAAGCAGTGCCGGTTGCGCGTTCTCCGTGCGGTCCAGGTCCTCCGCGGGACCCTCCCAGGCAAGGTGGGAGATGTCCTCTTCCAGCGCGTCGCCAGCGATGCGGAAGACGCTCGCCGCCGCCTCCGAGCCGTGCGCCAAGGCCCGTCCCATGCCGACCGACTGGGATCCCTGACCGGGGAAGAGCAGCGCGATCTCCGTCAAAGTCTTCCTCGTCATCGTCGCTCGGGCACGGTGTCGTGCCGTGACGCACGGCGTGGCACGGCCCCCACGCCCTCGTGCCCAACCGTAGCAGGCGTGACGGCCCGGTTCGGCCGAATCCATGCAAGCCTGCAGCCAAGCTGGTCGCCGGGTACGCTCTGGGTGATGACGACGCCCGATCCCGCCAGGCCGCTCAGCGAGGTCGTTCGGGCGGCGGGTGACGAGATCCAGAGCCCGCGCCTGCTTTCCGACCGTATCGCCGTGGGCCGCGCGGTCTGGCGAGACCTGGTCATCGGCTTCGCGGCACAGCTCGGTGAGCTGGACCTCGGGTTCACGCAGCTTGCCGCCCTGTACGCCGTGTCGGGCACCGAGACGCTGACCGTGGCCGACCTGGCGGAGCGGATCGGCCGTTCGCCCTCGGCTACCAGCCGGGTCGTCTCCTCGCTCGCGCGTCGCGGCCTGCTGGCACGGGCAGAGGAAGTGGCCGACCGGCGTCAGCGCACACTGGCCATGACGCCGAGCGGCACGGCCGTGCTGGCGGCTATCGACAAGGCTCGCGCGGATCAGTTCATGGCGGTGATCCGGCAGTTGCCCTTCCAGGAGCGCGCGCTGGTGGCCATGGCCGTGGCGGCTCTGGCCGACCGTGCTCTCACTCGCCGCGGTGGCCTGCGCCGCGCAACGCGTTGAGGGTCGCCTTGGAGCGACCTCTAGTCGTCGTCCTCGGCCAGTGGTTCGGCCGCGTTCCAATCCGTCACGCGGAGCGGGGTGATGCGAATGAGCGGGCGTGTCTCCAGCTCGTGGCCGCGGTACTGCGGGTACCGTTCGCGCAGGGCGGTCACAGCCGCGGAATGCTCCGTGCCACAGGTCTCCGGTTCGACCAGGACCGCCAGCCCTTCGAGGCGAAGCCAGGCGAGGGCCGACCAGTCCTCCGACCATCGTTCCAGGAGCATGCTCACGCGCGGGTCGGCCGCGATGTCGCGCACCCGGGCCAGCGATGTCGGGTCCGAGACGCGCTTGGGCTTCTCATCCAGCGGGCTGTAGACGCGGATCCCCTGCTCGGCGTCTGGATCGGCGACGGCCGCGAAACAGACCGGTACCAGCCGTGGCACGCCGCTCGTCGAGATGGTAGCGAGGGTGGCCGTGCGGGCGGTGGTCAGGAGTTCCAGGGGCGGCCCGTCAGGCGCCACGACCATCACTGGCCTCGATTCCGTCCGGCCGCCGGGTGCCTTCCGGGACGAGTGATGGGTCCTTCTGACGCGGAGGAGACCAGCGCCCCGTACTTCGCGAAGACGCCGGTCGTGTAGCGCGAGCGAGGCGGCACCCAGCCAGCCCGCCGGCGGTCCCGCTCGTCCGCGTCAGCCTCGATGTCCAGGCTCCAGCGGGCGTCCACGTCGACGATGATGGGGTCCCCGTCGCGGACGAAGGCGATGGGTCCACCGAGGGCAGCCTCGGGTCGGCATACAGCACGGCGGGTGCACCCGGCTCCGTGGAGCACCACGTGCACGTCCCAGATGTGGTCGACGATGGTGCGCGGCTGTGACGTCACGGCGACCCTGTGCAGTTCCCCGTGTTGACCGGCTCGGGGTGGGAGCGTAGCAGACGGTTCCCGTAGAAGGCGTCGGGGTGGTCCGGAAAGGTGTCCTGCTACGATCGGTCCCCATGTCCCCCCGTCTGGGCTCCGAAGGCACCGAAGCTCCGCTTCGGGTCGGGCTCCTCGGCCTGGGCACGGTCGGACGAGCGGTGGCCGAAGCGCTGCTGGACGCGGGCTGGTGTGACGGCGTGCGTCGCCGGGGCGGTCGAGCGCTGCAGCTGGTGGCCGTCGGCGCGCGCGATCCGGGCCGCTCCCGCGGACTGAGAATGCCGGCTTCCGTCGAGGCCTCGAGCGACCTGGATGCAGTCGTGGCTCGACCCGACCTCGACGTCGTGGTGGAGCTGCTGGGTGGCCTGGACCCCGCCGAGCGGCTGCTGCGATCGGCGCTCGAGCGTGGCCGCGGAGTGGTCACCGCCAACAAGGCGCTCCTCGCGGCGCGCGGCGCTTCGCTGGAGCGGCTGGCGCGGTGGACCGGTGCACCGCTGCGCTTCGAGGCCGCGGTCGGCGGCGGCATCCCCATCCTGACGCCGCTCGTGCGGGACCTGGCGGCAACGCAGATCCGGTCGGTCTCGGGCATCGTCAACGGCACGACCAACCACATCCTCACGGCCATGACGCGCGACGGCGTGGCCTACCGGACGCGGTGGTGGACGCCCAGCGGCTGGGCTTCGCGGAAGCCGATCCCAGCGCCGACGTGGAGGGCCTGGACGCCGCTGCCAAGTCGGCCATCCTGGCCCGCCTCGCCTTCGGTGTCTGGCTCGATCCGGAGGCCATCCCACGGGGGTCGTCGGCGGGAGAGGACGCCGCTCCCGGCATCACCGGGGTCACGCCGCAGGCCATCCTGGCGGCGGGCGACCGAGGGTTCGTCATCAAGCTCGTGGGGCGTGCCGAGCAGAGCGCCGATGGCACCGTGAGCGCGTGGGTGGCACCGGTGGCCGTGGCGCGTTCGTCGCCCATGGGGTCCACCGACGGGGTCACCAACATCATCGAGATCGAGGCCGACCGCGTCGGGCGGCTGTGGTTCCGGGGTCCGGGCGCCGGTGGTCCCGCGACCTCCAGCGCAGTGCTGGCCGACCTGCTCGCGCTGGCTCGCGGCGAAGGTGCCACTTGGGGCGCGCTGCCGGAAGCGCCACCGGCGGCCGTTTCGGCCAAGGGCTGGTCCGGTCCGTGGCTGGACCTGAAGGTGGACCCCGGGCGGTCGCGCTTCCCGCTTCTCGCAGGCCCGCCTGCCTGACGAGAAGGGCCCCGCCCCAGGACTTGCGCGACCCGGCCCGTCTCGGCTAGGCTGCGCGGCACGATCGGATCGCTGGCAGCAGATGATCGGATCTCTTATCAAGAGTGGCGGAGGGACCGGCCCGATGAAGCCACGACAACCTACCGGCCTCGAGCCGGCAAGGTGCCAAACCCGGGCAGGTCCACCTGCGCGATAAGGGAGTCACTTCGAGACCCTTCCGCGCGGAAGGGTCTTCCCATGTCGGTCCCCCGTCACCCAGCCCATTGCCGCGTCCCGCGAGGCCCGGCAGGGAGGAGACCACATGACCACCACTCTGGTCCAGACCGCCGGGACACTCGTGGACCACTCCGCGGAGCCACCGACGGAGCCACCGGCACACTCATCCGCCGTGAGCTCGCCCGCGACATCGTCGCGCGTGCTCGGCCTGATCTGCCGGTCGTGCAGACTGGAGCAGCCGCTCGGTCTTCGCTACGTCTGTCCCCATTGTTTCGGCCCGCTCCAAGTGCGCTATGACCTGAAGCTCATCGCCGAGCTCGTGGACCGCAGCGTCATCGAGTCAAGGCCGCCCGGCATCTGGCGCTACCTGGAGCTGCTGCCGGTGGAGCGTGTCCCGCGGCGTTCCCTGGCTGTCGGCTCCACGCCGCTGATCGCCGCCGAGCGCCTGGGGGCCTCCCTGGGCATCGACCGGTTGTGGCTCAAGGACGACACGCGCAATCCCAGCTTGAGCTTCAAGGATCGGGCTGTGGCCATCGCAGCCGCTTTGGCGATGGACTGGGAGCTGCCCGCCCTGGCGTGCGCGTCGACCGGGAACCTGGCGGCAGCGACGGCCGCCGCGGCGGCCGGGGTCGGGCTGCCGGCCTACGTGTTCATCCCTGCCGATCTGGAGCGCGCCAAGATCGAGCACGCCCTGGCCTACGGCGCCACAGTGGTTCCCTTGGACGGCACCTACGACGACGTGAACCGCGTCTGCATCGAGCTCGCTGACGAGACCGGCTGGGGCTTCGTGAACATCAATCTTCGGCCCCTCTACACGGAAGGCAGCCGCACCGTCGCCTTCGAGATCGCGGAGGGCCTGGGTTGGCGCTCGCCGGACGTGGTGGTCGTGCCCATCGGCTCCGGGGCGCTTCTGGGCAAGCTGGTGCAGGGCTTTGATGAGCTGGCCACCGTCGGCCTGATCGCGCGGCGTCCCATCCGTTTCGTCGGGGCGCAGGCGGCTGGTTGCGCCCCCGTCGCGGATGCTTGGTCGACCGGCGCCGCCGAGATGGTTCCCGTGCGCCGCCCGAACACCATCGTGCGTTCGCTGGCCATCGGCAGTCCGGCCGACGGGTCGCACGTCCTGCGGCTGGTGCGCGAGTGCGGCGGGTCCGTGGAAGCGATAGCCGACGCGAACACGGCAGCCGCCATCCGGGATGTCGCGGCGCTGGAGGGCATCTATCCCGAGACGGCCGGCGGGGTAACGCTGGCGGCCGCCCGCGCTGCCCGGGAGCGCGGCATCATCCGCGACGGCGACGAGGTGGTGGCACTGCTGACGGGCAACGGCCTCAAGACCCCCGACGCGCGCCACGTCGGCCTCCGCGCCGGTCCAGGTGAGCCCGGCGAGGGCGGGCTCGCGCCGGTCCTTCCCGCCACCTTCGACGCGGTCGAGTCGTGGCTGGAGGGTCGGTCATGACCACGGTGCGGATCCCGCCGGTGCTGCGCCAGGCGACCGAAGGCGCCAAGCGCATCGAGCTGCCGGGTGCCACGGTGGGAGAGGTCCTTGCCTCGTTGGTGGCCTCGCACCCGGCGATCGCGCCGCAGTTGCTGGACGGTGCCGGTGAGCTCAACCGCTTCGTGAACGTCTTCCTCAACGAGACCGACATCCGGCATCTGAAGGCCCTGGAGACCCCCACCGGTGAGCAGGACACGTTGATCCTGTTGCCGGCCATGGCGGGCGGGGCGGGCGACTACCGGCGCCGACGGCGTCGACGAGCCGCTGACGCCGACCAGATGCCGCGGAGCGACGCCTCTATGGCCCCTGCTGACCGTCCGACAGCCGGCTCGCCACCAGCTCGGCGATCTGGATCGTGTTGAGCGCCGCTCCTTTGCGCAGGTTGTCGGTCACGGCGAACCAGGCCAGGGCGCGGGGGTCGTGCGGATCCTGTCGGATGCGGCCCACGAACACGGCGTCGCGGCCCGCCGCCTCAAGCGGTGTGGGATAGACATGCGCGGCCGTGTCATCGCGCAGCTCCACGCCCTGCGCTGCCGTCAGGACGGCACGCGCCTCCTCGACCCCGATGGGTCGCTCGAATTCGGCATGGACCGAGACGCCGTGTCCCACCATGGTGGGCACTCGTACACAGGTGGCGGACATCTGCAGGTCCGCCAGACCCAGCACCTTGAACGTCTCTTCGGCCAGCTTCACCTCCTCGCTGGTGTAGCCGCCCACCTGGGCTGAGCCGATGCGCGGGATGACGTTGAGCGCCAGGGGATGTGCGAAGGCGGTGCCCGTCCCCAGGACCTCCCGCGCTCGCCCTGCCGTGACCGTGCCCTCCGGCGAGCCGGCGGCCTGCCGCACTTGCGCCCACAGCTCATCGACGCCCGGCTTGCCGGCGCCGGAGGCGGATTGATAGGAGGAGACGATCACCCGCCGCACGCCCGCCGCGCGGTGTAGTGGCGCGAGCGGCACGACGAGGGTCAGCATCGTGCAGTTGGGACTGGCGATGATGCCGCGGGCCGGCGCCAAGGCGGTTTCCGGGTTGACCTCGGGCACGACCAGCGGCACGTCAGGCGCCATGCGCCAGGCGGCCGAGTTGTCGACCACGGTCGCGCCTCGACCGGCTGCGACGGGTGCCCACTCGTGGGAGACCTCGTCGGGCACGTCGAAGATCGCCACGTCGGCTCCGTCGAAGACGGCCGGCTCCAGGAGCCGCACGGTCACGGTCGTGCCTCGATGGGCCAGCGTCGAGCCAGCCGAGCGCGCCGTGGCCACGGGCACGAGCTCGCTGATCGCCAGGTCGCGCTCGTCGAGGATGGCCATGATCACCGAGCCGACGGCCCCCGTCGCACCCACCACCACGAGCTTCATGACGCGAGCCTCACGAGGCGAGGCTCACGGTGCGAGCCTCACGACGCGAACCGTGCCGAAGGCGGGATCATCTCTTCCCGGATGCTCTCCTCGCCCAACGCGAACCTGTCGTGGATCTGCCGAACCGCGCGGTCCACCTCAGCGCGCCGCACGACGCAGGAGATGCGAATGGGTGACGTGGAGATGATCTCGATGTTGATGCCGGCGTCGGCCAGCGCGGCGAACAGCTCCGCGGTGACCTCCGGGTGGGTGCGCAGGCCGGCACCCACCAGCGAGACCGTGCCGATGTCGTCGTCGGTCACGGCGCCCTCCGCCCCTACGGCCTCGCGGATCCCCGCCACGATGGGATCGGCCCTGGCCAGGTCGGCGGAGGGAACGGTGAAGGAGATGTCCGTACGACCCTCAGCCGAGACGTTCTGGACGATCATGTCGATGTTGAGGCCGGCCTCGGCCAGGGGGCGGAACACCCGCGCCGCGATACCGGGCCGGTCGGGCACGCCCCAGATGACCACTTTGGCCACCGATCGGTCATGTGCGATGCCCGAGATGATCGGTCGCTCCATTCCCTTCTCCTCTCGGACCCAGGTCCCCTCGCCTTCGCTCCACGAGGGCCGTACGTGGAGTGGCACGCCGTGGGCGCGCGCCACCTCCACGGAGCGGGTCATCAGCACCTGCGCACCGCTCGCCGCGAGCTCGAGCATCTCGTCGTAGGCGATGCTCCGCAGGCGGCGTGCGTCGGGCACGATGCGCGGATCGGCCGTGAAGACGCCCTCCACGTCCGTATGGATCTCGCACGCCGCGGCTCCCAGCGCGGCCGCCAGGGCGACCGCGGTCATGTCTGAGCCGCCGCGTCCCAGCGTGGTCTCGTCCTCCTCCGATGAGACGCCCTGGAAACCGGCCACGATGGCGATGACCCCCCGTCCCAATGTGTCGCGCAGGCGCTGTGCCCGGATGTCGACGATGCGCGCGCTGCCGTGGCGGGTGTCAGTGACCACGCCAGCCTGCGCGCCGGTGAGGGACACGGCCTCGCGTCCCAGCTCGTTCACGGCCATCGCCAGCAGCGCCATGGAGATGCGCTCGCCAGCCGACAGCAGCATGTCCAACTCGCGTGGATGTGGCAGCCTCGCCACGCTGGCAGCCAGGCCCAGCAGCTCATCGGTGGTATGGCCCATGGCCGAGACGACGACGCAGACCTGGTTGCCGCGTTCGGCCGTGTCCACGACCCGCCGGGCGACGGCACGGATACGCCCAGCGTCGCCGACCGAGGTACCGCCGTACTTCTGGACGATGAGCGCCACGCCGCAACGATAGAGCTTCGTCCGCGCGTTGCAAAGGATGGCAGGCGTCGGTCGATCACAGCCCGTCGAAGCAGTCCGGATACTCGATGCGGCCGCGCAGCGCGGGTGACCAGCGCGCCAGGCGCCGGACCATGAAGAAGTGGTCAGGCACGGGTCGCGGGGCCTCGATACCGGAGCGGATGGCCGGTTCGAACCCGAAGCGCGGGTAGTACCAGGGATGACCCAGCACCACCACGAGCGGCTCTTCCCGCGCTTCGGCGGCGTCTATGCCCGCGCGGATCAGCGCGCTGCCGACGCCCTTGCGCTGATGTGCCGGGTCGACCGCCAGGGGCGCCAGCGAGAGGACCTTCTGGAGTCCCTCCACCGTGGCCAGCGTCGCGTAGGACAGCAGCAGATGCCCGATGATGCGGCCGTCTTCCCCCTCCGCGACCAGGGAGAGCTGGGGCACCCAGGCCGCGCTCGTGCGCAGGCAGTCGACCAGGTCGGCTTCTTCCGCTCGTCCGAAGGCTCCCACGGTGATCTCATGGATGGCCCACCGATCGTCGGCAGTCTCCGGACGGATGCTGATGGCGGCTGGTCGGGCGGGACCGGTCGGTCGCGAAGGGCTCACCCCGATTTCACCGGGCGCGGGATGCCCTGGTGGACAGTCCGCCGCGAGCGGGTGTACGGTTCGCCTCCGCACTCGGTCGAGAGGAGCCACCTATCGTGGACAACAGGAGCCGGTCCCGCCGCTACGCTGCCCTCGCCGTGCGTGCCGACGGCCGTCGAGTGCCGATGCCGCTGCCCGAGCGAGCCACGCTGCTGGAGCGCCTCGCGCAGTTGGCGCAGCGCATCCGGGAGCGCCTGGACCCCTCCATTCGCTGAGAGCGTCGCCTGCACTGACCTCAGGCCGCTCAGCCCAGCGCGTCGCGCAGCGGCAGGGCCACCTCTGAGGCCAGCCGGCGCACGCCGTCCGCCCCGCTCCGAGCAGGGATGGTCAGCATGATCTCCTGCGCGCCCGCCCGGGCGTAGCCCTCGGCCGCTTCCCGCGCCCGGCGCCGCTCCCCCGCATCGTCCGGCACGATGAGCTGCACGGACACCGTGATATGCCCGATGTCGCGTCCCACGTCAGCGCAGATGCGGCGCAGTGCCTCGTGGCGCTCTCGGAAGCCGTCCACGCTGCCGCTCAGGTTGGCGGCATAGTTCCAGCCGTCGGCCAGACGAGCGGTGAGACGCATGCCGCGCGGCTTCTGGGCTCCCAACCAGAGTGGCGGCCCGCCGGGCTGGAGGGGTCCCGGCTCCATGACGGCGCCCTCGAGTCGATAAGGCGGCGCCTCAAGGGTCACGCCCGGTTGCTCGCGTGCCGCATCACCGAAGAGCGCCTTGAGCACCCGCACCTGCGCCTCGAAGCGGCCCATCCGCTCACCGATGGCCGGCAGCTCGATGCCGAAGGACTCGTGCTCACCGACGTGCCAGCCGGCTCCCAGCCCGAGGGTGAATCGACCGCCGGTGAGATGGTCCAGGGTCACCGCCTGCTTGGCCAGGACCGAGGGGTGGCGGAAGGTGGCCGCGAGAACGGTGTGCCCGACGCGCTTGCCCGGCACCAGATGAGCCAGCGCCGCCAACGTGGTGAGCGCCTCGAAGCTCCGTCCGCCACGCTCCTGCCCCGGATCGCTGAAGTGGTCGTTGAGCCAGCCCGAGTCGAAGACATCATGCCGGCCCGCCTCCGCCCAGGCGCTCTCCAGCGTCCGCCAGTCGACGTTCTGGGGCGAGGTACGGAAGCCGATGCGCAGCGCCATGCGGGTCGGGCGGCCGCGCTACTCGACCACGATCGAGGCGATGTCGTCGTCGGCCGGCGGGTAGGTCAGGTCCATCTTCTCCATCGTATCGACCAGGATCTCGGCCACGGCCAGGTTGCGGAACCACTTGCGGTCGCTGGGGATCACGTACCAGGGCGCCGGATCCGTGGAGCAGCGCGAGAGGGCCGCTTCGTATGCCCTCCGGTAGTCATCCCAGTGCTTGCGCTCGTCGATATCGCCGCGCTCGAACTTCCAGCGCTTGTCAGGTGCATCGATGCGGGCCTGGAGACGTTCGCGCTGTTCGTCCGGGGAGATCCAGAGGAAGAACTTCAGGATGGTGGTGCCGCTTGCGATCAGCTGCGCCTCGAAGGCGTTGATCTGGTCATAGCGCCGGCGCCATACCTCCGCCGGCACCAGGTCGTGCACGCGGACCACCAGCACGTCCTCATAGTGCGAGCGGTTGAAGATGGCGATGGTGCCGCGGCCGGGAGTGTGGCGATGGATCCGCCACAGGTAGTCGTGAGCCAGCTCCTCCTCGGTGGGCACGCCGAAGCCGATCACCGAGCAGCCCTGCGGGTTGAAGGCGGTCATCACGTGCCGCAGCGTGCCGTCCTTGCCGGCCGTATCGATGCCCTGCAGCACGATGAGCAGCGCACCGCCCTTGCCTGCCCATAAGCGCTCCTGGAGCGACTCGAGCCGATCGTGGCTGGCCTGGAGCGTGGCCGCGGCGCCTTCCTTGTCGTGGCCGTGGGTCTCCGCGGGGTCGATGGACGCGAGCTTCACTTTGGAGCCGGGCCGCACACGCAGACGCTTGGCCAGGTCCGCTCCCAGAGCGGCTTCCGGGCTCATGCCTCCTCGATGGTCACACTGGTGATCTTGACCGGGTCGCGCGGCCTGTCCTGGCCCCCCTTGGGTGCGCTGGCGATGGCGTCGACGACCTCCTCACCAGAGGTCAGCTTGCCGAAGATGGTGTAGCTGGGCGGCAGCCCATAGTCGGCGTGCATCACGAAGAACTGTGAGCCGTTGGTGTTCGGCCCGGCGTTGGCCATGGCCAGCGTGCCTCGGCTGTAGGGCTTGCTCACCTTCTCGTCGGCGAACTTGTAGCCCGGGCCGCCGCTGCCGGTGCCCGTGGGGTCCCCGCCCTGGATCATGAAGCCGGGGATGACCCGGTGGAAGATGACTCCCGCGTAGAAGCCTTCGCGCGCGAGGAACACGAAGTTGTTGACGGTCTTCGGAGCATCACCGGGGAACAGCTCGGCGGTCATGGTCCCCGCGGAGGTCTCGATGGTGGCGGTGTACTTCTTCGACGCGTCGATGCTCATGGACGGCGGGCTGGCGTAGGACTTCACGGGGTCTCCTTGTGTGTGCGGTGCAGACTAGCAGCGCGGGTCAGGGCAGGGTCCGGCGCCTCAGGGCAGCGTCAACCAGCCTTCCATGACCGGCACGACGGTCCCGGCGACGCGGACCTCCGCGGGATGCCCGTCCGGCGTGAAGTCGACCTCCGCCACCAGCCGGGAAGGCCGTCCCACTTCCACGCCCTGTTCCAGCACGACGCGGAAGGTGCCGCCTCGCACGCCCCCTGCCTGGCCCAGCAGGACGGCGATCGGCCCGGCCGCGGCGCCCGTGGCGGGGTCGACATCGATGCGCATCTCGCTCGAGTCGAACAGGCGCACGGACGCCTCTGCGTCGGGGATCTGCCCAGAGCCGCCGGGCGCCACGATGGCCGCGCTGACCACGCCCAGCTCCTCGCAGATCTCAGCCAGCTCGTCGGTGCGGTCACGGTCGATGTCGTCCATGAGCGCCCGCTCGCGCAGGGGGATCACCAGGTGGGCCAGCCCGGTGGAGATGATGGCCGGGATGACGTCCCGATCGTCGACCGCCGGCCAGCCGATGGTGTCACGCGCGACCTCCAGCGCCTCGCAGATCTCGTTGACCTGATCCTCGTCGAGGTGTTGCAGCAGCTCCGGCGCTCCCTGCGTCATGGTCACCTCGCCGATGACCGGCTTCGCACCGGGTTCCCGCCGGGAGCCACCCTGGTCGCTGAGCCGCAGGGTGAGGGGCAGGACCCCGATGGGCAGCTCCTGGCGCACCACGGTCTCGGGTGAGCGCAGGACGAAGCGGCCCTCGTCGGCGAGCACCCAGGCGGTCCCGATCGAAGGATGGCCGGCGAAGGGCAGCTCCAGGCCCGGCGTGAAGAACCGGACGCGGTAGTCGGCGCCTTCCGCGCGTCCTCGTTCCGTGGGAGCGACCACGAAGCTGGTCTCGGACAGGTTCATCTCACGCGCGATGTGCTGCATCTCGGCCTCGGTGAGACCGTCGGCCTCCGGGAAGACGGCCAGCGGGTTGCCGCGGAACGGCCGGTCGGTGAACACGTCCACGGTGCGGAAACGGAAGCGGCGTGTCATCGGGGCGAGTGTAGTGGCAGGCACGGGCAGTGGGGCCTGATGGGTGAGCCAGCCGGCGCCGTGGCCGTCGGGTGAGGAAGCGGCGCCGTGGCCGTCGGGTGAGGCGCGCCCACCCTGTCGATCGGTCACGATGACCGAACACGAGTGCCCGGCTCGTACAGCTCGACGCGTTGGAGGGGTCTGCTTCGACCACTCTCGGTGGGTTCGCGCGCGCTGGCTGAGCGTGATCGGCGATCCGTGTCCGTCGGTGGTGCGCTTTTCTTGGACGTCGGGCGACATCTCCGGACCGGAGAGGAGGTCGCGGCGCGCCTACCTGTTTTCGGTCATCGTGACAAGTCGTGCGCTTGCAAGATGGCCGTCGTTGTCCAGGGACTCGCTGCCGTCGGGTCACTCGCGCGGCAGAGCGATCGCGATCACGCAAGTCCTGCCTCGCGAAGGGCACGCAGGGCGTCGGCATAGCCCTGTACCGGGGCCGAACGGTGAGCGCTTGCTCGAGGTCGATCCATCGTCGCCGGTCGCTCCGCTTGCCGGGCAGCGGGTCGAACACCACGAGCCCCGTGCGTAGCCCGCCGGGCGGCGAGCCCGTCCACCAGCCATCGAATGGCGCGGCCCCGTCACGAGCCAGCGCCCGGAACGTCTCCGGTCTCAGCCGTAGGGTGTGCAGCACCTCAGAGGACCAGAGCAGGACGATCACGTGCGTCACACTGCGGAAGCCTCGGCGGAAGTCCCAGGCGCACCGCCAGCGCATCAGCCAGGTATGCCCGCTTGGCGTTGAAGGTCCCGGCCGAGTCCTGGAAGTTCGGCAGACGGGTGCGCTGTTCGCAGTGAAGCAGGGCGACGCCTTCACGATCCCATGCCACCCGGTCCGCTCGGCCGGCGAACTGGAAGTGCTGGTACGGCTCGTCGGTCGCCACGTGGAGACCGAGCCCATGGAGTCGATCGGCGATGGCCTCGGTCATGGCGGCGTGCGCCGGATCCTCGTCACGCAGCCGGGTCGGGCGCCGTCGGCTGTCGTCGAGAGCAATGGCCGGCGAGTCATGCCGGAGTGCCGCAACTACAATCACCGCGAGCACCGTCAACCCCGCGCGAGGAGCGATCGATGACCACCGTCGCCGGCACGAAGCCACACCCCATCTTCCTGGCTGGCCGGTGGGTCGACTCGCCCGACGTTCTCGACGTCGTGGATCCAGCCCGTCCTG
>Ga0136615_10000292_pt1 | contig 22315 bp, 19 predicted proteins | sample AntDrymUQ2882206_2_FD_106647 | JGI IMG/M metagenome (GOLD analysis project Ga0136615, IMG submission 106647) | Polar desert sand microbial communities from Dry Valleys, Antarctica - metaG UQ288 (22.06) | ecosystem: Environmental > Terrestrial > Soil > Desert | place: Antarctica: Dry Valley... | reverse complement strand
CCGCTCCGAAGATGATATTGGCGTCGGGATGGGCGGCGTCGGCAACGAGTGAGGCGGCTTCGTTGATCTCGAACAGTCCGAGATCCGAACCGCCAGAGATGGACAGCAGGACACCGTGGGCACCTTCCATCGACGCCTCCAGCAGCGGGCTGGCGATGGCTTGCTCTGCGGCGGCGAGCGCCCGGTTCTCGCCTCGGGCGCTACCGATACCCATCAGCGCGGAGCCCGCACCGGACATCACCGCTTTCACGTCGGCGAAGTCCAGGTTGATCAGGCCCGGCGTGGTGATCAGGTCGGTGATCCCGGAGACGCCGGAGAGCAGCACTTGATCGGCGGTCCGAAACGCGTCCATCACACTGACGTTGCGATCCCCGAGTTGCAGCAGCCGGTCGTTCGGGATGACGATCAGGGTGTCGCACTCGTTGCGCAGTTCGGCGATGCCTTGTTCGGCCTGGACAGCGCGCCGTTTGCCCTCGAAGGAGAACGGCCGGGTGACCACGCCGATGGTCAACGCCCCGAGCTTGCGGGCCATGCTCGCGACAACCGGCGCACCGCCCGTCCCGGTGCCACCGCCCTCGCCAGCCGTCACGAAGACCATGTCGGCTCCCTTGAGAACCTCCTCGATCTCCTCACGATGATCCTCGGCGGCTTTGCGGCCGACCTCGGGAAGTGCTCCTGCTCCGAGACCGCGGGTGAGCTCGCGGCCGACATCGAGCTTGACGTCGGCGTCGCTCATCAGCAGCGCCTGCGCATCGGTGTTGATGGCGATGAACTCGACGCCCTTGAGTCCCACTTCGATCATCCGGTTGACGGCGTTGACGCCCCCGCCACCGATGCCGACCACCTTGATCACGGCGAGATAGTTGTGTGGAGGTGTCACGTGCCGCTCCCTTTGGACTCTTACCCTCTACTGAAGGCTTATAGTTATGTCAACCTGTCGGCTTCTGGAACGGTAAGCGACGAGCCGAGCCGACACGGCTAGGCGCGCCGTAGCGTGGTGCTATCTCGGCGATCGGCAGCCAGTTGATTCCGCTGCCACATGTGACGAGAACGCCGATGCCCGTGCCGATCAATTGCAGAGGCATTGGCACTGCGGTCCCCCACGTAGGAAGCTAACGCCCGTGACCGAGCCGCCGACCCCCGCCGAGGTGATGCTCGACGCGACCAGATCGACCCTGCGCGCTGGCCGGGTGGGGCCCCGACAAGTGACCAAGCACCAAGTGGATGCACTGACCGCTGCCGGCTATCGCCTGCTCCCGGCGCTGGATGACGGCGGCGCGGCCTTGCTCTTGGCAACGGCCAAGCGAGCGTTCCGATCCGGCCGTTTCCGCCCGGCCGACGTCATCGACCTACAGCTCGACGAACTGGCCGCAGCGGGCTATACCTTCGAACTGGTGGGGGCTGACCAGGATGCAGCGTGCGATGAATTCGCATGGGGTCCCAGCTCTTTCGAGTCCTGCGAGGTCTGCGGCCTGTCCTTCTGGCGGCATGGGGAAAGCGGGACGCCAGAGGACCGCACCCACCACGGCGTGGAAGGTTAACCCGAACCAGTCCGTGCGCTCGCCTCGGCAATAGCTGCGACGTGGCTCTCTGGGTCACCGAGATTGTCGATCACCAGCCGGTCCCCTTGCCACGGTTGGTACTCGCGATCGACCACGGACTGCCAGTCGGGAAGCGCCCAGCCATCCAGATCAGACTCCCGTTGCTCCACCTGCCGCCGGTGCCGTTCACGATCTGAGCAGACAACCTCCACGAAAAGCAGGGGGATGCTGAGGTCGGCCGCGAGAACGCGCCAACCTTCGCGGGCAACCTCCACTCCGTTCACCGCATCGACCACCACGTCCAGTCGGGCTCGCAGACAGCTTTCGGCCACCCGATTCGCGACCACATAGCCAGCCGGTCCCAAGCCGGCCTGATCGGGCACGAGACCGGCACTGATCAGGCCGGACTCGATCGCGTCCACGCGCACATACGACGCCCGCTGTCGTCTAGCCAGCGATCGCGCCAGAGTCGTCTTGCCGGTGCCCGGCAGTCCGCCAAAGACGATGAGCATCAGGTGCCCTCCGGTCCGGTGATGAGTCGCTTCGGCGCGATCTGCCGGTAGGCCGCCCGCACGATCTCGTCGATCTCCGACCAGTCGACCGGCACGTCGAGCCAGACTCCGAGCCAGCCCCGTCCCCCGACATAGGGCGGACGGAAGAACCGGTGCGGAGCGCAGCTGACCTGTGCCTCCTGCTCTCCAGCCGGAGCAGCGCACCAGAACCCGACCCGATCGTCGTGATGCTGGCCGGCATAGGTGAGGAATACCTTCTTGTCCCGTACGAACCAGGTGGGTTCGCCATGGCTGAGGCGCTCCGACGTTTCCGGCAGGGCCAAACAGATCGCCCGCAGTCGCTCCAGAGGCGAGTTCACTCGCGTCGCACTCGGCCGAGCAGGTAGAACTCATCGTTCGGCGGCACCGCTGCCCAGTGCGCGAGCCGGTTGGACAGCGCGAACAGCGCAGCGATCGAGCCGATGTCCCAGATGTCATCCTGGCTGAAACCGGCTGCCGACAACCGCTCCAGGTGCTCGGGGCCGACTGCCGCAGGATCGGTGGCCAACAGCAGGGCGACCTCGAGCATCACCCGCTGAGACACAGACAGCGGCGCCTTTCGCCAGTCGACGGCGACCTGGTCGGCCAGCTGCGGATCACGAGTTCGGATCCGGACGATCGAGCCGTGGGCCACCACGCAGTAGAGGCAGTCGTTGGCTGCGCTGGTCACCACGACGATGAGTTCCCGGTCGGCCTTCGACAGCGCCAGGGAGTTCTTGTCCATCAGCGCGTCGTGATAATCGAAGAAGGCCCGCCATTCCACCGGTCGCCAGGCCAGCGCGCGAAAGATGTTCGGAACGAAGCCAGACTTGTCGGCCACCTCAGCGATCCGCTCGGCCAGGTCGGCGGGCAGATCGTCGGGTCCGGGCACCGGGAAGCGGCTGATGGCTTCGTTCGCAGCGCGGCTCATGACCTCACCGTACGACGGCGGAGGTCGGAGAGCTCACGTCGTACACGGTGCCGACAACACCCCCGGCCAGGAGACCAGCCAGGATTGCCGACTTCCGTACCGAATCGTCCGGGCTTCCCCAGATCACCGTCCGGCCGTCGGTCAATTCGAGTTCGATCTGGGTCAAGCTCGGCGCACTGATGGAAACCAGAACTGCACGAATCGCCGGAGCCAGCGCCTGGATCACCTCGATCCCAGCCGAAGTCGCACGATCCTGCGGGCCGGGCCGCTCCACCCTCAGCGGCACGATCCCCTGAGGCAACGCGCTGACCTGGGCGAACAGGACGCCGAAGCGGTCCAGGAGCCAGGTCGTCCCGTTGACGTCCACGGCCGCAATCGGGCTACGTTCGGTGACTTGGACGACTAGGGTCCCCGGCCAGTCCCGGCTAACGGTGGCCGACTCGATCTGGCTGACGTTCTCCAGAGCGGCCTCAGCAGCGGCGAGGTCGACCCTTGCCAGTGGCGTGCCAGGCGCAATCGCCAGCACGTCCTCGACCGTTTCCGTGGACAACACTCGGGCGCCCCGAACCTCGATGGTGTTCACACCGAGGGCACTGGAGTAGAACACCAGCCAGCCGAGAGCAGCCACGACTACCGCCAGCACCGTGCCAGCACCGAGCAGTCGCCGCCGGGTCATCGTTCCCGGTCCAATGGAATCAATGGCCTTGCCGACTGGTTCTGGCCTGCCAGGCTGGTCAGTACCTCGCGACCGATCATCGCGATGTCCCCGGCACCCAGGGTCAGGACGAGATCCCCGGGACGGGTCAGGGAGGCCAGCAGCGGCGCGACCTGCAACCACGACGGTTGAAAGTGCACCCGCTCCGCTGGCAGCGGAATGTGAGCGGCGACCATCGAGCCGGAGACACCGGGGATGGGATCCTCCCGCGATCCGAAGACGGCCATCACCACGACCGCATCGGCGGCACCGAGTGCTGCGCCGAAGTCCGCGGCGAAGGCCCTCGTCCGGCTGAACAGATGCGGTTGAAAGGCCACGATCAGACGCCCGTCGCCGGCGACCGATCTCGCTGCCCGCAGCTGTGCTGTGATCTCAGTGGGATGGTGGGCGTAGTCATCGTAAACGCGAACTCCACCGATGGTCCCGAGGTGCTCGAAGCGCCGGTGCACCCCCGCATAGACCGCAAGCCCGTCGATCATCGCCTGAACGGGCAGGCCGAGTTCGATCCCGGCCAGCAAGGCAGCGGCAGAGTTCAGGGCCATGTGCTCGCCCGGCACGTGCAGTGCGACGCGTCCAAGGGGGACCCCGTCCAAGAGCGCCTGATAGGTGATCCCGCCGGTGCCACCAGCATCATGTTTCAAGTCGGTCAATTGCAAATCGGACACTTCTGCACGTCCGTACGTGCGTACCCGTATCCCCGACTCCTGGGCCGCCGCGACCAGGGTCAGCGCTCCCGGATCGTCAGCACAGAGCACCAGGAAACCTCCCGGCCGGATCGTGGCCACGAACCGTTCGAACGCGGAGGTGATCGCGTCGAGGTCGGTCCAGTTGTCGAGGTGATCTGCCTCGATGTTGGTTACGATCGCAGCAGAGGGAGAGAGCAATAGAAAGGACCCGTCGCTCTCGTCAGCCTCGGCGATGAACAGGTCGCCGCTGCCGTGGTGGGCGTTGGACCCGGACTCGTTCAGGTGCCCGCCGATGGCAAAGGACGGGTCGACACCGCAGTTCTGCAGCGCGACGGTGAGCATGGACGTGGTGGAGGTTTTTCCGTGCGTACCCGCCACGGCCACACTGCGTCGCCCGGCCAGTACTGCGGCGAGTGCTACTGCCCGCGGCAGGATGAGCAAACCCTGTTCGCGTGCTGCGACCAGCTCCGGGTTGTTCGCTCGGATCGCGGTGGAGACCACCACGGTGTCCACGTCGGCAAGATTGCCCGGCGAGTGACCGACACTGACCTTGGCGCCGAGCGCTCGCAACGCCAACAGGACCGCCGACTCCTTGGCGTCGCTGCCCGACACCGGTGCGCCGCGGCCCAACAGGATGCGCGCGATGCCGCTCATTCCCGCTCCACCTATGCCCACGAAATGGACCCGGCCGAGGGATTCAGCCGTGGGCGTAGGTGCGCTCCAGGTGGCCATGTTCATCTGGCCAACCCGATGACCAACTCGACCATGCGCGCTGCCGCGTCCCGGCGACCGAACCGTGCGGTCGCACTCGACATCGCAGAAAGCCGGGTCACATCGAGCAGAAGCGCGGCAACCCTGTCCGACACGACTTCTGCGGTCAGGGCCGCGTCCTCGATCACCAGCGCCCCACCGGCGGCTACCACCGGCTCGGCATTGCGACGCTGCTCGCCATTTCCGATCGGCAACGGGACGAACACAGCCGGTAGCCCTACGGCGGACAACTCCGCGCAGGTCACAGCGCCCGCCCGGCAGAGTGCGAGATCGGCTGCGGCATAGGCCAGGTCCATCCGCTCGAGATAGGGCACGGCGATGTAGGGCGGCGGCTCGGCCGGCCCAACGCTGTTCCCGGCGCCGACGTTCTTCGCGCCCACGGCATGCAAGATCTGGATGCCCCTGGCTCGTAGCGACTCGACGGCACCGACCAGGGCGGTGTTCAGGCTGCGAGCCCCCTGCGAACCACCGAAGACGAGCAGCGTTGGCCGGTCCGGGCACAGTCCGAAGTGGGCCCGCGCCGGGAACTGCCGCGCCGCGCGGTCGAGGTTCGCGATATCCGGCCGCAACGGCATGCCCACGACCTCGGCACCGGGAAGTGGGGTACCGGGAAAGGTCACCGCCACCACGGCGGCGAACCGAGCGGCGATCCGGTTGGCCAGGCCTGGTACCGCGTTCTGTTCGTGCACAACGATAGGAATACCCGCTCGCCGAGCAGCGAGGTAAGCAGGGAGGGCGACATATCCACCGAAACCGACCACGACCTCGGCTCGGGTGTCCCGCAGAATCTCACCGGCTGCCCGCACCGAGTTCCAGAGCCGCCCCGGAACGAGTAACAGGTCGAGGCTTGGCTTGCGCGGCAACGGAACAGGCGGTATCAACCGCAGCTCATAGCCGCGAGCGGGGACCAGATCGACCTCGAGACCCCGGGAGGTACCGAGGCAGGTCAACTTCCCGCCGGGATCGGCGGCACGCAGCGCGTCGGCGACGGCGAGCATCGGTTCGATATGACCGCCCGTACCCCCGCCGGCGAGCACGATCCGCCGACCGGTCATGTCCGTCCGGTGCCGCGCGGCTGACGAACGGCGCCACCCCGTACCTGAGGCACGGAGCGCTGGCCTGGACGCGTCGCTCCCGCGGTACGCCGAAGCACCGCTGGCCGCTTGAATTCAGAGCTAGCGCTGCGTGGGACCGGCACCATCACACGCGCCCACCTGGTACGCCGGCGGCGTTTCAGATAGCTCACCGCTGCGGGTTCGTGCCGGGCCAAGCCGGCCAGAACGCCGACTGTGAACATGGTCAGCACCAAAGACGTACCACCGGAGGAGATCAGTGGCAGCGGCAGACCGGTGATCGGCAGCAGACCGACCACGTACCCGACGTTGATCAGTGCCTGGCCGATCAGCCAGACCGTGATGGCGGCGGCGGCAAGACGGATGAACCCGTCATTCGTACGCCGCGCGATCCGGATGCCGGCATAGCCGAGCAGTCCGTAGAGGGACAGCACGAGAAGGCAGCCGGCAAAACCCAACTCCTCACCGATGATCGCGAAGATGTAGTCGCTGTCCTGCTCTGGGAGAAGCCCCCACTTCATCCGGCTGTTGCCGAGACCGACCCCCCACCAGCCCCCGGTGGCCAGCGCGTAGAGCCCGTTGGCCGCCTGAAGGGTTGCCCCGTCCGGGTCGGCGAACGGGTCGAGGAAACCGGTCAGCCGAGCCGCACGGTAGGGCTCGGCCGCGATCATCAGGGCGACCAGAACCACCAACGCGCTGCCCATCGCCACGAACAGGCGGGCCGGCGCGCCGACCGACCACAGCAGGGAGAACAGGATCAGGACGAAGACCAGAGCGGTCCCGAGGTTGGGCTGCAGTAGGACCAGTCCGGCCAGCAGGGCTCCGGCCGGGACGAGTGGAACAAGCAGGTGGCGCCAACGGTCGATCAGTTTGCGCTTGCGCACCAGAAGATCTGCGCCCCACACCACGAAAGCAAGCTTCGCCAACTCCGACGGTTGCAGGCTCAGCGGCCCGATCTCGAACCATCGGCGAGCCTCGTTGTATTCCTTGCCGATGCCCGGCATGAGCACGAGAACCAGTAGCAGCACCGCGATCAGCATGCCGGGGACAGCCATTCGACGGAGCAGAGTCGGCCGCATTCGCAAGGCGATCCAGAACGCGACCAGGCCGAGAGCGGCGAAGACCATCTGCGTGCTGAAGCTGGTGTAGACCGATCCATTCTCCTGCAGCGAGTCAACGCTGGTCGCCGAGAACACCATGATCAGACCGATCAGGAGCAATGCTCCGCCGGCGGCGAGCACGAGGTGGAAGGAGGTCATCGGCCGGTCGCCGATTCCGGGCCGTCCGGTCGGCCGGGTGACCACGTGGGCCGTGGGACCTGAGCTGACGACCGTCATCCCGACTTCTTTCCGGGCAGACCAGCGACGGCCTTCGCGAAGGCGTCGGCGCGGGCCACGTAGTTGACGAACATGTCCATCGAGGCAGCAGCAGGCGCGAGTAACACCGTGCTGCCGGGGCCCGCCGCGGAAGCGGCGGCCCGGACGACCTCGACCATGGCCCCATCGTCGTTGGTGGTGACCTCCACGACCGGGACGTCCGGCGCGTGTCGCGCCAGTGCCCGGGCGATGACCGCGCGGTCGATCCCGAGTAGCACGACCGCGCGCAGTCGATCTCGCACCGCAACGACGAGGTCGTCGACCTCAGCGCCCTTGAGCAGGCCGCCGGCGATCCAGACGACGTCGGAATAAGCCGACAGCGAGGCCTGTGCGGCGTGCGGGTTGGTCGCCTTGGAATCGTCCACGTACGCGACACCGTCCACCTTGGAGATCAGTGCATTGCGGTGCGGTCCCGGACGATAGGAACGCAGGCCCTGGGCAACCGCCGTCCCTGCTACGTCGACGCTTCGCGCCAGTGCGGCCGCGGCGAGTGCGTTGGTCAGGTTGTGGGCACCTGGCACCGGTACGTCCTCGACGCCGGCCAGCTCGATGTCGTTTCCGAAGGCACGGTCAAGCAGGACTCCGTCGGCTATCCCGAGCTGGCCGTGAGCCGGACGGCCGAGGGTGAATCCGACCGGATGCGGATGCTGCTCGGCCAGGCGGCTGGACCATTCGTCGTCGCGGTTGACCACCGCGATCGCGGCTTGGTCGAACGCTGTCTTCTTTGCCTGCGCGTACGCCTGCATGGAACCGTGCCAGTCGAGGTGGTCTGGAGCCACGTTGAGCACGGCTGCGGCATGTGCACGGATCGAGGGCGACCGGTCCAGCTGGAAGCTGGACAGCTCCACAGCCAGAACATCGTAGGGCACCGGTCCGGTCACGACCTCGACCAACGGAAGGCCGATGTTGCCACTGGCGATGCAGGCGATGCCACTGGCCAACAGAATCGACTCCAGCATTCCGACGGTCGTCGTCTTGCCGTTGGTGCCGGTGACGAGCAGCCAGATCGCCGCGCCGGGATCGCGCATCCGCCACGCCAACTCCGGCTCGGCGATGATCTCGATTCCGGCGCGACGGGCGGAGACCAGCAGCCGATGGTCGGGCTGCGCCCCGGGAGTGGCGATGACCAGGTCCACCTCGGGCACGTCGTCCGGCATTCCGATCGCCCGCACGGTGGGGAGCGGGTTCCCGTCTTGTTGGGACAGGTCTTCGGGCAGCACACCGGTCCGCTCGTCGGCCACCAGCACGAGCGCTCCGGCACGGTGCAGGGCACGAATCGCGGCCAGTCCGGACACTCCGGCACCGAGGACGAGCACTCGCCGACCGGCCCATGCCCGGTGCCCGGGGCGGGTCGGCCCGGTAGGTCGCGGCCAGGTCACTCGAGCTCGGCGACGCTGAGCCAATCGGCATAGAACAGCCCCAGGCCGAAGGCCACTGCCATGCCGGTGACGATCCAGAACCGCACGACGACGGTGTTCTCCGTCCAGCCGGCCAGCTCGAAGTGGTGATGGATGGGCGCCATCCGGAAGATCCGTCGGCCACCCCCGAGGCGGAAGACCAGGATCTGAATGGTCACCGACATGGCGACGACAACGAATAAACCGCCCAGTACGACCAGCAGCAGCTCCGTACGGGTGAAGATCGCCATGCCGGCCATCAGCCCGCCGAGCGACAGCGACCCGGTGTCGCCCATGATGATCCGGGCCGGTGAGGCGTTCCACCAGAGGAAGCCGATGCAGGCACCCATCGCAGCCGCCGCGATCAGCGTGATGTCCAGCGCATCGCGCACCGAGTAACACCCGGCTTCCTGCAGCCGCGCGCAGTCGTGCCCGAACTGCCAGAACGAGACGATCAGGTAGGACCCGAACACCAGCACCGACGCGCCCGAGGCCAGGCCGTCCAGGCCGTCGGTGAAGTTGACGGCGTTGGAGAAGGCGCTGATCAGCAGCAGGGCGAAGGCCACGAAGCCGACCGTGCCCAGGGTCAGCGGAGCGATGTCCCGGACGAAGGACAGCACCGTCGATCCGGGAGTCAGACCGTTGGAGTTACGGAACTGCAGAGCCAGAATGGCGAAGCTGATGCCGACGACGAGCTGGCCGACCAGCTTGGCCGTCTTGTTCAGGCCGAGGTTGCGTTGGTTGCGGATCGAGATGTAGTCGTCGAGGAAGCCCACCGCTCCAAGCCCCACGAGCAGATAGATCAGCAACAGTCCGCTGGCCGTCGGCCCCCGGCCCTGGCCGATAAGGAACAGGTAGGCGCCGAAGTAGCCGACTACGGTGGCCAGGACGATCACCGCACCGCCCATCGTGGGCGTGCCCTTCTTGGTGATGTGGTGCTGGGGGCCATCGACGCGGATTTCCTGGCCGAAACCTCTGCGCTGCAGACTGCGAATGGCGATCGGTGTGAACAGGATCGAGATCGCCAGGGCGACGACAGCGGAGATGAGGACCGATCTCACGTCTGATCTGCTCCTCGGAGCAGAGCCTGCGCGAGCCGTTCGAGCCCGACATAGCGGGATGCTTTGACCAGGACCACATCACCCGGACGAAGCCGGGGACGCAGCAGGTGCAGCGCCGCGCTCATGTCCGGCACGTGGACGAACCTCTCTCCCTCGGCTGGAACACCAGCAGAGCCAGCATAAATGCCGAACGCGTCCGCACCCACGACGACTAGCCGGTCGATGCCGAGCTGCCGGACCTGGCGGCCCACGGCTTCGTGCTCGGCGTCGGCAGTCTTTCCGAGCTCCCCCATCGCTCCGAGCACCGCCCAGGTACGGCGACTGCCGCCTGCCACGCCGACCAGGGCTTCCAGGGCGGCACGCATCGATTCAGGATTCGCGTTGTAGGCGTCGTTGAGGATGCTCACCCCATCCGCGCGGTCGCTGAGTTCCATCCGCCAGGCGCTTCGAGGCCGCGCGGCGCCGAGGGCAACTGCGAGCTCCGCCAGCCGCTCGGGTGTGGCGGCCGATTCCACCCGGGCCGGCGGCTGCGCCCGGGCGAGCGTCGACAGGGCGACGGCACTTGCCGCGGCCGCGTTTGCCGCCTGATGTGCGCCGACCAGCTGCAGAGCCACGTCGACCTGCTCACCACCTGCCGAGAGCCGAAACCGCGGTCGACCCCCGGCACTGACATCCACGCCTGCATAGCGGACGTCGGCCTCGGGTGCGGAGCCGAAGGTCCAGACCTGTGCGGACGTACGTCCGACCAAGTACGGCGTGGCCGGGTCATCGGCGTTGAGAATCGCAACGCCACCTTCGTCGGCGGCAGGTAGTGCTGCCACGAGTTCGGACTTGGCCAGGGCCACGACCTCGGTCGAGCCGAACTCACCGAGGTGGGCGGTACCGATGTTGAGAACGACGCCGATCGCCGGTCGGGCGACCCGGGTCAGCCGGGATATGTGGCCGACCCCGCGGGAACCCATCTCCAGAACGAGGAAACGGGTCCGCTCGTCGGCCCTCAGCACCGTCAGCGGTACGCCGAGATCGTTGTTGTAGGAACCGATCGGGCACACGGTCGGGCCCCATCGGGACAGGAGTTCGCCGAGCAGGTCCTTGGTCGAGGTCTTGCCGCTGGACCCGGTGATCCCGACGATCACCAGGTCCGGCAACCGAGTCAGGATCGCGGCGGCGAGATCACCCAGCGCACGCTGTGGATCGGGGACGACGACGCACGGCACGCCGTCGACGGGACGGGCGGCCAGTACGGCGACGGCGCCGGCCCGATGCGCGGCGGCGGCGAAGTCATGCCCATCGGTGCGCTCTCCCGGCAGGGCGAGAAAGAGGTCGCCCGGGCCGCAGGATCGAGAGTCGATCTGCACGTCGCCGGTGATCGACAGCGCGGCTGGCTCCACGTCTCCGCTGCCCGCTTGGGTACTCGGATGCCACTGGCCGTTGGTGGCGGTGAGCAGCCGGGCAACCGTCATCGGGATCACGGTTTCGGACTCCCGATCCAGCCGTTGTCGGCCAGTATGGAACGCAACAGTTGGCGGTCATCGAAGGGGACGACCACGCCATCGATCTCCTGGCCGTGTTCGTGCCCCTTACCGGCGATCAGCACGGTGTCGCCCGGCCCTGCCCGGTGGATCGCGGCCTCGATCGCGTGGGCCCGGCCCCCGATTTCGATCACCGCGCCCCGTTGGGCTGGCGGCACACCGTCTGCGCCTGCCCGCATCGCGGTCCGGATCGCAGCCGGGTCCTCAGAGCGCGGGTTGTCGTCGGTGATGATCAGTAGGTCACTGCCCCGCGCAGCCACCTCGCCCATGAGCGGGCGTTTGCCGGTGTCGCGGTCGCCTCCGCAACCGAGGACGAGGATGAGGGTGTCGGCGTGCGGCCTCAGCGCCTCGAGCACGGTAGCGACGGCGGCCGGAGTGTGCGCGTAGTCGACCACCGCGGTGAACGGCTGCCCCGCGTCGATGACTTCCATCCGGCCCGGCACCCGGGCTGTCGAGAGTCCTTGCGCGGCCAATTCGACGTCGATCCCCGAACAGTCGAGCATCGCCAGGGCAAGCAGGGCGTTGCCGACGTTGAAGTTCCCTGGCAGACCGAGACTGACCGTCAGCCTGCGCCCAGCCGGTCCGTGCGCCACGAACGAGGTCCGACCCTGGGCAGCCAGGACATCGGATGCGTACCAGCGCGCGTCGGTCTGTCCGGTGACCGACACGGTGACGGTGTCCGGGCCAGCCAGCCGGCGCCCCCATTCGTCGTCGACCAGCACCACCTCGTGAGCCGCGCGGCCGTCGAAGAGCAGCGCCTTGGCCGCGAAGTAGGCCTCGAGGTCTCCGTGGAAGTCCAGGTGATCCTGACTGAAGTTGGTGAAGCCGGCGACGTCGAAGGCCGTGCCGGCCACCCGGTCCAAGGCCAGCGCGTGACTCGAGACCTCCATGGCCACCGATCCGACGCCGTTCTCGGCCATCAGCGCCAGGGTCGCCTGGAGATCGGGCGCTTCGGGCGTCGTGCGTCGAGCGGGTACTGCCACCAACCCGGCTGCGGTCTGCATCCGGGTTTCGATGGTGCCGATCAATCCGGGTCGCTGCCCGGCGGCGGCAAGCGCAGCCTCGAGCAGATAACTGGTGGTCGTTTTGCCATTCGTTCCGGTCACCCCGAGGACGGACAACCGGTGGCTGGGATCGCCGTACACCCGTGCCGAAAGTCGACCCAACGCCGCCCGGGGATCGGCCACGATCACGACCGGCGGACCGGCAACCGTTGCCATTGCGGCGGCTCCGGTCGGGTCGGTCAGGATCGCCACCGCGCCGGCATCGATGGCCGCCGCCGCGAAGCCGATCCCATGGGTGTTGGACCCGGGCAGGGCCGCGAACAGATCACCCGGTCGCACGTCGGCCGAGCTCAGCGTCACGCCGGACACCTCGACCGTCGCTGACTGCGCTTGCGGTGGAAGGCCCAACAACGCCGCCAGTTCGGCCAGCCGAACCGGCGCCAGCTGAGTAGGACGAGACAGGACGGCCACAGAGGGCGAGGCTACCGAGGGGCCGGGAGCGTCAGCGTCGCTGGGCCGGGCCATGCAGTCACACGATCAGGGTGAACTCCGGCCGGGCCGCACCGGTCGGCGGCACCGCCTGGTGGGCGAGCACGAAGGTCATCACGTTCTTGAAGACCGGACCTGCCGGGACGCCCGCGTCGGGTCGCTGCAGCATCACCGACATCACGTATCGGGGAGCATCGGCCGGCGCGAAGCCGGCGAAGGTGGTCCAGAAGCCGCCGCCTGCATAACAACTGCATGCCGGGTTCGGCCGCTGGGCGGTGCCGGTCTTTCCGGCAACCCGGTAGCCGTCGATGACCGCATTCAGGGCCGTGCCACCTTCGCCGACCACCGCTTCGAGCATGTAGGCCATGGTCGCTGCAGTCTCCTCGCTGATAACTCGTACTCCGTCGGGCTGGATGGACTCGGTGACCGTCCCGTCGGCGGCCGTCGTGGAGTCGACGATCCTGGGCGGAATCCGTACGCCGCCGTTGGCGATCGTCTGATAGATCGATGCCATCTGCAGCGTGGTCAGTGCGAAGCCCTGCCCGATCGGGATGTTGATCGATTGGGCAATGCTCCATTCCTGGTGGGGCACAAGAATTCCGGGGCTCTCCCCGGGGAGTTCGATCCCCGTCGGCTCGCCGATCCCGAACGCACGTAGGTATTGCTCGAGGCGATCGTTGCCCAGTTCGCGGGCGATTCCGATGGTCCCCACATTGGAGGACTTGGCGAGGATGCCGGTGACGGTGTAATTGATCGGGTTGTGCGGATGAGCATCGCGCACTGTCGTGTTGCCGACCGTGATCGAGTCCGGTGTCAGGCGTACGTCGTCCGGTGTGACGATCCCCTCCTCGATCGCGGCGGACAGTGTCATGGCCTTGGCCACTGACCCCGACTCGAGGATTCCGGAGATTGCCCCGTTGCCGAGAGTGTCCGGATCAGCCTCGTTGGCAGTGTTCGGGTCGAAGGTGCCGCAGATCGCCATCGCAAGCACCCGACCTGTGTGGGCCTCGAGAATCACGCCCTGGGCGTTCTGGGTGGACCCGTTCGCGCATTGGGCGTCGAGTTGCTGCTGAAGATGGAATTGGACGTCCTGGTCGATGGTCAGTTGAACCGATCCCCCGGGAATCGCCGGTTGATCGGTGCGCTCTCCGGCAGGGATGACCGCACCGTTGCGGCCGACTTCGTAGGATGCCGTGCCCGGCGTGCCGGTGAGCAGTTCGTCGTAGGCCTGTTCGATTCCGGCCAACCCCGCCCCGTCTGCGCCGGTGAAGCCGACCACTGCAGCACCGACCGACTCGGCCGGATAGACCCGCACTGGCTGAACTTCGACGCCGATTCCAGCGAGGTCGAGTTCCATCACCTGCGCTGCCAACGAGGGCGCCAACCGATCGGCAAGGACTTGATAGCGGTTGTCGGCCTGCATCTTGTCGACGAGTTCGTTGACCGGGGCACCGAGAATTCCGGACAACGTCGTTGCGGTCCGCACCGGGTCGCCGACCAGGGACGGGTCGGCATAGATCTTGCGGGCTGAGGCTGTGTAGGCCAACGGATTGCCGTTGGCGTCGAGGATCTGCCCCCGAGTGGCAGCCAGGACGTCCTCGCGGAGGCGATCGGCGGAGGCCGCGGCTGCGTACGCGGTCCCGTCGAGGCCTTGCAGAAGAACCAGCCGACCCAGGATCACCGCGGTGAGCAACGCCATGACCGCGCCCGCGAAACGTAGCCGCCGATCCGGAAAGGCCAGCGTCAGCCGGCGTCGAGACCTGCGTCGAGATCGGGAGCCTGGCCGAGCAGGCGGACGGCGACGGGCCTGGCGGTGGGGGGGTCGGCTCGCCATGTCATCGAACCCCAGCTGGGGCCGGGGTGCCCTGGATGACTATGGAGCCGTCAGGACCAATAATGACGAAGGCAGGCTGCCCGGCTGGGATCATGCCGAGCTCACGCGCAGCCTCAGCCAAGGCTTCGGGTGCGAGCCCCTCGGCGACCTGACGCTGTAACTCCTGCTCGGTGACGGCCAGTTCAGCATTGCGCTGCACGAGCTGTTCGGCACGGAAGGAGTCTGCGGCGATGATCGTGTTCAGCACGAGCAGGCCGATGGTGCCGACGATCACCAGGGCGAGCACCAGGACGATGAAGGGCCCGCGGCGCAGGCTCGGTGACGGTGCGGGAAGCAGGCGCAGCGCCGGCGGCTGCGGCCGCGGTGCCGGCCTGGTGCTATTCGGTTCGGCGGTGCCCGTCCTCGCTGTTCCGGCGGCGGCCATCAGGCGGCGCCCCGTGTTCGGGTCGGTGCAGGTGCCTCGGCGTGTTCGCCGGGCTGCCCCGCGAGATCTTCCCGCTCGTCCACGCGCGCGGCGGCCCGCAGCTTGGCCGATGCCGACCGAGGGTTTCTCTCGATCTCCCGTGCCGTCGGCGCCTCCGCCCCGCGAGTCAGCATTCGCAACCGCGGCCGGCCCTGCGGCAGCAACACGGGCAGGTCGAGGGGGGTGCTGTCCTGGGTCGCTCGCACGAGCGCCCGCTTGACGATCCGGTCTTCCAGGGAGTGATAGCTGATCGCCACCAGTCGACCGCCGGGGCGCAAAGCCTCGATCGCTGTGGGCAGGGCGCTCTCTAGGGCAGCGAGTTCGCCGTTGACCTCGATTCGAAGTCCCTGGAACGTGCGCTTCGCGGGATGACCGCCGGTACGTCGGGTGGCGGCGGGGATCGCGGAACGGACCAACTCGGCGAGGGCAGCTGAACTGGTGATCGGCGCGCGGTTCCGTTCCCGAACGATGGCCGCGGCAACTCGGGAGGCGAAGCGCTCCTCGCCGTAGGCACGCAGGACCCGGGTCAGCTCAGCGCGGGAGTAGTGGTTGACGACGTGCTCCGCGGTGAGCGCGGCGGCTGGGTCCATCCGCATGTCCAGGCCGGTGTCGCGGGAGTAGGAAAAACCGCGTTCGGCCTCGTCGAGTTGCATAGAGGAGACCCCCAGATCGAACAGCACGCCGTCGACGCCGTCGGTCGCAGAGTCCTTGAGCACCTCTCCTAGAGCATCAAAGGTGGTGTACATCAGCTGAATTCGCGCGCCGTAAGTGGCCAGCCGGTCGCCCGAGATCCGCAACGCGGCCGGATCACGATCGAGACCGATCACCCGTAGATCGGGATGGGAAGCAAGCAGGGCGTCCGCATGACCGCCAAGACCGACCGTCGCATCGACGACGACGGCACCGGACCGACCGGCGACCGGAGACAGCAGTTCGCACACGCGAGACAGCAGAACCGGCACATGACCGGAACTGGTGGTCATCTGCTTCCTTTCAGGTGGGTCGCTGTGCCGGTTCGGTCCTCCGGTCAGGTCCCCACCCGCTCCGCCGACCTTTCGACCTGGCACCGGGGAAGGTGCGCCAGGGCGACGGTGGTGCGGCGCGGGAGGAGACCTCACCGGAGGGGCGAGGCTGCATGGTGGTCAGGTCGCTCGGGGCAACACCTCGGCCTCCAGGTCGGAGAAGGAGTCCTCGCGCTCGGCGACGAACCTCGCCCAGGCATCCGACTCCCAAATCTCGAAACGAGTGTTGGCGCCGACCACGACGCAGTCGCGATCCAGCCCCGCGTACGCCCGGAGGTCGGGCCGCACGACGACCCGCCCTGCCTTGTCCGGAGTGGGGTTGTCGGCCGACCCGAAGAAGAAGCGCTCGTACTCGCGGACCGCGCGCGAACCGCCGGGCGCTTCGTTACGGGCCAGCAGGTCCGCGATCCGAGTCATGTACGCCTCCGGATACCCGAACAGGCAGCGCTCCTGCCCTTTGGTGATCACCAGGCCCTCGGCCAACTCATCGCGATAGCGGGAGGGCAGGGCCAATCGGCCCTTTTCATCCAGGCGCAGCACGTGCGTTCCGAAGAACACCGCTCCACCTCCTGCGCGCCTACTCCACCACTGCTCTCCACTGGGCGCCACCTTAACCCACCAACCCCCACATCGGTGATATTTGGCCCCGTGCATTTCGACGAGCGGGTCACCAGGACGTGCCTACACATCTCTCCGAGACCGACGTAGGCTGCTGGGGCCAACTGCCGTGTTCGCCGGCACCCCAGATGCCACCGGCGATCCCGGCGGGCAGGTAGGAGGAACGCTGCGGTGACAGCCGCCCCGTACAGCCGGGTCGTTGCACGTCAGGACGCTGCGCAACGAGGCGGCGCGGCGGACTCTGACGGCGCCCACCGTGCCCGCCAGGGCGCCGTTCCGCTGGACGAGGCTCGCGAGATCGCTACCCGGATCGCCAACAACATCGAGCGGGTGATCGAGGGCAAGCCCGACATCGTCCGACTGGCCCTGGTCGTCATGCTGGCCGAGGGCCATCTGCTGATCGAGGACGTCCCCGGCGTCGGGAAGACCAAGCTCGCCAAGGCCCTGGCCCGCTCGATCGACTGTTCGGTTCGCCGGCTGCAGTTCACCCCTGACCTGCTGCCCAGCGACGTGACCGGGGTGAGCGTCTACAACCAGGACACCCGCGACTTCGAATTCAAGCCCGGTGCGGTTTTCGCCAACCTGGTGGTCGGTGACGAGATCAACCGTGCCTCTCCCAAGACCCAGTCCGCGCTGCTGGAGTGCATGGAGGAGCGTCAGGTCACCGTCGATGGGACGACGTACTACCTGGAGAGCCCGTTCATGGTGGTGGCCACTCAGAACCCGATCGAGATGGAGGGCACCTATCCCCTGCCCGAAGCTCAGCGCGACCGATTCACCGCCCGGGTCTCGATGGGCTACCCGGACACCCGTGCTGAGCTGGCGATGCTCTCCGGCCACGCCGACCACGACCCGCTGGAGGACCTGCGTCCGGTCTCGAATGCCGCGGAGGTACGCAGCGTCATCGCCGCCGTGGCTGGCGTCTTCGTCTCTCCCGCGGTGTCGAGTTATGTCGTCGAACTGGTCGCCGCGACCCGCCGCAGCTCGGAGCTGCGTCTCGGTGGGTCACCGCGGTCGAGCCTGCAACTGCTGCGCTCGGCGAAGGCCGTGGCGGCGTTGGCCGGCCGGGAGTACGTGCTGCCCGACGACGTGCAGCAACTTGTCGGGCCGGTGCTCTGTCATCGGGTGATTCTCACGCCGGAGGCCCAGATCGCCCGGCGTAGCGCCAACGACATCGTTGCCGACTGCGTGAAGCGAGTTCCGGTGCCGCGCAACGCGCCGGACGCGACGGCCAGCTGAACGCCACCGGCGTGATTCAGACAGATCCGGCCTGACCTGAGATGCGCAAGCTCTGGGACAACCTGACGATTCGCGGCAATTGCCTTGTGGCCGCCGGAATTGCTCTGGTCCTCACCGGTATCACGCTGGGCGAGTCCGGCCTGCTGCGGGCTGCCATCTTTGCTCTCGCTGTTCCGCTGGTCGCCTCGCTGTTTGTGGGGCGCAACAGGTTCCGGCTTTCCTCGGCTAGGTCGATCGTGCCCAGCCGCACGCCGGTCGGCCAGCCGGCCACCATCGTCCTACGGGTGACCAACCGCGCCGAACAGCGCAGCGGGCTGCTCCAGCTGGACGACTCGGTTCCCCACGTCCTGGGTGCCCACGCCCGATTCGTCGTCGACCGGCTCGCGCCCGGCGCCAGCGTCGAACTGGCCTACGAGGTGGAGTCGGCCCTGCGAGGTCGGTTCGCGATCGGTCCACTGCGGTTGAAGCTGAGCGATCCGTTCGGCCTGGTCGAACGTAGCCGCGGCTTCGCAGCCACCGACGTGCTCACCATTGTCCCTGTCGTGCACCCACTTCCGGGGGTTGGGTTGGGCGGGGCCTACTCGACCGGTGGGGAAAGCAGCTCGCGGTCTGTGTCCATCCAGGGCGAGGACGACGCCGCGACCCGTGAGTTCCGCAGTGGTGACGACCTCCGCAAGGTGCACTGGCGCTCCACCGCGCGGATCGGCAAGCTGATGGTCCGTCGTGAGGAACAGCCGTGGCAGACGAGATCGGCCATGCTGCTGGATACCCGCAGCACCGCCCATCGCGGAGCGGGAATGAGCGGCAGCTTTGAGTGGTCGGTGAGCGCCGCGGCCAGCGTCGGAGACCACTTGAGCCGGCTGGGCTACAGCCTGCGGCTGTTCACCGACGGCGGAGAGGTCCATGGTGTGTCGGGTCTTGCTGCCCGGGACGCCTTGCTGGATCAACTCGCCGTCATCCGTACGTCGACCATCCGCACCCTGGACCACGGCGTGAATGAGTTGCGCCAGGCCGGAGAGGACGGGCTGTTGGTCTGCCTGCTCGGCGAGGCGACCCCGGACGACGCAGCCGCGCTGATCCGCGGCCGGTCCTCGACCTCGACCTCGATCGCCGTGCTGTCCGACGTGGCCAGCTACGACTCCGGTTCCCCACGTCGCCGAGTGCGATCCGGTTCGTCGGCTTCCTCGCCCGACCGAGAGGCCGACCGCGACAGCCCTCCGGGCGCCGGTCCGGTCACTGCGCCGACGTCAACGCCGAGCCAGCTGGTGCTGGCCACTGCTGGAGTGTTCCGGCGAGCCGGTTGGCGGGTCGTGATCGTGCCGAGCGGCGTCACCATCACAGACGCCTGGGCGCAGGCGGGGGTCACCGCCTTCGGCTACAGCGGGACAGCGGCTTCATCCGAGGGCTCCGGCGGAACCCGTCTGACGACAGCGGGGACGCCGTGACCGCTGGCACCGCGACTCTCGGGCAGCTGACCCAGAACGGGCCGGTGCGGCGACCTGGAACCGTCGCCGACGACTCCATCCTCGCCGGGCGGCGGTCGCTACGCATGGGTTTGGCCTGCGGTTCGGCCACGCTGCTGACCAGCGCCGCGCTGTTGCCGGTCTTCGTCAACGTCGGCTGGCTGCCGTCGGTGGCCGTCATGGTGGTCGTCGTGACGGCGACCGGTATCGGCGTCCGCGCTCTACCGCGGCTGGCCGGGTTGGCGCCGCTTGCCCAATTGGTGGCCGGCTTCGTGCTGCTGACCCTGATCTTCAGTCAGGAGTTGGCCTTCGGTGTGATCCCGACGGCGAGCAGCACCAGGATTCTCTGGTCGGTACTCGGTGAAGGGCTGCTGGACGTGCAGGCGCAGGCCGCGCCGGCGTTGCTGCTGGAAGGGCTGGTCGCCCTGACCACGCTGGCGATCGGTGGCATGGCGATTCTCGTCGAGTTCCTCGTCATACGGTTGCGCCGCGCGGCCTTGGGTGGTCTGGCGCTGTTGGTGGTGTACCTGGTGCCGGTTGCCACCTTGATCGGCTCGATCAGCCTGATCAGCTTTCTCGGTCCAGCGGTGGGCTATCTCGTGTTGCTCTACGCCGACGGTCGTGACGGGGTGACCCGATGGGGCCGCAGCGTCACTCCTGGCGGGCATCGATCCCTGCCCGGTCTGGTCACCGCGTCCCAGGTCGCGTTGGGCGCGGTCAGCCTGGGCCTGGTCCTGCCCCTGATCATCCCTACCTGGCCGGAAGGGCTGCTCGGACAGCAGTTCGGGGGTGGTAGCGGAGCCGGCCCAGGCACGTCGTTGAGCCCGTTGGCCCGCTTGCAGGGCGAACTCACCCTGCCCGAGAGCCGGGGTCTGCTCCGGTTCGAGACAAGTATCGACGACCCGTTCTACCTGCGCTCGGTGGCTCTGGACACCTACGGGCCCGACGGCTGGTCGGTGGCCAACCTGGACAGCCAGGTGCAGGTCGCCGGCGACGGGCTGCTGACCCGGCTGCCTGGCCCACAGAACCTGCAGAGCTTCACCGCCGACATCACCGTGCTCGAGCACGACGACCGTTTCCTGCCGGTCTTTGCCTCGCCGCAGACGATAGAGGTTCCCGGGGATTGGCGTTTCGACGAGAACAGCGGGACCGTGTTCAGCCGCGACGACACCACGGGGGGATTGGAGTACTCGTTACGGGCCCAGCGACCCGATCCGACCACGACGCAGCTCGCCCGGGCGCCAGACCTGGATCCGGACAACCCGTTGCAGGTCGATTTCACCGCGCTCCCGAGCGGCTTGGACCCCGCCGTCGCGGCCCTTGTCGATTCCCTGGTCGCGCAGGCCGGCGGAGGCGGCCCGTACGAACGGGCCGTGGCGATCAACAACTATCTGACCGACGGCGAGAACGGCTTCCTCTACAGCCTCACCACTGAACCAGGCACGAGCAGTGACGACCTGGTCAACTTTCTGAACAACAAGCGGGGCTATTGCGAGCAGTACGCCGCTGCGATGGCGGTCATGCTCCGTGCTGCCGGTGTCCCGGCACGCGTCGTGCTCGGTTACACACCCGGCACTTTCCAAGACGGTGTGTGGACGGTCACCACCGATGACGCGCATGCGTGGGCGGAGGCCTACATCAGCGGACTGGGTTGGCTGCCGTTCGACCCGACGCCGATCGGACCAGGCCGCGCCGTCGAGCTCAGTTATGCCCCACGGGCCGACAGCATCCCCGATGAGCAGGAGACCTCGGCAGCCCCCAGCGCGTCGCCCGGACAACTTCCCGGGGGACCCGCGGCCCAATTCGATGAGAGCCTCAGCGATCCGAACACCTTCAACCGGACCGCGGTGCAGGAGGGCGTCAACTGGATACCCATTGCGGTCGGCGGCGGACTGCTGCTTGTGCTCGCCGGGTTGATCACCCCTGCGCTGATCCGGATGCGCACCCGACTCAGTCGAAGCCGCCTGGTCGGCCGTAGTCGGGCCGCACCCGGTGCCCATGCCGCCTGGGACGAACTCCTCGACACAGCGACTGACTTCGGCCTGACCAGCCGCCAGGACGAGACCCCGCGCATGCTGGCCCGTCGGTTGGACCGCGACGCGATGTTCGACGCGGAGAGCGCGGTCGCCGTACGCGACATCGCCCTTGCCGAGGAACGTGCCCGGTACGCGCCCGAGTCCGTGGCCCTGGCGCGGTCGGTCGATCTCGCACCCCCGCTGCGCTCGGCCCGGCGTGCTCTTGGTCGACACGCCGGACGACGACAGCGCCTGCGAGCACGGGTGCTGCCCGCTTCGACGGTGAATCGGTTGCGACCGTCCACGCGCTCGGCTCGACGCAAGTCTCGGCCGCCCAGTCGCTGAGTCGCGCACCTGCGGTAGTAAGCCGGTCCAGTCGCGTTGTCGGCCGGCGGCTTGGGGCCGCTTCGTTGAGTACACAAGGCGCAGCACCGGGATCGGGTACGTACGGCAGCCCCCGCCCTTGTCGGCCGGCGGTCATGTGGGGTTCCGTTCAGTACAAACGGCGCAGCAACGAGATCCGTAAGCGGCCTGACCTGCAGCTGGGCCGTCGCT
>Ga0136615_10000291_pt1 | contig 22319 bp, 26 predicted proteins | sample AntDrymUQ2882206_2_FD_106647 | JGI IMG/M metagenome (GOLD analysis project Ga0136615, IMG submission 106647) | Polar desert sand microbial communities from Dry Valleys, Antarctica - metaG UQ288 (22.06) | ecosystem: Environmental > Terrestrial > Soil > Desert | place: Antarctica: Dry Valley... | reverse complement strand
TCCGCGGGTGCTGGGAGTCCTCGTCGAGGCGAAGGGAGTCCTCGCCGAGGCGGAGGCCTACCTCGATGCCGCCGGGGTGCGGGACCGCGTGACGCTCACCGAGGGGAACATGTTCGAGCGCCTCGACGCGAAGGCCGACGTCTACGTGATGAAGGACATCCTCCACGACTGGGACGACGAGCGTTGCCTTGCGGTCCTGGGCGCCACGCGGAGGGCGATGGCCCCGGGCGCCCGGCTGGTGCTGGTCGAGGCTCTCCAGGAGCGCAACCGCGTCGAGCCGATCGCCTCGCTGGTGGATGTGCACATGCTCACCCAGACCGACGGCGGCCGTCAGCGCTCGGTGGCCGAACTGCACGAGTTGATGCGCGCGTCTGAGCTGCGGCCTGGCGAGGTCCGACACACCGCCGGGCCGGCGCTCGTGGAGGGAGTCGCGGTCTAGGGCCTTTCTCGGCACAAGACGCCAGACGACGTTTGCTGAGTTGACCACCCCAGGCGGTGGTCAACTCATCGATCGCCGCGTACCGCGGCGGTCCCGACTAGTCACCCGTAGCGCCGATCAGGCAGGCTCGACCGGTTCAGCGGACGGAGGCCCGTCGCTCGTCGGGCCGGACGCAGCGTCCTCCTCGTCCGGCGCGTCAGCCTCTTCGGCCGCGCCGTCGCGCCCCTCGCGCCATGACCACCACTCGGCGAGGGCGATCTGGATCGACGCCGCGGCGGGGATCGCGAGCACGGCGCCCAGCACCCCGAGCAGGGTGCCGCCGAAGAGCACCGCCACCAGCACGACGATCGGCTGGATGTCGACGGTGCGCTTGTGGATCTGCGGCTGGAGCAGGTTGTTCTCGAGCTGCTGGTAGACCACCGCCCACACCGTCCAGACGATCGTCGCGGTCGGGAAGTCCGTGAACAGCGTCACGAGCCCGACGATGACCGCGGCGATCGTGGCTCCCACGAGCGGGATCAGCGAGAACAGCCCGACGATCACCGCGAGCGGCCCGCGAAAGGGCACGCCGAGGATCGTGAGGACGACGAACGCGAGCGTCCCGGCGATGAACGCAACGGCGAGCGCCCCCACCACGTAGCCGCCCACCGCGCCCGCCATCCGGTCGAGCACCCGCCGCAGCCGTAGGGCTCGCTCGCGCGGCTGGAGCTCCAGCGCCCGGTTGACCCAGCCCTTTCCGCCGCCGAGCATGAAGGCCGCCAGGATCAGGATGTTGACCAGCGCGAACAGCGAGCTCACGAGCCCTACGCCGAGCCCGCCGAGCGCGCCCGCGGCGTCGCCGATCTTCGTGGGCAGCGTCTTCGCCTGCGCCTCGAGGTTCTCGGTGATCCCGTAGTCCTCCTCGATGCCGCGGAGCGTGCCGTTGTCCTTGACGAACTCCTGAACGTCGCCCGCATAGCTCGGGATGTTCGAGATCAGCTCGTTGCCCTCGCGCACGAGCGGCGGGATCACGAGCGCCGCCAGCGCGACCGGCACCGCGAGCAGGCAGAGGTAGACCACCGCGATGGCCACGCCGCGCGGCATGCGGCGGTCCAGGTAGTTCACCGGCCCCGAGAGGGCTACGGCGAGGAACGTCGCGAGCACCAGCCAGACCAGCGGCTTGCGCAGCACGTAGATCAGCGCGAGCGTGCCGACCGCGACGATGACGATCACCACGACCCTGACGATCGCCTTGACCTGCGGGAACTCCGCGGCTCTGGGGGACCGTCCCTGCATCCGGACGGGCGTCAGTCGAGCAGGGTTGCGGGGATCGAGCCGACACCGAGCAGCCCGGGCCCGGTGTGGACCCCGATGACCGGTCCGAGCTCCGAGACGAAGGCGGGACCGCGCCCGAAGATCGCGGTGCACTCCTCGGCCAGCCGTTCGGCCTGGTCCGGCGCCTGAATGTGCTGGACGACCCAGCCGTCGGCTCCGGAGTCGTGGCGCTGGCGCGCGTAGTCCACCATCCGCTCGTAGGCCCTGGAGCTCGTCCGAACGCGCTCCACCGGGACCATCTCCGACTCGACCGTGAGGATCGGCTTGACCTTGAGCGTCGAGCCCACCCAGGCGCTCGCCGCGCCGACGCGACCGCTGCGCTTCAGGAACTCGAGTGTGTCGATCGCGAACCAGATCTTGAGCTCCCGGCGCGCTGCGTGGACCGCCTGCTCGACCGCCTCGCCGTCGTCGCCCGCCGCGGCTCGCCGCGCGCCGACGAGCGCCAGCAGGCCGAGCCCGCCAGCGGTCGTGGCCGAGTCGACGACGCGGACACGCTCGCCTCCCTTGCCCTCTCGCTGGAGCGCCTCGGCCGCCTGTCGCGCCGACTCGCAGGTGCCCGACAGCCCCGCCGAGATGTGGACCGACACCACCTCGCCTCCGCTCGCGAGCAGCGGCTCGTAGATGGCCTGGAAGTCGCCGACCGAGGGCTGCGACGTGGTCGGCAGCTGGTCGGCCGAGCGCAGCTCGTCGAAGAAGCCGGCCAGGTCGGTGATGTCCGCCTCGCGATCGGTCCGCTCGCTCCCGTGGTTCACGTAAAGGGAGACGATTCCGATGCCGTTCGCCTGGACGACGGAAGGGGGAAGGTAGGCGGTCGTGTCGGAGACGACGGCTACGCCCGGCATCGCGGCGCAGCCTACTGGCCGGCGCCGAGAGGCGTGCTTGATCGGCCGCGAGCGGAATCAGAGAGGCTCTTAGACTCACCGCGTGCCGACGACTCTCGTAACGGGCGCGACGGGCTTCATCGGCTCACACGTGGCCCGCCGGCTCTCAGAGCGCGGCGATGACGTTCGCGTCACGATGCGCGAGGGCTCCAGCGACGAGGGGCTGCTCGGCCTGGACTGCGAGCGGGTGCGCTGCGACCTGCTCGATCGGCGCGCCGTCCGTCGCGCCCTCGAGGGCGCCGAGCGTGTGTTCCACTCGGCCGGGATGGTCTCGCTGCGCAGGGGAGACGACTCCACGCTCTTCCGCGTCAACGTCGACGCGACCAGGCTGCTGCTCGAGGAGTGCCTACGCGCCGGCGTGGAGCGGGTCACCTTCACCTCGAGCGTCGCCGCGATCGGGCCCGCCGCGCCCGGGCAGCGCGGCGACGAGCGCCAGCTCTTCACCGCCGGGGCGCTCGGGGTCCCCTACGTCAACTCGAAGCACGAGGCGGAGGTTGAGGCGCTGAGGATCGCCGCCCACGGGCTTTCGCTCGTGTGCGTCAACCCGTGCATCGTCTTCGGCGCCGGCGACGTCTACGGGGGCTCCACCTCGCTCGTCCGCCGGTTCCTGCTCGGCCGGATTCCGGCCTACGTCGACGGCGGGCTCAACATCGTGGACGTCGACGACGTCGCCGCGGGCCACCTGCTCGCCGACGAGCGCGGTCAGCCCGGTGAGCGCTACATACTCGGCGGGCGCAACTACACGGTCAGACGCCTGTTCGCGGACCTCGGCCGAGTCTCGGGCGTCGAGCCGCCCGCGATCAGGCTGCCGGCGCCGGCCGCGCTCAGCCTGGCCCGGATCGCCGAGCGCGGTCCGGGTCGCCCGCCGATCACGGTCAACGAGGTCAAGTCGGTGAGCCAGTGGTGGACCTACTCGAGCGCCAAGGCCAAGCGTGAGCTCGGGTGGAGCGCGCGACCGCACGAGGACACGCTCGAGGCCACCGTTCGCTACTGGATGGAGCGCGACGGAGACGCGATCTCTCGCTCGCCTCGCTCGCAGCCGCTTCAGTACAGGCTCGCCGCGCGGACGGTGGAGGGGCTCGCGGGTGCCGCTGGGAGGGCCGGGCGAATGCTCGGAAGGGCGAGCTGAGCCGCGACGGTACCCTCGATCGCATGGCGACGACGCTCTACCGCTGCAAGACGCCCACGAACCTCCTCTGCCCGTGCGGCCGTGTGGCCCGCCGGCTCAAATACGCAGGAATCCCCTACGAGGACGTGCGCGTGCGCGTCCTGCGGCGGGACCGCCCGGAGGTGGACGCGCTGACCGGACAGCGGTGGGTGCCGGTGCTAGTCCACGGCGACGAGGTGATCCACGACAGCAAGCGGATCATCCAGTACGTCGAAGGGCTCGAACCGGGTCGGCGCACGGAGGACGCGACCGGACGGCCGGGCGTGGACGAGGAGGTCAGCTGATGCCCACCCCTCCGCTGCCGGCCGGCCGCGCGGCACGCGCGGCCAAGCGGGTAGCGCCGCTCGCGCTCGAGGCCTGGCGACGCTGGGAGCGGCTGCCCGAGGAGGAGAAGGAGCGCTACCGCCGGCGGGCTCGCGACGCGGCAGAGCGCGGGCGGACGGTGCTCGACCGTGCGCGGCGGCGCGGCGGCGGCGGGCCGCCCGCCCCTCCCGGGCCGCGACCTTAGGGCGCGTCGGCGCCCGTCGGGCTGCGCTTCAGCCGAGCCGGTTCTCGAGGCCGAGCGGCGCCGACTCCGGCGCGCCCGCCTCGGGCGCGTCGGGCGTGTCCTCGTCGGCCGGCTGCTCGACCCCGAGCAGCTGCGCGAGCTCGCCCGACTCGTACATCTCCATCATGATGTCGCAGCCGCCGACGAGCTTGCCGTCGACGAACAGCTGTGGCGACGTGGGCCAGCCCGAGACTCCGACCAGCTCCTGCTTGATGCGCGGGTCGGGGAGGATGTCGAGCGCCGCGTAGCGCACATCCAGCGCGTTCAGCGCGGCGGAGGCGCGCGCGGAGAATCCGCAGCGTGGATCGTTCGGGGTCCCCTTCATGAACAGCATCACCTGGTTCTCGTCGATCGCGCTCTGGATGAAGTCGCGAATCTGCTCGTTTGTCATCTGACCATCTCCGGTGTCGACGTCTTGATCGAAAGTGCGTGGATCGGGCCGCCCACCTCGTCGCCGAACACCTCGTACACGAGCTTGTGCTGCTCGATGAGCGTCAGGCCGGCGAAGCGGTCGGAAACCACTTCCGCGCGGAAGTGGTCGCCCCCGCCCGTGAGATCCTCGACTTCAGCGCTCGATCCCGGGATCGAGCGCTGGATCCGTGTCCTGAGCTCCTCGGCGGTAGGCATCGCCTGCCCTACCTTAGCGCCGGCGATGTCGCTAGAATCGACCGCGATGGTGGCATTGACCGATTTGGCGGCCGAAAAGGTGACCGGCTTCCTGGGGGGCCAGGAGGCGGGTGCCGACGCCGGCCTGCGCGTGGCGGTGCGCGGCGGTGGATGCTCAGGGTTCCAGTATGCGCTCGCCCTCGACGAGCAGCGCGACGACGACCTCGTCTTCGAGGATCACGGGATCAAGCTAATGGTGGACCCCGCGAGCCTCCAGTACGTGGATGGGTCGGTCGTCGACTTCAAGGAGACCATGATGGAGTCGGGGTTCGAGGTGAAGAACCCCAACGTCGTGGCCGCCTGCGGCTGCGGCTCGTCCTTCCGCGTGGCGGACGACGACGAAGCCGCCGCCTGCGCCTCCACCAAGGCGTAGCCCGACCGCCTTCTCGCACAGCGCTCGCCCCGAGCCTCGCCCGCGCCCGATCGCGCTCGACGTGGGCACCCAATCGGCCCACATGGGGCACTCTGGGTGACCAGGTGTCGCGGAGCGGCGGGGAGCGTTACGGCGAACAGCACCAGTCCGAGATCCGTGGAAACGCCGCGCTACCGCCGGCCCCCGGATCGAACTGCCGTGCGACGTTCGAGACCGCCGTCACACGGCGCGGCCGCTCCGGACGCAGGAAGACGAACTGGTCCGCGCTCGGCCAGCCGACGACGAGCGAGCCCCCGTCTTCGGACCATGCGAGCTCCGAGAACGACCCCGGCCCGGCGAACAGCTCGCGCGGGCGGCCGGGCCGAGCCTCTGCGTTGAGCAGCACGACCTCGCTCTGACCCGCGGTCCGGCTGCCGCGGATGAGCGCGAACTCGTGGCCCTCGCTCGCGAAGTCCGCGATCCGGGCGCCCGAGACGGCGGCGGCCGGCAGTCCTGCCGGCAGCGAGACGGTGGCGAGCAGTCGCCCGTCGCGGTCGAAGATCCGCACCGAGCGCCGGCCCACGGCGAGCAGGCGATTCGCGTCGGGCGACCAGGCGAGCTGCACGGGTTTCTCGCCGGCGGCCGATCGCCACAGCGTGCGGCCGCTGTCTGTGTCGCGGACCTCGACTCGGCCGCTCCGGTCGGCGAAGGCGAGCACGTGCTCGCCGTCGGAGCTCACGGACTTCGCGTCGACCGGTCGCCAGGCGGGCGCGACCGCCGCGACGCGACGTGCCTCGAGCGCGTCGCCGGTCCCGTCCCCGGCGACGACGCGCAGGGAGCCTTCACTCAGGTAGGCCACGCGGTAGCCCGGGAACGGCGACCAGCGACCGCCGCTCACCGGCGCCGGACGCGACAGCGACCAGCGCGGCTCCCCGGTCGGCGTGAGCGCGACGAGCTGACGCCCGTCGGTCGCGACGACGAAGCGGCCGCTCGGCGACCACGAGGCGTCGTCGTAGGCGCCGAGCAGGCGCTGCGATCCGTCAGCGTGCACCACCCACGGTCCGCGCTCGGACACGACGAGGAGCTCCCCGCCCGACGGCAGCGACGTGAGCGCCGGCTTTGCCGGACGCTCGCCCACCGAGTCGCCGAGCCCCTCGCGGATCAGGTTCGCGATCGCCCCGCCGGCCGGCGTCAACGCGACGGCGGCGATCAGCGCGATGACGACCGCGACGACGGCCGGCACGAGGCGGACGCTCGGCCTCGACGTCACCGGCCGCTCGACGAACGCCGCCCGCGCCAGCTCGTGACTGCGCTCGGCCGCCTCGCGCTCGCCCGGCGCGGGCTCGCGCATCAGCTCGGCGGTCCGGCGGTCGTTCATCGGCGCTCCTCGCCTAGCTCTGCCTCGAGCTGATCGAGCCCGCGCCGCAGGCGGGAGTTGACGGTGCCGCGCGGCACGTCGAGCAGTCGCGCGATCTCGCCCGGCGTGTACTCGAGCAGGTGGCGGAGGACGACCACGGCGCGGTGGTCGGCCGACAGCTTCGAGAGCGCGTGGACGAGCTCGTCGGAGTACGGGCGGGTCGACTCCTGCCGCGGCACCGCCAGCTCGCGCTGCTCCTCCACGTCGCCCCCGGCCTCGCGCCGCAGCGCCCGCGTGCGCGTCCAGTCGATCGCGCGGTTCACCACGATTCGATGCAGCCACGGGCCGAACGGCCGCCGCCGGTCGAAGCGGTCGAGCGCGCGGATCGCCGCGATGAACGCCTCCTGCGCGATGTCCTCGGCCGCGGCCGCGTCGTGGGCGATCAGGTACGCGGCTCGGTAAGCGTGCGGCCAGTGGGCGCTGAAGAGGGCGTCGAAGTCGGCGACCGAGCCGGCCTTCGCCCGCTGCAGGGAACCGTGCGCGTGTCGTGACAGCCTGGGCATCACGCGAGCGGCGGCGCCCGGCGTCGCGGCGCCAGAGGTCGCGGAGAGCGTCATGTACCTCTGCTTACGGGTGCGAGGGCCGATCGAGTCCGTGGCGGGGATTGTCGCGCCCACGCGGAGCCGGTGCCGGGACCTGTGCGCGCCCGCCGCTCGTATCCCCGCCGTGTCGCCGTCCGACCGTTCCGATGACCCGGGCCTCCCGATCAAGTTCGGCCCCTGCTCGAACGGTGAGTTCGTCCCGCATCCCCTCACCGCGGTCGAGCGCGAGGCGATGCGGCGAGCGCGTCGGGCCGCGGAGGCGAACGCCAGGAGCGTGGGGATGTCCCGCCGCGACTTCCTGTTCACGGCCTCCGCGGCGGCGACGACGCTGCTCGTCCTCCAGGGCTGCACCGACGAGGCGAGCGACTCCGTGCCGGGCGGACGCTACGAGGTGCCGCCCGAGGCGGGCAGGGACGCGGACGCCGCGCGCTCGGCGCTCGCCGGCGAGGAGTTCATCTTCGACGTGCAGGGCCACCACCTCGAGTACGACCTGATGCGACCGCGCGGGACGGAGCCGTTCTTCGGCGCGGTCTTCCCGCAGGTGAACTGCGGCGAGGACGATCCCCGCGCGTGCTTCGCGCGGGAGGTCTTCCTCGAGGAGATCTTCCTGCGCAGCGACACCAACATGGTGACCCTGTCCGCGCTTCCGATCGCCCCGGAGGGCAGCCCGCTGTCGCAGGCGATCATGGAGGAGACGCGGCGGACGGCGGAGCTCGCCTGCGGTTGGGAGTCGGTGCTGCTTCACGCCCAGGCGCTGCCGAACTACGGCGCGCTCCAGGCGAACCTCGACGCCATGGAGGAGCACGCGCGCGCCTACCCGATCAAGGCCTGGAAGGTGTTCACGCACTTCCCGGATGCGTTCGGCGACCCGGGCAACGCCTGGCGCCTGGACGATCGCGATCCCAGCCTGCCTCAGGTCGGCCACGCCTTCATCGACAAGGCGCGAGCACTCGGGATCAGGACGATCTGCGCCCACAAGGGCTTCGGAGCCGGGAGCCCGTACGCGTCGCCCGAGGACGTACCGGCCGCCGCGCGCGACTTTCCGGATGTCGACTTCATCGTCTACCACGCCGGCTTCGAGCGCGACGGCCCGGTCGAGGGACCGTACACGCGCGCCACCGCCGATCTGGGCGTCAACCGGTTGATCAGCGCGATGAAGCGCAACGGCGTCGGGCCGAACCGGAACGTGTACGCCGAGCTCGGCTCGGTCTGGTGGACGATCATGCGCGACCCCAGCCAGTCGGCGCACGTGATCGGAAAGCTGCTCCGCCACGTCGGCGAGGACAACGTGCTGTGGGGGACCGACTGCATCTTCTACGGCTCCCCACAGGATCAGATCCAGACCCTCCGATCGTTCGAGATCACGGAGGAGTTCCAGGAGCGCTACGGCTATCCGGCGCTGACCGATGAGCGCAAGGCCAAGATCCTCGGCCTGAACGGCGCGCGCGTGTACGGCGTCGAGCCGAAGGCGGTCAAGTGCGAGTTCACCCGCGGCGAGCTCGATCGGATCAGGCGCTCCCTGGGCGGGCGGCATGCGACCTACGGCCCACGCAACGCCGCGGAGGTCCGGCGCCTGCGCGAGCATCATCAGGGCTGGCCCGGCTGATTTGGGATGCGAACGCGGTGGCTCGTCTCGATCTCGGCGGTGATCGCGGTCGGTTCCCTCGCGGTCGTCGCCGAGCGCGCGACCGCCGGCGGGACGGCGGTCGCCGCCGCCGCGGACCTCGACGCGGCTGCGTGCGAGCAGGGCGTGCACCCGCGGATCCTTGGGGTTCGGCAGAAGGTGGCGCCGAAGGTGATCGGCTGCGCGGCGCTCTCGGACGGCGACGAGGTGCTGGTCGCGGCGGACAGTGACGGGCGCCACGCGTGCTTCTACGCCGCCCTGACCGGTGGTGAGCACGTCGATGGGCCCTGCATCCGTGTGGGGCCGGCCACCCGACCGACCGGCGGTGCGCGCGTCGAGGCCCTCTCGGTCCGCGAGCCGGAGGGCGGCTCGGGGGCGTACTTCGGTGGGGTCGTGCCGAGTGACATCGCCCACGCCTTCCTTCGCTACCGGACCGCCGACGGCGATAGCCGCGAGTGGCCGGCCAGGTTGATCCGCGTTCACGAGCGGCTCGCGCGACAGCTCGGCGCGCGGCCCTTCGCCTACTTCGTCGGCGAGATCCCCAGCGACGCGGACACCTGCCGCGGCCTGCTCGTGGAAGGGCGAGGCAAGGACGCCGCGCTTCTGGCGGATCAACCACTCAGCGAGCGGACCGTGCTCGCCGATGGGGTCGCGCTGCCGGGGTCGAAGGACTGCGACGAGCGCGGGGCGGCGGGCCGAAGCGCCGGCTCGATCGGAGCGACGCTCGGCGCCGCCGTTCCTGGCCTACCGGCGTGACTTTCACCCCTACTGGGGGTGAAAGTCGGCACGGTGCGCATGCCCGACATGGCACACGTCGGTCCCCCAAAGGGGCTAACCCAGGTTCGACCGCAGAAAGCCGGTCGTCCTCTCCCAGGAGCGCCGCGCGGCGTCCGCGTTGTAGGTGCCGAGCCGGTTGGTGTCGTTGAAGAACGCGTGGCCCGCCCCCTCGTAGAACTCGAAGTCCACGTCCACTCCGGCGTCTGCCATCTCGCGCTCAAGCGCCTTGGCGTCGTCCACCGAGACGAAGTCGTCGGCGGTCCCGAAGTGCCCGAGCACCGGGCCCTGGACGCTCGCGAAGTCGGGCTTGCCGTGCGGCATGACGTAGTAGTAGGTGACCGTCGCCCGCACCTTCGGGTTGACGCTGGCCGCCCAGACCGAGAGGCCGCCGCCGAGGCAGAAGCCGACCGAGCCCACGCCCTCGCCCTCGCCCTCCGAGCTCTCGTGGGCAGCGAGGTAGTCGACGGCGCCGCGCATGTCCTTCTCCGCCTGGTCCATCGACAGCGCCATCATCTTCTGCTCGGCCTCGTCGGGCTGGTCCGTGGTCTCGCCGCGGTAGAGGTCGGGCGCGAGCGCGAGGAAGCCCTCGCCTGCGAGCCGGTCGCAGACACCCCTGATGTGGTCCTCGAGGCCCCACCACTCCTGGAGGACGACGACCGGCGGTCCGCTGCCGGAGTCGGGGATCGCGAGGTAGCCGGGCGCGGTGGCGCCGTTTGCCTGGAACTCGACTTCGGGCATGCGCGTGTCTCCTGTGGTTGGGGGTGGCGAGCGAGCGGCGGACGATAGCCGCGTGAGGCGCCGCGCTACGTCACCGGCACGGCGTCGAGCGACCGCCACAGGTAGAGGGAGGCGAGCGAACGATGCGGGCGCCACGGTTCGGCGATCCGACGCAGCTCGTCCGGCGCCGGGAGCGCCTCCAGCTCGTACTCGCGCCGCACCGCCGCGCGCGTTCCGAGGTCACCAACGGGAAGCACGTCGGGGCGGCCGAGGTGAAAGATCATGAACATGTCGGCGGTCCACGGCCCGAGCCCTCGGACCTGCGTCAGCTCCGCGGTGACCTCGTCGTCTGAGAGCCCGCTCAGCCGGCGCAGGTCGAGGCTCCCGTCCTCGACTCGCTGCGCCAGGTCGCGCAGGTAGTCGACCTTGCGCCACGAGAGCCCGACGGCGCGCAGCGCCTCGGGCTCCACGGCCAGCAGCTCCGCCGGCGCCGGGGCCGTGCCTCCGAAGAGAGCGGCCAGGCGCTCGTAGATCGAGCGCGCCGCCTTCGTGGACAGCTGCTGGCCGACGATCGACCGCAGCAGGGCGCCGTAGGCCTCCTTCGGTCGCCCGCGCCGGCGCTCCGCCAACGTGCGCGGACCGTGAGCGTCGACCAGCCGGCGCATGACCGGGTCGGCGGCCCGCAGGTGCCGCACCCCTTCGTCGGTCGGGGCGGCCGCGGTCGCGCTGCGCGAGCCCGCCGATGGGCGCTTGCTGGGTGGCTTGGGTGGCCCCGCCTGGCGTGGCGTCACGCGACCGGCGCCGCCGCCCCGCGACCGTGACCGCGGCCACCTCCCGAGCGCCCGAGGTGGCACGCCTCCTCCTCGCCGAGCGGCGTGGCCGGCGGGTCGCCGAACAACCATTCGCGCGCGATCCGGTGCCAGTTCGCCCGCGCCTCGAGCTGGCCGAGCACGCCGAGCGCAAGCGCCTCCATCCGTCGCGCCAGCATCGCCTTCGGCGGGAGCGTCCCCCGGCGCATGAGCGCCCAGTGGCGGGAGCGCGGGTCGCCGGAATCGATCATCACCTGGCGCACGTAGCCCTGGTCGATCGTGCGTTCGCCGTCCTCGATGTACCAGCTCGCCAGGTCGCGGAAGTGAGCCAGGACGCGCTCGGGGGTCACCTCCTCGTCCTCCGGCTCGTAGTAGCCGAGCGCGGTCAGGCAGGCGTGCAGCCCCTCGGCGTCGCCGGCCATCGCGCGGCGCACTACCTCGATCTCCGCGTCCACCTGTGAGCGCTCGACGCGCTTGGTCATGCCGAAGTCGAGAAACGCCACGCGACCGTCGGGCATGAGCAAGAAGTTGCCTGGGTGCGGGTCGCCCGAGAAATGGCCGTGGCGATTGAGCGACCCGAAGAAGAAGCGGAAGACGATCTCGCCAAAGCGGTCACGCTGGGTCTGGGGCAGCTTGCGGACCGCCTCGAAGCGAAGCCCCTCGACGTACTCGGTCACGAGCACGCGCTCGTGCGACAGCGACGTGACTACGTCGGGCACGTGGACGAACGGATGCCCTCTCCACGCGCGCGCGAACGCCCGGTGCTGCTGGGCCTCGTGCTCGTAGTCGAGCTCCTCGGTGAGCCGCTCGCGGACCTCGGCTGCCATCGCCTTGGCGTCCATGCCGGGCGCGATCCGCCGCGCGACGCGCAGGATCATCCCCAGGTTCTGAAGGTCGGCTCGGACCGCCTGGGCCACTCCTGGGTACTGGGCCTTGACCGCCACCTCGCGTCCGTCGTGCAGGCGCGCGCGGTAGACCTGTCCGATCGACGCGGCCGCCACCGCCTCCTCGTCGAACTCGGCGAAGACGTCCTCGAGCGGCTCGCCGAGGTCCGACTCCACCACCGCGCGCATCCGCTCGAAGGAGACCTGCGGAGCCGCGTCGCGCAGCTCCGCGAGCTTTTCCTGCAGCCGAGCGTTGACCTCCGGCGGGAAGGCGCCGGTGTCGATGAACGACGCGACCTGGCCGACCTTCATCGCCGCGCCCTTCATCTGGCCGAGCACTTCGACGATCTGCTCGGCCGCCTTGATCTGGCGCCGCTCCGCGGCGCTGCGCCGGCCCTCATCGCTTCGCGCGACGTTTGCGGCCTTCGTGGCGTAGTTGCGCGCGGTCTGGCCGCCGGCCAGCGCCCCCACCTTCGCCGTGCGGCGCACGCGGCCGGTCGGCAGCTTCTCCTTGCGGTCCTTCGCCATCACACCAAGGGTACGGACGGCCGCGGCGCGGAGCTCGTACGCTGCCGGGGTGAGGCTCGTCACCTACGAGGCCGACGGCGCATGGCGGGCCGGGTTGGTGCGTGGCGAGACGGTGGTCGCCCTCGAGCCGTCGCCAGGCGCCGTACCGCCGGGGCTCGCCGGGCTACTCCAGGTCGAAGGCGCGCTCGAGCGAGCCGTCGAGGGCGCGACCGGCGAGGGCGTTCCGCTCGCCCGGGTCAGGCTCGGGCCGCCGATCACCCACCCGCGCAAGATCGTCTGCATCGGGCTGAACTACGGGTCGCACGCCGCCGAGCAGGGCGCCGAGCCGCCGGCGACGCCCACCTTCTTCGCGAAGTTCCAGAATGCGCTGGCGCCTCCGGCCGCGGAGGTGCCGCTGCCGCCGGCGAGCGAGAAGGTGGACTACGAGGCCGAGGTCGCGTTCGTGATCGGAAGGCGCTGCAGCGACGTGGACGAGGCCGACGCGCTCTCGCATTTGGCGGGCTACATGCTCTTCAACGACCTCTCGGCGCGCGACCTTCAGTTCGCGACGCCACAGTGGCTCCCGGGGAAGGTGTTCGACGGCTCGGCTCCCTGCGGGCCGTGGCTCGTGACTCCCGACGAGGCAGGTGCCCACGACGCGATCGAGCTCGAGCTCACGCTCAACGGCGAGCTGATGCAGTCGGCGTCCACGTCCGACCTCGTGCACTCGGTGCCCGCGCTCACGAGCCACCTGTCGCGTCTGATGACGCTCGAGCCGGGCGATGTGGTGTCCACGGGCACGCCCGCCGGCGTCGGCAGCCTGCGTGATCCGCGGGTGTGGTTGAAGCCCGGCGACGAGGTGGTGGTCTCCTCGCCGACGCTGGGGCGTCTGGAGACGCGGATCGGCGCGCCGGGACGGCTGCGCGCGCCGTTCGTGGACGACCTCGGCGCGAGCTGAGCCGGGGCCACGACACGCAAAGCCGCGGCCTACCGCCGGCGCGCCCCCTCGAGCAGCATCGCCAGCGCGTCGCCGAACAGCTCGTCAGGCACCGAGTCGGGGTCGGCGAGCTTCTGGAGGGCGAAGCCGTCGGCAAGCGCGTCGATCGCCATCGCGAGCTGCTCGGGCGGCCGGGCGAGCTCCACGCCGAGCTCGCGCGCGCCCTGGTCGATGATGCGCGCCAGCGAGGAGCGCACCTCGGCGTAGCGCGCCGCGAAGCGCGAGCGAACCTCCGGGTTTCGGACCGCGAAGGCCCAGAACTCCATGAACAGGAGGACCAGCTCGGGCTCGCGGTCGAGGAACTCGATCCAGTATTCGGCTCCGCCGCGGGCACGCTCGGCGAGCGTCTCGCGATCGGCCACGACCGCGGCGACCGCATCGACCTGCCGTCCGATCTCACGCTGGAGGAGGGCCAGGAAGAGGTCCTCCTTGCCGTCGAAGTTCGAGTACAGGGCGCCGGTCGAGAAGCCGGCCTCCTCGGCCACCTCGTCGACCGCGGCGGCGTGGTAGCCGCGGCGCGCGAACACCTTGCCGGCCGCGTCGAGCAGCGCCGTGCGCGTCTCGGCCTTGCGCTCCTCGCGCGAGAGCCGGCGCGCGGAGACGGCGGGGCTTCCTGCTGCCGGCCTCATCCCGGAGGATGTTAGACGCCTAACTCCGGCTATCGTGATAACGTGCGTTATCTAAAGGGTGGCCGGGGGTTCCCCCGGCGCTCTAGGGACAGCCGACCAGGAGGCGAACGTGGCGACAGCCGTTGCGGCCGACCAGATCTCCTACGAGGACCTGTACGCGCGCTGGGAGCGCTCCAACTGGAGCGCCACCGCGATCGACTTCGCCCAGGACCGGGTGCAGTGGGCGGAGCGGTTCTCCGACTTCGAGCGGCGTGCGGCGATCTGGAACTACGCGCTCTTCTTCTGGGGCGAGGACGCGGTGGCCGACACGCTCTCGCCCTACATCGACGCCGCCCCGCGCGAGGAGCAGAAGTACTTTTTGGCCACCCAGCAGGTCGATGAGGCGCGGCACGCGGTCTTCTTCAAGCGCTTCATGAAGGAGGTCTGCGGGCTCGGCGACGGCACCGTGGGAGGCGGCCTCGCGGCGATCGAGTCGGAGTTGACCTGGGGCTTTCGCAAGGTGTTCGACCGCCTCGACGAGATGGCCGACGAGCTGCGCCGCGACCGCTCGCGCCCGAAGCTCGCCGCCGCCGTGGCGCTGTATCACGTGGTCGTCGAGGCGACCATGGCCCAGCCCGGCCAGCACTACATCGAGGGATACCTCACCGAGCGCGACCTCCTGCCGGGCTTCTGCCAGGGCATGCACAACGTCTCCCAGGACGAGCAGCGTCACATCGGCTTCGGGGTAAAGCTGATTTCCGAGCTGGTGGCGGAGGACCCCGATTGCGTCGCCGCGATCGCGGAGCTGCTGCGCGAGGTGACGCCCTGGACCGCTGCGGTGCTCACGCCTCCGGGCGGGGACCGCCGCTACACCGAGTGCTTCGGCTTCACGCTCGAGGAGATCGGGACCGCCGGCGTGGAGTCGCTCGCCAGCAAGCTGCGCGCCGCGGGCATTCCGCTCGAGGAGCTGCCCGGACGGCCCGTCGTCCCGCTCGACATGACGCCGAGACAGCGGGCTGAGCGCGGCCTGGCGCTCGTCGACGCCGGAATCATCGGCGAGCGAAACGGCTCGGTGCACCCCACTCCCGAGCACCAGGCGCTGCTGTTTGACACCGTGCGCCGGTCGGTGAACCCCGACCACGGGCTAGCCCGCCCGACGACTCTCCAGTGGGACTTCCGCGACGCCGAGACGTGGCACATCCGGATCGACAACGGCTCGACGAGCGCCCAGGCGGGAAGCGCCGCCCACCCCGACCTGCGCTTTCGCTGCCGCTACGAGGACTGGGTGGACATCGTCGCCGGCCGCGCCGACCCGCGCCGGGCGATGCTCACGGGCCGGATGCTGCCGCGGGGGAACCCGCGCGTCCTGGCGCGAATGCCGCAGATCCTCGGGCGCTAGGCGCGGCTTTTCCCTCGCGCCGACCGCGCCCTAGGCCTGACCTTCCACTACTCCCGGGACCCCCGTGTTCGTCGAGTACTTCGGCTGAAGCCGCATCTCCGGTCGCAGGTAGCGCACCGCCTGCGCGACTGCCACCGCGGACTCGGCGAAGCCTGTCGCGATCAGCTTGAGCTTGCCGTCGAAGGTCGTGATGTCGCCGGCTGCCCAGACGGCGTCCATCGAGGTTTCATCAGCGAGTCGACAGCGATCGCGCCCTTGTGGATCTCGAGCGGCCACTCCTTGAGCGGCCCGAGCGCCGTCTTGAAGCCGAGCTGGAGCAGCACCGCGTCGCAGTCGACCTCGACCACGTCGGACTCGTCCTCCGAATGGAACAGCGTCACACGCTCGATCCCACCGTCGCCCGCGATTGCGCTGATCTGGTAGGGCGTCCTGACGTCCACGCGGCCGGCCTCGGCCGCGTGCATGACCTCGGCGACGGTCGCCTCGTGCGCGCGAAACCCCTCGCGCCGATGGACCAGGGTGATGGCCGACGCCGTGTCGAGGAGGTTCACCACCCAGTCGAACGCCGAGTCGCCGCCGCCGACGATGATCACGTTCTTGCCGGCGAACGCCGACTTCTCGGAGACGAGGTAGTGGGCGCCTCGGCCCTCCCACGGCGACATGTCATAGTCCGGCAGCTGCTTGGGCTCGAACGCGCCGTGCCCGCCCGCGATCACGATCGTGCGCGTCAGCAGGTCGCCGCGGTCGGTGACGATCCGCAGCAGCGGCCGGTCGGAGTCCTCGGGGTCCTCCTCGTACTCCACGCGGTCGGCCGTGGTCTCGAGGTGCACGGGCACGTCGAACTGCTCGATCGACTGCCGGCGCAGCTCCTCGACGAGGTCCTTGGCGATAACGCGCGTATGGCCCGGCACGTCGAAGATCCATTTCTCCGGGTAGAGCGTGGTGAGCTGCCCGCCGAGCTCGGGGAGCGAGTCGATGATGCGCGCGCTCGCCTCGCGCATGCCCGCCCAGAAGGCCGTGATCATGCCGACGGGGCCCGCTCCGATCACGGTGATGTCACGGATCTCGCCGGGCCGCTCGCCGCCGAAGGGTCGTCCGTTGTCGCTCATGATCGCCGCCACAGCTGCCGCCGGGTCATGGGCTCGGGCTGCTCGGCCCCGTCGCCCGCGCTCGGTGCGTCCGGCTCCTCGGGCGCCGGCTCGACCTCCGGCTCGGCGTCGGCCTCTGGCGCCTGCTCCGTTTCCGGCGCCGCCTCCGGTTCCGCCGGCGCCGGCGCGGCTTCGGCGGCCACCGTCGCCTCCCCGTCGAGCGCCGCCAGCGCCCGCTCGGGCGACGCCGACAGGCAGGTGAAGATCGGCGTCTCGGACAGCGTGTAGGAGCTCGACTCGGTCCCGCGCAGCTCGTGCACCAGGTCGAGGAAGTCGCCGGGCTCGTCCGCGTCGAAGGAGACCACGAACTCCTGGTCGTCGAGGCCGTAGGAGTAGGCGGTGTTGATGTCGATCGACGTGTAGCGGCGCCCGACCTCGATGTGCGAGCGCATGATCCGCATCCGCTCCTCGGCGGGCAGCAGGTACCACTCGCGCTTCTTCCACATCGGGTAGACGATCAGGTAGCGGCCGCCCTCGTTCGGGCGTGGGGCGAGCGGGCGCTCCTCCTCGGAGTAGGAGTAGGGGGAGGGCTTGGTCATAGCCAGGTAGGAGTGCGAGATCTCCGCCCACCTCATCAGCCCGGTCTGGTTGAGGAGCACGTGCAGCTCGTGGATGGGGTCGAGCGTGGGGGAGGCGGCCCGGACCATCAGGTCGGCGTCGCCGCGGGTGCCCACCAGCGAGTACGTGCGCAGGAAGTTGCCCTCGCCGAAGTGACGGCACGCGGCCGCGAACTCGCGCTTGTCCCGCGCCCGGGCCGGGGCCGGCCGACGCCGCCACGAGGCGTCGACCTTGATGAACGTGAACTTGACGAAAGTGCGTTCGGACACCGCCCTAGAGTGTTGCGTATGGCTGGGCGCGTCACGGTTTCGGGACGTGCCGGAGCGCGCTACGGCGGCGCCCGCAGGTCCCTCGAGGACTCGCGACGGTAGTCTTGGCGACCGCTTCGCCGGTGCGAAGGACGCCGCCGGCCCTCTCCCTGACCCGACGGAGGATCCCGACAAGTCATGGCGCAATCGACCATTCACGGCTTCCCGCGCATCGGCGCACGGCGCGAGCTGAAGTTCGCCACCGAGGGCTACTGGTCCGAGCGAGCCTCGCTCGACGAGCTGCTCGAGGCAGGCGGCCGGCTCCGGCGCGAGAACCGGGAGTTCCTGCGCGACGCCGGGCTCGACCTGATCCCGTCGAATGACTTCTCCTACTACGACCACGTCCTCGACGCCACCGCGCTCGTCGGCGCGGTGCCGAGCCGATACGAGCACGGCCGGACGGACGTGGACCTCGACATCTACTTCGCGATGGCGCGCGGCCGCCAGTCCGAGGGGCTCGACGTCACCGCCATGGAGATGACGAAGTGGTTCGACACCAACTACCACTACATCGTTCCGGAGCTCGGCCCCGGCACGCGCTTTCGGCTCTCGAGCTCCAAGCCCTTCGACGAGCTCGCGGAAGCGACTGAGCAGGGAGCGCCGACCAAGCCCGTGCTCGTCGGCCCGGTGACGTACCTCCTGCTCGCGAAGAGCGACGAGGACGCCCCCGAGGAGTTCGACCGCCTGTCGCTCCTCGACGATCTGCTGGAGGTCTACGCGGAGGCGATCGCACGACTCGGCGAGCTCGGCGCCGACTGGGTCCAGCTCGACGAGCCGGCATTCGTGGCCGACCGCACTGGCGCCGAGCTCGAGGCGCTCGAGCGAGCGTACGCGCGCCTCGCGGCCGTACCCGGCCGTCCCCGGATCTGCGTGGCCACCTACTTCGACCATGCCGCCGAGGCGCTGGCGGTTCTGGCGCGCTCCGGCGTCGAGGGGATCGGCCTCGACCTCCACCACGGGCGCGAGCACAACATCGAGGCCCTCGAGACGATCGGCGGGGTAGGGGACAAGACGCTGTTTGCGGGCGTGGTCGACGGGCGCAACGTCTGGGCCAACGACCTCGAGGACTCGCTGGCGGTGCTCGAGCGCGTCGAGCGGCTGGGCGGCGAGCTCGTCGTGTCGACGTCCTGCTCGCTGCTGCACGTGCCGATCGACCTGGCCGCCGAGCCGGAGCTAGACGACGAGCTGCGCTCCTGGATGGCGTTCGCGCGCCAGAAGGTCGGCGAGGTGGTGACGCTGACGCGCGGCCTGAACGAGGGGCGCGAGGCGATCGCCGGCGAGCTCGAGGCAAACCGCCGCTCGCTCGATAGCCGCGCCGAGTCCACGCGCACCCACGATCCCGCCGTGCGCGAGCGCGTGGCCGCGCTGTCGGACGAGGACACGCGGCGCGAGAACGCGTTCTCGCGCCGTCGCGACGCCCAGCGCGAGCAGCTCGGCCTGCCGCTGTTTCCCACGACCACGATCGGCTCGTTCCCGCAGACCGCCGAGGTCCGCTCGACGCGTGCCGCGCTGCGCACCGGAGAGATCGACGAGGCCGAGTACCAGCGCCGGATGCGTGCCGAGATCGAGCGCGTCATCCGCCTCCAGGAGGACATCGGCCTCGACGTGCTCGTCCACGGGGAGCCCGAGCGCAACGACATGGTCCAGTACTTCGGCGAGCAGATGAAGGGCTTCGCGTTCACCCAGAACGCGTGGGTCCAGTCCTATGGCTCGCGCAACGTCCGCCCGCCGATCGTCTTCGGCGACGTCTCGCGTCCGTCGCCGATGACCGTCGACTGGACCACGTACGCCCAGTCGCTCACGGACCGGCCCGTGAAGGGCATGCTCACGGCCCCGGTGACGATGCTGATGTGGTCGTTCGTCCGCGACGACCAGCCGCCCTCGGAGACGTGCAAGCAGATCGCCCTGGCGATCCGCGACGAGGTCGCCGACCTCGAGGCCTCGGGCGCGCAGATGATCCAGGTCGACGAGCCGGCCATCCGCGAGGGGCTGCCCCTGCGACGGGAGCGCAGGGAGGAGTACCTCACCTGGGCGGTCTACTGCTTCCGAGTCGCGACGTCGGGCGTAGGCGACGCGACCCAGATCCACACGCACATGTGCTACTCGGAGTTCGGGGAAATCCTCGGCGCTGTCGGCGAGCTCGACGCCGACGTGGCCTCCGTGGAGGCCGCACGCTCGCGCATGGAGCTGATGGAGGACCTAAAGCGCGAGGGGTACGAGCAGGAGGTCGGCCCGGGCGTCTACGACATCCACTCGCCGCGCGTCCCCTCGCGCGACGAGATGGCCCGGAAGCTCCGGCTGGCCGCCGAGGTCTTGGACGCCGAGCAGCTGTGGGTCAATCCCGACTGCGGCCTGAAGACGCGCGGCTACGCGGAGACCGAGGCGTCGCTGCGCAACATGGTCGAGGCGGCGCGCCAGCTGCGCGAGGAGCTGGCCCCGGCGCTTCGGTAGCAGGCGGTCAGCCTTCGAGCTCGGCCGGGACGAGCTCGATCGCCAGCTCACGGCCGCCTCGGACGATGCGCGCCGTGATCGGGTTCCCGATCCGGTCGGCGTCCATCAGGCGCTGGAGGTCATCGGCGTCCTCGATCGCCGCGCCGTCGAGGGTTGACGATGATGTCCTCGGCTCTCACCCCGGCCCTGTCGGCAGCGCTCCCGGGCACGACCTCCACGACCTCGACGCCGCGCCGGCGGCCGAGGTCGCGAGCCACCCGCGGCGGCAGCGGTCGTCCGCCGCCGGCGATGCCGAGGTAGGCGCGCCGGACGCGCCCGTCGCGCATCAGCGCGCCGAGGATCTTGCGGGTGGCTGCGTTGATCGGCACCGCCAGGCCGAGGCCGACTCCGGCCACCGCCGTGTTGACTCCCACGACCTCGCCGCGACCGTCCACCAGCGCGCCGCCGGAGTTGCCTGGGTTGAGCGCGGCGTCGGTCTGGATCACGCTCTCGACGATGCGGGTCGCCGCGCGCGAGCGCGTGGGGAGGGAGCGGCCGAGCGCGGACACGACGCCGGCGGTCACGGAGCCGGCGAAGCCGTAGGGGCTGCCGATCGCCACGACGAGCTGGCCGACCGCGAGGCGCTCGGCGTCGCCGAGCGTCGCCGGCCGGAGGTCGCCCGCGTCGACCCGCAGGACCGCCAGGTCCGACAGGGTGTCCCGCCCTACGACGGTGAACTGGAGCTCGCGCCCGTCCGCGAACCGCGCGGAGCCGAGGCGGCCCGAGCCCGCGACGACGTGAGCACGAAGCCGTCGGGGGTGATCGCGACCCCGCTGCCGCCGCCGTCCGCGCCTCGCCCGCGACCGCGGTCCACGCGCAGGCTCGCGACCGACGGCGCGAGGCGCCGCGCGACCTCGGTGACCACACGCGAGTAGGCGTCGAGGGCCTCCGCGTCGCTCGGCGGTACGCCCTGGCCGTCCGGCTCCCGCGGCCCGAGCGTGGCGTCGATCTGGCGCGGCGTGGCCATGCGGTCGAGGTTAGACGGGGCCCGCGGCGCATACTGAGGGCATGACCGCGCCACCGGCCGGGCTGTGCGACACCTGCAAGCACCAGCGCGTGGTGCGCAACACGCGTGGGTCCGTCTTCTCCCTGTGCGAGCGCTCGCGCTCGGACCAGAGCTTCCCGCGCTACCCGCGGCTACCCGTCGAGCGCTGCCGCGGCTACGAGCGGGAGAGCGGCGCTAGATGACTACTCGTCGCGGATGACGCCGCGCTGGTTCTCGATCCGGCGATCGTCGTCGGTCACGACCGTCTCGCCGTCGCTCGACAGGACCTCGGCCGCCGGCGACTCGTCGCTCACGACGCCCTCGATCTTCCCGCTGAGCGGCTCGCCGCCCTCGCTGACGGCCTCCGCGACCCCGTCGAGACCCACGTTGACCTGGTACTCGAGCTTGTACGGGCCCGCGTCGACCGCGCTGAGGTCCCAGCGGAACAGCGCGGTGTCCTTGGGGGCGAGCTCGCCCAGGCTGTAGGTATTGACGTAGGCGGTCTCCCTGCCGTACTGCGGGTTCACCTCGCGGTCGACGAGCGACTCGGCCACGGGGATGCGGCTGCGCAGGAACTCGACCGGCGACTGGTCGACGACGAACACCGGTCGGCTCGGGTCGGCCACGTTCGGGTCGGGCTCGCCAGGGTCATTCGGGTCCTGTAGATCCTCGTCGAACCCGTCCACGGTCACGCTGATGTTCGAGATCGTCTCGTCGCCGACGTTGCGCACCGCGACCTCGAGCCGCGAGTCCTTCGCGAGCTTCTGCTCCTTCGGGAAGCTGACCTCCTCGACGCGGACCGGGAACTTGCCCTCCGGCTCGTCCTCGTCCTGCGTCGGCTGCGCGCCGCAGCCAAAGACAAGCAGCGCCGCTCCACAAAGGAGGGCACCGCGGCCCAGCGCGGCTGTGCCCACTTCCGCCCTCAACGCGGCGAACATACCACGGCGTCCCGCGCGCTCGCGCCGGTGGTGGGTCGCCCGGAACGGTTGTCGCTTGCCAAATCGAATCTCGATCACGTACGCTACGAGCGGAGCGGGGCGCCATTCGCCGCCCCGGAAAGACCAGGGAGGACCCACATGGTTCGAGCGGTAGCCGACAGGGCGTTTCTGCCCACCAAGAACATGCTCGAGCAGGTCGGGGACATGATGATCCTGACCGGCAAGACGATGGTCTCGGCGCTGC
>Ga0136615_10000290_pt1 | contig 22458 bp, 18 predicted proteins | sample AntDrymUQ2882206_2_FD_106647 | JGI IMG/M metagenome (GOLD analysis project Ga0136615, IMG submission 106647) | Polar desert sand microbial communities from Dry Valleys, Antarctica - metaG UQ288 (22.06) | ecosystem: Environmental > Terrestrial > Soil > Desert | place: Antarctica: Dry Valley... | reverse complement strand
GGACAGCTCACCCTCACTCTGTCAGCCAATCAAGCGGTCCAGGAGGAACTGTTGCATTACCTGGCGGCTTTGAAAGCTGCGTGAGATCGCCATCAACCGAGATTTATGCAACGCTAGGGATAACAGAGGCGAGCAAAAAGAACTGGCGGAGATCAATCCCAAAGCCTTTGAAAAGCTGGCCGCAGGCAATCCTGACGGATCTTCCTCGGTGAGGGCGGCGAGCAAGATTCGTCTGAGCTCGGGCCTCCGCTAGTGAGCCGCTTATAGAGGCATGGTACACCTTGATGCGGATCGCGGACCTCACGACGGTATGGATAGAGGCGCAGGTGTACGAATACGAGGTGTCCTTGGTGCGAACGGGGATGCCCGCCGAGATCACGCTCCCGAGCCTACCCGGCCGCATCTTCGAGGGGCGAGTCAGCTACATCTATCCCGCGCCCGACGGGCCAACGCGCACCGCGCGGCTGCGCATCAATCTCGACAATCCGGAAGGTCTCCTGTACCCCCAGGCCTACACCCAGGTACAGCTCACGGCGGATCTCGGGGAGCGCCTGCTGGTGCCTGATTCCGCAGTCATCTATACGGGCGCCACGCGCGTGGTCTTCGTCGATCTGGGGCAAGGGTATTTAGAGCGGCGCAAAGTGAGCGTCGGCCACCGGGCTGAAGGCACAATCGAGGTACTGGAAGGACTGAGCGAAGGCGAAGTGGTGGTCACGTCCGGAAATTTTTTGATCGCGGCGGAGAGCAAGCTCAAGGAGGGCCTCGACCAATGGTAGCAGACACCGCCGCGCCGCAGGGTCTCATTGAGCGGCTCATCCGCTACTGCGCCCAGAATCCTCTCATCACCCTGCTCCTCATCGCGGCGAGCGGCTTCTGGGGCTACCGCGCGCTGATGGATACCCCGCTCGATGCCGTGCCGGACCTCTCAGACGTGCAGGTCATCCTCTATACCGAATGGCCGGGGCGCAGTCCGGATCTCGTGGAGGACCAGATCACCTACCCCCTGACCGCCGCGCTCCTCGCGGCGCCCGGCGTGCAGTCGGTGCGCGGCCAGAGCTACATGGGCCTGTCCTTCGTCTATGTCATCTTCGAGGACGGTACGGATATCTACTGGGCGCGCTCGCGGGTCCTTGAATACCTCAACTCGGCCCGCGCCCGCTTGCCCGAAGGGGTGCAACCCACACTCGGACCCGACGCGACCGCCGTCGGCTGGGTCTTCCAATATGCGCTGGTCGATAAGTCCGGAAACCATAGTCTCGCGGATCTCCGGAGTTTCCAGGATTTTACCCTGCGCTATTGGCTGAGCGCCGTCGAAGGCGTGGCCGAAGTCGCCTCGGTCGGCGGCTTCGTCAAGGAGTACCAGGTGCACATCGACCCGAATAAACTCGCGGGTCTCAATATTCCCCTGCAAACACTGGTCAATAACATCCGCCGCTCCAATAACGATGTCGGCGGTCAGGTGATCGAGATCGCGGGTCACGAGCAGGTGATCCGCGGGCGCGGGTATATCCGCTCGACGGCGGATCTCGAGGCTATCGTGCTCGCGGTGAATCCAGCCGGCGTCCCGGTCCGGGTGGGCGATGTCGCCGTGGTCAGCGCCGGGCCGGCCATGACCCGGGGAGTCGCGGAGCCCGACGGCGAGGGACAAACCGTCGGCGGCATCATCGTCATGCGTTACGGCCAGAATGCCCTCGCCGTGATCGACCGCGTCAAGTTACGCCTCGAGGAGATACGCCCGGCCCTGCCGAAGGGGGTTGAGATCGTCATTACCTACGACCGCTCGGACCTCATCAAGCGCGCGATTGCGACGCTTGAAGAGACGCTGATCGAGGAGATGATCGTGGTCTCGCTGGTGATCACGGTGTTCTTGCTGCATTTCCGCTCGGCGCTCATCGCCATCCTGACCCTGCCGATCGCCATCCTGCTCTCGTTCATCCCCATGTCCGCGCAGCAACTCACCGCAAACATCATGTCGCTCGGCGGCATCGCCGTCGCCATCGGCGCGATGGTCGACGGCTCCATCGTCATCATTGAAAACATCCACAAGCATCTCGAGCGTTGGGAGTCGAACGGGAACCAGGAGACGCGGCGGGAAGTCATTATCCAGGCGATGCAGGAGGTGGGGCCGAGCATCTTTTTCTCGCTCCTCATCATCACCGTCTCGTTCTTACCGATCTTCGCCCTGGAAGGGACCGAAGGACGGCTGTTCAAACCGCTCGCCTTTACCAAGACCTACTCCATGGGCTTCGGCGCCGCCCTCGCCGTCACCTTCACACCGGCGCTCGCGGTGCTCCTGGTCCGCGGGCGGATCCGGGGCGATGAACATCCGCTGAATCGCTGGTTGGTGGCCGCGTACTTGCCGATCGTGCGCTTCGCGGTTCGCTTCCGCGCCTGGGTGCTTGGTCTGTCGCTGTTGGCCTTGGCTACCACCGTGCCTGTCTTCCTCGCGCTCGGCAATGAATTCATGCCGCCGCTCAACGAGGGCACGATCCTATATATGCCCACCGCCTTGCCGGGCATGTCGGTCACCGAGGCGGGCAAGGTCTTCCAGTCCATGGATCGGCAGCTCCGGAGCTTTCCCGAAGTCGAGCGCGTGTTCGGCAAGGCCGGCCGCTCGACCAGCGCCACCGACAATGCGCCGCTGTCGATGGTGGAGACCGTGGTCATGCTCAAGCCACAGACAGAGTGGCGCGAGGGGCTCACCTGGGAGGGATTGATCGCCGAGATGGACGAGCGCTTGCGTTATCCCGGCATGCCGAACGTCTGGTGGATGCCCATCCAGACACGCACCGAGATGCTCGCGACCGGCATACGCAGCAATCTCGGCATCAAGGTCTTTGGCCCGGATCTCGCCACCTTGCAGAAGGCGGCGGTCGGGATCGAACGCGTGCTGCAAGACGATCCACGCACACGTCCCTACACGCGCAGCGCCTTTGCCGAACGCCTCACCGGGGGTTACTACCTCGATTTCGAGATCGACCGCGAACGTATCGCCCGCCATGGATTGACGGTCGGCGACGTGGAGGATGTGATCCTTACCGCTGTCGGCGGCTTGGCGGTCTCGGAGACCGTGGAAGGCCGCGAGCGCTACGCGATCAGCTTGCGCTATGCGCGCGAGTTCCGCGAGGATCCGGAGACCCTCGCGCGGGTGCTGGTGCCGACGCCGAGCGGGGCGCAGGTCCCGCTCGCGCAGTTGGCCGAGCTTAAGTTTCACACCGGCCCGGACATGCTTCGCAACGAGGATGGGCAACTCGTGAGCTTCGTGTTCGTTGATGTCAGACAGATCGGCATCCCGGACTATGTGGATCTCGCGCGCCGGGTGGTCGACGAGAAAGCCGCGCTCCCGGCCGGATACCGCATCGGCTGGGCCGGCCAGTTCCAGTATTTCGAGCGCGCCAAGGCCACACTTACGGTCCTGGCGCCGCTGACCTTGCTCATTGTGTTCATCATGCTGCTCATGAACCGCTGTACGCTAATCGAGGCCCTGATCGTCTTGCTGGCCGTCCCCTTTTCCTTGATCGGCGCGGTCTGGTGTTTGTATCTTTTGGAGTACAACCTGAGCGTCGCGGTGTGGGTGGGGACCATCGCCTTGGCCGGCCTCGACGCCGAGCTCGGGATCTTGATGCTGCTCTACCTGAACCTCGCCTACCGGCAACGCCAAAGCCAAGATCGGATGCGCACGATGACCGACCTCACGGAAGCCATTGTCGAGGGTGCGATGCGGCGGTTGCGGCCGAAGCTCATGACCGGGATGGCGCTGCTTGCGGGACTCGCGCCCATCTTCTGGAGCACCGGGGCGGGGGCCGATGTGATGAAGCGGATCGCCGCGCCGATGGTGGGCGGGATCGCGTCGGCGCTGGTGATGGTGCTGGTCGTGTTCCCGGCGATCTATGCCTTGTGGAAGGCGCATGATCTTGATCGAAACGCACTCCAATGACAAGGCAGATATCGTGAATCCTTGCGAGCAACCGTGGAAATACAATCAGTCGCCAAACAGGTCAAGCTGCGACGAGGCGGGATGCGCGAGGTCACGATCGCCAATGGGGGCATCGGGCCGGATTAGGGATCCGGGCGTATCGTTTTTACTACCGGCAAATGAGCGGCATCGCTGGGAGGGCTTCGCAGGAGGTTCGTATCTTATTCAGGTGTCCAGTTTTTGGGGAGCATCATAGTCTTGCCGAAACGTGAGCCATCAATAAGAGTACCGGACGGTTGCGCCGTCCGGTTCTCCCAACCCCTTGTTCAGAGATCCTAGTCGCCGTCGTCATCGTTGCTTTCGGCGGCCTTGTAGAAGAAGTAGTCGGCCGTGTAAGGCACCAACGCCTTCCTGCCAACGTGCCCGGCCTCTGTACAACCGGTCGAGGGCATAACCCCACCACAGGTGTTGAGCCGCTGGATATATGTTGTCTTTGTCAGCTTGCCGGTGGGTCCGAGTGGATCTGCATCCACCCCGAGCTTGAGCAAGGCGATCGTAGGTGACGTGACACCGTTGATTGTGCAAGTGGTGGCGACCTGGGCGCGGGGAACCGGCGGTTGGGCCCAGACGGCGCTAGTATCCTTTGATTCTTGCCAAGTGGGGCGCGGCATGCCACCCACTGACAAGCCTGACGGGTCTGGTTCTAAAGGGTTGGAGCTTTGAAAATGCGTCATGTTTTGCTTGGTTAGGCCTTCATCCTTGAACAAGGTGGCCTGCGGCCCGAAAAGCGTCCACCCGTAAATCGTTACACCTGATAATGAGTCCACCGAGGAGCTGCAGACGTATTGCTGGGTACCGACGGCGTATCCAATGCGGAACAGCCTCCCTTCTGCCGGGCTTACATACAGGGGAGAGCCCGGACTCACAGGCTGTACGAGGTGGTCAGCGTGAGCCAGCGGCAGCATGGTGGCCGTGAGAACCCCGGTGCACGCGATCCGCAGAAGATGACGCGCACTTTGTTTGGACTTTCTTCTATAGTAGTGATTCATGCAATTCTCCCCATTAATGAAATAGGCTGTGTATATACTGGATTTCCGATTGCGTCTGCGAGGGTTTCCGAACGATTTGCGCCGGTTACACGGCACGCATGTCTCAATCGTGGGGATACGGTAGGCGGTCTGCCTTACCGGATGATTTCAAAACCGGACAATTTGCTTACAGTTGAAACCGTTTCGGTTACAGTTGTAATAGAAACGGTGCGGAGTAAATAAAGGGCTAGGCTCGCCGAGCCGTCCCCAAGGTGCACGACTATACAAACCTTGCCGGCCGACAAGACCTCAAGCTCGACCGTGGAGCGGGATGGTGGCGACGGACGACGGTTATCTTGGATGGGATACTTAAAAGGAAGTACTTAGGGGCAGGACATCTGGAGCACGCGGCCGTCCTTCCCTCAAAAAGACCCAGCGTCTCCGGTTCCGAATAGAACCGGAGACGCCGAAGTAGATTTATTACTTGGATTTTACGAAAGCGCGCTTGGCCGGCGCCTTTCTGCTGACGGAGACTGGGCGCTTGGCCGGTGCCTTTCTGCTGGCGGAGACCGGGCGCTTGGCGCTCGTTGCGACCGCTTTCCTGCGGGCGGGGGCGGGCCGCTTAACCATCTTAGAAGCCGCCTTTACTATCTTTTTCACTATCGTTGCCATTGTCTATAAACTCCCATCGACTCGTGTTAGGAATACCCTGCCGCGGTAACCGCTGTACAGCAGGCCCAAGTGCAGGAACAGGTCCCGCGTTTGCGTTCCCAATGGAAACGTGAATGGTTATCGTAAGTTACATCATTTTCTTGAATTATGATGATATAACAAGCCGCTAAGCTTGCTGAATCGGAGCGGGATCTTTCCATACGGCGCGGCGGATCACGCGCTAGGTTCCTTAATCAGGAGGTCTTTCGCTTGATTGATTTTGGCGGCCAAATAGTCGGACCCGCCACGGTCGGGATGGAAGCGCAGAATAAGCCGCCGATGCGCGGCGATGATCTGATCGTTGCTCGCCCCGGGCGCTAAGGCCAGGACCGCGTAGGCCTCCTCGGGTGTCATGGAAGCGTGGCCGGGCGGCGATTCACGGCCGGCCTCAGTGCTCGCCGTAGTCTTCCATTGCTCGCCATAGACCCGCTCGAGGTAGCTTTGCAGTAACGCGGCCGAGTCGGCATCGTTGGCCCGGCAATGACGGTAAATATTCACAAGATCCGCGAGGCCCAGCCCGCTCAGCCTTTTGCCTGCGAAAGGGCCTGCCAAGATCTCGCCGTCGATTTCACCGCTACCGTGCTCCAGCCACATGCGCACGTAGCGGGCGTCGACCGTCGATCGGTGGGGATCACCGCGAGCGCCGCCTTGGGGGCGGATTTGCCGCCACAGGCGCTGCAATAGCGGGGCGAAGCGGAGCAAGGGGAGTAGCCGGATGGCCACCGCCAGCAACGCGCCGAGTAGCGCCAACAGCCAATTCAGGTGGCCGGTGCCCGCCAAGAATAACAACGCCACGGCCCCGAGGGCGAGGAGGACTTGGCGCAGATGCTTGGCGATGACCGCGGGCGGGGTGCGAAGAAACCAACGCCAGGCGACAATCACAACGAGGGTCGCGACAAGCGCGAGGAGCACAAGACGCACGGGCGCTAACCTTTGCAAACCTGGTGGGACAGTTGCAGGACGATGCCGCCGCGCTGCCGACCAAAATCCTCGAGCGCGGCGCGCCCGCCGGCGGCATACACGGCGACGGCGCTCAGCAGGTCGCGCAGTTGCCGCGGACTGCTCGAGTCGAAACGGCAGTAGGCTCCGTTCGAGAGGCGCGCGATCTGTCTGAAGACGCGCTCCGCGACCGGATCGTCGCCCTCTTGAAATACGAATGCGGGAATGCCGAGGATCCCCAGCTCTCCGGCGCTGTGGCACAAGCGGTCGCTGTCTTCCTCCATGCAATCGCCCACGAAGACCAGAGCATGCACGCGGGCGCGGCCTTCCCGGACAGCGTGGCTTAGAACCTTGTCGATCTGGGTGTAACCCCCCAGGCAATGTACGGCCGTCATATGCCGCAATAAAGCAATCGGCTCATGCAGCCAGGCTGTCGCCTCGAACTCCTGGAAGCCGCGGTAATAGCATAACTGGATATCCAACCCGCCGAGGGAGGCGGTTTCGGCGAACATCCGTGCCTGGATCCGGCAGGCTTGATCCCAGGTGGGTTCCCGGCTCGCGGTGGCATCCATTGCAAAGATCAGTCGTCCGCGCTGCCCGCCAGGCTTGAGCGTCGGGAGACTGGCGACCTGGCGCAGAAAGCTGTCGATGTCTCCGCGCGAGGATTTTTCCGGGAGCCGGGAGGGATCTCTATCTTTCATTGGTTCACTAATACCCCGCAGGCGATATATCTTGATTAACCGATCGCCGATGATCGTCCTGTGCGACCTTATATGCGCGATCTCGGTTCCAATTTCAACCCGTGCGGCGCCCCGCCAAGCGTTGCGCGGGCGGCGGGATATAGTATTTAATGGGTTGCTACGCGCGCATCGGAATGGCGCACACGCCGTGGCTCGGCATTAACTGAGAGTTTGTGAGAAAAACCGTCGCGAGCGAAGGGAGGTCGAGTTCCGCCGGAGCGCAGGAACCGGAGTGTATGTTGAAATACATGAGGATTCCGAGCACCGCCGGAACACGAGATCCCGAGCGCAGTAGGTTTTTTCACAAACTCTGAGGTGGGATCGTGAGCACTAAGCTATTCGAATCGGTTCTGCGCCCGATTTTGCGGCGGGTCGTCGGGCTGCTGTTTCGGGTCGAGGTAACCGGGAAGATCAGCGCTCTAGGCGCACAGCGACTGCTTATCATCGCCAACCATGAATCGTTTTTGGACGGCCTGATCTTGGCCTTGTTTCTGCCCTTGGATCCGGTTTTCGTCATACACTCCCACGTGGCGGAGAATCCGTGGTTCCGGCTGGCGTTAAACCTCGTCGATTTCCTGACCGTGGACCCCACCAGCCCCTTGGCCATGAAAAGGGTGGTGGGGCTGCTGGAAGCGGGCCGGCCGGTGCTGATCTTTCCGGAGGGCAGGATCACCATTACCGGCAGCCTGATGAAAGTCTACGACGGTCCGGCCTTCGCCGCCGCGCGTACCGGCGCCACGATTATTCCGGTGCGCTTGGACGGCCCGGCTCGCTCCTTTTTCAGCCGCGTGTCCGGGCGTTATCCGAGGCGGCTGCTACCGCGGGTCACGGTGTCGATCCTCGACCCGGCACGCCTCGAGGTTCCCGAAGGCGCCAGCGCCAAGCAGCGGCGCCGCAAGGCGGGGGAGGGTATGCGCAAGCTCATGCAAGAGATGATCTTCAGGTCGCATCCTATCCATACGCTCTACGCCGGGCTCGTTGATGCCGTCGAGATCTTCGGCCGACGTCACTTGATCGCGGAAGACATCAGGGGCATCGAATACAACTACGGCAAGTTCTTGATGCATACGCTCACCCTGGGCCGCTTGTGCGCCCGCATCACGGGAGCGGGAGAAAACATCGGTATTCTGTTGCCGAATGTCGTCGCTACCGTCACCCTGGTGTTCGGCATGAGTGCGTTTCGCCGCGTCCCCGCGATACTCAACTATACCGCCGGCGCCGAGGCGCTAAAAAACGCGTGCGAGATCGCCGCTATCCGCACCGTCTTAACCTCAAAAGCCTTTATCGAGACGGCACGCCTCGGAGGTGTCGTCGAAGCGCTGCGGGATGTGCAGGTGGTCTATCTCGAGGATCTCCGGCGCGAGCTCGGTCTCGCGGATCGTTTGTGGCTCGTCGGCTATGCTCTGTGGTTCCCGCGTTGGGTGGGCGCCGTGGCCGGCGCCGAGGATCCCGCCGTCGTTTTGTTCACCTCGGGGTCCGAGGCCAAACCCAAGGGCGTCGTGCTTTCTAATCGCGCCCTGCTATCGAATATCGCTCAGGTCCGGTCCGTCATCGATCTGGGAGGCGAAGATAAGATTTTCAATGCCCTGCCCATGTTCCATTCCTTTGGATTAACGGCGGGCGCGTTGTTGCCGTTGTTAACCGGCACGCGCATCTTTATCTATCCGACACCGCTCCACTACCGCGTGATCCCGGAGCTTATCTACAAGCGCGCCTGCACGGTCTTGTTCGGGACCCCGACCTTTTTGAATCACTATGCCCGCTTTGCCCATCCTTATGATTTTTTCCGGCTGCGCTATGTGATCGCCGGGGCCGAGCGGCTCAGCGAACCGGTGCGGATGGCCTGGTTCGAGAAATTTGGGATCCGGATTTTGGAAGGCTATGGCGCCACGGAAACCGCGCCGGTCCTGGCGCTGAACACCCTCATGGCGTATCGCGGCGGGACCGTCGGCCAACTCTTGCCCGGTATCGACGCCGTCCTCCAACCGGTGCCCGGAATCGAGCGCGGTGGCCAACTCCACGTGCGCGGCCCGAACCTGATGAGCGGTTACTACCGTGATCCGAGACCGGGGATCATCGAGCCGCCCCGGTCGGAGGCCGGAGAGGGTTGGTATGACACCGGTGACATTGTCGACATCGACGCCGACGGTTTCGTGACGATCACCGGGCGTTTGAAGCGTTTCGCCAAGGTGGCGGGCGAGATGGTCTCGCTCGAGGTGGTCGAGAGAATCGCGGCCACGGTGTCTCCGCAGAGCCAGCACGCGGCCGCGGTGCAGCCCGATGCCAAGCGCGGGGAGGTGATCGTGCTGTTCTCCACGGATGGGGCGCTTACGCGCGAGCGCCTGCAGGAAGAGGCGCGCCGTAGTGGGCAGCCCGAGCTGGCGGTCCCGCGCCGGGTCGTACACCTCAAGGCCGTGCCGCTGCTCGGTAGCGGCAAGACCGACCATGTAAGCCTTCAGCGTATGGCCGAATCCGCGTGATGCCAACGCGGCTGGGTCATGGGCCTCGATTCCCGCTCACACGCCCGCGGCGCATGCGGAGCGCGGAATTTTCGCGCCGGCTGCTGCGCGAGCACCGATTATCCGTGGATGATCTGATCTATCCGCTATTCGTCATTGAAGGGATCGGGCGGCGCGAGGCCATCCTTTCGATGCCGGGGATCGAGCGGCTGAGCATCGACCAGGTGCTACGAGAGGCCGAGGAAAGCGAGCAACTCGGTATTCCCGCGGTTGCGCTGTTTCCGGTGCCTCCCGCGGAGAAAAAATCCCCGGACGGAGGCGAGGCATACAACCCCGAGGGCTTGGTGCAGCGTGCGGTACGGGCGTTGAAACGGCACTGTCCCGATCTCGGCGTCATTACCGACGTGGCCTTGGATCCTTACACGAGCCACGGCCAGGACGGGGTGATCGATGGCCAAGGTGATGTCCTTAACGATGCGACCGTCGAGGTGTTGATCCGGCAGGCCCTGTCGCACGCCGAGGCCGGGGCGGATGTGGTGGCGCCTTCCGACATGATGGACGGCCGCGTCAAAGCGATTCGCGAGGCGCTCGAAGCGGGCGGCTATGTCAATACCAAGATCCTCGCCTACGCCGCCAAGTATGCATCTCACTTTTACACGCCCTTCCGCGAGGCGGTGGGTTCCGCTGCCAATCTAGGCGGCGGGGATAAGCGCAGTTACCAGATGGATCCGGCCAACGCTGAGGAGGCGCTGCGCGAAGTGGCGCTCGATATCTCCGAAGGCGCCGATATGGTGATGGTCAAACCCGGCATGCCCTACCTCGACATCCTGTACCGCGTCAAACAGGCATTCGGTGTCCCGACCTTCGCCTACCAGGTCAGCGGCGAGTACGCGATGATCATGGCCGCCGCGCGGAATGGATGGCTGGACGAAAACGCCGTGATCCTCGAGTCGTTAACGGCGTTTAAGCGCGCCGGCGCCGACGGGATCTTGAGCTATTTCGCCAAACGCGCCGCGGAATTATTGAAGTAAACCTATTCCATCCCTAGTTCTTGGATCTTCCGCGTCAGGGTATTGCGCCCCCAGCCGAGGAGCTTGGCCGCGTCCTGCCGCCGTCCGGCGGTTTTGGATAAAGCCGTCTCGATCATCGCCCGTTCGAACGTCTCCAAAGCTTTCGGGACTAAATTGTATTCGCCCATGGCCAAATGGCGTTCGGCCCAGCGGCGTAGCGTGGCTTCCCAGTCCTCGGCGCCGCCGTCCAGGCTGGACTCCTTCAACTCGGGCGGCAGATCGTCCACATGGATTTCCTGGGCTGCGGCCATGACCGTGAGCCAGCGGCAGACGTTCTCGAGCTGGCGGACGTTTCCCGGCCAAGAATACGCGCTCATCACGGACAGGGCATCGGGGTGTAACGCCTTGGGATCGACATCCAGATCATGGGCGGCCGTCGTGAGGAAGTGGTTAGCCAGTATTCCGATATCGGTCTTGCGCTCTCGTAGCGGCGGGACGCGCAAGGGTATGACGTTGAGCCGATGAAACAGGTCCTCACGAAACGTGCCTTCCTTGACCCGCTGCTCCAGGTCCTGGTGGGTAGCGGCGATGACGCGTACATCGACCTTGATAGACTCGTGACCGCCCACGCGATAAAACTGCCCATCCGCCAGCACCCGCAAAAAGCGCGTTTGCAACTCGGCCGGCATGTCCCCGATCTCATCAAGGAACAGGGTGCCGCCATGCGCTTGTTCAAAGCGGCCCTGCCGCTGGGTCGCGGCGCCTGTAAACGCCCCCCGCTCATGCCCGAAGAGATCGGACTCGAGGAGCTCTCTTGGAATCGCGGCCGTATTGAGCGCGATAAAGGTCTTACCCGCCCGCGGGCTATGGCGGTGCAAAGCGCACGCGATGAGCTCCTTGCCGGTGCCCGATTCGCCGGTTAGGAGGACGGTGATATTCGAGCGTGACAAGCGGCCGATGGCGCGAAAAACCTCCTGCATCGCCGGGGCCGAGCCGACGATCTCCGAGGCTTGCACCGGTTCGAGCCCGACATCCTCGCGTAGTTTATTCGCCCGTCCGCGCACCGCGCGGCGAATAATCGCGACTGCTTCCTCAACGTCGAAAGGTTTCGCGAGGTATTCGAAGGCGCCGCCTTGGAAGGCCGCCACGGCGCGGTCGAGATCGGCATAGGCGGTCATGACGATGACCGGCAGGCCGGGATAGTTGTGGCGGACTCTTTCCAACAAGCTGAAGCCATCCGTCCCCGGCATGCGGATATCCGAGACGATGGCATCGGGAACCTCGCGTTCAAGGCTGTGCAAGGCAGTGTCGGCGTTATCGAAACACCGGACCCGCATACTGGCTCGGGTGAGCGCCTTTTCCAATACCCAGCGGATGGCGCGATCGTCATCCACCACCCAAATATATTCTTGATCGCTCATGTGCCGTTCTCAACGGGTAACCATACGCTGAATACGGTTTCGCCCGGTTTGGAGGAATAAATAATTTGCCCGCCGTGGCCATGGATCAGCGAGCGGGCAATCGAGAGCCCAAGGCCGGTCCCGTTCGAGCGGCCGCTGATCATCGGATAAAAAATGTCTTCGGCGATCTCCGCGGGCACACCCGGACCGTCATCGATAATATCTATGCGAATGACCAAACGGTAGCGTTTGAGCCCGATGGTGCATTGCCGCTGCGCGCGCGTACGAAAGCTGACCGTGCCCTGGTAGGAGACCGCTTGCGCGGCATTCTGGGCGATATTCAAGAAGGCTTGGATGAGATAGTCGCGATCGGCCAGAAGATCTGGCAGGCTCGGGTCGTAATCGCGGATGATGGTCAGCGCAGGGTCCGTGCCCGCCTCCAACAGCGAGCAAACGTGTTCTAAAACCTCGTGGATATTGACCCCCGTCATGCGCGGGGCCGCGTTCGGCACCAGCATACGGTCCATCAGCTTACGCAACCGGTCCACCTCATCGACGATGAGCCGGGTGTATTCCTTGTGAGCAGGCGACGCCAATTCGCATTCAAGGAGCTGCGCCGCGCCGCGGATCCCGCCCAGCGGGTTCTTAATTTCGTGCGCCATCTCTTTCACTAGTGTACGCAAAACGTTCTGCTGCCCGAGCGCCGCTTCATCGCGCAGTATGCGGCGCAGTCCGTCACTGTTCGACATCTCGACGAGAACGTTGGCGTCCCCTTGGCCGTTACCGCACGGGGTCAGCGTGCAATCAACACATTGCGTTAGGTGGCTGGCTGAGACGATTTCGAGATCCCATTCGGTGACCACTTGGCCCGTATCGAGCGCGTGTTGCAACGCCTTTGGTAATGCGTCGTTACCGAATATCTGGTCGACGCGTTGGCCGGTCATTTTCTTAACGCTTGCGGATAGGAGGTTTTCGCCCGCCGAGTTGACGAGTTGCAGCCGCAGCTTGCTGTCGAATAGCAGTATCGCCGTGGATAGATTTTCTACAATCCAACCTGCGGTCGCGGACTTCGTCGGAGATCTCGCGTGACTACGCACCATTATAGTGCGCCCTCCCACTGCTGCTTAACAACATATCCCAAAGAATCTATGCCAGATTCGACAAAACGACGCAGGTTTTTTGGCCTGACAATAGAAGCCGGCAACTTCCAGACCAATTTCTAGAAAGGAACGGCGCGCCGCGCGGCGCCTCTTAATTGTCGGGTAAGGACGGGTCGCGCAAGGACGGGCCGAGCAGGACGGAGTGCTTCTTTAAATGAAAGGTCACCGTGGGCGAGGTAGACAGTGCGGCGCCGCCCTCATCGACGACGGTCACCTGCAGGCTGTGCGTGCCACGTTCCATGTTCGGGAGCGTGAAGGCAGTCGCCGCGGCCCCCTCAGACGGATTTCCATCAACCGACAGCACGACTTTGTGCCCGCGAGCGACCTGCAGATCGGGCGCCAGTCCCACTTTGACACTGACAGTGCCAATATTGTCCCAAATCGTCTCGTCATTGGCCGGCGCGAGTATTTCTACTTTTTTGTAACCGGCGAACTCCTCTTGCGGCGCTTCCTTAAGCGATTCGGACTCCCCCACTGGGGGGGCTTCATAGGTCTGTAGCTTGAGCCCTTTGACCTCTTCCGCGCCGGGCTGCGGTTTATCGGAGAATTGTACGTTGCCTTCCGCATCGGCCCATTTATAGACCGCCGCGTGGGCCATGCTGGTGATGACAAGCAGGCAGCAGAGGATGAGCATGCGCATGCTTACAGCGTAGCCAACTTGTTGCCAAGCCGCAAGTCGGCTTAAATTCAATTAAGGAGGGCCCGATAAAGGTACTTCTTGCGCCATCGTAGCAGCGGCTCGCTTAGACGCTATAATACATATCGAACTCGACCGGATGGGTGGTCATACGCAGGCGGGTAACCTCGTCCATCTTGAGCTTAATGTAGGCATCGATCACATCGTCGGTGAATACGCCGCCGGCCTTTAGGAACCCGCGATCAGTGTCGAGCGCCGCCAGCGCCTGGTCGAACGCGTGGCAAACCTTCGGGATCTCGGCCTCTTCCTCGGGCGGGAGATCGTAGAGGTCCTTGTCCATCGGTTCTCCGGGGTGGATCTTGTTGGCGATCCCGTCCAAGCCGGCCATGAGCATCGCCGTAAACGCCAGATAGGGGTTGGCGGTGGAATCCGGAAAGCGTATCTCGAGACGCCGGCCTTTGGGACTGACGTCGTAGGGGATGCGTATCGAAGCCGACCGGTTTCGGGCCGAATAGGCGAGCATGACCGGCGCTTCGAATCCGGGAACGAGCCGTTTGTAACTGTTGGTCGAAGCATTGGTGATCGCATTCAGCGCATGGGCGTGTTTGATGATGCCGCCGATATAGAAAAGCGCTATCTCCGAGAGCCCGGCATATCCGTCGCCCGCAAAGAGATTCTTGCCGCCCTTCGCCAGGGATTGGTGCACGTGCATGCCGTTACCGTTGTCACCGACTAAGGGTTTCGGCATAAACGTCGCGGTCTTTCCATACCCATGCGCGACGTTGTGGACCACGTATTTCAAGATCTGCAACTCGTCGGCGCGCCGCACCAGCGTATTGAAGCGCGTGCCGATCTCGCACTGACCGGCAGTGGCCACCTCGTGGTGATGCACCTCGGGCGTTACTCCCATCTTTTCCAGCATGAGGCACATCGATGAGCGTACATCCTGTAAAGAATCGACAGGCGGCACCGGGAAGTAACCGCCCTTGACGCCTGGGCGATGACCGATGTTGCCCTCGGAGAAGACCTTCTCCGAGTTCCAAGAAGACTCTTCCGAATCGATCTTATAGAAGGCGCCGGAAATAGCCGCCCCCCAGCGCACATCATCGAACACGAAGAACTCCGGTTCGGGTCCAAAATAGGCGGCATCCGCGATTCCGATTGACTTCATGTAAACTTCGGCGCGTTTGGCCAGAGAGCGCGGGCAGCGCCCGTAACCCTGTCCGGTCAAGGGCTCGATGACATCGCAACGGATGATGAGCGTGGTTTCATCGAAGAACGGATCGATGACCGCTGTCTCTGCTTCGGGCATCAACGTCATGTCGGATTCGTTAATACCCTTCCAACCGGCGATCGATGATCCGTCAAACATCTTACCGTCCTGGAAAAAACCAGCATCGACAAGCTTCGCGGGTATGGACACATGCTGTTCCTTACCCCGGCTATCGGTAAAACGCAGGTCGACGAATTTGACCTCTTGTTCTTTTATGAGTGCTAAAACCTTATCTGCGGACATGGGGTCCCCTCCAGACCACGGCGGCGCGCATTATGACATGGTATTTGTTCCTTTCCGACATCCCTCGGTTCGAGCGGCAGGCTCGGCCCCTATAAGACCTTAGAATGCACCGGAGTAGTGCGCTGTTAAAACATCACGCTCCCCGACGGGGCGCAATGAATCCACAGCCCTCAGCGCCAGCCATAGGCGATCCAGTGTCGATCGGAAACGGGTTTGACGGTGAGGCCACGTAGGCCGGCACGGTCGATGTGGGCGCGCACTTCCTCCGGTTCGTAGGCGGCCAAGAGCGAATTGAGAAAATCGCGTTGCAGGATTGACGGTTCCCCCGCCGCGTATTGATCGACGAGGCCCTCGGCTCGTGCGCGGTTCTCGGGCCGGGCGAGGTCCATCACAAACACGCACCCGCCGCTACGGGTTAAAGCATTGACCGCATCCCATAGAATCAGCGGGTCCCTTAAGTGGTGCAACAAACTATTCGAAATTACGATGTCATAGGCGGCGCGCAGTCCTGCCCGGCTCGGCAGCCGCTGATGCACCAGATGGACGCGACCGATCAAGCCCTCTTGCCGCAAGCGCGCCTGCCCATACTTGAGCATCACCTCGGCGCCATCGACGCCGTCGATCGTCAATTGCGGAAAGGCGCACGCAAAGCGGGCGGTGACATCCGCCGGGCCGCATCCTAAATCGACCGCCGTGCCGTCCGTGGGGCTATGCGGAAACGCGAGCTTGAAATAATCCACGAAGCGCGAGTGCGGCTCGGAGAAATCAGCCTGCGCATAGGCGCCCGCCTGCGCCTCGTCATCCATAAGCTCGGGCTCCGGGATCCGGTCCATCAGGAAAGCGGCGCGATGCTCTCACCCGCCATCAAATCAGCGATGCTCTCACGTTTGCGCGCGAGGTGCGGATGAGCTCCGTCCACCAGGATTTCAGCGGAGCGGGGGCGCGAGTTGTAGGTAGAGCTCATGCTGAAACCGTAGGCCCCGGCGGTGCGAACGGCGAGCAGATCTCCGGGCGCGACTTCGAGCGAACGGTCACGCCCGAGGAAATCGCCGGTCTCGCAAACGGGTCCCACGATGTCGTAGATCGCTTCGGCCCGCGCGCGCTTCTCTACCGGACTGATCTCTTGCCAAGCGTCGTATAGGGCGGGCCGAATGAGATCGTTCATGGCCGCATCCACCACGGCAAAGTGCTTATCGCCGACGCGCTTGAGGTACTCCACGCGCGTGAGCAACACCCCCGCGGGGCCGGCTATCGCCCGGCCAGGCTCGATGATCACCGTGTATTTGCGCTCGCGGAGCCGTGAGGCGATCACTCGCCCATAGTCCGCGGGGTCCGGCGGAGATTCATCGCGGTAGCGCACGCCCAACCCGCCCCCGAGGTCCAGATGCTGCAGCGCCATACCCTCACTTGCGAGCGCGTCGGCGAGAATCAACAGACGCTCCAAGGCCTGCAGCAACGGTTCCATGGAGATGATCTGCGATCCGATATGATAAGCGATCCCGCGTATTTCCAGGTGCTCTAGCGCCGCCGCCCGCCGATAGGCCGCGACGGCCTCATCAGCGGCAACGCCGAATTTGTGAGCGCTCTGTCCGGTTGAAATGTAAGGGTGCGTATCAGCGGTTATATCGGGATTGACGCGAATTGCGATCGGAGCGCGACGGTTCATGGACGCGGCTACCTGGTTCAAGCGTTCCAGCTCCGCGACCGATTCGACGTTAAAACAATGGATCCCCACCTCGAGCGCCCGGCGCATTTCATCCGCGCGTTTACCCACCCCGGCAAACACGATGCGGTCGGGATCGCCCCGCGCGCATAACACCCGTTCCAACTCGCCGCCGGAAACGATGTCGAATCCCGAGCCCAGGCGCGCCAAGAGGTTCAAGATCGCAAGATTGGAATTGGCCTTGACCGCATAGCAGACGAGGTGCGGATGGGAACGGAGGGAGTGCTCGAATGCGCGCCAGGCGGTTTCGATCGCCGCGCGCGAGTAAATGTAGCATGGAGTACCAAAACGCGTCGCGATCTCGGCCAGAGGCACATCCTCCGCGTAAAGTTCATTACCGCGGTAGCTAAATGCGTCCATGCTGTTCGATCTTCTCCGGTTTATCGGGCAAATACAGGGGACCCTTTTGGCCGCAACCTGAATTGGTTAAGACAAGCAATAACATGAGCATAAATCCGGCGGTGCGGCTGAAGGATTTCATGCGGAGCAATTTAAGAAATTTCGATGGCCGGCCCGAGTGGTTCACTCCGCCGGGCGTGCGTATCAGCGGTTGGTTGGGGCCATTCGCCGAACCCCGGAGGGGCGGCGCGCCCGCGGGCGGCGGCTGCGCGGCATTTTGGTCATGGAAGGCGCCAAGATCTGAGCGTCGACGCGCGCCACCGGGATCTTATGGCCGATGAAGGCTTCAATCTCGGGTAAGGAATAGACATACTCTTCACAAGCGAAGCTGATCGCATCCCCGCTGACGCCCCCCCGCGCCGTACGCCCGATCCGGTGGACGTAATCCTCGGCATTTTGCGGCAGATCGAAATTAATGACGTGACTCACCTCGGGAATGTGTAATCCACGCGCGGCCACGTCGGTGGCGATCAATGTCGACAGCTCGCCGCGCACGAAGCGGCCAAGCAACGCTTGGCGCTGTTTCTGCGGTACGTCACCCGATAGAGCCTTTCCCGCAAGCCCGTTGGCATTGAGAGTAATCGATACCGTCTCGGCGCCGCGCTTGGTATTGACGAAGACCAAGACGCGCGGCGATTTAATCTGCTGCAATAGACCCAACAGCAACGCCAGCTTGTCCTTGCTCTCGATATGGTAGAGCCGCTGCGTCACCTGGTCGACGGTGACCTTGTCCGGGTCGATGACCACGATATGAGGGTTGTTCATGTGCTCGTAGGCCAGCTCGTGGACCCGCCACGACAATGTGGCCGAGAACAGCAGTGTGAGTCGCTCGGGCGGCGGCGGCATGCGCCGCAACAAAAATCTAATATCGCGGATAAAGCCGAGATCAAACATCGCATCGGCCTCATCGAGTACCGTGACCTCGACGGCGCGAAAATCGACCGCCCGTTGCTTGTGGTAATCGATCAGGCGGCCGGGCGTGGCGATGAGCAGATCCGGCTTTTCCCCGAGCGCCGCGCGCTGCTTTTCGTAATCGACCCCGCCGTAGACCAAGGCGGTGCGGAGCGCGGTAAAGCGGCTGATGAGCAAGGCATCTTGGTGAATTTGGAGGACCAACTCCCGCGTAGGCGCCACAACCACCGCGCGCGGCTGATTCGGCTTGCGGTTCGGCGCGGGAGCGACGCACAAAAGCCTGTGCATCGCCGCGAGCAAGAAAGCAATGGTCTTGCCGGTGCCTGTCTGCGCCTGCCCCGCCACATCCTGTCCGTCGAGCGCCAGTGGCAGAGTTTGCGCTTGGATCGGCGTACAACATACGAACCCGGCGTCGTTTAACCCGTCGAGCAGGCTCTGGGAAAGCCCAAGTTCGGCGAACGTAAGATGCGTGAGATGCGTTTTCTCCATCGTGCTAGTAATATTCCTGGACTTGCAATCAGCGGGCAATTAGCCTAAGAATGTCATTGTAGCCCATCGCGTGATGGCGCAATATAAAGAGAACCCATGAGCGCTAATGTCGTCCATGTAACCGATACGAGCTTCGACGAGGAAGTGTTAAGGTCCGATGTGCCGGTGTTGGTGGATTATTGGGCACAATGGTGTGCGCCCTGCCGGATGATCGCCCCGATCCTCGATGAGATCTCCGAAGAGTACAAATCCAAGCTCAAGGTGGCCAAGCTCAATATCGACGAAAATCCGCTGACGCCGCCCAAGTATGGCATTCGCGGAATTCCCACCTTGATGATGTTCAAGGAGGGGAACGTCGAGGCCACAAAGGTCGGCGCGTTGTCGAAATCTCAGTTGGCGGCCTTTATCAGCAGTTACATTTAGGGAAGCTCTGCAAAAGTGTCGCGAGCAAGCCCAGATGCGCGAAGCCGCGGAGCGAGTCGCGAGACATATCAGATAGATAGGCGAGCGACGAGCGAGCACGCGACAAAGCAGATGGGCTGCGCAGTAACTTTTGCAGAGCTTCCTTAGCGCCTGTCTTAACAACATCCGGCTCTTTTGAGGAATGTCTATGCAGGGCTAGACGGCCATATTATCTGCGTGCTACGTTATCATTTGCAGCTAGGCGCACTTCTTAAACGCTCCTTCCTAACGCTAGCTTTTCGTTGCAACACCACCGGGCGGCGATTCACGTTCATCGCTTCCCCCTCACATCAGGGATTATGAATCTAACAGAGCTTAAGCTAAAACCTGTATCGGAACTCATAGAGATCGGCGAAGGCATGGGTCTCGAAGGCGTGGCGCGCTCGCGCAAGCAAGACGTCATCTTCGGGATCCTTAAGGCGCAGGCTAAGAAAGGCGAGGATATCTCCGGTAACGGCGTGTTGGAGATCCTCCAGGACGGGTTCGGGTTCCTGCGCTCCGGCGATAGCTCCTACCTCGCGGGTCCCGACGATATTTACGTCTCGCCGAGTCAGATCCGGCGATTCAACCTGCGCACCGGCGACACGATCTCGGGGAAAATCCGGCCGCCGAAGGACGGCGAACGCTACTTCGCGCTCCTCAAGGTCAACGAGATTAACTTCGAACCCCCGGAGGCGGCCAAGAATAAGGTCCTGTTCGAGAACCTCACCCCGTTGTTCGCGCACGAACGGCTCAAGCTCGAGATTGGCAACGGCACCACCGAGGACCTGACGCCGCGTGTCATCGATCTCGTGGCGCCGATCGGCAGAGGCCAGCGAGGTCTCATCGTATCACCGCCTAAAGCGGGCAAGACTGTGATGCTGCAAAGCATCGCGCACTCACTTGCGCTCAATCATCCGGACTGCTACCTCATGGTGTTACTGATCGACGAGCGTCCCGAGGAAGTCACGGAGATGGAGCGCTCCGTGAAGGGTGAAGTCATCTCGAGCACCTTCGATGAACCCGCTACCCGCCACGTGCAAGTGGCGGAAATGGTCATCGAGAAAGCCAAGCGTTTAGTCGAGCACAAAATCGATGTGGTGATTTTGCTCGACTCGATCACGCGCCTGGCGCGCGCGTACAATACCGTCGTGCCGGCCTCGGGCAAGGTGTTGACCGGCGGCGTGGACGCCAACGCCTTGCAAAAACCCAAGCGTTTCTTCGGGGCCGCCAGAAAGATCGAGGAAGGCGGAAGCTTGACGATTATCGCTACTGCCCTGATCGACACCGGCTCGCGTATGGACGATGTGATCTACGAGGAATTCAAAGGCACCGGGAATATGGAGATCCATCTCGACCGCAGGATCTACGAGAAACGCATCTTCCCGGCGATCAATATCAACCGCTCGGGGACACGCCGAGAAGAATTGCTGACGGACAGTGATGAGCTGCAAAAGATGTGGATCCTGCGCAAGCTCCTCAACCCTATGGACGAGGTGGCGGCCATGGAGTTTCTCTTGGAGCGGCTCAAGGCTACGAAGACCAATCCTGAGTTCTTTGATTCGATGCGGCGGTGAGGCACCGCCGGTTTTAAATCGCTTCGGCTTGATAATAGCGCATTAAAATCGCCGCGACCTCGGGGCGTGCGAACTCCTGCGGCAGGGCTTGTCCCGCTGCCAGCATCTCCCGCACCTTGGTCCCGGAGAGCTGCACGAAGTCGGCTTCGGTGTGGTCAGGGGCATCGCGCATCATGACCACTCGCTTCAGTTTCCTCGAATAGGCGGTATTGTCGGCGCCGAAGATCTTGATGCGTAAGGCATCCGGAGGGACTTCATCGTCGAAGATCTTTTGCGCGTCGAAGGGCCCGTAGAACTTGCCGACACCGGCGTGATCGCGTCCGACAATAAGGTGCGAGCAGCCGGCGTTCTGGCGGAAGATTGCGTGCAGCACGGCTTCGCGCGGTCCCGCATAGAGCATATCGAAACCGTAGCCCGTGACCATGACGCTGTTCGCCGGAAAGTACAACTCCACCATCTTGCGTATAGCGGCATCGCGCACCGGGGCCGGGATGTCGCCGTCCTTCAGCTTCCCGAGCAGCATGTGGATGAGCACACCGTCGGCGGCCACGGCTTCCCGCGCCATCTTGCACAATTCCTCATGGGCGCGATGCATCGGATTGCGGGTCTGGAACGCCACCACGGTCTCCCAGCCATGTTCCTGGATCTCGTTGCGGATCTCGATCGCGGTACGGAAGGTATCGGGAAAATCGGTTTGAAAATAACTGAAATTCAGCACCTCGATGGGGCCCGAGACGGCAAAGCGGCCGAGCGCGCCGAACGTGGCGGCGCCGGGATGCGAGGGATCCACGGTCCGGAATACTTTCTCGCAGATAAACCGCTGTTGCTCCGCAGTGAGCTCCTCGATGGCGGCGATCTCTTGGATCGCGAGGACCGGATGGCCGTCGACATTGGGATCGCGCAGGGCAATGCGCCGCGCCCCTTCGATGGGGCTCACGTTTTGGGTGAGATTCAGACAGGGTACCGGCCAAAACAATCCCTGGGGCGTACGCATGCGTTCCGCGACACTCATCGCGTCGGCCGTGTTCATGTAGCCCGTCAAGGGCGTAAAGTAACCCGCTCCGAGCATGACGGCGTTGGCGGCGGCCGCCGAACTCAAGAGCAGCGACGGCATGCCCTCGGCCTCGCGTTGCAGCTCGTGACGGAGCGCTACATCGTACACAAACAACGGCGTCAGGGTTTCAGAGCCATGGGGTCTTATCATCGTGATCTCCCGAAGCTGAAAGAGGATGAATGCGCCTTAGCGTGTTCCGCGGCCCGCAAGGTTTTTTCACAAGCTCTCAGAGGCTGTGAATCAATTGTCATTTGACGGTAGTTCAGACACAGATATGACCGTCGGTCGAGGCGTTGAGGTAGATTTCGCATCCGAGCGGTATGTGCCGGAGGCGGCAACGATGGGCG
>Ga0136615_10000289_pt1 | contig 22459 bp, 27 predicted proteins | sample AntDrymUQ2882206_2_FD_106647 | JGI IMG/M metagenome (GOLD analysis project Ga0136615, IMG submission 106647) | Polar desert sand microbial communities from Dry Valleys, Antarctica - metaG UQ288 (22.06) | ecosystem: Environmental > Terrestrial > Soil > Desert | place: Antarctica: Dry Valley... | reverse complement strand
GACAGCTCACCCTCACTCTGTCAGCCAATCAAGCGGTCCAGGAGGAACTGTTGCATTACCTGGCGGCTTTGAAAGCTGCGTGAGATCGCCATCAACCGAGATTTATGCAACGCTAGGGTTTATGTAGTAAGAAGGGGACGGTTACCTCTGGGATTATGTGAAGTATCGAATGCAAACAAACCCCGGAGGGTTACCCGAGGATTAAAATGTCACACGAAGAAGCTATGGTTTCTACCTCTCAGAGCGCGATGGATCGTCTGAAATATCTCACGCAACAAAGTTTCCCGGAACACGAGTCTATGCGCTGGTCAAATCGCAGGATCCTCGAGAATCAGAAAGTCTGAATTTCGCGGGGTCGCGAAACGCTGGATAGGAGCGATCTAGGTTTCGAAATGTAGCTATAGGCGATTCCAAGGAATAGTGATAGCGGTAGAATTGTGTAGTCAGGTACGGCAACCATGAGTGTTATGAACATTGTTAGAACCGCTGCTTTGAGGCCAACCTCCGCCTCCGTGTTACCTAGTTTCAACACGGGGTATACAAAAATCCACGTCGTTATAATCAGTCCCACAACCCCTAAGTTAACAAGAATGGTTGAAAAAAAATCCGTTGAACGAACGTAGCCATTACCTATGCCAAACACTTGAGTAAGTAGCGAGCCATTCAAAAAAAAGTCTGTCGTGTTCAGAAAATTGTCGTATCGACCAGCTCCTGATGAGCCACTTTGAAGAGTTACTTTGGCTTCGATTATCTGTGAATATATATCCAGTACAATGGTGTTACCAGATAGGCCCATGACCAATACGGTAACTAATACGATTAAAGAGACGAACACGATTTTGTCGGCTGGCCCAAAATAGCAGAGGCGAAAAATAAAATAAACAAAGATCCCTAACATTGCGGTCGTTGACGTACTCAATAGTAGCGTTATGAAAAGCAACACGTGCGTAAAAGTACGCTTCGTATGCAACGCGTATATCCAGAAGGGTAAGATTGCGAACGCATACATTGAAGGCTCTCCCGCGAGACTCTTCAATCTTTGGACCCACAGGGGCCCCAAGTGAATTGTCTGAGACCAACTGCCCGTGTGAACGTCGCCGAATAAATTTCCACTGTCGATGGCTCGGTTACTGAGGAAGTCGCCACTGTCCTCGAAAACAAGAAAGTACACGCACTCATATATACCGTATATAGCAAACACTATTGCACCGGTAAAAAGATATTTGTCCCACCGTACGCTGTACAAATGCTTCACGAAAAAAAAAGTCGATGCAGCCGCCAGAACATAAAGAGACTGGCTAAACATGGTTTTTCTCATTAATATTCGCCGATCAGTATCTAACGAATCGACCAGCGATAAGTTCAACGGGAAATGTACGATTTGCGAAAAACTTAAACTAAGTTGCGCCATCGCATTAAGCGCTGCGTATAGCAAAACAAACAGAATCAAGTCATAGTAAAAACGTAAAAGCATATCTTTAGGAATCACCAGCACACTTATCGGCGGGCAGATAACCGCTAGCGCAAATAAATTGCCAGGCGTCGTACCTTGAACAGATGGTAGTAAAAGAATAGAAGTTATTGGCAGCACTATCGCCCAAGCAGCGAAATAAAAATCATGTCGAGACATAGAAAATGTACCTGGAAACTATACCGCAAGGATCTGCTTTTCAAGGAGGTTCAGTTTTTCTCGTAACCCTGGCTCGGCCGGGCATTCAAAGGTCTCGTCTCCATCATGCGGCTTAGCAAGCAGCAATTAAAGGGAGCCTGGCCCTATTAACGCCGGATCTTCTCCCGCATGAACTTTTCATGCTCTGGCTAAGTGATATTTGCATTGGCATTCTCCTGACAGTTCCCTGAACATTATACATCAGGCATCAGGCTGCGGCTTGCGGAAAACACGCAGGTCGTGGCCCTACCAGAAGCGGTTAATCCGCGCAGAGTACGTCAGATTCATTCCCAATTCCGCGACGGTTTGGTCCACCCATTCATAGCGGGCGTAGTGAATCCATTGCTTGGCGACGACGAGGTCGTGAAACCAATTGGCGCCGGCACGCCAGAGAGGGCTGCGGCACATGTCTTTGTAGAGAAATGTTCCGCCGGGTTTTACGCGGGCCACCAGCATTTCCAGCAACTGCCGATGCAGCGACGGCGGGACGTGATGAATCACATCCACTAGCGCCACGACATCAAACGGTCTGGCGGGAAGAATCTCGCTGCTTCGGGGGCCGGCGAACACGTCACCAGATTCAAACGTCAACGTCGTCTTGCCGATTTTACCGGGAACCTGGTTCTCGGCGCACTCAACCATTTTGTTTGCGACCGCGATCGGGGCGGGGTTGAGATCGATTCCATATCCGCTGTTCAATCGACCGGTCGAATAGAGCAACCCCATAAACAGCCCTCTGCTGCAACCGAAATCCAGCACGTTGGAATCCACCGGCACGTGCGGCAGCAGATCTTCGAACGGGCAGATGTACGGGCGATACGTCAGCAGCGCTTTGGCAAACGGCGGACTGTCCGCATAGAGCGTCCCCGCTATTCCAGAGAGTTGGGAAGCGGTCCACTTCTTCGAAGATTCCGCGTTTCGCAGTTCTATATAGATGATCATCTCGCCAATACGTGATCGCCTGGCCGAAGCAGTCCCTTGGTCACGTACGCGGCAAGCCAGAAAATAAGCAATACAAACACCGCCACCGACAACGTGTGCATGGTTCCGGGGTCGAACGGAGAGATTGCGTTGTAAAGCCGGATGAATGCCGCTTTGCGCTCAATGGCCTCCGGCGCTGTCGCCATCTCCACGCCTTGGAAAAAGCTGATCGCCCAGGCAATCGAGAGCATACCGCCCAACACGCCGACTGCGAGACGAGGGTTCAGTACGACCATCAGCAACGGGACGAGCATCATGTAATATTCGGAGCCGATTTCATAGAAGAGAGCAAATACCCATAGCCACATCGCCGCTATCAACTTCAACAACCTCAAGCCGAGCAAATCCCGTTCGTCCGCGCGCAGCTTAACCAGCGCCAACGGCAACAGTGCGCCGATCAGCGCCAGCGGCATCGAAAGGCTCTTGGCGGTCAGGTTGGACATCCCTGTCGTCCTTACAACTGTGGACCAAAATGTGGTGCTGAACGCCGCGGGCGGTGTAAACGACAAAAGGGGGAAATCGACACCTTTTGGTATCCATATCGACATCGCGATCCCGTAAACCAACAAAATCGGCGCCGCGGCAAGCAGCGCTCGGCGAATCAGGGAGCCGGTCGGTTTCAGGGAAGGTCCAACCACCAGCGCCAGCAAGGGCACGAGGAAAAATATCTTCGCGGACACGACGGCGAGCGAACAAACCACAACCGCCGCATTCAACCGCCCGCGCAAAATCAGCAGGATGATCCCCGCGCAGAACGCCGCCGACAGCATTTCCTCCTGCTCCATGACCGTGCTGGTCATCCAGGTCATGGGCATCACAATCCAAAGCGCGGCCAGCAATCGACGCGTGGACGAATTGAAAACCAGCGACAGCACGCGCCAGACGAGCACGAATGCGACCAGCTCGAACGTGATGAAAAGAAGACGAAGCGAATAAAACGGCGGAAAGATCTGCTGATACAGATACCCGACGGAGCTTTCAAAAACAGGCAACAGCGGAGGAAAATGCGCCGTATCGTGATTCGTCGCCTGCAACACCTCCAGCGGATGCCGTGACATCGAAAGATGAAAAGCTGAATCATTGGTGAAGGCGCTCGCGCCAGTCAGTTTTGCCAGCACCAGTAGGAGAACAACGCGCGAAATCAGCAGCGCAAGAGAAAAGATCAACCCTTCCCGAATATCGAGTCGTGCGCTGTTTGAAGGGTCAGTAGCAAGAATTGACTGCTGCAATGGCACCGGTGCGTCCCCCTGTGACGGTCAAAGTATGCAACTCACTGTACATGAAGTCAAAATGACGCCGGCGGAACGCGAGTTTCGGTTTCGGATGTCCGACCCGGTGAATCCGCTGCCTTATCTCCCATTGGATGTCTGCGACTCCGCGCCGTTCTGCGGAACCTCAAACATCCTTCGGACTGACCGGCGCCGCTGCGGTCTCGGCGCCGCTGTCCTTCAATGTCACCGGGGCGCCGCGCCGCGGGTGCTCGTGGACCATTCCCATCTTGTATGCCGCGACAACAAGATCCGAGCACCACTAGATAAATCGCAACCGCATACCGAGTTCGCATGAAAACAATCGCAGCGCGCAGTAATGTAAACCCAATTACCGGGCATAGCTGATCAGAACGGTTTTCTTCACCGACAATCCGCGCGCAATCAGTTGATGGTGAAAATGCGTAAGCACCTCGGCTACGCGCACATCTCCCGAAAATAGGCCGGGGTGCTCAACGCCTTCAACCGCGACTATCTCAATCCGTACCTCAACTTCCATCGACCCCGCTTCTTTCCGGAAATCAGCGTCGATGCCAAGGGCAAGGAAACGCTACCCCTACGAGGGGATGATGACCCCCTACGAGAAGCTCAAGTCGCTCCCCAAGGCCGAGCGTTCCTCAAGCCTGGCGCTGATAGATCCCCACAAAATTCATGCTTCATTGGCGGTTGAAATGAGTGTGAGCAAGGTCTGGTGTGCCTGGATGAGTTCGGTGACATTAAAGGCGTAGTCGCGGCGTCGTAATACGGCCGATCCCAAGAAGAGAACGGACAGCACGTGTCGGTGGGTATAGGTATTGGCTTGGAAATGGCGGTGCCAAGCCTGTGCGCGTGCGTGCAAGCCGACCCACCAAAGGCACACGGTAGCGAGCGCGGCGATCAACAGTAAGGCGTTAAGTCGGTCGAGGTTGCGGGAGCGGCTAAGGGTCAAGCCGAAGCCGAACTGGTCGGACTTGAGATCCCGGAAGCCGGCTTCGATCTGCATGCGCTTGCCGTAGAGGGTCATGATTTTCTTCGGCGAGAATTGCGTGGGTGAGAGCTCAGAGATCCCCTCATTTTATGATGTAAGTTTATTCTGTTACCCATTGATTTTGAAGCGTACCTAGATCATGCTTTGCCGAGTTGTAAAGAGCGGAGGCGAGGTGGCGAAGGGCTTGGGGTTTCGGTTCAAAGATATTCATGCATTTCTGGACTCGCTGTGTGGAGATGACGTGCACGCCAAGCGGGTCTACTCGCTAGCGAACGCGACCTTGGGAGTCAATGACGAGTGCATCGCTGGCAATTCATGCCATGGGTCAGGGGCTGGCCCAGGCGCGAGGGAAGCTGACTAAGCATGCGGTGAAACAGGTGGACCGCTTGCTCTCGAATGCCGGTGTGGAGGTGTGGTCGCTCTTTGCGCACTGGGTGTCCTATGCGGTCGGGCCGCGCAAGCGCATCGTGGTGGCGATGGACTGGACGGATTTTTGACCCCGACGGGCAGGCGACGATCATGCTCTCGCTGCTCACCCGCCATGGACGTGCCACACCGCTCCTGTGGCTCACCGTCGATAAGGCGACTCTCAAGGAGCATCGCAACGCCTACGAAGACCGGGTGCTGATGCGTCTCTCTGAGGTGCTGCCCGAGGGGGTTCGGGTGTTGATTGTGGCCGACCGTGGCTTTGGAGATCAGAAGCTCTATCATCTCCTGGAGCACCAGCTCAAGTTTGACTATGTCATTCGCTTTCGCGGCAACATCTACGTCACCGATGCGCAAGGCGAGATGCGGGCAGCGGCAGAGTGGGTCGGCCACGGAGGACGTGCACGCACCCTGCGCGGGGCTCATGTGACCGCCGATCAATACCGGGTCGGTACCGTGGTGTGCGTGCAGGCCAAGGACATGAAGGAACCCTGGTGTCTGGCTGCCAGCACCACCACCGAGAGCGCGAGGACACTGATTGACTACTACGCCAAACGCTGGGGTATCGAGAGCAGTTTTCGGGACACCAAAGACCTGCGCTTTGGCATGGGGATGAGTTGGGTGCGCATCGGCTCGCCCGCACGGCGCGATCGCCTTTGGCTGCTCAACGCCTTTGCCGTGGTGCTGCTCAGTCTTCTCGGGGCGGCCTTGGGGTATGATCGCCACTTGAAGGCCAATACCGTCAAGCAGCGTACTCACTCGCTGTTTCGGCAAGGCTGTATGCATTACGAACTCATCCCCAATATGCCCGAAGAACGATTGCGTCCCCTCATGCGGCGCTTTGGCGAAATGCTGCTCGAACATCGCACCTTCTCAGAAGTGTTCGGTGTCGTATGAAATGAGGGGATGGCTAAGGGGTGAGAGGTTGGTGGCGATGAGCCAAGGGTCGCGTTGTTGTTTGGCAAAGACTGTGCTGTTGGAATGCTTAGCGAGATGGGCGACGGAGCGCTTGGGTTTACGGTGTTGCGGCGTTTTCTTGTACAGGTAGAGGTGGCAGTTGTAGGGGTGTTTGCTGGAGAGTTCCGCATGGCCGAGATAGCGGGGCCTTGCGCTCGCGCGTGCATACAGTTCGGTGGTATTTTTCCAGGTTGAGTGCGATTTAAGGCGGTAGTTTATGCAGTTACGCACGCGGCCTATCCAGTGCCAGCCGAGCTTCTCGACGGCGGCGAACCAGGGCCCTCGAAAGCCGGCATCGGTGATGATAATTGGGCGGCAGTACGCGGGTAGCAGTTCCTTGAGTTCGCGGAGGAAGCGTGCGTGAGTCGTGGGCGTGTTGTAGTGCTTCAAGGGATAGACGGCTTCGTAAAGCGGGAGCGCGCGGCCTTCGACGACCAGGGCCGCACGGATCAAGAGCAGGCGCTGTTGTTCGACGATGTCTGACCAATCGACCAAGATCCGCGGTTGGGGAAGGTGTTGGCAGAGACGTTGGCAAAGCGCTTGGTACAGCGCCAGCCGTTCACCTTTAAGATGGATGTTCGACAATAGGCGGTCTATACGCTTGATGTTGTGTTTTGTCCGAGCGGGACTGTTGAGCCGCCGTCCTAAGGCGGTGACGGTAAGAAAGGCGCCCGACATCAGTGCTCCGACGGCCGCGGCCAATGCAACGGCACGTTTCTGGTGCAGCGAAGGGACGGTATCCAGAACCATTGTGTGTAATACTTTGAGTAAGCGCATCGTGTCTTTCCTCGGCTCCAACGATTTGTTTGGCGACAAGCATTGGATCAGAAAACACGATGCGCTGCTATCTCCTTTGTTTAAGATCAAATTCTCCGCTGGGTTTGTGGGGATACCTTAGAGCCTGGCGTCACCTTCGAGCAACTGAATGCACTGGCTCTGCAAATGAACGACAATGCGGCGGCAGCGCAGGTACATATTGGTCGGCGACGCTGTTTCTTGCGCTGTTCGGTATTGTTATTTAAAGAGACTGGGGTTGTGGCAAACCTTGACACACCCAAATCGTTCTTATCTGGGGGGTATTTTTCGATGGTTTATGCGGTCACCGTCATCGCAGGCCGATACCATTTCCCGTATCCTTTGATTGCGATGCTGGCATCCGTGACGATTTTGGCTGCGTATAGGCGGATGCAGCCCTCATTGGTTGGAGAACGGACGTGACACAAGTCGATTCCCTTCAATCTACCGGCCATCGGCTGACGGTTTCCGATGCGGCGAAAATGGCCGGTGAAATCTACTCCGGCGTAGCCGGCGCGATTAAGTATAAGCAAAGCCTTCGGCCCTACATCTGCCCGTTTCACACGCTCGTCTATCTTGTTCCGCGCGGATCGAGCATTCTGGACGTGGGCTGCGGCGCCGGTGTGTTCATTACGATGCTCGCGCGTCTCGAACGAATCCGATCGGCCGTTGGCTTTGATTCTGATGGCCCGGCGATTGCCGTCGCGAAGCAAGTTGCAGCGACGTTTCCGATGTCCGAGCAAATCCATTTCGAACAGCGCGCCGCGCAGGATAAATGGCCGGATGGTCGCTTCGATGTCGTTTCGGTCATTGATGTGATGCACCATGTTGACCCGTTAAACCATGCCGATGTGATTGGGACCGCGGCGGAGCACATCGCCGACGGCGGAATCCTTATCTACAAGGATATGGCAAGCCGGCCGCTTTGGCGGGCCTGGGCGAATCGTCTGCACGATCTCTTGTCTGTCCAAGAGTGGATAAACTACGCAAAAATGGATGACGTCATCGGGTGGGCGCGCGCTGCCAATCTCCAGTGCGAGTCCCGTGGTGCGATAAACATGCTGTGGTATAGGCATGAATGGTGTGTGTTTCGGCGGCCATCCACCGCGGCGCCTTCCGCGACCCATTAATGGTTACGTCTGTACTTGGACGCGCATGACGGATCGCTAGGTCGGATGAAATTTACCTAACTATTGGTGAGATCTTCGCGAGATGTCATTTTCGATTTTTGCCGCCATTTTAATTAGCGTATCCCTTAACGCGATCTCTCATGTTCTTTTGCGCAAGGCCATGCTGGTTGTGAACGCGCACGGCGGCCTTGAGCAACCGCTATTGCAATTGGCGTATCAGGTGGCTTTAAATCCGTTTTTGGTTCTTGGAATGTCTCTCTATGCCGCCAGCATCGTCATTTGGCTTTATGTGCTGTCCAAGATCGAGGTCTCAATCGCTTATCCCTTTCAATCGATCGGATACATTATTGCTGCGGTAATCGCCCTCTTGTTTCTCGGTGAAAATATCACGCCGGCGCGCGCGACGGGAATTGCGTTGATCTGCGGGGGCCTCTTTTTCATCGCCCGCAGTGCCTAAGGAGGATACGTGCGTCACGTTATTACAGGTGGACTAGGATTTACGGGCCAGTATCTCTCGAGCGAGCTTCGCCGGCAGAACAAGGAGGTTGTTGTTTTCGATATTGCGCAGCCGGTCGCGGCGCTTCCGCCCGAAATTTCTTACATTCAGGGCGACATTCGAAACCTCGATGACATCAAACGGATTAATTTGCGCGACGGTGATATTGTCTATCACCTCGCGGCACGGGTTTTTCATCTCGGCGCGCCTTACAGCAACCGTGACCAATGGTTCTATGAGGTGAACGTCCACGGCACCAAGGTGCTGCTGGATGCGATGGGGGCGGCGGACGCAAAAAAGCTCGTTTTTTTCTCGACCGACATGGTCTACGGGGTGCCGGATGAAACCCCCGTCCCGACGTCCCACCCGCGACGCACGCTTGGACCCTACGGCCGCAGCAAGCGGGATGCGGAAGACCTGTTTGACGTCTATCGCGCGCGCGGCTTCCAAATAACGGTGTTCCGGCCGCGCCTCATCACCGGCGCGGGCCGCTTCGGCATTCTAATGAAATTGTTCCGCCTCATCAAGGCGGGCCTGCCCGTTCCGCTGATCGGCAACGGCTCAAATCGATATCAGATGGTTTCGGTCATCGATTGCGTTACGGCGGCACTCCGCGCTGTGGAACTGGGATTGCCGCCTGGTCCATACCATCTAGGATCGCAAAATCCCCCGACCGTACGTGAACTCCTTGGGAAAGTTATTGCCCAGGCCGGATCACGGAGCCGGCTCATTTCGACGCCGGCGACAACAATCAAGGCCGTTCTCAACGTGCTGGACTATTGCGGACTAACGCTTCTTTACCCCGAGCAATTCCTCATCGCCGACAAGGATTACGTCCTTGACCTCTCGGCGACCAAACGCGATTTGTCCTTTGAGCCGGTCTATAACGACGAAGATATGATGGTTGCGGCATACCAGGAATATGCGCGGAGCCGCGGCGGCCAAGCCAAATGATTAGCGATTGGCTTTGGACTTAGCGAAAAACAACACCCCTAAATCGCGTACAAAAAATTCACCGCTACCACCCACGCCTGCAAGCATACTCACGCGATCGGTAGCCGCGAAAACCACCGAGTCCTCGCGCATTCCCCCCGTTGCCAGCAGCGCGAACAGCGCATAGCGCAAAACCAGATGCCGGGCCGTCACAGGTACGCTCCCAAGAGCATGAGGAACACGATGCAGAATCCTACGAACAGGCTGATCGGATCCTTGGCCACGAACACAATCGGGTCGTCGTGCATCTGGCCGCGGTGGGTCTTCATCATCAGCCGGCTGATCCAGTAGAGCAAGAGCGGACAGGTTCCCCAAAGAATCGTCGGCGACTTGTACAGTTCTGTTACTGTCGCGCTATTGATGTATAGGGCCAGCACTAACACCCCGATATAACCGCTGGCGACTCCCATCACTTGCAACACCGGCAAGTCATCCGGTTCATAGCCACGGCCGGCGATCACTTCGCGCTCCGTTCTGCGGGCATCCTCCAGTTCGGCCATGCGCTTCATGATGGCCAAGGAGAGGAATAGGAACATCGACAGCGCCAGCAGCCACGGCGAAAGCGGAATGGCGACGGCTAAGCCACCGGCAATGATGCGCAGCGTGTAGAGCAGTCCCAGGCAGATGACATCGACGATCATGCGGCGCTTGAGCCACACCGAGTAATTCAGCGTCAGCGCGTAATAAAGCCCCAAGGCGACCAAGAATTGCCATGGCATCGTCAAAGCGGCCAGCCCGAACCCCAGACCCAACAGCAGCGGGGCCAGCACCATGCCCCAGGCAATCGGAACCGCGCCGCTCGCGAAAGGACGGTGCCGCTTCCGGGGATGACGGCGATCGGCTTCGAGGTCGAGTAGATCATTCAGCACATACACGCTGGAGGCAACGACGCTGAACAAACCGAAGGCCAGCATCGCCGTGAGTAGGACCGCCGGTTCGAACCGGTGTGCCGTCAGGATCGGCACGAAGATAAGGAGATTCTTGACCCACTGGTGTGGACGCAGCGCGTTGAGCAGGGTCGTTAACCTTTGGCCCAGACCCCGTCCGTCCGGGGCGATATGTTCGACGTCGTGATGCACGCTCTCCAGTCGCCGGCGCAAAGCCAGCGACGCATTCACCGTGAATGCCTTGCGTGCCCGTTGCCAAACGGCCATATCGACCTCGCGGTCGGCGATATAATCGAAGCCCCGCTCCCCATACTTTGTGCACAACAGTTCCGCCTTCGCCGCGCCACCCAGATTCCGATCGGCGCCCGTTCCGTACACCTCGTCGAAGAGTTCGAGGTGCTTGGCGATCGCGTCCACCAGGCGCTGATCCGAGGCCGACGCCAGAATGATCTTCCGTCCCCGTGCTCGTTCCCGGCGGAGGAAGGCGATGCACTCCTCGTGGTAGGGAAGCGTCGATACATCCAGCGCCCCCGCTTCGGCCAAGAACGACTTCAGCGCGGCCTTGCCCCGCAACAGGTGAACCGCGGCAGCCATGGATTTTAGCGGCGCCCGGCCGCCCGCCCGCATCGCGGTCTCATACAGCAGATCGGTCCGGATCAGCGTCCCATCAAGATCGACAACGAGTGGTGGAGCCACCGCATCCGCTAGGGTGGCGGAAGACGGCGTAGGTGAACTTGGTTGCATCAAAGGCTGCGAAACACGTTCGCGCTCCGGACTCATTGCTTCAAAATGGCCGGCGGCCCGGGTGCTCGCCATGCCAAGAAAACGAGTGACGCATAGAGGAACATCAAGCTATACAACACCACCAGGTGATTCCCGTAGGGCATGGCCGATTACGAAAGGAGCGGAGAGCAACGCACAGAGAAGAACATCGGACATCGACGCGGATACCATACGCTTCTTCGGCATAAGTCTTAAACCATAGGAAGCGTAACGCGTGCCACCAATCCGATGACAGATATCGCAGAGCCAGTTGGCGGAAGTGATCGTTGACGGTCCACTCTTTATCTTGAATATCACGCGGCGGATCGGTCAGGCCAGCGTAGTCCAGCGCGTTCATATGGACTTCCGGATAGAGCGCCTACACGAACTCATTGTTTCCCTTGTACAGATTGATGCCGTCAAAGGACGAATGGGCCACGTGCGTGGTATGCACCGTGATCGATGAGGTTTTGCAGATATGCGGCAAACCCGATCGTTCCATCTTCCTGAGGCACCCAATTGAGCGCATAGGCGAGTAGACTGGAGGCAACGGCTACGATAACCCAATAGAGATTCCAGAGCTTTCTATAACATTGGGATCCTGAACGCTACGGTGGATTCTAGGTATAGACATGAGCCAGTCTACAAAACCAGAGTATAGCAAAAATAAACCCTAATGTTGCGGAAAATCCCGTTGTTCGGCGAGCTCACGCAGCTTTCAGAACGGCGACCGCGCTCGATAAAGGGGCCTCAAACAGTCCGATGAGGCCCAGCTCCTGTTCGGGATCTCTTGCTATCACGAAGGTGATAAAAAGCGCGCCGTCGCGGCGCTGAAAGTGGCGAGCAAGAGCCAGCGCTTCCGCAAGCAGGCGCAACGCTGGCCGGAACGCATCCAGGAGGATGGCAAGCCAGCGCTTCATAAAACGCGGCTGAAGATTCGCCGGCGTCCGACGGTAGCCTTGCCGGAGCACGCGGTATGCGCGGGAAGGTTCCCGGACAAGATCGCGAGGAATAAATTTAATCCCTGAAGTGCTATGCTTAGCGTGAAGGTATTCCCATGCGCGCTCCTACCCTCGATATCCTGGTAAAGCTCATGAAACCCACGGGTCGCGCCTGGCTCCTCATGGCGGCAGCCGTGAGTTTTTTCGTTGCTATTCTCCATGTGGTCATTGTCTTGATCGGTCCCTCGGCGTATAGCTTTTTCGGCGGCCAACGACTCGCCCGGCTCGCCGAGAGCGGTTCCACTTCCCCGGTGATCCAGACCCTTTCGTTGGCTGCCGTGCATGCTCTCTTCGGTAGCTATGCGCTCGCGGGAGCAGGGATAATTCGCCGCTTGCCCTTGCTTACCGTTGCCCTATTTGCCATCGGCGGTATGTATGCATTCCGCGGGTTAAGCGCCATCGAACAGGCGCTGCAACTTCTTCGAGATCCTGACTCACTCCCGTTTCGCGTCCTCTTCTATTCCCTGGTGTCCTTCGCCACCGGTTGCGCCTATATTGTGGGAAGCGTAAAGAGATGGGAGTGGCTCCGAGACAAGGGAGAGATCGAAGCATGAGGGGCGCTATGCTCTGATCGGCGCGCCGCCCAGTGCTAGAAAACGTGTACACGACCGGTCCACGCAGCGAGCCTGTCTATTACCTGCTTATCAATAGGCTAATTCAGAATCCGATCACAATAAGGAGTGAGACGATGAAAATGCGCATTTATCTTGGGCTTCTAACTCTCTTGGCGGGCCAACTTCTTCGGGCGGAGGTGCTGACCGTCGACCTACACAACATCGACGACCGCGGCGTGGGGACCGGCCTCGGGTCCCTGACGTTTTCGGAGCGATCAGGGGGCCTCCTGATACAACACGAGCTTGGCAGGTTGCCCCCCGGGGCTCATGGCTTTCATCTCCATGAAAATCCGAGCTGTGATCCGGGCGAGAAAGACGGCGCCGTCCAGCCCGGGTGGTCGGCCGGAAACCATTACGACCCGGCCAAGAGCGACCGTCATGAGGGCCCGCAAGGCACGGGGCATTTAGGCGACTTACCGATCCTCAACGTGGACGAGGCGGGGAGGGCAATCGGCGCGGTCACTGCCCCGCGGCTGAAGATGAGCGATCTCAAGGGGCGGGCAGTGATTATCCACGCGGGATCGGACACCTATTCCGATGAACCCGAGAAGGGCGGCGGAGGAGGTGCACGCATCGCCTGCGGCGTTATCCAGTAAACCTGCAAGGAGTCGGAAGCGCAAAACCACCGTGGTGAGTTACATAAGCTGTGTAACAACCCAGCAATAAAGGCGAGATATCGGGCCGGCTGCTGGACAACGACTGTCGTGTCCGGCCGGGAACCGTATTCGAGGGAAGTCTTGAGCTCATAGCCGCGGGTCACGTTTACCGAAAGGGTAGGGCGGTACCGATCACAGCGCGCACCGTTGCACCCCGGCATTTTTCACAGTACCGTGACGGCTTCGAACGTCTATCGAATCTCGCCAGAATTGAGGGGGAATCGTTGTGTACAAAGCACTCTTAGGTTTCGCTTGTGTACTGTTGAGCGCGAACGCTGCGGGGGCGCAGATCGTCTATATCAGCGACGATGTCGGTGTCTTTCTGCGCCGTGGGCCCAGTAACCAGTTTAAACTGCTTGGGACCGTACCCGCCGGGTCGCGAGTGACCTTGGTCGATCAGAACGAGATGACGGGCTATGTAAAGATCGTGGATGGGAAGGGAAAATCGGGCTGGCTGGAAAAACGTTTCGTCGGCACCGAAATCAGCCGGCGCGAGCGTTTGGCGAGCGTGGAACACGAGCTGGAACAACTCAAGGAACAAATTCAAAGGCTCCGGATCGAAGCTCGCGGCGTATCAATCGGAATTGACCCAGTTGAAACACCAGAATCAAACGCTTGATCACGAGGCCAAGCTACGGAGCAGCGAGGTCATGCGGCTCCAAAACGAGCTCGCCGGTAAGGACCAACAAAATCAGATCAAATGGTTTCAGATCGGCGCGTTGGTGCTTGCGGCGGGTATTGTGCTGGGATTGCTGGCGCCCCACTTGACAAAACGCCGCCGCCGTAATGACGGCTGGTAGATTGCTTGAGCGCGCGAGGCGGACCCCGGTACATCGCCGGCGCGAGATCGCCTTTAGCGTGTGATCACAGCAACTATCGGAGCGTCTCGAAGCATGGATGCAAGCACGACCCGATCAAAGCGCCGCGTCAGCGCCAGGGCCCATTTGGCGACCTGGCGGGCGAGCGCTTCTTGCTCGGGCTCGTCAACCATATTGATGAGAGGGACGACCGTGGCCTTGCCGATCCCTTTAAGCGCGCCTTGCTCATCGGTGAGGAGGCGCGCCACATGCTCCGGGGTGATGGTCTCACCGGGTTCGGCTCCGGTCACCGCACTGATGCGATCGGCGCGATGCGCGATCGAGTCGCTAAGCCGTTCACCGATGGCGCGGGCGGAAACTATCGGCACCACCGTGGAGGGGTGCTCGGGAAGTTGCGGCTCATCGGACGCCGGGGCTTTGATCAACCTGGAACGCGCACCGTCTGCTTTAACCAGCGTTATGTCGAAGGCGCCGGCTTCATGAATGTGCGGCACCTCACTCGGCGCCAGCCCGCGTAGACGCCCGGGTTTGATGGAGGGTTGCGCGAGCGCGACGGTACGATGCATGCGCGTATGCCTCACCGCCTCGAGGAGCGTGCTGTATTCGGCGACGATCCTATGGGCGTTCAAAGCGTCCGGAAACGGCGGAATGTGTACCGTGGCGGTCACGGCGACACGGCCCGGGCATGCCGCCGCAAGCCGGTAGAGCGTGCTTTTTTTCCCGCCGGCCCCCACAAAACAAACGATGCCGCCTTGAATGGCGAGAGCATCGACCAGCGAGATGCGAACGCCCGTCGATTTATGCATGGGTGCTTACCTGGACGGAGAGAATGCGTGGCAAATAGCTCGCGATCAGGGTCCAGTGATCGCCCGCATCCCGGCTCGCGAACAGATGTCCGCTGGAGGTCCCAAAATAAACCCCACCGGGATCGAGACCATCGGTGGCCAAGGCTTCTCGCAGCACGGTGACATAGACATGTCCCTGGGGTAAGCCGTGTGTCAGGGCCTGCCAACTGGTACCGGCATCGCGGCTGCGATAAACGCGCAGATTGGCGCCGGCCGTGGTACGCACATGGTGATTGTCCTCGGGAATCACATAGACCACGTCGGGATGTTCCGGGGCGGTCGCAATGGCGTAGCCAAAATCGCTCGGTAGACCCGCGGTTATTTCAATCCAGGTGGCGCCGCGATCATCGCTCCGATAGGTGCCGTTATAGCATTGGCGGTAGAGGCGGCCGGGTAGGGTAGGGTGCACGACCAAACGGTGAATGTTATGGCCGGTTTCCGGATGTGGGCGTGGGATGTTCTCCGCGCGTACGCCGCGGTTGATCGGGATCCATGTGATCCCCTTGTCATTGGATCGAAACGCGCCGCCGGCCGAGACCGCGGCATAGACGCAATTCGAGTCACTCGGATCGCTATAAATGGAGTGGACCGCAAAGCCGCCTCGGGCTGGTTCCCAGGTGTGACGCGTCGGGTGCCGATTGAACCCCATTAGCGGGGTCCAGCTTTCACCGCCGTCGGCGCTTGAAAATAAACCGGGGGGATCGATCCCGGCATACAGACGTCCGGGCTCTTCTCGATCAGCGGCCGCGACAAACCAAACCGCATCGAGGCTTGAACGGTATTCACCCGGGCTATGGCAAGGAACAGCCGGCAACGGGCACCAACTGCGACCGCCGTCCGCGCTGCGATAGACATGAGCGCCCCAGACAGAATGGTTTGCCGCCGCGTACCCAAGACGCCGGGCTCTCGGATGCAGCCAGGCATGGGTGATCTCGTAGCCGACGATGTGGGGCCCATCCATTACCCACTGTTCCCGGCGATGATCGGAGCGCATACAAAACAAACCCTTTTGTGTGCCCACCAAGAGCGTGGTGCGGAAATTTTCCGGTCGCATTTTGCATGTTAGCCCGGCTCGCGCTTGAGGAGAGGCCGATGGTCCCCGCGGCGAGACTGCGGGGTGTCTGTTTAGTGACTTTTGATTCCAACCTTAATGACGGTTTCCCTGTTACGCTCATCGAGCGTGTGCATCTCGACAGGCCGGCGCCAAACGCAGTGGACGTATTCGAGCACCTTGCGGGCGTACTCGCTATCGAGTCCGCGTCCGTCCGCGATGGCGTCGTGCTTGAGATCCAAGGTGCCGTCGGTCCGTAACTGCGTCACTCCGATCCGCGGCGCGCCGAAATGATATCGCGGGGACAAGATCTGTTCGCGGATTGCGTTGATATCCGCATCATTGACTTTGATCTCGCCGCAGCGTTTGGCGCTATAGCTGAACAGTCCTAGCTCCGCCGCCAACTCCTCGTCAAGATAATTATGCACGAAGCTAAAATCATCTTCCTCCTGCATGATCCTGCGGGCTCTATCCAACCCGCGGTCCTCGACGAGGCGATCCCACAGCACGAACCCGAGGTGATAGGGATTGATCTGCAGCGCGATCTCGTGTTCTCCGGCGAAGGGACGAACGACGTCGGAATGGGCCCGGAGCGCGTCTAGATAATGGTCGTTCGGCAGAAAACGCGCTTCCCTGAGCAGACGCGCATGCCAATAGGACGCCCATCCTTCGTTCATGATCTGACAGGAAAATACCGGGTAGAAATAGAACGATTCCTCGCGCACCGCGAGAAAAATATCGCGTTCCCAGTCCTCCATCTCCGGGGCATAGTGCGCGATAAACCACAGTAGGTCATACTCGGGATGAGGGGGAACGGGAGCACGCACATGCTCGTGGCCTTTGACCTTCCGTGGGACCTCGCCCGGCAGCGAGGTGAATCGCTTTCGAAAGCCCGCGGCGGGAGGCGGATCCTCGGCGGGGGCATGCGCCGGATACGGCGGCCGCGACAAGGTTTGATTGTCGTCGATATGCTGTTCCAGTGCGAGCGCCGCATCGAGCACCATTTCCACCCGCTCTTGGCCATGGGCCGAGGCAGCGTTTTCGATATGGCGCGCATGCGCCGCGGCTTGCTCGACCACATGATACCCGGCTTGCTCTTGCGCACGCTGAAACAGAAGATTGTTTTTTGAAAAATCCGCATGTCCTAGCACGTGCGCGATCACCAAGGCATTTTCCTGAATCGTATTGGTGTTCGCAAGGTAGGCGCGCCCCGGATTTCCCGGGAAGACCACCTCGAAAATCTTTGAATGTCCCATGCGATGCTGAACCAACTGATAAATGTACCGCACCCCGAAGGACCAGTGCGGCATGCGCACGGGAAATCCATAGACAGCGACCTCCATCATGAAGCTCGGGGGTACCATCTCAAACTCAACGGGATAAAAATCAAGCCCCTGATCGTGCGCGAGTTGCTCCAATGGGCCGCAGTAGGAATTACGCTTCATGTTGCTAGGAAGCGCCGTGCTGTGCTTGCTGGTTGAAGAATTTTTTTATGCCGGGCCAGATATCTTCCTGCCCCCCAATTGCATAGCTCCCGACGCGTAGCCCCCGGTTTAGCAAACTCTGAAATAGGGCGCTCATCTGGGTGTCGAGGGCGTCCGACAAGGTTTGCGCGATCTCGACATAGCCGACGAAATTCCCGGCCGCGGCTACTTTCTCCAAGGCAGCCTCTGATGGCTCGCGATCCTCGATAAAATTATCGCCGTCAGAGGCGTAGAACAGATACGCGTTGTAACGGCTCGGGTGGAATCGCGTCTCCAGTATTTCCAGCACCAAAGCGAAGCCACTCGAGGCTTGGGTCCCGCCCTGGGCGGTGACTTTGAAGAACTCCTCCTCGGAGAACTCCCATGCGGCCGCGGTGTGGGCGATAAATACCGTGCTTATATTCAGGTATTGGCGCCTCAGACCTTGCAGAACCCAGAAGAAGAAAGCCTTGGCCAGCTTGCGGTCAGCCTCCTCCATACTTGAGGAGGCATCCAAAAGAAAAAATACAACGGCGTTCATTGCCGGCCTCTGGCGTTTCGCGAGTTGCCGAAAACGCAGATCCTCATTGGTGAAATCGGGCGCATCATCTTGGACCGAGCGGCGTTTGATTGCCTCTTTCAAGGTGCGCCGCCGATCCAGACGCGAGCGGGCGCCGCGCCGATCCCAGCCTTCGCGTACGAGTTGCTCATCAACCAGCGTTTCCCCGGGGCGCGGTTCAAGGTTCGGAAGCTCGAGCTCCTCCCAGAGCCAATCAACGATATCGTCAATCTTGAATTCGAGCAGCAACTGTACGCCGCCCGGTTCGTTCCCGGCTTGCCTGCCGGCGCTGTCGAAAAGTCCACGCGCCGGCCGCAAGATGTCTCCGGCCTTCACCTTACCCCGTTGCGCTTGCCCAACGCCGTTTTTTTGATCCGAGTCATTCAGGCGGAAGCGGTAATGCTCCAAAAGCTTTACCGGCACCCGCAGCGTACGGTTATCGGGACGAGAGATCACATCGGAACCGGCAATCAGCTCGGGTAGGTGTTGCTTAACGCTGTCGCGGATCTTTTCGTTGTGCCGCAGCCAGTCGCGGGCGCCGCGCGAAAACAAATCGTACCACTCCGTGTCCTTGGATTGCGGAATTCGATCGCGGTGCTCACTCTGCTTCATTGGTAGTGTAATCCCTGCCGCTTATTTCGGATTCATTCCTGAGACAACAAGGTGGTTACGTAATTCAACGCTTCTTTTGCGCTGTGCTCATCATAGCCGTATTCGTCGACTAAGCGTTGTTGCACGGCCGATATCTTTTGCTTCGCATCTTCGTCCGGACGCGTGCTCGAGGCGACAAGCCGGAGCACATCGCGCCGTTCATCGAATAAATACTGTTCGATCGCTTCGTGAAGCCGCGCGTGACTGTCGAGCGTGAACTTTTCGCCTTGCTTATATGCGACCATCGCCTTACGCACCACCTCCTGACGGAAGGACAGCTTGCCGGATTCCGAGATATTAATCTTCTCTTCCACGGCACGCTGGAACCGTTCATCGGGCGATCGGCCTTCACCCGTGATCGGATCGGTGATTTCATGGTGATCGAGCGTCGCCTCCACCTCATCGAGGTACTTCTCCAGCAAGGATTGCGCTTCTTGCTCGAAGGAGGCAAACAATGCCTTGTGCACGTCCTCCTTGACCCAGCGGTTGTAAAAATCCTTGCGCGCAACCACCAGAAAATCCGACCACTGACGTTTTTGCTTGGCGTCCATGCGGGCATCGGATTCGATGGCGTCTTTCAAGGCGAGCAGGACTTCCATGCTGGTCAGGCTGCGCGCCTCGCTTTTCGTGATCGCTTTCGAGAGGGCGTTTATCACAAATCGTGGACTGACGCCCGACATGCCTTCTTCCGGCGTCTCAGCGCGGATGCGGTCCACTTCGGCCAGGCTCACTCCGTCCACATGTTCTCCGGTATAGAGGCGTGCTTTCTTGCTGAGATCCAAACCCTCGCGCTCGGATTTATGCAAACGCGTCAAGACCGCAAAAATAGCGGCACTATCCAGGGCATGGGGGTCGAGATGCACCTCCCGAAAGTTGGGCGCCGAAGAGATTAGCTTCGTATAGATTCGGCTTTCATCTTGGTACGACAAGGTATACGGCACCTTGATGATGACCATGCGATCCAACAAGGCTTCATTTTCCCGTTCCTGCAGGAATTTTTGAAACTCCGCGAGGTTGGTGTGCGCCACAATGGTTTCATCAAGGTAAATCAACGGGAAACGGGACACCTTGACGTTCTTCTCTTGCGTTAGTGTCAGTAGTAGATAGAGAAATTCCCGCTTCACTTTAAGAATCTCGATCATCTCCAAGATCCCGCGGCTGGCGGCATAGACGGCGCCCGACCAGGACCAGGCACGCGGATCACCTTCGTCGCCGAACTTACTGACCTTGGATAGGTCGACGGAGCCTACCAAATCGGCGATATCCGCGGTGGTGGGATCATGGGGCGCATAGGTCCCGATCCCGGTTCGGCCGGCTTCGGAGATGAAAATACGCTGGACCGGGAAACGCATGAAATCGCCGGCAAACTCGTCCGCGAGGCGAACCCGGCAGAACGGACAAAGCTCTCCCGTGATCTCCACCCCGTAGGTCTCACGGAAGTTGCCCCGAAGGGTGTGCGGGATAAGGTGAAGAGGGCTCTGATCGACCGGACATCCCTTTATCGCATAGAGCGCTCCGGCATCGGTATGACTGTATTCTTCCAGGCCGCGTTTCAACAGGATCACCATCGTGGACTTGCCACCCGATGGCGGTCCTAAGAGCAGTAACAAACGGCGCCCGACCTCCGAGCCTGCACTCGCGGCCTTGAAGTAATCGGCTATGCGTTCGAGCGCATCCGTAATGCCGAAAAGCTCATCCGTAAACAGGCCGTGGGGTCTCGCGTCGCTGCCGTTCTCCCGTTCCTTGATCCCGGTAAGGCGCACCATACTCCAAACGTACTGGTGACTATTGCGCGTAAAGCGCTCAGGCTGTTGCGGTAGAATGTGCTGAAGAAACTCTCTGAAATCTCCTTCCCAATGTTTCGCCCGGTGCTCTTGTGTGAATGCCGTCAGCGATTCGAGAAATTGTCCCCGTGGATCCGTGGTCATATGTTCTCCGAATATTCTGAAAAGCGCGTGCCTTAAAATCGAGTACCCGGTTCGTCTACTATCTCAATGGTAGTAGCAATCGTGCCCTCATTACTAGGTCGTTGTGGCGCTGAGTTAGTTCCACCGCGCATAGTTTAGTCCAGCTCGCCGAAAAGCAAGCGCCGCTCGTTAGCAATCCGTGACCAGTTCAAGGGCGCGATCAAGTTGATCGCGCGGGGTATAAAAGTGGGGTGAAAATCGAATTGCGCCGCCGCGAATCGCGCAAACGACACCCTCCGCGTGAAGTTTTCGATAGAGGGTTTCGCTCAAATGACGGCGGTGACGAAAGCTCACGATACCAGACTGGTGCGCCGGCTGTGCCGGGGAGCGCAGCTCTAAATCAGAATGTTGTATAATTGTATCAGTTAGATAGCTCGTATTATTCAACACTATTCGAGAGACGGCGGCGATGCCGATCTCGTGCAGTAGCGACAAGCTGGCCGACAAGGCATGCACTCCAAGCAGGTTCGGGCTGCCGCATTCAAACCGCCGCGCCGAATCCGCGGGCCGCCAGTCCTTGCGGTCGAAGTCGTTCGGATCCTGTGTCATGTGCCAGCCAAACTCGCTCAGCGTGATTTCCTCGCGGATGGCCGAATTGACATAGAAAAGGGCGATGCCCTCCGGTCCGAGCATCCATTTGTGAGCGTCGGCGACGACGAAATCCGCGTGACAGGCGCTCACGTCGAAATTCAACGCGCCGAGCGTTTGAATCGCGTCAACGCAAAAGAGTATCCCGTGGTTTCGGCAGTGGGTCCCAATCAAATCAAGATCAACCCGAAAACCGCTCGCATATTGCACGGAGCTGATTGCAAGCAGCCGGGTACGGCCGTCGCACGCATCGAGCAACGCCTGTTCCGGACAGGGATGACCGTGCAGCAACTCGATCTGACGCACGGCCACACCGCGCGGTTGCAGCGCTTCCCAAGGAATACGATTGCTCGGAAACTCCTCGGCTGAAATCACGATGTTGTCACCGGCGCTCCACGCGATCCCGTTGGCGACAAAGGACAGGCCCTCGGAGGTGTTTTTCAGCAACGCGATATCATCGCTGGCCGGGGCATTAATGAGCTGCCGTAGCTGCTCTCTCAATCGCCGTTCCGTTTCCAGCCAATGACTATAGTTCGAAGCACCATGGTGGACATTGTGTTCGGCGAATGCTGTTACCGCTTCGGCGGCACGCCGGGGCCAGGGCGCAACGCCCGCGTGGTTTAAATAGATGGTGGCTTTTGCGAGCGGGAATTCGTCCCGCCACAGGGAGGGATCCATTTGAGGATATACATTCGGTATAGTGCGCATAATGTGTATTATGTTAACTAATATTTTCCTCTATCCTGGCAACTTCCGATGACAAGCCTAAGTAAACTGGCACCGTAAACGCGCCGATACCAAATTCCGAATGACTCAGGGATGCGTTATGACTGACAATAGAATTTCGTGTTTGATTTTACTTCTCTTTCTTTTCCCAAGTCTGGGTTTTGCGGCCCCGAAGTTCATGGTTGTCGG
>Ga0136615_10000287_pt1 | contig 22472 bp, 25 predicted proteins | sample AntDrymUQ2882206_2_FD_106647 | JGI IMG/M metagenome (GOLD analysis project Ga0136615, IMG submission 106647) | Polar desert sand microbial communities from Dry Valleys, Antarctica - metaG UQ288 (22.06) | ecosystem: Environmental > Terrestrial > Soil > Desert | place: Antarctica: Dry Valley... | reverse complement strand
GGGGGTGACGAGGTGGAGGTCGAGATACAGCTCGACGCCGCCCCGCGCGAGGTGACCGTGCCGGCCGACCTCGCCGCCGCCCTCGATGCCGAGCCTGAGGCCCGGCGCAGGTTTGACGGTCTGTCCTACAGCAACAAGTCATGGCACGTGCTGCAGGTCGAGAGCGCCAAGACCGACGAGACGCGGCAGCGCCGCATCGCCAAGTCGGTCGACATGCTCAGGCAGGGCCGCGCCCGCTGACCGCGTGGCGGAGCGCCAGGCTCAGCCGGGTGACAGGATCTGCAGACCGGGGTCGACAGCGTGCAGGTCGCCGGGGTCTGAGGTGACGACGGGATGACCGCGTTCCCGGGCGCACAGCACGACGGAGACGTCCACCACATCAGACGCGCTCGTGTGCGCGCACAGCTTGCCGACGGCGAGGGCTGCGCGTTGATCGAGCGGTACGACCTCGGTGACCGTCGAGCGGAGCAGACGCGCGATCCTCGCCTGCCGAGCGCTGCCGCGCCAGGACTGGGCCAATGCGCCGGCCGGGATGGACACGGGCGCGCCGTGCTCGAGGGCTCGGCTCACCAGTGCACGCATCCGAGCACTCCCCGCCTCGAGCGCGATCAGCGCGCCCGCGTCGAGGGTCGTCCCGGTCACGGTCTCAGACCGAGCGCACGCTCAGCCCAGGCGTAGTCGTCAGGCGTCGGCACACCGTGCTCGGCGTCCATCTCGGCCAGCATCTCGACGAGCTCCTCGTCAGCCGACCGGCGAGCCAGCGCCTCCGCGACGTAGGCGGACACCGACGTCGCCCTGCCCTCGGCGACCGCGCGCCGGGCCTTCTCCACCTGCTCGTCGGGCAGGCTCACCGCGATCTTCACCGTCATACCGCGGATCATACCGGCCTGCCTGGCGGGGTGTGCGTGCGTCCAGTCAGGTCTCGGCGAGGACGTGAGCGAGGTCGAAGTCGACCGGGTGTTCGAGCTGGTCGAAGGTGCAGGAGTGGGGGTCGCGGTCCGGGCGCCAGCGCACGAAGTGGGCGACGTGGCGGAAGCGCGCGCCCTCCATGTGATCGTAGGAGACCTCGACGACCAGGTCGGGGCGCAGCGACTCGAACGACAGGTCCTTGCCGGCGTTCCAGCGCGAGCCAGCGGTCGCCGTCGGTGTGCGCTCCTCGTGCTCCCAGGCCCGCCAGGGGTGCGACGTGTCGTCCGGGTCGCGGTACGGCGCGAGCTCGTCGAGCAGCTCGCGGCGGCGCGCGGCCGAGAAGGACGCCGCGACGCCGACGTGCTGGAGCGCGCCGTGCTCGTCGTACAGGCCGAGCATGAGCGAGCCGACCACCGGGCCGCTCTTATGCCAGCGGAACCCTGCCACCACACAGTCCGCCGTGCGCGCGTGCTTCACCTTCACCATGAGCCGGGAGTTCTCGGCGTAGGGGATGTCGCCCGCCTTGCCGATGATCCCGTCCAGCCCGGCGCCCTCGAAGCTGTCAAACCACTCCCGTGCCTGATGCAGGGAGGTGGTCGAACGGGTCAGGAACACCGGTGGCTGCGAGGACGCCATCGCCTCCTCCAGGGCCGCGCGCCGCCGGGTGAACGGCTCGTCCATGTAGGAGACGTCGTCCAGCGCCAGCAGATCAAAGGCGATGAGCGACGCCGGGGTCTCCTCGGCGAGCAGCCGGACCCGCGACGCCGCGGGATGGATGCGCTGCAGTAGCGCCTCGAAGTCCAGCCCCGGCCCGCGCGGCACCACGATCTCGCCGTCCACCACGCAGCGCTGCGGCAGCTGCGCCTTCACGGCCTCGACGACCTCTGGGAAGTAGCGGGTCAGCGGTCGCTCGTTGCGGCTGCCCAACTCCACCTCGTCGCCGTCGCGGAAGACGATGCAGCGAAACCCATCGAACTTCGGCTCGTAATGCAACCCCTCGGGTATCGCATCACGCGACTTCGCGAGCATCGGCTTCACGGGCGGCATCACCGGCAGGTCCATGCCACCATCCTGCCCCGCCGACGCCCTCACACGGACGATCCCGCGCCGGAGAAGGATGCCGTAGCATTCTTGCTTCGGCGTGCCGCTGCGGGAGCACCGTCAACGAGCGCCCCTTTCGCAGGAGCCGCTCGCGGGAGCGCTGCGGCCCGAGCGTCCTGGGTAACGCACCCGGGAGCGGCGCTAGCCTGCGGGGATGGTGACCGTGGCTGTGCCCTACCACCTCGACCGGCGGCTCGACGGCTTCGACGTGGGCATACCCTTTGACCGAGAGGTCACCGCGGAGCTGCCTTCGGGGGGACCGTGGGCGCGGATGGCGGTGCTGTACCAGCAGGTCGCCGAGACGGTCAGCAGCCAGACGTCCCCCTCGCTGGTCGTCTCCGGGGACTGCACCGCCAGCCTGGGGGTCCTGGCGGGGCTGCAGCGCGCCGGCCACGACGTGGGCATCGTGTGGTTCGACGCCCACCCCGACTTTCACACCGAGGACACGACGACCTCGGGCTACCTCGGTGGCATGCCGCTGGCGCTGGCGGCGGGCGTCGGCGCGCTCACACTGCCGACCGCGCTGGGCTTGCGCCCCGTGCCTGGGACTCGGATCGTCCTGGTCGACGCCCGGGACACCGACGCAGGTGAGCACGTGCTGCTCGAGCAGTCCGAGGTGACGCGGGCCAACGTGGCGGACCTGCGCGACGTGGATCTGCCCGAGGGTGACCTCTACCTGCACGTCGACCTCGACGTCTGCGATCCAGGCGACGTCCCCGATCTGCTCTACCCCACGCCCGGCGGCCCGGCCCTGGACGACGTCCTCGACGCGGTTCAGCGCGTCGTCGCCAGAGGCGGCGTCGCAGCGATAGGTCTGGCTGCCACCTGGCAGCACGACACCTCGACGACAGCAGCACAGCGACTGGTCATGCGGCGTCTCCTGGCGGCCACCAGGGGTTGACCAGCATTCCTCGCTTGGGACTGTCTGCCCGCGCGCGTGCGTCGGCGCCATTCCTCGACGCAGAACCTACCGGTCGGTAACCTGTTGCGATGGACCAGCGCCTGCGGGACCTGCTCGCTGCGGCGACGGCGCCCGCGCCGGACCCCGCGGAGGTCGCGGGGCTGCCCCTGCCGGAGTCCATGCGCGCCGCAGTCGTCCGCCGCGGCGACGTGGAGATGTTCCAGGGCCTCGCTGCCAAGGACAAGGACCCGCGCGCCTCGCTGCGGGTCGAGCAGGTCCCCCTACCCCCGTTGGGCCCGAACGAGTGCCTGGTGGCGCCGATGGCCTCCGCGCTGAACTTCAACACCGTGTGGACGGCGCTGTTCGAGCCGGTGCCCACCTTCACGTTCCTGCGCAAGCTGGGCCGCGAGTCCGACCTCGGCCGCCGCCACGACCTCGACCACCACATCGTCGGCTCCGACGCGTCCGGGGTGGTCCTGCGGGTCGGTCCCGGGGTGAGTCGCTGGCGCCCGGGCGACCGCGTGACCGTGCATTGCAACGACGTGGACCTGGAGGGGCCCGAGGGCCACGACGACTCCATGCTCGACACACACCAGCGCATCTGGGGCTTCGAGACGAACTTCGGCGGCCTGGCCGAGATCAGCCTGGTCAAGGCCAACCAGCTCATGCCGATGCCGACGCACCTGGACTGGGAGGAGGCGGCGTCGCTGTCGCTGACCCTGGCCACCGCCTACCGCATGCTCGTGAGCCCCAACGCGGGTGCGATGAGGCAGGGCGACGTAGTGCTGGTCTGGGGCGCCACCGGCGGGCTCGGCGGCTTCGCGGTCCAGCTGGTGCGCAACGGCGGGGGCATCCCGGTCTGCGTGGTCTCGTCGGCGGACAAGGCCGAGCTGCTGCGCTCGCTGGGCGTCGAGCGGATCATCGACCGCTCCGCGGAGGGCTACGAGTTCTGGGCCGACGGCCAGCCGCAGCCCGCCGAGTGGCGGCGCTTCGGGTCGCGGATCCGCGAGCTGACCGGCGGCGAGGACCCCGACCTCGTCTTCGAGCACCCCGGACGTGCCACCTTCGGCGCCAGCGTCTACGTGGCGAAGCGCGGCGGCACCGTGGTTACCTGCGCCTCGACCAGTGGGTACACCCACGAATACGACAACCGCTACCTGTGGATGCAGCTCAAGCGCGTAGTCGGATCGCACTTCGCGAACTACCGAGAGGCCTGGCAGGCGAACCGCCTTGTGTCGCTGGGCATGATCCACCCGATCCTCACCCGCACCTACCCGCTGGCCGAGGTGGCGGAGGCGGCCTACGCCATCCACTGCAACGCCCACACCGGCAAGCTCGGGGTGCTGGTGAACGCCGAGCGCGAAGGGCTGGGCATCGTGGACAGCGAGAAGCGCGAGCGCTTCGCCGAGCAGCTGTCGGGCTGGCGGCAGCTTGTCTGATCCCGTGATCCGGTCCCACGTCGTGACGGGCGGTGGCCGGGGCATCGGCCGCGCCGTGGTGGAGCGGCTGCTGCGCGACGGCGACGCGGTGGTCGCGATCGAGCTCGACCCGGCTGCGCTGGCCTGGACCGCCGACCATCCCGCCGCCGCGCGCGTGCGCGGCGTGGCCGGCGACGCCGGGGACGAGGCCGTCACCGAACGCGCCGCCGACCAGGCGCAGTCCGCGGGGACGCTCGTGGGCTGGGTGAACAACGCCGCGGTCTTCCGCGACGCCTCGCTGCACGGCGGGCCGACCCGCGCGGTGCTCGAGCTGATCGCCGCGAACCTCGAGCCGGCGGTGGTCGGCTGCGCCACCGCGGTGCGCCGCTTCCTGGCCGCCGGCGGCGGGGCGATCGTCAACGTCTCCTCCCACCAGGCCAGCCGTGCGGTTCGGGGCGGCCTGCCCTACGCCACCGCCAAGGCCGCGGTGGAGGGGCTGACCCGGGCGCTGGCCGTGGAGTACGGGCCGCACGGCATCCGCGTGAACGCCGTGGCGCTGGGCTCGATCACCACGGAGCGCTACGGCGCGCTGCTGCGCGGGTCCGACCCCGCGGAGGCCGCCCGCATCGAGTCGGAGGTGGCCGCGCTGCACCCGCTCGGACGGGTCGGGCGTCCCGAGGAGGTCGCCGCGGCCATCGCCCACCTGCTGTCGGACGAGGCGAGCTTCATCAGCGGCGCGACGGTCCCCGTCGACGGCGGCCGCGCCGCCCTCGGCCTCGACCCCGAGGCCCGCGACGCAGGCGTCCCGGGGACCTGAGCGCGCCGCGGGTCAGGCCAGCGGCCAGGCGCTGTCGGCGTCGGCGGGGAACAGCAGGCAGACCGAGGCGCCGGGCCGGGCGCGCTCCAGCGACAGGCGCCCGCCCTCGGCCTCCACCAGCGTGCGCGCGAGCGGCAGGCCCCGGCCGTCCTGACCGGGCGCCGGGGCCCGGCCGTTGAGCAGGCTGCCCTCGCGCTCGGCCGGGATGCCCGGGCCCTCGTCGGCCACGCACACACGCGCGCCGCCCAGCACCTCGGCCACGCTCACCGTGATGGTTCCGGCGCCGTGCTCCAACGCGTTGTCGAGCAGGACCTGCAGGCTCTGGCCCACCGCGGCGGAGCGGGCGCGCACCGGCGGCACCGGGACGGTCTCCAGCCGCACCTCGCGGCCACGGGCTCTCGCCAGCGACTGCCAGGCGTCCAGACGCGCGCCGGCGAGATCGGCGAGGTCGAGCCGCTCGTACCCGCGCGGCGCCTCGGCCAGCGCCAGCAGCTCCTCGATGGTCGCCTCCAGGCGGTCGGCCTCGGCGATCGCGGCCTTGACCAGGGTGGGGTCGGCTGCGGTGAGCTCCAGCGCCTCCAGGTCCAGACGCAGCGCGGTGAGCGGCGTGCGCAGCTGGTGGGAGGCGTCGGCGTTGAAGGAGCGGCTGCGCTCCAGCATCGCGCCGAGCCGGCTGGCCGTGGAGTCCAGCGCCGCCGCGACCTCATCCGGCTCCGGCAGCCCGCTGCGGGGCGCGCGGGCGCTGAAGTCGCCCTCGCCGAGCCGGCGGGCTGACGCGGCCAGTCGCTGGATGGGGCCCGCGAAGCGCCGGCCCTGCCAGACGGCAAGCAGCGTCGCCGCGATCAGGGACATCACCGCCAGCCCGCCGATGGCCAGCCGCAGACGGGCGCTGGCCAGCATCACCTCGTCGTCGTCCTGCAGCACCCGCACGAGGACGGTGGTGCCGTCCAGGTCGTAGGGGATGGTGACGGCCAGCAGGCCGTGCTTGTGGAACCGGCCGGGCGCCCCGTCGGCGTTCTTCGCGGCGTGGCGCAGGTCCTCGTCGAAGGGCGGCTCGCGCCCGGCGAACCCGCCGTCAAGGCGCTGCAGGCCCTCGTCGGTGCGGGCGTAGAGGAAATAGGTGCGGTCGTCGTCGCCGAGCTGGCGCACCAGCGCGAACAGCAGGCGTCGCGCCTCCTGCGGGGAGTCGGAGTCGCGCACGCCCTCCACCTGCTCCCAGTAGCGGTCGACGGTGTCCTCCAGCTCCGTGTACGCCGCACGCTCCACGGCGGTGCGCGCGAGGTAGGTCAGCGGGAGGCCGAGCAGCACGATCGCGACCGCCGCCGCGGCCACGGTGGACAGCAGTAGCCGATGCCTCACGTTGGGGCCGGCTCGAAGCGGAAGCCCACCCCGCGGATGGTGGTGACGTAGTGGGGCTGGGAGGCGTCGTCGCCGAGCTTGCGGCGCAGCCACGACACGTGCATGTCCAGGGTCTTGGTGGAGCCGAACCAGGTGGTCTCCCAGACCCGCTCCATGATCCGCTCGCGGGTCAGCACGGTACCGGCGTGCTCCACGAGCAGCGCGAGCAGGTCGAACTCCTTCGCGGACAGCTCCAGCTCCTCGTCGCCGCGCCACACGCGGCGTGCCGCGCGGTCCACGCGGACGTCCTGGGCCTCCACCGTCCCGCCCGCCTCCTCGCGCCCCTCACGGGCCCGCCGCAGCAGGGCCCGCAGGCGCGCCAGCAGCTCGGCCAGGCGGAACGGCTTGGTGACATAGTCGTCCGCGCCGGCGTCCAGCCCGACCACGATGTCGGCCTCCGAGGTCCGTGCGGTGAGCATCAGCACCGGCACGCCGGGGACCGATTGGCGCAGGCGGCGCGCGACCTCCACGCCGTCGAGATCGGGCAGGCCGAGGTCGAGCACCACCGCCTGCGCGCCCTCCGGCGCCCGGCGCAGCGCCTCGCGGCCACTGGCCACGCGGGTGACCGCGTAGCCGTCCCCACGCAGTGCCGCGGCCAGCGGCGTGGCGATGCCGTCGTCGTCCTCGACCAGGAGGATGAACGGATCGGTGCGGTTCACGACGTCCATGACCTCCAGCCTGCGCCCCCGCCTGCCAGGATCGAGGGTCTTCTTGGGATTTTGCGGTTTGTTGACCACCGTTGGTGACGACCCTGGGCGTGGTCTGCTTAGCGTTGCCGTCATCGAGTGTGCACCGACGAGAGCTGAAGAACAGGACGACGAGCGATGGATGCGGACATGTGGGCGCGCAGCAGCGGTCAGCAGCGGGTCGGCGACCTGGGCGCCGGGCCGCCGGCCGACGACGACGGGTACAGCGACCCAGAGTCCACGCAGCGCCTTGCGGGCGGGGGGTACCAGTCCGAGCCACGGCCGGTCCCGGGCTGGGAGCCGCCGCCGCCCGCAGCGCCCTCGGGCGGACAGCCGTCCGGTTCGCGGCCCGGCTGGTCCAGCCTCATCGCCTCGGCGCTGGTGGCCGCGGTCGTCTCCGCACTCGTCACACTCGGCGTGACGAACCTGGACTCGGGTGCCGGGGACCGGACGTCGTTCGCGGACCGCAACGACGAGCCGGCCGCCGAAGCCTCCGAAGCGGCCGCGGAGGTGATGCGCACGACGACGCAGGGCAGCAGCGTGGCCGAGATCGCCGCGGCCGCGCTGCCCTCGGTCGCGCTGGTCGACGTTGCCGGTGACCAGGGCCAGGGCGCCGGCTCGGCGGTGGTGTACCGCGAGGACGGCTACCTCATCACCAACGAGCACGTGGTCCGCGGGGCGCAGCAGGTCCGGGTCACGCTGCCCGACGGCACCGAGGCCGAGGCCGAGGTGGTCGGCACCGACCCCCTCAGTGACCAGGCGGTGCTGCGCATCGACCAGACCGGCCTGCAGGCGATCCCGCTGGCCACCGATGCCCCCGAGGTCGGCGACACGGCCATCGCCATCGGCTCGCCGTTCGGTTTCCAGAGCACCGTCACCTCCGGGATCATCAGCGCGCTGGACCGCCCACTGCGAACCGACAACGGCGAGCAGCTGCCCGGCCTGCTGCAGACCGATGCCGCCATCAACCCCGGCAACTCCGGTGGGGCGCTGCTCAACGACCGCGGCGAGCTCATCGGCATCAACACCGCGATCGTCTCGGGCAGCCAGTCCAACAGCGGGGTCGGCTTCGCGGTGCCGGTGACCATCGTGGAGACCGTCGCGCCCAAGCTCATCGCCGACGGCTCCATCGAGTACCCCTACCTGGGCGTCTCGAGCCAGTCGATCACCCCGGTCGTGGCGGAGGAGCTGGGGCTTGAGGGCACCGAGGGTGCGCTCGTGGCCCAGGTCGTACCCGGTACGCCCGCCGACGAGGCCGGCTTGGAGCAGGGCGACGTGATCGTGGGCATCAACGGCGAGCCGGTGGATGGTTCGGCCGAGCTCACGGGTCAGGTCCGGGCGTTCGCGCCCGGCGACGAGGTGACCCTGGCCTACGTCCGCGACGGCGAACAGGCCGAGGTCTCGGTCACGCTGGGGACGCTGCCCGACAACCCGTCCAACTGAGGCCCGCTCGCGGCCTCCGGGAACCAGCCTGCCCTTGCCGCCGCGCTCCCCGAAGCTCCGCTCGCCGGCGCCCCTGCGCGGGCGAGCGCCCCGCGCAGGAGCCGGCGCAGCGCCGGGTCGCCGCTGCGGCCCTCCTGCATCGCCGCCTCGTCCCAGGCCACGATCAGACGGTTGAGGTCGCGGCTGGACAGCTCGGGGAAGGCCTCGAGCATGCGCACGTCGAGGGTGGCGGCGAGCGAAGCTCCGGGGCGTCCGGCGACGGCGATCTGGTTCCCGGACGCCTCGCCGGCGGAAAGCCGCAGCACGTTGGCCACCAGGCACCCGCCGGCCCCGTCCTCCCACGAGCCCGCGACCAGCGGCAGGTCCTCGGCGTCCGCGACCTGCGCGAGCGCCCGCCGGGCGGCGGGGGGCAGCTGCGCGATCGCCTCGCCCACGCGCTGCTCCGGCCCGACCTCGCTGAACACCCGTACCACTCGCCGCATCGATGGCTCCTGAAGCCGTGACCGCCTGTCCACCAAGACTGCGTCGGATCGCCGCCGCGCGCCAGATGGCGCGGTAGCGTCGTGGCCTCATGGCATTACCGGTGAGCGGGCGCAAGAACGTGCAGTACAAGGCCGGGGGTCGTCGGCGTGTCCTGCCCGACGTCCCCGGGATCACACTGGAGCGCGGGTGGTGGACCCAGGGTGCGGTGGTCTGCGGCGTGGACGAGGTCGGCCGCGGCGCCTGGGCCGGGCCGGTCACCATGGGCGCGGTCGTCCTGCCCAGCGACCGGCGCATGTACAAGCTGCGTGACTCCAAAGTGCTGGACCCGCAGCGCCGCGAGGAGCTGGCCGCGCGCATCCTCGGCTTCGCGCCCGCGGTCTCCATCGGCCATGCGAGCAACGAGGAGTGTGACCGGCTGGGCATGACCCAGGCGCTGCGGCGTGCGGCCTGGCGCGCGGTCGACGGTCTGGCGGTGCGGCCCGATGTCGTGCTGCTGGACGGCAACTGGGACTTCCTGGCGGGCTACGGCACGCACAACGAGCGGGTGATCGGCGGGGACGCGCGCTCGGCGTCGATCGCGGCGGCGTCGATCGTGGCGAAGGTCGCCCGGGACCGGCTCATGACCGAGGCCTGCCCGGCCTTCCCCGCCTACGTGTTCTCGCAGAACAAGGGCTACCCCTCGCCTCTGCACCAGGCCGTGCTGGCCGCGCAGGGACCGTGCCGGCTGCATCGCGTGAGCTGGGCGCCCGTGGCGGCGGCCACGCGCGACCTATCCTCGCCAGGTGATGAGGCTCTACGACACCCGCACCCGTGAGCGGGTGCTGCTCACGCTGGGCCACACCGTGCGCGTCTATGCGTGCGGGATCACGCCCTACGACTCCTCCCACCTGGGCCACGCCTTTACGTACACCGTGTTCGACGCGCTGGTGCGGGTGCTGGCGGCCGACGGGCACCGGGTGCGCTACGTGCGCAACGTGACCGATGTCGACGACGACATCCTGCGCAAGGCGCGTGAGCTCGGCATGGACTACCTGGACCTGGGCCACCGCGAGGTGGCACGGTTCGACGCCGACCTCGCCGGCCTCGGCCTGCGCCCGCCCGACGCCGCCCCACTGGCCACTGAGACGATCGGTCCGATCCGCACCGCCATCGCCGGTCTGCTGGCGCGCGGCAGCGCCTACGCCCTGCCTGACGGGCGGGTGTACTTCGACGTGGCCGCGGCCGGAGACGCGCTCGGGGCGCTGTCCGGCCCGGACCGCCCCGAGATGCTGCGCCAGTTCGCGGAGAAGGGCGGCGACCCCGACGCGCCCGGCAAGCGCGACCGGCTGGACTTCCTGCTGTGGCAGCCCTCAGCGACGGACGAGCCCTCCTGGCCGGCCCCCCAGTTCGACCCCACCCACCCCGGCAGGCCGGGGTGGCACATCGAGTGCTCCGTCATGGCCATGGAGGAGCTGGGCTCAACCATCGACGTGCACGGCGGCGGGTCCGACCTCGTCTTCCCCCACCACGAGGCCGAGATCCTCCAGTCCGAGCACCTCACCGGCCAGGGACCCTTCGCGCGGGTCTGGATGCACGTCGGGATGGTGGCGCTGGACGGCGTGAAGATGTCGAAGTCGCTCGGCAACCTCGTGTTCGTACGCGACCTGCTCGAATGCTTCGAGCCGGGCGCGATCCGCCGGTACCTGCTGTCCCACCACTACCGGACGGGCTGGGAGTACGACGACGCGGCGTTACAGGAAGCGGCGGGTGGTTACAAGGGCTGGGTGACGGCCGCCGCGTCGCCCGGCACCGACCCGCAGCTGACCGAGGCCTTCACCGCCGCCCTCCACGACGACCTCGACACGCCCGCAGCCATCGCGATCCTGGACCGAATCGCGCGTGAGGGCGCAGGATCCACCCTCCGAGAACTCGCCCCCGTGCTCGGCTTCGATCTCGACCCCGTGTAGCCGCCGCACTCCTGAACGTGAATACGCAGGTCAGGGGCTCGTGGGGGGAAAGTTGCGGAAAGATTTGGAAAAGCGCCACAGAGGCATATACTGGACACACAACGTAAGCGCCAGGTGGACCCGCCCGCACTCCATCGCCGCGCGCACGAGGCCCCCGCCCGACCACGGGGGCCTCGTACTTTTCTGATTCCCATCAGACCTACTGATGAAGGCCGCACTCGGTCTTCGCGGTCCCCGCCCATCGTCCGGCCCGTGGATCCTCGTCGGCGGCGGTGGGCCGGGTGCACGGCCAGCAGCCCACGGAGCGGTAGCCGGACGCCTCCAGCGGGTGGCGGGGTAGGTCGTGGATGGCGACGTAGGCCGCTACGTCCTCACCCGTCCAGGTCGCCAGCGGGTTGACCTTGGCCAGGCCCCGGCCGGCGTCCCAGCTCACCACGGGCGCATGGCGGCGGCTCAGCGACTCGGACCGGCGCAGCCCCGTCATCCAGGCGCTGCGCCCGGCCAGCGCGCGGCGCAGCGGTTCCACCTTGCGCGCCGCGCAGCAGGCGTCGGTGCCGGTGTCTGGATGGGGCGCGACCAGCGGGCGGACCACCTCCACCTCCACGGGGAATCGAGCCTTGATCGTCTCCAGGTACGTCATAGTCTCGGGAAAGTGATAAAGGGTGTCGAGGAACACCACCGACAGCCCCGGCACCACCCGCGCGGCGAGGTCGAGCAGAACGCAGTCCGACAGCGACGATGCGAGCACCAGCCCGTCGCCGAAGCGCTGGTGTGCCCAGGCGACGACCTCCTCGGCGGGGGCGCCGTCCATGGCGGCGTCGGCGTCGGCGAGGTCCTCAGGCGCGCCGAGGCGCACCGCGGTGATGGACATGTGATGGCTCCAGGTCGCTAGGCGCCGCTGCCCGCGCCCAGGTAGGCGAGGCTGAAGCGGCGGTCGCAGGTCGGGCAGTGGTAGGTGCGGGGAGCCTCGCCGGGGCGGATGCCGGTCTCGCCGCAGTAGGGGCAGTGGAAGGGCTGGGCGCGGGCCTCGTCGCTCACGCCGCGCTGCCCGCCGCGATGCAGACGGGCGGAGCGGCGAACTCGGCGAGCTCGTCGGTGTCGAGGGAGCGCACGTAGTCGGAGAAGCTCGTGTGCCCGCCGCGCCGCTCGACGTAGCGGCGCAGGAGCGCCTCGGTATAGTCGGTCAGGTCGCCGGCGGGCACCCGCACGCCGCGCGCCTTGCGGGCGAACGCGCGCTGCTCCCCCAGCCCGCCCCCGAGGTGGACGAGGAAACCCTCCCCGCGCCCCTCCCGCTCCGTCTCGACCAGTGCGCCCATGAAGCCGATGTCGGCCACCTGGAAGCGCGCGCAGCTGTTCGGGCAGCCGTTCACGTTGATGCGCACGCCCTCGTCCCAATCCGGCAGGCGCTGCTCCAGCTGGCGGTAGAGCACGTCCGCCGCGCCCTTGGTCTCCGCCAGGGCGAGCTTGCAGAACTCGATGCCGGTGCAGGCCATCGTGGTCCGGCGGAACGGGTGCGGCCGAGCGCGCAGGTCGTGGTCGCCGAGCGCGCCGACAAGCCCCTCGACGCGTCCCGGCTCGACATCGAGCACCACGAGCTTCTGCTGGGTGGTCAGCGCCACCTGCCCGGAGCCGTGCGCCTCGGCGAGGTCGGCCACCGCGCGTAGCTGCGAGCCGGCGATGCGCCCGGCGCGCGGTGCGACGCCGACCGAGTACCGGCCGTCGGCTTGCGCAAACACGCCCACGTGGTCGACTTGGCCGTGGTGCGACGGCGTGGCGGGCGGCCCGTCGGGGAGCCGCTCGCCCAGGTACTCGCGCTCCACGATCTCGCGGAACGCCGCGGCGCCGAGGTCGGCGATGAGGAACTTCAGCCGCGCGTGCTTGCGCGAGCGGCGGTAGCCGTGGTCGCGGAAGGCCGAGACGATCGCCTCCCACACGTCGGGCACGCGCTGCGGCGCGACGAACACCCCGAGGCGCTGCGCGAAGTGCGGTGCGGTCCCCAGCCCCCCGCCGACCAGCACGTCGAAGCCCGCCTGCCCCTCGTGGCGCACGCCCACAAAGGCCACGTCGTTGATCTCGGGCTGGGCGCACTGCTGGGCGCAGGCCGCGATGGAGGTCTTGAACTTGCGCGGCAGGTTCGCGTACGCGGGGTTGCCCACCGCGCGCGCGGCGGTCGCCGTGATGACCTCGGTGGCGTCGAGGACCTCGTCGGCGTCGCGGCCGGCCACCGGGCAGCCGAGGAAGCCGCGCGGGACGTCGCCGCAGGCCATGCCGGTGGTCAGGCCGACCGCCTCCAGCCGCCGCCAGATCTCGGGCACGTCCTCGATGCGGACCCAGTGCAGCTGGATGTTCTGGCGGTCGGTGACGTCGGCCACGTCGCGCCCGCAGGCCTGCGAGGCCCAGGCGATCGCCCGCAGCTGCGCGGCCGTCAGCTGCCCGCCGTCGGTGCGGATGCGCAGCATGAAGTAGCGGTCCATGAGCTGCTCGGCGGAGCTGCCCGTCTCGGTCGCCGGCGCGTCCTGGCGGCGCTGGGTGTACAGCCCCCACCACTTCAGCCGTTCCTTGAGGTCCTCGGCGGGCAGCGAGTCGAAGCCCTCGTAGGCATGGACGGACTCGATGCGCTCCCGGACCTCCAGCGGCGCGCGCTCGGCCTTGAGCCGCTCCGGGCCGTTCAACGGGGTCCGGTCGCCGACGGCCCATTGCCCTTGCGGGCGCGGCGTCGGCCGCACGTCGGTTCGCGACACGTTCAACTCCTCGAGGGGCGGGGCGGACTCAGGAGGACCGTAGCCCCCGATGCCACCACCAGCGAGGTGCAAACCTTGGAAAGCCTGGCTTTATCCTGTACTCCCTGAACCCGAGGGCGAGCAGTCGCCTCCGCCGGGTCCACCACCGCCCAGCCGAAGTGCACCCCGGCAAGAGCCAACCGGCCGCAGGCGCCGCGCCCTCACCCGCGCGCGGACACCACCACCGCGCCCGTGCCCAACACGAGACCTGCCAGATCGGTCCGGTGCGCGGCGCTCTGGCCGAGCTGGAACAGCGGAGTGCCAACAGGGCGCGAATCATGGGAATCCGCTGGTCAGCATTGCAACCCGGCCTCGCAGCTCGGGGTAATCCCGGTCTAGGAACTGCAGGGGTCCAGGGCTGGTCTGCGTGGGCGGACTGTGCAAGCAGGCGAGAAGGTCGGGTCATTCCCCGGGCAATCGTTTCGCCTGTGTTGGAACGCTCGATGACCGCCGCTGTGACCGGCTGTCGGGCGCACGTAGGGTTGATCGAACGTCCGGAACGTATCGCTGTTCAGCTTCGTCGTGGCCGCAACGCTCAGGGGCCAGCCGGACATTGAGTTGGTGCGAACGATCGACCGGTCGGCGTATTCGGACATGGAGGAACAGACGTGCCACCACCCCCGACGGCGTCAGCGGATGGCTGACCATGACGCGCGATTCAAGCAGCTCTATGAGGACAACTCGCACCTCATCCTGTGTTACGCCTTGCGGCGGACCTCGGAACCCGAGGACGCGGCCGACGTGGTCGCAGAGACGTTCACCGTCGCATGGCGGCGCCGGGACGAGGTACCTGACGGCGGGCAGGGACGTCTGTGGCTCTACGGGGTCGCCCGGCGGGTGCTGGCGAACCAGCGCAGGGGCCGGCTGCGCAGAGACCGATTGACCACGCAGCTCCACGACGAGCTGCCGCGCTTGGGCGCGCTGGTGACGGCGCCCGCCGACGACGCCGACCTGGAGGCGATCGCCGCGGCCTTCCGGCGCCTGCCGGGCGACGACCGCGAGATACTGGCCCTGGTGGGCTGGGAGGGACTCGATCGCGAGGAGGTCGCCCAGGTGCTGGGCTGCAGCCGCGCCAATGTGCGGGTGCGGCTGCACCGGGCGCGCAGACGCTTCGCGCGGGAGCTGGAGATGGAGATGGAGCAGGCGACGCAACGGTCGTCGGTTGCCGGACATGAGTCCGACAGGTGGGCGGTCGCCCACCCCGGCAGGAGGCAAGCCCTGTGACACGTCCCGACCACCCGATCGACGAACACGTCCGCCGGGTCGACCCCGTGGACGCACAGCAGGCCACCGCCCTCTGGTCGGACAGCCGCGCCAAGCAGGCGCTGTTCGAGGAGATCACCGGCATGCCGCTGCACACCGAGCACGACCCAACCGCCGCCGTGGAGCCCCTGCGCCGCCGCCCGACATCACCACGCCGGCTGGCGTCCCTGCTGGCCGCCATGCTGCTGTTCACCACGCTCGCCGGCACAGCGATCGCACGAGGGGTGTTCACCCCTGACCCGCAGGACGTCGATGCGCTCCTGGAGAACGACGAGGTCCGGACCCGGCACGGGTTCGTCCTGCCTGGGTCCCGCGAGGGGTTGGACGCGGAGTCAGTGGTGTGCGTCTGGGCAGACGGGCAGAGCGACGTCCCGGACGGCGCGAACGACGTACTGATCACCAACGCGTCGGACGGACGCCTCGACGCCCCGATCACCGTTGACGACCTGACCTCTGAGTGCGCTACAGGGACCGACTCCGCGACACTCGACCCGGGGACGGCCACGCTGTGCGCGAGCGAGGAAGGCGACGTCACCATTCCCGCCGTCCTGTTCGCCGGGCAGGACTGCGCGGCCGCCGGATACCAGCCAGCCGATGTCCCCGCGCTGCTGGCGGACATCAATCACCGGCGCCAGGTCGAGATCGCGTTCCGGAGCATTGCCGGGAATCAACCCGAGACCTGCCTGCCCGCGGACGAGGCGGCCCGGCTGGTCGAGGCTCAGATCACCCGGGTGGACGAACCCTTCCAAATGGAATACGCCGGCTACGGCGTAGTGGGAAGGCTGCTGCCCGGCGGGGGAGACTGCGTGAGCGTCAACGTATTCTGGGCTGACCACACCGTCCTCCTGGGTCCTGTCGGGAACTAATGGTCATGGCCCTGGCGAGGCCAACCTCGGACGACTGAAATGTGCGCGCGCCACCATGACCAGAACCGCACGAACAGCGGGAAGGGGAGCCCCGCAGGGCTCCCCTTCCCGCGTCCCGGCTTCTTGGCGCCCTGGATCGAGACGGGGACAGCCAGGGTATCGACAGGCGTTCGAACCTCGAAGGCCGCGACGCCCGGCGCTGGACTACCGAGATGCGTGTCGTGGTCGTGGTTGAGGGCGTGGAACCTTCCCGGTCAGGACCGCACCAGCGGCTTGTAGCGGATGCGGTGCGGCTGGTCGGCCGCCGCGCCCAGGCGGGCGCGGCGGTCGGCCTCGTAGTCGCTGAAGTTGCCCGGGTGGAAGACCACCTGGCTGTCGCCCTCGAAGGCCAGGATGTGGGTGGCGATCCGGTCGAGGAACCAGCGGTCGTGGCTGATGACCACGGCGCAGCCGGCGAACGCGAGCAGCGCGTCCTCCAGCGCGCGCAGCGTGTCCACGTCGAGGTCGTTGGTCGGCTCGTCGAGCAGGAGCAGGTTGCCGCCGCGGCGCAGCAGCTTGGCGAGGTGGACCCGGTTGCGCTCGCCGCCGGAGGCCACGCCAACCTTCTTCTGCTGGTCGGGGCCCTTGAAGTTGAACGCCGCCACGTACCCGCGGCTGGCGACCTGGCGGTTGCCGATGACCAGCGTGTCGAGGCCGTCGGTGATCTCCTCGAACACCGTCTTGTCCGGGTCCAGGGCGTCACGCGACTGGTCGACGTAGGCCAACTCGACGGTGTCGCCTACCCGGATCGCACCCGAGTCTGGTGACTCCGCGCCGACGATCATGCGGAACAACGTGGTCTTGCCCGCCCCGTTGGGCCCCACCACGCCGACCATCCCGGCGGGCGGCAGGACGAAGGTGAGGTCGGAAACCAGGAGCCGGTCGTCGTAGCCCTTCGCCACGTGCTCGGCGTCCACCACCACGTCGCCGAGGCGCTGGCCGTTGGGGATGAGGATCTCGGCGGCGCCGTCGCGCTCGCCCGGCCCCTGCGCGAGCAGCGCCTCGTAGGCGCCCAGTCGCGCCTTGGACTTCGCTTGGCGCGCGCGCGGGGACATGCGCACCCACTCCAGCTCGCGCTCCAGCGTGCGCCGCCGGGACGACTCCTGCTTCTCCTCGTTGGCCAGGCGCGCCTGCTTCTGCTCCAGCCAGCCCGAGTAGTTGCCCTGGAACGGCTGGCCCTTGCCACGGTCAAGCTCCAGGATCCACTCGGCGACGTTGTCCAGGAAGTAGCGGTCGTGGGTGATCGCCACCACGGTGCCGGCGTACTCCTGCAGCGTGCGCTCCAGCCAGGCCACGCTCTCGGCGTCGAGGTGGTTGGTCGGCTCGTCGAGCAGGAGCAGATCGGGGCGGGACAGCAGCAGGCGGCACAGCGCCACGCGCCGGCGCTCGCCTCCCGACAGCGTGGTCACGTCGGCGTCGCCCGGCGGCACGCGCAGGGCGTCCATCGCGACCTCGAGCGTGCGGTCGAGGTCCCAGGCGTTGGCGGCGTCGACGGCGTCGGAGACCTCGGCGAACTCCTCGTACACCTTCGCCATCGCGTCGTCGTCCAGCGCCTGCGCCATCTGCGCGGTCAGCGCCTCGTAGCGCTCCAGGAGGGCGGCGGTCTCGCCGAGGCCCTGGCGGACGTTGCCGAGCACATCAGTGGACTCGTCCAAGTGTGGCTCCTGCGACAGGTAGCCCACGCGCACGCCGGCAGCGGCGAAGGCCTCGCCCTCGAACTCGGTGTCCAGGCCCGCCATGATCCTCAGCAGCGTCGACTTGCCCGCGCCGTTGGGGCCGATGACACCGATCTTCGCGCCGGGCAGGAACGACAGCCAGATCCCCTTGAGGATCTCGGAGTTCGGCGGGACGACCTTGGTCAGCCCCTTCATGACGTAGATGTACTCAGCCATGGATGGTCCTCGAGGGTGGGAAGAGGGGAGACGCTGCGTCTGATGCTAGTGCGACGCGCTGCGGCGCCTCGGGCGCACCCGCTCAGCTGGCGATCTGCACGGGGACGAACAGCGCGAGCGACACGGCCAGCCCGGCCGCGGTCCACGCGGTGCGCCGCGACTCCAGCGCGGCTGCCACGATCAGCCCGACCGCGCCGAGGATCGCCGCCGACCGCACCGAGGCCACGAAGGTCGTGGGGTCGCCGAACAGGGCGATGAGGTTGAACGGGCGCAGCGCCAGCAGCACGACGGGCGCGACGAGGGCCGCCCGGCTGGTGGTCGACGGGCCCCTGAGCCCGCGCAGCAGCAGGTACACCCCGCCGGCGACACCCAGCGGCAGCAGCACCACCGCAGGGGTGCGCGCGACGGACGCGAGCAGCAGCACCGCGGCGGCGCCACCGGCGATGGCGAGGATGCGCCCGACCTCCAGCACGCCGTCGCGGACGGAGCGCAGGTCGGAGCGGAACGCGTCGCGCGCCTTGACGGTGGCGTAGACGGCCAGGACCGTCAGACCCACCCAGGCGGCGAGGTTGGCCAGCAGCGCGACCGTGCCGCGGACGGGCGCCTCGCCCACAAAGAGGGCCGGGAGCGTGCTCGGCAGCACGTCGCGGGTCAGCGCGAAGACCGCCGCCACGGCGGCGATCAGCGGCAGCGCGAGCACAGCGCCGGACTGCAGGCCGCTCGCCCGGTCCCGCGTCAGCCCGTAGTGTGACCCCGGCTCCTTGCGGTAGCGAGCCATGAGCACTGGCACGAGCGCGGTGGTCAGCAGCGGGGCGACTATCAGCAGCAACGAGCCGAGCACGGGCACCCGGTACAGACCCGCCACGCCCTCCAGCAGCAGCGGGCCGAACAGGTAGACCGCGGCGGCGAGCAGCAGGTCCGAGCGGGCTTCCTCGGGATCGGTGTACATGGCCGCGATCCTATGGCCCGGGCGGGAGGCGGCCGCGGAGCCGGACGGCCACGCCGCGACCTTCCCAGGGACCCGCCGGGCGCCGGACAGCCTCGCAGTTCTGCTCGCTATCCTCCCGCCATGTCCGAGCCCTCCGCGCCACTCCTGCGCGTGTCCGTGGTGGTGATCGGCGACGAGATCCTCGGCGGATTCGTGCAGGACACCAACTCCGGCTGGATCGCGCAGCGCCTCACCGCCCTCGGCATCCCGCTGGACCGGGTGGTCACCGTGCCCGACAGCTTCGAGGCCGTGGACGAGGCGCTGGCCGCAGAGCTGAGCCGCGCGCGCCCGCGCGTGGTCGTGACCTCGGGCGGGATCGGCTCTACACCCGACGACATCACGCTGGAGGCCGTGGCCCGCCACCTGGGCGACGAGCTCGTGGCCGACCCCGCCATCGACGCACGGATCACCCAGGCGCTGGAGTGGACCGCGCGCCAGGGCGTGACGGTGTCCGAGGGCCACGAGCGCTCGCTGCGCCGCATGGCGCGGGTGCCTTCACGTGCCCACCTGCTGCCCGGCGCCGACGGCGTGGCGCCCGGCGTGGCGGTGGACGTGGACGGCGGCTCGCTGGCGGACGGCGGTGCGACGATCGTGGTCCTGCCCGGTGTGCCGGGCGAGCTGCGCCGGATCATGACCGAGGGCGTGGAGCCCGCGCTGCTGGCCGGCCGGGGCGAGCCGCTGACGGTCGTGGAGATCACCCACGGCTACCCGGAGTCCACGTTGAACCCGGTCCTGAACCGCATCGTCGAGGAGTATCCCGACGTCCACCTCGGCTCCTACCCGGCCGCCGTCTGCGTGATCCGCCTCAAGGGGGCCGCGGACCGGGTCGAGGCGGCGGCCGAGCTGGTCCGCGCGTTCCTCGCCGAGCTCCACCGCGACCAGGGCGCGATCCGCGTGCGCGAGCGCTGGCGCCGCCGATGGGAATGAGTCGCCCGGCGTAGGCTGGCCGCCATGGACACCCTGCACGCGATGTTCGTCCACGCGCACCCGGACGACGAGTCCTCCAAGGGTGCCGGCACCATGGCCCGCTACGCGAAGGAGGGCTACCGGATCAGCGTCGTCACGCTGACCGACGGCGCCGCGGGCGACATCCTCAACCCGGCGATGGACCGGCCGGGCGTGAAGGAGCGGATGATCGAGATCCGCCGCGAGGAGCTCGCGCGCGCCCTGGAGATCCTCGGCGTCACCGAAGCCTTCTCGTTCGGCTACGCCGACTCGGGCTGGGTGGAAGGCTTCGAGGGTGACGCGACCTGCCTGGCGCCGAACTGCTTCTACAACACGCCGGTCGAGCAGGTGGTGGAGCGCCTGGTGCGGGTCGTGCGTGCCGAGCGCCCGCACGTGCTCGTCACCTACCCGCCGGACGGCGGCTACCCCCACCCCGACCACATCCGCTGCCACGAGGTGACGGCCGCCGCGTACGAGGCCGCAGCAGACCCCGCGCGCCTCCCCGACGCCGGCGAGGCGTGGCAGGTGCGCAAGCTGTACTACGTGGGCGGGTTCACGAAGCGCAAGCTGGTGCTGCTGCACGAGGCCGCGCTGGCCAAGGATCTGGAGTCGCCGTTCGCCGAGTGGCTCGAGCGCATGCCGGATACGCAGGATCCCACCACCACCCAGATCGAGGTCGGCGACTTCCTCGGCCAGCGCAGCCAGGCGCTGCTCGCGCACGCCACCCAGATCGACCCCCAGGGCATGTGGTTCGCCATCCCCGACGAGGTGGTCCGCGAGGTCTACCCCTACGAGGACTACGAGCTGGCCCGCAGCACCGTGGAGACCGCGCACCCGGAGACGTCGCTGTTCGCGGGGCTGGAGGCAACGTGAGGCTGCGCGCCGGGCTGGTGGCGCTCACCCTCGGCCTGCTCGGCGCAGCCTGCACAGGCGAGGTGGTCGACGGCCGGCCGAGCGCGGACGGCGGCGCGGCCGAGACTCCCTCTGAGTCGGGTGACCCTCATGGTGAGCTGGCCTGCGACGAGGACACCCAGGCCGCGATCGACACCACCATCGACGGCCAGCTCGCCGCCTTGAACGACGGCGACTACGCCGCGGCGCTCGGATTCTCCACCGCGGGCTTCCGCGCCGGCACCAGCGCCGAGGCCTTCGGCGAGGTCATCGAGTCCGACTACCCCCTGCTGCGCGCCGCCTCCGGCCACACCTCCAGCGTCTGCGTCGCCGACGGCGACCAGGCCCAGCTCATCGTCGAGGTCGAAGGCACCGACGGCGCCTCCGACGAGCTCCTCTACCGCATGACCCAGGAGTCCGGCGAATGGCGCATCGCCGCCGCCGCCCGCCTCCCCACCCCCACCGATTCGGCGTCCCCGATCCCCGTCTAGCCCCGGGCTGGCTCACCGCTGCCATGCGTTGCCTGCAGCTCCTTCCGCATGCTAGTGCGGTACGTACCCGCAACCGCCGCGACGAAGGAGAGCCCCATGTCACTCGTGCGTATCGCAGGGACCTGCAGCAACGGGATCAACCGCCCTACCGTCTACGCGCGCGACGACCGCGCTGTAGTCGTGCAGGGCCATTCCGCCGACGTCGCCGCCTATCGCAGGCGCCGAGACCTCACCCTCGCCCACGCGCGACCACTCGACGGGTGGCTCGCCGCCCACCGCCACGAGTTGCAGGAGCGACGCAGGACTGCATGACGGAGGCACAACCGGAGCCGATCCAGCAGCGCCGCCGCCTGGCAGCGCTCCTGCGTGACCTGCGCGCGGCTGCAGACCTTGACCAGACCGCGCTCGGCGAGCGCGCTGGCATGTCCCAGTCCAAGGTGAGCCGGGTCGAGACTGCACGGCAGACCCCGACCATCGCCGACGCCCGAGCATGGCCGCAGGCCGTGGGCGCCACCCAGCCGCAGCGCGCGGACCTGCTCGAGCGGACCGAGGCGGCGCTCAGCGAGACCGTGAGCTGGACCGAGGAGCTCCGCCGCGGTCTCGCGGCCAAGCAGCAGCGGATACAGCGCGCGGAGCAGGCCGTGTCGCGGTTACGGGTCTACTCGCTGATCGTGCCCGGCCTGCTGCAGACCGCCGAGTACGCCCGCCGGTGATCGCGATGGGCGAGGGCTTGACGCCTGGCGTCGTCCGCGACGTGCCCGCCGCGGTGACCGCCCGACTGGACCGTCAGCAGGTCTTATACGAACCCGGCCGACGCTGCGAGTTCCTCGTGCCCGAGGTGGCGCTGCGCTGGCGACCCGGCCCGCCGCACGTCCTCGCCGCCCAGCTACACCGGGTCGCGACGCTATCGACCCTTGATGCGGTCACGTTCTCCGTGATCCCCGAGGCAGCCACGGCTGTCGCGGCGGTGCCGCACGAGTTCGCCATCCTCGGCGACCCGGAGGTCGGCGACGCCGTCGAGGTGATCATCGAGACCGTGACCCGCGAGCTCCACATCCGCGATGAGGCGCAGGTCGCTGTCTACATCGATCTGTGGGAGCGGCTCGCGGCGACCGCCGTCGCTGATGACGATGTGCGCACGCTGTTGACCGCCCACTCCGCGACGCTGCGCGCCTTCTGACTCTTCGCCTGCCCATCCGCACTTGACGACGGATG
>Ga0136615_10000286_pt1 | contig 22482 bp, 24 predicted proteins | sample AntDrymUQ2882206_2_FD_106647 | JGI IMG/M metagenome (GOLD analysis project Ga0136615, IMG submission 106647) | Polar desert sand microbial communities from Dry Valleys, Antarctica - metaG UQ288 (22.06) | ecosystem: Environmental > Terrestrial > Soil > Desert | place: Antarctica: Dry Valley... | reverse complement strand
GCCGGGCTTAGCCCGGCGCTTTTTGTGTTTCGAGGCTCTTTGCCTTGAGGACCGTCAGAGAACCGAGGTCGGGGCTCAGATGAGGTTGGTGGCCCCGAAGGCGACGATCGAGAGAGTGAGCATCGTTCCGACAGAGGCGGCCACGAACACGCGCGTCTGCTCCCTCAGGGCGCCGTGCAGGTCATGCAGGCGGTCGTCGAAGCGGTCCATGTGCCGCTCCATGCGATCCATGCGCTGGGCGGCAGGTACTGCATCAGTGTGGCGGCATGGTCGTCTCCGATGACCTCCTCCAACCGAGCATACAGAGCCTGGCGCGGCCGTTCCTCCGACGTCATCTTCTACCTCCTCCTGCTAATGCCCTCTTCTGGAACAGAGGATGACGGGAGGGTGTGACAGGTGGTTCGCAATTCTAGGAGCGCCCGGGCCGCTATCTTGGGTCCGTGAAAAGATCTCTCGGTGGAGGCGCGCATCGCGGGCCGGTGGCGCACGTTCGGCAGCGACGCTCGATCCGGATCGTCCAAGCCCTGTTGGTTCTCTGCGCCGCGGGACTGCTGCTGTTCGCGGGTTACTCGTGGGGGCTGAGCTCGGGCTACGAGCGAGGAGCGAGGGCCTCAGGAATTGATCCGCCCACTCGGTCGAGCACTTCCCAGACGGTGGTCTTGGGAGTGTTGGCTGTGGTGGCGCTGGGAGCGGCGTTGGCATTGCAGGGATCCGGCGTGCGCATTCCCGTACCGGCGCGGCTCGATGACCTCACGGCGCGCGCCGAGAAGGCGGCGGTCGATCGGGCCGAGCGCGTTGCTACGGGCCGGGACGGCTGAGAGGCCGCGGCGCTAGTTAGTCCCGGCCGGCGCGAGCGATCCAGTGGGCTGCGGCGCGGCCTGCTGCGGTTCCGGCGGCCTCCGGCCTTTCCAGCAAGTCGGCGATATCGCCTGCCCGGTCGATGTCGAGTTCAAGCCGTGGAAGCCGGAGGATCGAGCAGCGGAGCTTCGCCGCGGACGCGTGAGCGAGGTGAGCCTGAAGGCTGCGTGGTCCGAAAGAGGGTTCGATGAGGCCGGCTCGGCTCATGTAGAGAGCGTTGGTGCCGCCGTCGCGCAGGGCCGGAACTACCACCATCTCTGAAGTCGCGCCCACGTCGAAGATGTCCAGCAGGTCGGTACGCGTTCCCAACGGGACATCGGCGGGCACGATCGTGATCGACGTCGCTCCCTGTTCACCGGCGTAGGCGACGGCAGCCCTTAACGCGGGGTTGAGGCCGCCCCCGGGGTCCTCGATCACGCCGAACCCGAAGTGGCGGGCACGGCGCTCGACCACGGGGTCGGCCGTTACTATCCACCAGCGAATCCAATCGCCTGCGGCGCATAACGCCAGCGCATCGTCCAACAACGCGCTCGCCAGGGCGCGACGCGCATCATCCCCAAGCTCCTCAGCGATGCGCTGCTTGGCGAACACGAAGCTCTTGACTGGAAGGATGCCCACATCCATGACGCCCGGAGACTACGCTGCCCCCGGTAGGGTCACGGGCGGGCGGAGAAAGGGGGGCCGAAGTGGAGCGGGTCGCTCGCAAGCACTGGAAACACCTCTATGAGGAAATCATCTCCACCGAGATCTGCTGCGGCTGCTCTGCGTGCATCGTCGCCTGCCCACACAAGGTTCTCGAGCTTCGAGACTTCGATCCCGTGCAGACCGATGGCCGCTCCCCCTTCGATAACTGTATCCACGGCGAGGAGGGCTGTTCGCTTTGCGCGATGGCGTGCTTGAGGCTGGGGCCCGCGCTCCAGACCATCGAGAGCTCCGTCTTCGGCCGGCGTCGCAGGGAGTCCGAGCCGGAGGGTCCCTACCGTTGCAAGACGCTGGCGCGCGCGACCGACGAGCGCGTATCGGCGCGCGGCCAGGACGGCGGTGCAGTTACTGCCTTGCTCAAGTTCGGCTTCGATGAGAAGGAGCTGGACGGCGCGGTGGTGGCGGCTCCCTCCGAGGACGTGCCGTGGCTGGACGAGCCCAAGCTGATCCGCAGTTCCGAGGAGCTGCTGCGGACCGCCGGCTCTCGTTACACCTACTGCGCCACGCCGCTGGGGCTCAAGCAGGCCGTCGCAGCCAAGTGCAAGGACGTCGCCCTGGTCGGTGTCTCGTGCGAGTCGACCGCGGTGCGTGAGCTGGCCGCCCAGGGCATCAAGCGGTGGGTGCGCTCGTTGAGGCTGGTGATTGGACTGATGTGCTGCGAGACCTTCGACTACGGCGCCTTCATGGTTTCGAAGGTCGAACGCGATATGGGCCTGTCGCTAAACGACATAACTAAGGTCAACGTCAAGGGGCGTGTGATCGTTACGATGAAGGACGGCCGGGACGTTGAGATCCCACTGAAGGAGGCGAGGCCGTACGCCAACGAGTGGTGTCATCACTGCCCCGATTTCGCAGCCGAGCACGCAGACCTCTCCTGCGGCGGCCTGGGAATGGAAGGGTGGACCATGATCCTGGTCCGCTCCGAGCGCGGTGAGAGTTACCTCGAGCGGGCGATCGCTGCCGGTGTGCTCGAGCTGCGGGAGGCGGACGAGGAGCCGAGGGCTCTCAAGGTCATGGACAGGCTGGCGAAGAAGCAACGCCAACGCATCAAGGCTTCGGAGCCACATGCGGAGGCGCGCTGGCCGACAGAGCAACTACTGGCTGCGGCACGTAGCGAGGGATCCTCGGGCAAAGGCCGGGGCTGACGCAGCGCCGACAATCGGACCGCTAGTCGCGGGCGGGGCGGCGGTGGCGGCGAAGCCGGAGTTGTGGCCGGCACCGAGATCTTTCCGGGGAGGGATTTCGCCGAGTGCGAGGCCTTTCGAGTAGTCCCTCGGCGTCCTTGAGGGCGAACACGGCCAGAGAGGGCAGGCGGCAACAAAACCGTCCCTTGCCTTTACTAGTCACGCGATCCTCCAGCGGATCGCTGATGCTGTTGAGCCATTGAAGCGATTTCCTCACCCGGGTTAGTGAACGTTCCTTACAGGAAATATTTACCACTAAAGCCCTTCCCCGGCTATCCGTAAAGTAAGACGGGCCCCCAATCGTCCCTGTTACGGCATCAAATGTGAACCGTGGACGATCCCCACCGCGACGCTGCCGCGAGAGGTAAGTGCGAGGTGACGTGCTGACAGAGGGAGCGGTCTCGTGGGGGCGGAGGACTTTGAAGCCCGCTAGGCTGCGCCCTCGCGCTCGCCGCCCAGGCAGTCGGGGCACTTGAACACGCTGGTGGCGCCGGTGCCGGGCACGTGGACGCTGACGAAGCGCCCGTCGGAAACGGCCGCGATCTTGCGGCACCAGGCGCAGCGGGCGGTCATGCCCTCGGGGTAGTCACCCTCGATAATGGCGGCACGGGCGCGATGAGCTTCGGGTTCGGTCAGTCTCCTCATGCTGCCCAGTATATAGAATCTGACTTCGCTATCCAAATCAATGAGCGAAAATCCCCTGGTCTGCTCCGGGGAGATCAGGCCCTTCTCGGCTCCTCCGCGACCTCCGCCATGTCGGCTCGACGCAGATCGATGTGGCCCATCATCTCCGTGGGCGTGATGAAGTCTACGGGGACCCCGTAGTTCTGCAGATCCTCATACAGAGGCAGGTGGCGGTTCACCAGGTTTCCGATGACGCTCTTTACGATGAACAGTTCCGCCGGATAAGCATATTGAGCCCGCCAGCCGTGCTCCCCGGGGATCACCTTGCCCCACATCGTCACCCTGCCGACGACCGCCGGGTAGCGCTCGATCTCGAGGCGCGAACCCAACTTGCTCCAGGTGTCGTAGACTTCGAGCAGGCGCGTCAGCGAGTCGACGGCATAGAGACCGCATTTGCACTTGGGATCGGGGGCGTTGTGGTCCCCGCCCGAGTGCGTCAGCTCGAAGAGGAAGCCGAGGGTCTGGGTGCAGTCGGCGACCTTGGCCTGGCGGGGCCTCCAGAAGTCGTCGCAGGTCACACTCCGGAGCAGGTAGGGCCCGGTTTTCTTGCGGCGAACCCCCCAGGAATTGTCGAAGTAGCGGATGACGTGGCGCCTGGCGATCCACAGGCGCCAGCCCTCGACCGTGCCCGGATAGTCGGCGACGCCGCCCCCCAGGTCGTCGGAGAACCTCATGCCGGCACCGTGACCGGCTCGGGCGCCTCCTGCGGTTGACGGTCGGGAACGGGGTGACGCTCCGGGATCGGCGAGACGGTTGGCTCCCAGGTCTCCGGTTGTCCCTCTTCCCCGATGTCGAGCGCGCGCGGCCCCCGCCGAGGGATTTCGAAGTTACGGTCCCCGGCTCTGCCTTTGCCTGTCCCCATTGCTGCCCCCCTGTAGCGACACGTCGTTGTTCCTCCAAATAGTGGCAGGAAAAGGAAGGAAATGATATGGCCTCTACGGATGGTCTTGACGCCCGTCCAGGCTAGTCCTTGGCGTTCCCCGCAGGCGGTTGGCTGTGAGGTTCGGTGCGAAGGGAGGCCGCCTCCCATTGCGCGCCTGGACAGGAGGTGCTCCCTAGGGGCTTGGAGGGGACGGCGCTCAGCCGGAGGAGTCGAGGGCGCAGATGAGGTCGGAGGCGATGTCTGCCGGATCCTCTAGTCCGACCGAGAGGCGGCAGAAACCCTCGGATATGCCCGCCGACTCCAACTCCTCCGGCGAGAGCTGAGTGTGGGTGATGCTTGCCGCGTGGACCAGCAGGCTGTGATGGCCCCCGAGCGAGGCGGCCGGGGTGACCAGTCGCAGCGCTTCCTGAAAGCGTGCGGCCCGCTCCCGCCCGCCCGCCACCTCTAAGCCGAGCACGCCTCCCCCCATCCCACCCAGGAGCTTCTCGGCCAGATTCTTGCCGGGATCACCCTCCAGAGCCGGGTAGTGGACCGCCGCTACTCCAGCATGGCTCTTCAGGGACCGTGCCACCGCAAGCGCCGAACTGCAGGAGCGGTCGACCCGCAGGCCCACGGTCGCCAGTCCGCGCACCGCGAGCCATGCGTTGAATGGGGACAGGGTGGCCCCGAAATCACGTCCCAGCTCCTGCAGCTTGCGCACCAAGGCGCCATCTGCACACACGATGCCCCCGAGCAGGTCGTGATGTCCGCCGAGGAACTTGGTGGCCGAGTGAACGACGGCCGAGGCACCGTGCTCGAGCGGCCGGCACAAAACCGGGCTGGCAAAAGTGTTGTCGACCACCAGGGGTACGCCGGCCTCCGCCGCCAGGGCGCCGAGCTTGTCGAGGTCGGCAACCTGAACGCGAGGGTTCCCGATCGTCTCGCAGAAGAGCAGCCGAGCTCCCTCGAGCGCCTGGGCGATCCCGGCGAAGTCCGAGACATCAAAGATCCGGGCCGAGATCCCGTAGCGCGGCAACCTCGACTCCATCAACTCGTGGGTGCCGCCGTAGACCTGGCGGGCCGCCACGAAGTGGTCTCCGGAGCTGCACATGGAAAGGAAGATCGCGGCGATGGCGGCCATTCCCGAGGAGAAGGCCTCCGCTTCCGCGGCCCCCTCGAGGTCCGCTACCGCAGCCTCGAAGGCATCGACCGTGGGGTTGGCCCAACGGCTGTACGTGTAGCCGGCGCCGACCTTCTCTGCGGAGGCGCGCGCAAATGCCCCGGCGTCCGAGAAGGAGAAGGTGGTGGACGGGTCGAGCCTCAGGGCGAGGGGCTCGCCGGGCTGCGGAGGAGGGGTCGGAGGGTGGACGGCGCGCGTCTGCAGCCGACGGTCGGGCTCAGGGCTCAGAGATGTACCACCGGGCACGTCAGAGTCCGGGTAATTCCTTCGACCGATTGGATCTTGGCGACCACCAGCTTGCCGAGATCGTCCACGTTGGGTGCGATGGCTCTGACGATGACGTCGTAGGGGCCGGTGACGTCCTCCGCTGCATCGACGCCCGTGATCTCACGCACCTCTGTCGCCACTTGCGCAGCCTTGCCAACTTCCGTCTGGATCAGGATGTACGCCTGTACGTCCGCCACCCTCGCCCTCCTTGCTTGTGCCGTTGTCCGGTCGATGGTCATGGTTCCCCGCTGCCTGTATGCCCCCGGCCGCCTGACGTGCCCGGGCGGTCGCGAGCTAAGGGTAAGCCAGACGAGCTCCCGGCGTAAAGCTATGAGGGCTCGTCTAGGCGGTACGCCGGCAGGCCGCGGTTAGGCTTGCCCTTCTTGGGGCATCGGCCGCCGAGGCAAGCTTTTGCGAGCAGTCGTGGACGAGCAGTCGAGAGGGGCGCGTTGGATGAGCGATGAGGTCGGCGGAATCCAGACGACCGGCAGAGTCATGCGCAACCGGAGCGCCGCCGAGCTGGTAGAGCTGGCAACCCGCAGGGACGAAGCGCTACTAGCGGCATCGGGTGCACTGGTCGCGCTAACGGGCGAGCGCACCGGCAGGTCGCCGAAGGACAAGTTCTTCGTGCGCCACGGAGTTAGCGAGAAGCAGATCGCGTGGAGCGCGACCAACCAAGGCGTCGAGCCCGAGGTCTACGATGCCCTGTTCGAGCGGGCAAGAGGCCATCTGGCGGACAAGGACCTGTTCGTGGTCGACGGATACATCGGCGCCGATCCCCAGCACCGGATCAGGCTGCGAGTGATATGTGAGCTTGCGTGGCACGCACTTTTTGCCCGCCAGCTATTCCGGCGTCTCCAAGGAGACGAGCTCGAGGGCTTCGAGCCGGAGTTCACGGTGGTGGCGGCCCCCGGCTACCAGTGCCGGCCCGAGCAGGATCACACCAACACGAACGCGTTCGTCGGCCTCGACCTCGAGCGCAAGCAGGCGCTGATCTGCGGTACCTACTACGCGGGCGAGATCAAGAAATCGTTGTTTACGGCGGCCAATTACCTCATGCCCCAAGAGGGAGTGCTTCCGATGCACTGCTCCGCCACTCTCTCGGATCGCGACAGCGTAGCGGTGTTCTTCGGGCTCTCTGGGACCGGCAAGACGACCCTTTCGGCGGACCCTGAACGCAGGCTCATAGGTGACGATGAGCACGGCTGGTCGGACGACGGAATCTTCAATTTCGAAGGCGGTTGCTACGCCAAGTGCATCAATCTCTCCGAGAACAAAGAGCCGCAGATCTGGAATGCGATCACCTTCGGGTCGGTAGTCGAGAACGTCGTCATGAACCCCTGGACACGATCCGTCGACTTCGACGACGAATCCCTAACCGAGAACACACGCGCCGCCTACCCGCTCGAGCTGATCCCCGGGTTCGTGCCCGAGGGCCGAGGAGGCCATGCCGAATCCATCGTGTTCCTCACCGCCGACGCTTTCGGAGTCCTGCCGCCGATCTCGATCCTGAGTCCAGCAGCGGCGGCCTACCACTTCCTGTCGGGCTTCACAGCCAAGCTGGCCGGCACCGAGGCGGGGATGTCGGACGAGCCCGAGGCGACCTTCTCGACGTGCTTCGGCGCACCCTTCCTTCCTCTGGCCCCCCACGTCTATTCGAAGATGCTGGAAGAACGAATGAGCCGCCACCGGGCGCGTGCGTTCCTGCTCAATACGGGCTGGACCGGCGGCCCTTACGGAGTGGGTTCGAGGATCGATCTCGAGCACACACGGGCGATGGTGCGAGCGGCGCTGGGCGGTGAGCTTGAAGGTGTCGAGACCAGGACGCACCCGGTGTTCAATCTGGAGTATCCGGTGACCTGCCCCGGGGTACCCGCCGAAATCCTCGATCCCCGGGAGGCATGGGACGATGCCGAGGCTTACGAAACCCAGGCCAAGGAGCTCGCTCGGATGTTCGTCGACAACTTCGAGCAGTTTTCCGGGGAGGTGCCGCCCGAGGTGCTCGAGGCGGGGCCGCACTCGAGCTGAGCCGGCCTCAGCAGGGCTCATGAGCGATCCGCTGGAGGATCGCGTGAATAGAAGTGAGCGATCCGCTGGAGGATCGCGTGAATAGAAGTGAGCGATCCGCTGGAGGATCGCGTGGATAGAGTGGGTGAGCTCGGAGAGCGCGAACTGCTTCGCAGGATCCTCGAGCGTCTTCCCGTTGCGCCCGAGGGCGAGTTGTGGGCCGGTGATGATGCTGCGGTCATAACCGCGGGCTCGACTCGCTTCGTGCTCACGATAGACACGCTGACCGACAAGCTCGACTTCGATCTGGCGCGCGGGGTGGGCGGAGGGGACGGCTCGGGCGGAGGGGACGGCTCGGGCGGAGCGGGCAAGGACGCGGGGTGGAAGGCAATGGCTGCGAACGTCTCCGATGTCGCCGCCATGGGCGCCACGCCGCGGCACGCGGTGGTGTCGTTGAGCCTGCCGAAACAGACCGCGGTCGCAGTCGCCGACGATATTGCCGCCGGTCTGGCCGAAGCCGCGGCGCGCTGGCGGGTGGGACTCGCCGGCGGTGACGTCGGGGCGGCCTCCGAGGTCTCGATCACGATCGCTCTCACGGGGGAAGTGGGGATCCACGGGCCCGTGCTGCGTTCGGGCGCCGCTGTAGACCATGCCCTATGCGTGACCGGGTGCTTGGGCGGAGCGGCTGCCGGGCTCCGAAGCCTGCAAACCTCGACCGTCACAGAGCCTCCGGCGCACGAAAAAAGGTTGCGTACTCGCCAATTGCGACCACAGGCGCGCTCCGAGGCGGGTCTCGCGCTGGCTGGCGTCGCCAGCGCCATGATCGATGTCTCCGACGGACTGGCGGTCGACCTCTCCAATCTGCTCGACGCCTCCGGCGCCGGGTGCGTAGTCGATGCGGAGGAGGTCCCGATTGATCCGGATCTCTTGGTGCTGGCCGCAGAGCCTCAATGGGAGGGACTCGACCCTCTGCTCCTGGCCCTCACCGGAGGCGAAGATTATGAGCTTCTATTTGCGCTCGATGAAGCCGACTTAGGCTCCGCCGGCGCCGCCCTGCGCGAGCTGGGGGTGCGGATGACGCGCATAGGTACGGTCGTGGCGGATGGTAGGAGAGTGGGGACCGACGACTTGGACCACTTCAGGAGCATGGGATGGCAACACCTGCAAGACCGCTAGAGAACGTGCCTACCGCGCTGACCATCGCCGGGTCGGACTCCGGGGGAGGGGCGGGGATCCAGGCCGACCTCAAGGTGTTCATGGCGTTCGGCTGCCATGGGATGAGTGCCGTGACTGCGCTGACCGCCCAGAACACCGTGGGGGTCACGGGCGTGCACGAGGTCCCGGCCCCTTTCGTGGTGGCCCAGATCCATGCGGTCGTCTCGGATCTCGGCGTCGACGCCGCCAAGACCGGCATGCTGTCCTCGGCCGCGATAGTGGAGGCCGTCGCCGAAGCCGTGGTCGTCCACCGCATCTCTCCTCTGGTCGTGGACCCGGTATCGGTGTCCAAACACGGAAGCCGCCTTCTTGCGGAGGATGCCATCGACGCTCTGAAAACGGGGCTGCTCCCGAAAGCTGCTCTCATCACCCCCAACCTCCACGAAGCCCAAACGCTGCTGGGCCACTCGGTGAACACCCTCGGGGAGATGAAGGAGGCGGCTCGCCAACTGGGTGACCTCGGCCCCGGAGCAGTGCTGGTGAAGGGCGGCCACCTGCAGGGAGAGGACTCAGCCGTCGATGTCTTCTGGGACGGAACCTCGGTGGAGGAGCTGCGGGGCCCCCGCTATGACACTCAGGACACGCACGGCACCGGCTGTGTGCTGGCGGCGGCGGTGACTGCCGGGCTGGCGAAGGGAGCCGGTATGGCGGAGGCGGTCTGGGACGCCAAGGTCTTCGTGGCCGGCGCCGTCGAGAGAAGCCTGCGCCTGGGTTCGGGCTATGGCCCGGTCAACCCGAATTGGCGGCAGAGCTGATTTGAACCATAGGCCGACAGGCGAGGCTACAGCCTCTCAACCTGGCCCGGCGGCCGAATCGACCGCGGCCCGACGGGCTGCGTCGAGTGCGTCCTCATCGAGGTCGCCGGCGCGGGTCCTGAGGTCGAAGTAGAGGGCCGCAATCACAGCCGTGAGAAACGGCACCATCACGAGACCCACGAACGCTGCGCTCGCGGCCCCCTGGAGCACCGCCAGTGAGCCATCGCTCCACCCGGCCCCCGATGCCACGCCGAGAGCCGCGGAGTAAAGGACTCCTTCGAGCAGCCGGAGCACCAGCACGACCGGCAGGAGATAGGTGAACGTGCGAAGCGTCTGGCCTGCGAGCAGGGAGCGCGCTCGTGGCCTCGCTTCGGCGAGGGGCCGCTCCTCTACCGCCACCACCTGCGCCAGAGCGGGCGGGCCCAGCAGGACCAGCGGCAGGATGAGGCCGAGGAAGGGAACCAGGTGGGCAAACCCGCCCAGAAGCATCGAATAGAGGCCGGCCCCCAGCAGGGACGAACGCAGGGGGCGAAGCTCTCTATAGGCGCCGGCGAGCGAGCGGCGACGACCGACGAGATCGGAGGCGATTAGCGCCGCTCCCAGGGCCACGAGGATGCTGGCGAAGAGCTGGAACAGGGACTCCCGGGCGATGAAGATGCCCACCCACAGCGACTCCGGGGCGTTCGTGCGCCATACTCCGAAGCCCGCCAGCGGCAGCCAGAAAAGAACTGCCCCGAGCACCAGAGAGGCGGGAGCTAGGCGAGAAATCGAGGAGCGGTAGAGCCCCAGAGAAGAAGAGATCAGCTCTCTGAAGGAAAGGGGGCCGAGAGGCACATCTCTGTCGGCCACTCTCGGATCGTTATTCAGGTGCTCAGATGGCCAGCGGCCACTAACTGCCGACGCGGCGCTTCGCGAACCAGCCCACGAGCAGAAGGCCCGCGGCGGCGGCGGCTCCGACTGCGAGCTTCTTGCCCGCCTCGGTTGCCTCGATGCGGGCGCGGCCCATGAGCTCGTCGACCTTCTGGGCAAGGTCGTTTCTGGTCTCTTCTATCTCGGTGACTGTGGTGCGGGAGTCCTGCCCCATATGTGCCCCTGTGCGCCGTCAAATCGTGCCGAGCCCAAACTCTACCCGAACGAAGCGTGGGTTGGACGCTGGTCTTTGTAGCGCCGCTCAGACGCCGGTCTTGCTGCCGGCCGAGCCCGGCCTCTTGCTCAGCGACTTGGCAAGCTGGACGTCGTCCTTGATCGTCTTCTTGGTGAGCTCGGTCTTGAAGGGCTCCTGCAGCTTTTTCTTCGCGATGAGGGCTCCAATTCCGCCGCACACCAGCAGCACCAACGCGGTCACGAGGTCGGCGACCCACTGCCACAGGAAGGTGTCGAGGCCGTCCCTCAGCGCCAGCAGCACGAACATCAAGGCGAGCAACCCGAATACCCCTGCAATCGCAATGATGACTGCACCTTTGGCCTTGATCGAAATCGACTCGCCTACCTCCTGCTTGGCGAGCTCGATCTCCTTGCGGATCAGAGATGAGATGTCCTCTGTGATCTCTCTCATGAGCTGGCCGACGGACCGGTTGCCGGGCCGCTCGTTGCGGTAGTAGTCCTCGGTCGATGGTCTGTTGCCCGTCGTGGTCATTGGGGCCCTCCTGTCTCGTTGGGTCTGCTCGAGCTGATGAAAATCGGACTAGGTCTTCGGGTGAGGCGCCGTTCGGCGAGCACGACATTGAGCTCGGCCGCCAAGAGCGTAATGCGTGAGATGAAAAACGCCGCAATCAAGAAGGTTGCGGCGGCCGCGAAGGCTCCAAAGGTTGCCTCTCGGTTCTTGGCACCGGAGGCGAGGTAGAGCGAGCTCAGCGCCTTCAACAGCTCGAACGCGACCGCACCGGCTAGAGCGCCGGGAAGTACGCCACGCCATGACCGGCGCGTGCCACCAAGATTGCGGAAGGCGCTGGCGAACAAGGCGGTGCTCACGAGAAGGCCGCCCAGCAGACCGACCAGAGCAAAGAGCCGCGCCAGGGGAGAGTCCTCGCCGAAGGTCTGGTCGGAGAAGTTCGCCACGCCGCCGAAGGCGGCGGTCAACAGCGCCGCCGGGCCCAACAGGGCGAGCCAGCGCAACGACTTGAGCCTCTTCTGCACGAAAGTGCCTTCCTCCGTGATGTGGTCGAGCCGGTTGAGGGAGTGCTCGAGCGCCACCACCGCCCCGGATCCTGTATAGAGGGACAGGGCAACGGCCGTGAAGGCGAGGCTGCCGGCCCTCTCCTGGAAGAACCCCAATCCCGCCTCCTGCAGCATGTTTGCAAGAAGGGGAACCGCTCCCACGCCGGCCTCGAGGAGGTCCTTCCTGAGCTCCTCGTTACCTCTGGCGACGAACCCAAGCACCGACACCGCAAATAGAAGCAGGGGGAAGATCGAAAAGAAGATGTAGTAGGTGAGGGCGGCCGCGTGGGTGGCCCCGTCGTCCTCCGAAAACCTCTTGAACGTGGTCATGGCGATGTCGACCACGGAATGGCGGGCCCGGGCTCGCTCGAGCCTCAGCTTGGCCCGGGACACCGCGTTGGTGACGGCGCTCAGGGCGCTATCCGACGCGCAGGACTTTGTTGGCCTTGAGGCATTTCGTGCATACGTTCAGCCTCTTGACCGTGCCCTTCACCATGACTCGCATCCGCTGGATGTTTGGGTTCCAGCGCCGGCGAGTGAGCCGGTGCGAGTGCGAGATGTTGTTGCCGAAGCCCGGCTTCTTCCCACAGATATCGCAAACCGATGACATAGCGGCCAAGGTTACCCCACGGTGGCGCGTCCCGAAAGGTGACGATCGGTGGCAGAGGCGAACCTGGACATCTGACCACTCGCCGGGGACGGCAAGCGCAGATACGAGTGTGGAGAGGGTCCCGGCGCTAGGCTGAGGAACCATGGCCGAGATCATCACGCTGCCCGTCAGCGGGCTCGAGCTTTTCGCCGGGCCCGCACGGAGGACCCCACTCAAGCGGTCCGCGCGCGGGCTGGAGAGTCTCGGCATAGAAAGCGTCCAGGACCTGCTGCAGCACTACCCCCGTTATCACGTCGATCGTACGCAGCTGAGGACGATCTCGGAGCTGGGCCGGGCGCCGCAGGACTCCGAGGTCCAGATGCACGCGCGCGTCAGGTCGATCAAACCTCCCTTTCGCACCAAATCGGGCAAGCGGATGATCGTGGGGAGCATCGTGGATGAAACCGGCGTAATGACCGTCACCTGGTTCAACCAGGACTGGGTGGCACGGGCACTGCGGCCGGGTACGGAGGCGTTCTTCTATGGGCGGGTGAGCCGCTACAAGGGCAAGCTGCAGATGACCGCTCCTCGCTTCGAGATTGTCCGCTCGGGGCGCGAGCCCTTCAACGTCGGCCGAATAATTCCCATCTACCCCGCCACGGCCGAGCTTTCGAGCGACGGCGTCCGCCGCCTGATGTGGGAGGCATTGCGCGAGCACACAGCAGTCGCAGACCCGCTACCCGACGACCTGCGACGTTCGCTTGGGCTACTTCAGAGACGTGAGGCTATACGACTCATCCACTTCCCAGAGAGCAAGAAGGACGTCCTTGCCGCACGGCGTCGCCTTGTATTCGACGAGGTCTTCACGCTTCAGCTCGGCCTTGTCTATCGCAAACGGAGGGTCGAGCGCACCGTGCGCGGTCTGCGCCAGCTGGAGTCGGGCGAGGGTTCGCTGGCAGAGACGTTTATGAACGCGCTTCCCTTCAAACCCACCGGGGCACAGCGGCGTGCCTGTGCGGCGGTGGCCTCGGACATGGCAAAGCCCTACCCGATGCACCGCCTTGTAGAGGGCGAGGTCGGCTCGGGCAAAACCGTCGTCGCCCTCTATGCCTGCCTCGTCGCCATTGCCGGCGGGCACCAGGCCGCCTTCATGGCTCCCACAGAGGTGCTCGCCGAGCAGCATTATCTGACCGTCAACGAGCTGCTGGGGCGGGCATTCGGCGCCGAGGAGGCTCGTAACCTCTTCGCCTCGATCTCGCGCCGCCCCGTCGTGCGCCTGCTGACCGGCTCCACGCCGGAGGCGCAGCGCGCCGAGATCCTCGCCGCCGCCACCGCCTCAGAAGTCGACCTTTTGATCGGCACACATGCGCTTATTCAAAGCTCGGTCGATATTCCCAAGCTGGGGCTTGCGGTGGTCGACGAGCAGCACCGCTTCGGTGTGCATCAGCGCAAGGGTCTCGGGGCCAAGTCGTTCGCCGACGGCGAACCCGACATTCTGGTGATGACGGCAACACCCATACCTCGCACATTGGCGGTGTCGATCTACGGTGACCTCGACGTCTCGATACTCGACGAGCTTCCCTTGGGACGGCGCCCCGTGCAGACGTCGATCGCCGCCACCGAAGAGGAACGGCAGGTTGCGTACGAGCTCATTCGGTCCGAGGCCAAGGCCGGCCGCCAGGCATTCGTGGTCTATGCGCTGCGCGAAGAATCGCGCACCACCGACCTGAGAGACGCCAAGAGCGAGGCCCGGCGCCTGCAGAAGGAAGTGTGGCCCGAGCTCTCGGTGGGCCTCGTCCACGGCGATATGAAGGCACAGGACAAGGAAGCGGCCATGGCGGCGTTCAGGGAAGGAGCGACGGACGTTCTGGTCGCCACCACGGTTATCGAGGTAGGGGTCGATGTTCCCAACGCCACGGTGATGTTGGTGGAGGACGCCGAGCGCTTCGGTCTGGCCCAGCTGCATCAGCTGCGAGGCCGCATCGGACGCGGCGAGCACGACTCCTACTGCGTTCTGGCGACGGGAATAGACTTGGAGGCCGCACGGGACCCAGCCGGGCGTGCCGCCGCCGAGCGGCTGGGCGCAATCAAGGACACGACCGACGGCTTCCGGCTGGCCCTCGTCGATCTCGCCCAAAGAGGCGAGGGGCAACTGTTCGGAGCTCGCCAGTCGGGCATGCCGCAGCTAAAGATGACGCGCGTGCTCGAGCACCAAGACGCAATCATCGAGGCGCGCGAGCTGGCGGTTAGATTATTGGAGGAGGATCCCGAGCTGCAGCACCCGGAGCATCGCGCTCTCGAGCGCGAGATGAGAGCCCGGTTCCCGGAGCATTCTCTGGAGGTCGTGCAGTCGGGCTGATACTGAATTGGGGGTTATGTTGAAGTTATGCGAGTAATAGCGGGCCAGGCTAAGGGGCGGCGGCTGCGCGCTCCCACCTCCGGCACGCGTCCGATGACCGATCAGATGAAAGAGTCGTTGTTCTCCGCACTCGGGGCTATGGACGGGTTTCGGGTCCTCGACCTCTATGCAGGCTCGGGCTCGCTAGGTCTGGAAGCACTCTCTCGGGGAGCAGCCGCCACCACCTTTGTCGAGAGCGCGCACGAGGCGATAGTCAAGCTTCAGGCCAACATCGAGGCGACCGGGTTGGGCTCTCGTTCCGAGGTGCAGTGGTCACAGGTTTCCTCCACTTTTGCCCGTCCCGCAGTCGAGCGCATGGACCTGATCTTCATCGACCCTCCCTATGGCATGCCGCTGGCGGAGGTACGGCGCGACCTCGAAGCGATCGTCATGGGTGGGTGGCTCGCAGATGCCGGGAGGATCGCCCTCCATCGCCCCCTCAAGGAGAGCCGCATAGAGCCGTTTGGGCTGCAGATGGTGTGGGAGCGGGACTACGGCCAGGCCCATCTTTACGTGTTCGCCCACGAGGACGAAGAGGGCCCCGCAGAGGGTCAGGAGTAGACGCCGCTGATGGCGAGGGCCCTTTGTCCGGGGTCGTTCGACCCCGTGACCAACGGCCACGTCGACGTGATCGAGCGGGCAGCCCGCTACTTCGAGGGCGTGGTCGTGGCGGTCATCAGAAACCCTTCCAAGAACCCCATGTTCACGCTCGAGGAGCGCACCGCGATGTTGTCCGAAGCTCTATCCGGCCTCGACAACGTCGAGATCTCGTCGTTCGACGGCCTCCTCGTCGATCATGCGCGCCAGCTCGGCATCAGCCTTGTGGTCAAGGGGCTGCGAGCGGTGTCCGATTTCGAGTACGAGCTGCAGATGGCGCAGATGAACGCCCGGCTTGCGCCCGAGCTCGACACGATGTTTGTCACCGCCACTCCCGAATGGGCGTTTCTTTCCTCCAGCCTGGTCAAGGAGGTCGCGCGCTACGGGGGCCGGGTGGAGGGGCTCGTCCCGAAGGGGGTCGAGAGCGCACTCGTGCAGATACTCGTCAACAGGCGTTGAGCATGGCAATCTCTTTCACAGGAGCACGGTGGATCGCTCCGTTATAGAGCAGCCGGGACAGGCAAAAGTAGGAGAGGGGATCGATGGACATCGTCGAACGTTTGGAGGAGCTGCAGGTTCTTGCGGAGGAGGCCAAGACGGTCCCGTTCTCCTCGAGCGCGGTGATAGATCGAAACGAGTTCCTGGAACTGATCGCCCAGCTAAAACAGGCGGTGCCCGATGAGGTGAGACAGGCTCGCTGGATGACGCGCGACCGGGACGAGCTCCTGGAGCGCGCTCGAAAGGAGGCGGACCGCCTCCTTGCCGAGGCCCGGGAGCAGCGCGACCGGTTGCTGTCGCGCTCCGAGATCGTCCACGTCGCCCAGCGCGAGTCCGAACGCCTGGTCGATGAGGGCAAGGCGAAGGCAGCTCGGACGCGGCTGGAAGCCGAGGACTACATCGACCAGAAGCTTGCCGGTTTCGAGATCTTGCTCAACAAGACCCTGGCTACGGTCGCCCGAGGCAGGGAGCAGCTCGTCGCCCCCAGAGGGGAAGAGGGGGAGGAGTCGAGGGAGCAGGACCCCTTCGACGGTGCTCACCTGAACGAGCCCGCCCTTTAGGGGCCCCCGGGGCCGAGTGGTTGTAAAATGACGCTTGAACGTCTGACGACCAGTAGGCCGAGCAGTCAAGCCAGATCCTGGTAAAAAGGTGCCCTCTGATATCATTTCGCTACCTAGCGGGCCGACGGAGAGCCCGCACACCGCGCGCAAAAGGGGCGTTTCGTTTTCAGTGTCTAACCTAATTTTCTCGGTCGCCGACATCCTCGACCACCCCGGCCGCCGCCGTGACATCGTTGTGGCGGCGCCTGTGCCGGAGGCAGGGGTCGGTCTTGCGCGTCTCAGCGACAAACCCGTCGAAGCGGAGTTGTGTGCACAGAGCGTCGTCGAAGGCGTGCTGGTAACGGGTCGTCTGTGGGGCTCCGCGGGAGCGGACTGTGCTCGCTGTGCGCGGCCGGTGCCGCTCGACATCGTGCTCGAGCTTTGCGAGCTCTTCGTCGAGCCGGGCCACGAGCTGGCTGACGAGGCCTATGAGTTGACCGGCACCGACATAGATCTGGAGCCCGTCTTTCGCGACGCTCTGACGCTATCCCTGCCCCTCAATCCCCTGTGCGATTCCGCCTGCAAGGGACTCTGCCCTCATTGCGGCCGGGATCTCAACGAGGGCGAGTGCTCGTGTCATCCGGAAAGCTCGGACCTGCGCTGGGCGCCCCTGGAGGAACTCAAAGTGAAGCTGTCCCAGGCAAGCGGAGAGGGATCGACCTAGAACCGGAGAGGGATCGACCTAGAACACAGAAAGGTTCCGGAGAGGCGAGATCGAGCGGCGAACGCCCGTGCCGGACGGCGAGGAGGAAGCAAGTGGCCGTACCCAAGCGAAGAAAGACAAGATCGAAGATGCGCATGCGGCGCGCACATTGGCGCGCGGAGGCCCCCACCTACTCGTCCTGTCCCCATTGCCGGCAACCCAAGCTGCCCCACCGAATCTGCGCCAACTGCGGCTACTACGCGGGTCGCCAGGTTGTCGAGACGGACTAACTCTCCGGCCGCTCTTGCGGCGCTGGGGGTTCCGGCCCCGCCCGGGTCCATCTATGAGCAGGCGCTGACCCATCGCTCGTACGCATTCGAGCAGCCGGAGCCAAGCGAGCACAACGAGCGGCTCGAGTTTCTCGGGGACGCCATCCTGGGGGCCTTGGTCACCGACCTCATCTATCGCACCTACCCGGAGCTGAGCGAGGGGCATTTAGCGAGGTTGCGGGCGTCGCTGGTCAGCACCCAAGCCCTGGCCTCGCTCGCCCGCCGGCTGGGGCTCGGAAACCACATGCTGCTGGGCCGGGGGGAGCGGGCGTCGGGCGGGTGCGACAAGTCTTCTCTGCTGGCCGACACCTTCGAGGCGCTGGTGGGCGCGGCCCACATAGACAGGGGTAGCGAGCACGTTGCCGCGGTCCTGGTTCCGCTCTTTACCGCGCGCATGGTCGAAGTCGCCGCGGAGGGTGGAGGCCACGACTCGAAGACCGCACTGCAGGAAGTGGTCGTGCGCCTGTACGGCACCAGGCCCCTCTACCGGATTGCGTCCAGTGGGCCCGACCATGCCAAGCGATTCACAGCCGACGTCTTCGTCGAGGACCGGTCGTTCGGGAGCGGATCGGGACACAGCAAGAAGGAGGCCGAGCAGAACGCGGCTTGCCAGGCGCTGGGCCGGATGGCCGAGTGGCCCGTGGAGGGAGCTTCCGATGCTCGAGCTAGTTGAGGGCCTGTCCTCAGTGTCAGTCGTGATGCCCGGGAGGTCGAGCGTTGGAGGATAGAACCAGAGTGCACGTGTTCGTTGACGGCGAGCTTGATGCCAGCGACTTTCCGCAGGCGGTCGCCGACAAGGCTTCAGAGCTTGGCGTCACGGGCTGGGTGCGAATGTTGCCGGACGGGCGGGTCGAAGCGGTGCTGGAGGGGCCCCGCGATGAGGTCTACCGGGTCGTCGGGCTGTGCCGGGCAGGTCCCAACGGGGTCCGGGTGGCGGGGGTCCAGGTCGACCGTGAGTCCCCGCAGGACGAGCAGACCTTCACGATCAAGTAGCCACATGCGGCTCGTCCCGGCCCGGAAACCAGGAGCCGCAACCACCTCACAGATGGTGTGGGAGACCAAGCTCGGCCCACGCCCCCCAAAAGCCGGGCCTCCTCGAAGGCCGCTGTTAGGTTGACGCCATGTTCGTGAGGTTCCTGCGGCTGTCTGGGTTCAAGTCGTTCGCCCACCCCACCGTGCTCGAACTGGAGCGCGGCATCAACGTCATCGTTGGGCCCAACGGATCGGGCAAGTCCAACATCGCCGATGGCCTCTCCTGGGTGCTCGGCTCCCAGGCCCCCTCCAGCCTGCGGGGGGCGTCGATGGAGGACGTCATCTTTGCGGGATCGGCCGAGCGGGTGGGCCTGGGTGTTGCCGAGGTCGAGCTCACCCTCGACAACGGCTCGCACACCCTGCCGCTGGACCTGTCCGAGGTGACCATCAGCCGCTTCGCCGATCGCACGGGAAACTCCGAATACCGGATCAACGCTGCTCCCTGCCGCCTCCTCGACATCCAGGAGCTGCTGTCCGACGCGGGGGTGGGTCGCAGCCTCCACACCTTGGTGGGACAGGGCCAGCTCGACCAGGTTCTGCACGCCCAGCCCCTGGAGCGGCGCGCCTTCATCGAGGAGGCAGCCCAGATCGGCAAGTACCGCAAGCGCAAGGAGCGCTCGCTACGAAAGATCGAGCGGGTCGACGACAACCTCATGCGACTCGCCGACGTCCTCTCGGAGCTGAGACGGGCGCTGCGGCCGTTGCGGCGCCAGGCGTCGGCGGCGGCCCGTCATTCAGAGCTCGCGGCCGAACATCGCGAGCTCAAGCAGCGCCTCTGCGCCACGGACCTCCGCGCGCTCGAACTTGAGGAAGCGGAACACAATCTCCGCCTGCAGACCCGGCGGACGGAGCTCGCCCGCGACGAGCTCGACGGCGTCCGTACACGTCTCCAGAGTGCAGGCGCCGAACGAGAGTCGGCCGCCGATGGCGCCGAGGAGGCGCTGCGCTGTGCCCACGGCGTGAGCCGGGTAACCGACCGCCTGGATAGCTTGAGGCAGCTCGCCTCCGAGCGAGCCGCCCGTATCGAGCTGCGTTTGCGTGCCGAGACCGAGGAGGGCTACCGGGAGCGCATCACGTTGCTCGAGGCGGAGCTCGAGCGCTGGACCGGGCGTGCCGTCGAGCGAGCGGTCGAGGCGGACGGCGCTCGCGAGCGCGCCCGGGAGCGGCACGAGCGCGCCGCCGCCGCCGCGGCCGCCTTGCTGGAGACGCAGAGGGCGGTCGCCGAAGGGCGGGCGCGCGAGACAACGGCCGCCCAGGCCGTGGTGCGGGCCGAGGGCTCCGAGGCGGCGGGACGAGCCACGATCTCTTCCTACGAGGCCCGGACGGCGGCCGTGCAGCAGCGTCGTAACAGCGCACACGCCGCCCTGGAGGAGGACGAGGCCGCCATCCGTCGTGCCCAGGACGAGGTGGTCTCCTCGGAACAGCGGCTGGACGAGGCCACCGAGGCGGCGGCGAGGGCGGAGGCTCTGCTAGAAGAACAACGGCTGGAGGAGGAGCGCCTGCGCGACGCGCTGGGCGCGTCGGGCTCCGAACGAGCCGCCGCCTTCGCCCGCGTCGAGGCCTTCGAACAGGTCGAGGCGCTGTTCGCCGACCACCCTCTATTGGTGGGGCGACTGCAGTCACTGCTGGAGGAGGCGCGCTCAGGGGCGCGTCTGGCGGCGGCCGGTACGGAGGAGGCCGGCACGATCCTCAACGAGGCCCGTGCTCGCTCCGAGCAGCGCTGGGAGGAGGTGGCCGCCCTCGATGAGGAGCTCAAGCGACACGATGCCCTCCTGGCCGCCGCCGCCGACCGGCTGGCGGCGGCCAGGCGCCGCCAAGACAAGCGCGAGACCGAGCTTGCGACGCTGGACGAGGAGCTCGCCCGGGTGTCCGAAGCGCTGGCTTCGGCACAACGTGCGGCCCTTGACGAGAGGACCGCTCTGCCGGTCCATCGTTCGGCGCAGAGACAGGCGGCCGAAGACCTCGAGCGGCGCTTGCGCGGAGCCGAGGACGCGGCAGAACAGAGCCGAGTCGTCACGATCGAGGCCAATGAGGCCGAGATAGAGGCGCGCGGCGCCGAGGAACGAGCGCTGAGTGCCCGCCATGGAGTGGAGGAGGCAGAGGCGGGCATCGCCGATGCCAAAAGCTCCTTGAGCGGACTGGCCGAAGTGCGCGACCGGCTCGAGCGCGAGCGCGGACGGGTGCTGGCGCTTGCCGAGACGGTCGCGGAGGTGGCCGCAAGGGCGGCGTTGTGGTCAGAGCAAGCCCAAGGCAGGGCCCAGGAGGCGCGCGAGCAGGCCAGGGACTCGGAACGACGGATGGCCGAGCTGCGTGCTCGCGAGCTCGAGCTCGATCGGGGCCTCGGCGCTTCCGAGCGTCGCCGCACCGATCTGGATGTGAAGAGGGCGGAGGCCCGCGCTCGAGCCGAGGCGCTGGCACAGAGGGCACTCGAGGAGTGGGGGATGACCGCCACCGAACTGGGCGCCTTGGACGTACTCGGCGAGGACGAGGACGCCGCCCGAAATCGCGCCCAACAATTGGATTCCCAGATAAGGCGCCTCGGCCCGGTCAACCCACAGGCGGCCGAGGAGTGCAGTCAGGCCGAGGAACGGGAGCGCTTTCTGGTGGCGCAGATGGAGGACCTCGAGTCCTCCAAGAAGGACCTGCTGAAAATCGTGGCCGAGGTCGACGAGACGATCGTTCAGGTCTTCTCCGAGGCCTTCGAGGATGTCGCGCGCGAGTTCGAAGTGGTCTTCGAGCGCCTCTTCCCCGGAGGCAGGGGTCGCCTGGAGTTGAGCGACCCGCAGGACCTTCTGGGCGGGGGGATCGAGATCGAGGCACGGCCCCCAGGCAAACGAGTCAAGAAGCTGTCGCTCCTCTCGGGAGGCGAGCGCTCTCTCGTGGCTCTTGCATTTCTGTTTGCGATCTTCAGGGCCCGGCCCTCGCCCTTCTACCTGCTCGACGAGGTCGAGGCGGCGCTCGATGACGTCAACCTTCAGCGCTTTATCTCGCTCGTGCACGAGCTCGAGGAGCGAGCGCAGGTCCTGATCGTCACCCATCAGAAGAGGACAATGGAAGCCGCCGATGTGCTCTACGGGGTCACGATGCGAGCAGACGGCGTCTCCGAGGTGATTGCCCGGAGGATGCGGGAGTCGCGGGAGTCGCGGGAGTCGCGGGAGTCGCGGGAGTCGCCGGTCCTTACTGAATGACCGGGCCGGTTTAGCCTGTGAGGATGCTCGAAGGGCTCCTCCCTCAGATATTGGTTGGTCTCGCGCTGGTCTTGCTGGTGATCGGCGTGGTCGCGGCGCGTCGTCGTCGCCCCTCCGGACGTCGCGGCGCCACACGCATGAAGGACTTCGAGGCGATGGAGCGGGCCGGGCGCACCGCGGTCGAAACACCTACTCGGGCGGAGAGAGATAAAGGGGAGGAGGAGGAGGAGGGAGAAGAAGGGGAGGAGGAGGCAGGGCCGCTCCCGGAGACGGGGGAAGCTGCGGCTCCGCCGCGGCCCACCCTGCGTGATCGCCTGGTCAAGAGCAGACGCTTCTTTGCGGCGCGGCTCTCGGAGGCCTTCGGCGGCGGGGTCGGCGAGGACACTTGGGAGGACCTCGAGGCGGCACTCATCCAGGCCGATGTCGGCGTCGAGACCTCTACCAAGATCGTGGCCCGCCTGCAGGTGGCGGCCAAGGAGCGTGGCGTAAGCGACGCCGCCGAGCTGAAGGGCCTGTTGGCCGAGGAGCTGATCGCCCTGTTCGACTCGGTTGAACTTGGACGTGACCGGGCGCTTGCGTTCGCTCCGGAGCCGCCCACCGTGTGGCTCGTCGTGGGCGTCAACGGCACCGGTAAGACGACGACCATCGGCAAGCTGGCCTCGGACCTCTCGCACCGTGGCAAGGGCGTTGCGCTGGCGGCAGCCGACACCTTCCGTGCCGCCGCCGACGAGCAGCTTC
>Ga0136615_10000285_pt1 | contig 22565 bp, 16 predicted proteins | sample AntDrymUQ2882206_2_FD_106647 | JGI IMG/M metagenome (GOLD analysis project Ga0136615, IMG submission 106647) | Polar desert sand microbial communities from Dry Valleys, Antarctica - metaG UQ288 (22.06) | ecosystem: Environmental > Terrestrial > Soil > Desert | place: Antarctica: Dry Valley... | reverse complement strand
CGTCTCATACGCTTCCGGGGCGTCCTTCATGAACGAGGTGCCGTAGGTGAAGTCCATGTTCACGCTGCGCACGTCAAGGCCCAGCTCCGGGACCTTGGCCGCGAACCGCAGCAGGATGCCCTCGTCAGGCTGGATGCGCATGGCCAGAAGGTTCGGCTCTGGATTCGTGCTGGCGTCGCGGAACAGCATCAAGGGCGGCTGCTTGAAGTGGATGGCGATCTCCGTCGCGCGCTTGGGCAACCGCTTGCCGGTGCGCAGGTAGAACGGGACGTCCGCCCAGCGCCAGTTCTGGACCTCCAGCTTGAGGGACACGAAGGTCTCCACGCGGGAATCGGGCGGCACTTCCGGCTCCTGGCGGTAACCGACCACCTTGTGATCGGCCGACCAGCCCGCGCTGTACTGCCCCCGCACGACCTGGCCGCGGACTCGAGCGGCGGTCCAGCTCGGATCGATGGCGCGCAGCACGCGCACCTTCTCGTCCCGCAAGGCGTCCGCCTCGAAGGCGATGGGCGGCTCCATGGCCACCAGGCTGAGCAACTGGAGCATGTGGTTCTGCAGGATGTCGCGGCTCGCGCCGGCCTGTTCGTAGAACTCGCCGCGGCCTTCCACGCCCAGGTCCTCACCCACGGTGATCTGCACGTGGTCCACGTAGCGCCGGTTCCAGAGCGGCTCGAAGATCCCGTTGCCGAAGCGGAAGACCAGCAGGTTTCGCACCGTCTCCTTGCCCAGGTAGTGATCGATGCGGTAGACCTGCGACTCATCGAAGACGCCCATGACCGCGTCGTTGAGATCACGCGCCGAACCGAGGTCGTGGCCGAAGGGCTTCTCGATGACGATGCGCGCCCAACCCTCCTGCTGGCGATCCAGGCCGACCCTGCCCAGGTTGCCCACGATCTGCGTGTACGCGGAGGGTGGCGTGGCCAGGTAGTAGAGCCTGTTGCCGTGGGTGCCCCGCGCGGCATCTACCTGCTCCAGTCGCTCCTCCAGCACCTTGAAGTCGGGCCGATCGCCGAACTCGCCCTGCTGGTAGTGGATGCTCTCGGCGAAGTCGTCCCAGATGCCCTCTTCCAGCGGCACCCGGGAATGGGCCACGATGGCCTCCCGTGCGAGATCGCGGTAGTCGTCGTCGCTGAGGCTCCGCCGGGAGAAGCCCAGCACGGCCGACTCTGGCGGCAGCAGGCCGGCGCGCCGCAGGTTGTAGATGGCGGGCAGGATCTTGCGCTGCGCCAGGTCCCCCGTGGCGCCGAAGACGACCAGGATGCAGGGCTGCGGGATGCGCTCGAGGCGCGTGCCGGCGCGCAGCGGGTTCTCCGGCTCGGTAGAGGTATCCGCGCGGTAGACGTGTAGCGCGTCGCGCGATCGTGCTGCGGGCGAGGTACCGGGCTGCGTCCTGGCCGGGGGACCCTTGGGCCGCGCCTCTGCCGTCGCGCTCGGCTTGGCTGTCTTGCCGGCAGCCACGCTCAGCCGGCCTCGTCCGTGGTCTTCACCGCGTGACCGCCGAACTGGGCGCGCAGCGCGGCCAGCACCTTGGCCCCGTAACTCTCCTCCTGTCGCGAGCGGAAGCGCGCCAGCAGCGAGAGCGTGATGATGGGCGCCGGAACGTCCAGGTCCATGGCCTCCTGCACGGTCCAGCGACCCTCACCGGAGTCGGCCACCCAACCCCGGATGTCAGCCAGCGCCTCACCGTGCTGCTCGAAGGCGAGACCGGCCAGCTCCAGGAGCCAGGAGCGGATGACCGTGCCGTGCTGCCAGGCCTTGGCGATGGCTTCCAGGTCCAGCGGGTACTCGGAGGCGTGGAGGATCTCGAAGCCCTCGGCGTAGGCCTGCATGAGCCCGTACTCGATGCCGTTGTGGACCATCTTGGTGTAGTGCCCTGAGCCGGGCGGTCCGCAATGAACATAGCCGCCCTCCGGCGCAAGCGCCCGGAACACCGGTTCGAGCGGCGCGACGGCCTCAGGGTCGCCGCCGACCATCGTGCCGTAGCCGTTGGTCAGGCCCCAGACCCCGCCGGAGATGCCCGCATCGACGAAGTGGATGCCCCTCGCCTTGAGATCCTCGTGACGGCGACGAGAGTCATGGAAGTTGGCATTGCCGCCGTCCACCAGCGTGTCGCCCGGCGCCAGCAGCTCCGCGAACTCGTGCAGGGTGGCCTCCGTAGCGTCGCCGGCCGGCACCATCAGCCAGACCACACGCGGCGCCGGCAGCATCTCCACCACCTCCGCGGGGGTGTAGGCGCCCTGCAGTCCCTCGGCCACGATCTCCTCGGTCTTGTCACGCGACCGGTTGTAGGCCACGACCCGGTGCCCCGCCCCGTGAAGGCGTCGCGCCATGTTGGCGCCCATGCGGCCCAGTCCGACGATCGCCAGGTCCACCGGTCCCTCCTCTAGCTGAGCGCCTGCTCCAGGGCTGCCCGCAGCTCGGCCAGCCCGGCGTCCGGATCCCCCGAGAGGTCGAGGCGCACCACCGGCAGGTCGTGCGATTCGAGCGAGGCGAAGTCGCCCAGCGCCTGGGCGTCGATGAGCACTCCGAACGTCTCGTCTCGCCCCGGGATCGGCAGGTCGATGGGGTGCTGCGCGACCAACTGGAGGAAGCAGCCCGAAGGCGTGCCGCCCTTGTGCAACTGGCCGGTGGAGTGGAGGAAGCGCGGCCCATAGCCCAGCGTCACGGCACGCCCCGTGCGATCGCGGAGCAGGCGCTGGAGGTCGCGCAGCGCGGCGTCCCGCTCAGGCGTGGCGTGGAGATAGGCATGCAGCGCCAGGTAACCTTTCGGCCGGGCTCGCGCCAGGTGGCGGCGCAGCTCCGAGACCAGGTCCATGGCCGGCTCTGAGAGGCGCAGCGGCGCATCCCCGAAGAGACGCAAGCGACCCGCTTCGGCGAGCGGCGGATCCACCGGCAGCGTGCCGTTCTCGGCGAACGCCTCCAGCACCCGTCGCGTGTTGTCCTTGGACTCCGTGACGTTGGGCTCGTCGAAGGGGTCGATGCCCAGCGCGGCGCCGCAGATGGCCGTGGCGAACTCCCAGCGGAAGAACTCGCCGCCCAGCCACTCCCCGTCCTCCAGGCCCAGGTCGATGACCGGATGCCCGGCGGCGGCGAGCGCCTCGAGGGACGCGTCCGTGGCGGTCTGCCAGGCATCCCCGGTGAAACGGCCCAGCCGCAGGAAGACACGATCGGTGCCGTAGACCGCGGGATCGCCCAGCGGCTCACCATCGACGGGGATGACGCCCGTGCCCTGCTTGCCAGTGCTCTCCGCGATGAGCTGCTCCAGCCAGGCTCCCAGGGAGACTAGCTCGGGCTCGATGACGAAGGTCAGCTTGTCACGGCCGTGGCGCGCCAACGCAGCCAGCGTCGCCCCGAGCCACACGCCCGGATTGGCTGCGTCCGCGGCACGGCACCGCTCGGCCATGAGGCGCGCGTCGCGCAGCAGCTCATCAAGATCCAGCCCCAGCAGCGCCCCCGGCACGAGGCCCACGTAGGTCAATGCGCTGTAGCGACCGCCCACGTCCTCGGGATTGAGGAACACGCTGCGGAAGGCATCAGTGTCGGGGATGGCCTCCAGGCTCCTGCCCGGATCGGTGATGGCCACGAAATGCTCGCCGGCACGTGACTGGGGGGCACGACCGTGGACCGCCTCCGCGCGCTCCCAGAAGTGAGCCAAAAAGGCGAGCGTCTCGGTGGTCGTACCCGACTTGGAGGCGATCAGATAGAGCGAGGTCTCCGGGCCGGCCTCATACGTGGCCCGTCGCACGGCTGCCGGGTCGGTCGAGTCGAGCACCGACACCGCGATGCCGTGCTCGGACATCGGGAACGATCGGGCGAGGACCTCGGGGGCAAGCGACGAACCGCCCATGCCGCAGACGAGCGCTCGGCCGAAGCCCTCGCTGGCCGCGCCGAGCCCGAAGGCCGTGAGCTCGGCGGCGCGTTCGGCGAAGGCGTCAGGTGCGTCCAGCCAACCCAACCGATGGGCGATGCGCTCCTGCACCCCTACATCGTCGGACCAGAGGGCCGCGTCGCGGGCCCACAGGCGTTCCGCCCAGCGGCCCGCCACGGCGCGCGTGATGGCCTCTTCCACGGGACCGCGCAGCGCGTCGGGGAGGCGCAGAGGCAGATCGAAGGGTGCCCCCGACGCCGAGGCTCGCGAGACGGGCGTGGCCGGCGCGTCGGTCATTCCGTGGCTCCGCGATCGCCGGGGACGCCCTGCCCACCCGGCTCAGCCTTGTGCTCCGGGACCTCGCCGGGCCCGACATGATCGGGTGCCGGCGAGACGACCCCCTGAAGATCGCCGGTGAGGACACCGCGTGCCACCTCGACGACGCGTTGGACGGTGAAGCCGAAACGCTCGAAGATGTCCTGCGCCGGGGCCGATGCGCCGAAGCGCTCGATGGCGATCATGGCGCCCTCCGGCCCCACCCAGCGGTCCCAACCGAGCGACGCGCCCGCCTCGATGCTCACGCGCTTGGCGCACTCGACGGGCAGGACCTCGTCGCGATACCGCCTCTCCTGCTCCTCGAAACGCTCCCAGCAGGGCATCGACACGACGCGTGTCCGGATGCCCTCACGGGAGAGCTCCTCGCGCGCGGCCATGGCCAGCTGTAGCTCGGAGCCGGTGGCCAGAAGGATCAGATCGGGCTGCGCCGGGTCGCCTTCCTCGTTGGTGGCATCGGCCAGCACGTAGGCCCCACGCGAGACACCCTCGGCGGCCAGCTCCGCCGTGCGGGCCAGCGTGGGCAGCTTCTGGCGGGTGAAGGCCAGCGCGATCGGACCGTCGCGGCGCTCCACGGCGAGGCGCCACGCGGCCACGGCCTCGTTGGCATCGCCCGGCCGCAGGAACCACAGGTTGGGCATGGCCCGCAGCGATGCGTAGTGTTCCACCGGCTGGTGCGTCGGTCCGTCCTCGCCGAGACCGACCGAGTCGTGCGTCCAGACGTAGATCACGTGCAACCGCGAGAGGGCCGCCAGCCGCACGCTGCCGCGCATGTAGTCGCTGAAGTTGAGGAAAGTGCCGGCGTAGGGCATCAGCGCGCCGTGATAGGCGATGCCGTTGACGGCTCCGCCCATGGCATGCTCGCGGACGCCGAAGCGGATGTTGCGGCCGGCTTCCTCGGCCTGGAACTCGCCAGCGCCCTTGATGTCGGTCAGGTTGCTCTCCGAGAGATCGGCCGCGCCACCGAAGAGCTCCGGCAGCACGGCGCCCAGGACCTGTAGCGTCTCGTTCGAGGCGTTGCGCGTGGCGACCGCGTCGCCCACTTCGTAGCGCGGCAGCTCGCTGTCCCAACCGTCCGGCAGCGTGCCGGTCATGCGTCGCTGTAGCTCCTGAGCTTCGGCGGGGTGTGCCTCTGTGTATGCCTCCAAACGGGATCGCCAATCGCTCAGGAGCTCCTCGCCGCGCGGCACGGCTCCGCGGAACAGCCTCAGAGCCGGCTCCGGGATGTGGAACGACTGCTCCTGATCCCAGCCGTAGGCCTCCTTGGTGAGCCGCACCTCATCCGGGCCGAGCGGCGAGCCGTGCGCCTTCTGCGTGCCCTCACAGTTGGGCGATCCATAGCCGATCTCGGTGCGGACCGCGATGAGACTCGGCCGAGCGTCTTCCCGGGCGGCCGCCAGGGCCGCCTCGATGGCGTCGAGATCTGTGCCATCCTCCACCCGACGGGTGTCCCAGCCGTAGGCCTCGAAGCGCTTCAGCACGTCCTCCGACCAGGCCATGCCGGTCGGGCCGTCGAGCTGCACGTGGTTGTCATCCCACAGGAAGACCAGCTTGCTCAAGCGCAGGTGTCCGGCCAGGCTGGCCGCCTCGGCTGAGAGTCCCTCCTGGAGGTCGCCGTCGGAGCAGATGCCGTACGTCCAGTGATCGATCAGCTGGTGCCCGGGCTGGTTGAACTCCGCCGCGAGGCGCCGCTCGGCGATGGCCATGCCCACGGCGTTGGCGAAGCCCTGGCCCAGTGGCCCGGTGGTGGCATCGACGCCCGGCGTGAGCCCGTACTCGGGATGTCCCGGCGTGCGCGAACCGTACTGGCGGAACTGCTTCAGCTCATCAAGGGCCAGGTCATAGCCGGTCAGGTGGAGCAGCGAGTAGAGCAGCATGCTGGCGTGGCCTGCCGACAGGACGAAGCGGTCGCGGTCGAACCAGTCGGGGGAGGTGGGCGCGTGGCGGAGGAATCTCGTCCACAGCACATAGGCCATGGGCGCGGCGCCCATCGGCGCTCCGGGATGGCCGCTGTTGGCCTGCTGCACGCCATCGATGGAAAGCGTGCGGATGGTGTCGACAGCCAGTCGGTGATCCGTCGTCGGGGTGGGTCGGGCGGTCACGGTCATGTGTCGCCATGATAGAGGCCAGGGGTCAACGCCCCGGCAGCGAGGTCGGCCTTGTCCCTCTCAGCGGCATCACGGATGAGCCTGCGGCGCGGCGCTGGCGCAAGGAGCGCGCGCATCGTCGTGCTGGGCGACCTGGTGCTGGATATCGTGGCGCGCGGGGACGGACCGCTGGAGCCGGCTTCGGACGTCTCGGGCACGGTCCGCTTTCGCGCCGGCGGCTCTGCCGCCAACACGGCACGAACGTTCGTGCAACTGGGCGGTCGGGCCACGTTCATCGGCGCTGTGGGGCAGGACCACTGGGCGCGCCGCTTGACGGCCGCGATGCGCGCCGAAGGAGTGGTGGTCCACGCCGTGACCGTGTCCCATCCGACCGCTCGCCTCGTGGCGCTGATCCGGCCTGATGGCGAGCGGTCCTTCCTGGTGGAACGCGGCGCGGCGGACGCGCTGGACGCCGCCGACCTGGACCAGGCGTGGTTCCGAGCGTGCGACCTACTCCACTTACCGGGCTACTCACTGTTCACTCATCCGCTGGCGGGTGCGGCCATGCGGGGAGCGGCCATCGCCCAGGGGCGAGGAGCGCTGCTCTCGGTGGACCTCTCGTCCCGAGCGCCACTGCTGGCCATGGGCCGGCGTCGAGCGTGGCAGATCCTGACCGAGCTTCGACCGACGATCGTGTTCGGGAACGGCGGCGAGGTGGCCGCACTCACCGGGGAGCGACAGGAGGAGCGGCTGCTTCGCGTGGCACCCATCGTGGTCGTGAAGGAAGGCGTGGCTGGCTGCCGCGTGCTGGCGCGCGCGGGGGATAGCGCGGAGGTGCTCCGCCTGACCGTGGCCACGCCGCGCATCGCGGCACGGGACACCACGGGCGCGGGCGACGCGTTCGACGCTGGTTTCCTACTCTCCATGCTGAAGCAGTCGGGCCGCGGGAGTGCGCCGAGCGGCGCCAGTTCCCAGAGCGGCGGGAGTGCGCCGAGCGGCGCCACGCTGCCGCGGGATGCGGGCTCCCTGCGCCGCGCAGCGGTGGCCGGTCATCGGGCGGCCGGCGCCCTGCTTCGTTTGCCCCGTTCCGATCTGCCTGACCGATGAACACGGCCGGCGGCGCGCGGGCGGACGATGCCCGCCCGCCCGTGCTCCAGGTGGCTCCGGAGGTCGAGGCGGCCCTGGCGGCGGGACAGCCGGTCGTGGCGCTCGAATCGACCCTCATCACGCACGGTCTCCGGCATCCGGACAACCTGCTGGCAGCCGAGCGCGCCGAGGACGCTGTTCGCGCTGGTGGGGCGGTGCCGGCCACGGTGGCCATCGTCGGAGGTGCCATTCGCGTGGGCCTGGCACGCGTTGAGTTGGAGGATCTCGCCCGGGCCGGGGACGCCTGGAAGGTCACTCGCCAGAACCTGGCCGCCGCGCTGGACAGAGATGGCTGGTCCGGTACGACCGTCTCCGCCACGATGATCGCCGCTCAGCTGGCCGGCATCGAAGTCTTCGCCACGGGTGGCATCGGCGGTGTGCATCGGGGCGGCGAGCGATCCATGGACGTGTCGGCCGATCTGGAGGAACTGGCGCGCACGCCTGTGGCGGTCATCTGTGCCGGTCCCAAGTCCATCCTGGACGTGGCGCGCACGATGGAGGTGCTCGAGACTCGTGGTATCCCCGTGGTGGGCTGGGGCACTGACGAGTTACCGGGCTTCTTCAGCGTCCGCTCGGGGATGCGACTGACGCAGCGCGTCGACTCCGCGCATGAAGCGGCGGCACTCCTCCGACGCCAGCGCGGCCTCGGGCTGAGCGCGGGCATCCTGTTCTGCGTGCCCATCCCGGCCCATGGGGCGCTGCCTCGTGAAGAGGCGCGGGCGGCCATCGAGCAAGCCGAGCAGGAGGCCGCCGCGGCCGGCGTTCATGGACCACGCAGCACGCCCTGGGTCCTCGCGCGCGTGGCCGCCCTGACCGAAGGTCGGTCGGTGGCCGCCAACCTGGCCCTCATCGAGAACAACGCTCGGGTCGCGGCGGAACTCGCAGGAGCGCTCGCGGCAGGACCGTAGCTACGAGCTCGAAGCGGCGGCGACGCGCAGGTCCGCCATCGTGGTGGTTGCCGCCGCCGGCAGCTTCCCCCGGCGGGGACTGCCAGGATCACCACTCATAACGCCCGGTGATCGTCGGCGGCTTCGAATCCCCAGAAGCACCACTGATCATCCCCGGTGAGGGTTGGTGCAACGGCCACGCTTGCGGGAGCGCCGATAGCGGATCGCGCCGCACATACCATCACCCCCGCGAATAGGGGGTGGAAGCTGGACGACACGCGATCCGGCGTACGACGCGCGACCGCGCCCAGCACACGCGACCCAGGCGGGGAGAACAAAGATCGACACTGGTCCGTGTGTTTTCGCTAGGATGCGTTGCGTTCCCACCACGGACCGGCGACGCCACGCCTTTCACGGTCCGGAAGGGAGCCACGGTCGCCGTGCTGTCGGGCGGCGCGCGTCCAGTCCCGCCCTGCCGTCCAGTCCCGCCCTGCCGTCCAGTCTCGACCTCCTGTGAGAGGGTTCATCGTGTCCGCTCCGTCCACCCCGCTGGCCATCGACGCGCGCGACGTGCGCCGCGTCTACAAGGCCAAGCCGGCACCCATCGTCGCGCTGGAGAGCATCGACCTGGAGGTCGCGCCGGGCGAGTTCTTCGGGCTGCTCGGCCCCAACGGCGCGGGCAAGACGACGCTCATCAAGATCCTCACCACGCTGCTTCTGCCTACGTCGGGCAGCGCGAAGGTGTTCGGCTTCGACGTCTCCCGGCAGCACGCCCAGATCCGCCGGATCATGAACATCGTCTCGGGCGGGGAGCAATCGGGCTACGGCCTCCTTCAGGTACGCGAACAACTCTGGATGTTCAGCCAGTTCTACGGCGTCGGCGCGCGCGAAGGCTGGCGGCGTGTGGATGAGCTGATCGATCTGGTCGGCCTCCAGGAGCAGCGCGTCCAGAAGGTCTCCTCCCTCTCCACCGGCCAGCGCCAGAAGCTCAACTTCGCGCGCGGCCTCCTCAACGATCCGTGGATCTTCTTCCTTGACGAGCCGACGCTGGGTCTGGACGTGTCGGCGGCGCGGGCGGTGCGCGAGCTGGTGGTCGAATGGAAGGCGGCCGTGCCCGGTCGGACGATCCTGTTGACATCCCATTACATGGCGGAGGTGGAGGAGCTCTGCGAGCGGCTGGCCATCGTCGATCGCGGCCGGATCCTGGCCATCGGCAGCCCGGCCGAGCTCAAGCGGCGGGTGCAGCGCGAATCGATCTTCGAGCTGGAGCTGGACCGACTTGACGGAGGCACCGGCGCGCTGGAAGCGCTGCCCGGCGTGGTCAGCGCCACCGTGCCCAGCGGCAAGGACGCGTCGGATGGGGAACCGCCGGGCACGGTCATCGTCAAGCTGGCGCTCACCGATGATGGCGCGCTCGGTGGCGTGGTCTCAGCGCTGGGCGGGCTGGACGCCCATATCGTCGCCCTGAAGAAGTCGGAGCCCTCGCTGGAGGACGTCTTCATCGAGCTGGTCGGCCGCGGCTTCGAGTCGTCCGAAGGGTCGCAGGAGGCGCCGCGATGAAACCGGAGCCACCACGGTGAGCGCCCTTCCCGCGCGCAGCCCCTACGTCCATCGCCCCAGCCACGGTCCGCAGGACGCCGCGGAGTGGCCGGCGCGACGCGTGCTGGTCACCAACCTGCGCACCATCTGGGGTCGCGCCTATCCACGGGTCATCGGCATGATGCGCGAGCCGTCGTGGCTCTTCTTCGAGATCATGCTGCCGTTCCTGACGACATCGGCCTTCGTCTTCGTGTACCGGGCGCTGGCCGCCCCGCCGGAGTACGTCGGCTTCGTGGTGCTGGGCGGCGCCATGACCGCCTTCTGGCTGAACGTCATGTGGCTCATGGCGGCGCAGCTCTACTGGGAGAAGGACCAGGGCAATCTCGAGCTCTACTTCGCCGCGCCGATCAGCATGATGAGCGTGCTCCTGGGCATGGCCATCGGGGGCCTCCTGATGAGCTGCTTCCGGGCGGCAGTGGTGCTCGTCGTTGGCGCGTTCCTCTACGGGGTCGTCTTCTCCGTCGACCAGTGGTCCCTGCTGCTGTCGGTGTTCTTCCTGACGCTGGCGGCGCTCTACGGCCTGGGCATGGTGCTGGCCACGCTGTTCCTGCTCTGGGGCCGGGAGGCGTGGCACATGACGCAGTTGCTCCAGGAGCCGGTCTACTTCGTGTCCGGCCTCAACTTCCCGGTGGCGCGCCTGGGGGTGCTGGGCGCGGCGGCCATCTCGATCATCCCCCTGGCGGTGGGCCTCGACGCCATGCGCCAGCTGGCTTTCGCCGGCTCGCCCGAGACGGACGGGGCTCTGCCGCCGGAGGTGGAGGGTCTGATCCTGGTGGCCATGGCGGTCTTCTTCATCGCCCTCGCGCGCTTCCTCCTCGGTGTCATCGAGCGGCTGGCCCGGCAGGAGGGCAAGCTCACCATGCGCGGCTCATGAGCGCTCGCGCCGTGCGCTCCGTGCGCTCTCTCATGGCAGCCGGCTCATGAGCGGGCTGCCCGAGGTCGCGCGGTGGTCGTCCGCCTCGGACCCGCACCGGACCCGCCGGCAGGAAACGGCTCAGGCCTGGCTGACCTTCCGTACCGCGGCCAAGCTGGGCTTCCAGATCGAGGCGAACTGGGCCGATCCACTGCCATTCCTCATCTACGCCGTGGTCAAGCCCGTGTTCACCGCGCTGATGCTCGTGGTGATGTTGGAGATCATCAGTGGGGGAACGGCGGACCCGGCCTTCCGGGCGTTCATCGTCATCGGTTCCGCGCTGTGGTCGTTCGTGGTCGGCGGGATAGCCGGGTTCGCCCTCTCCGTCCTCGAGGACCGCGAGCGATACCGGATGCTCAAGTACCTCTACGTGAGCCCCAACTCGATGCTGACGGTGCTGCTCGGCCGCGGCTTCTGGCGCCTGGGCATAGGCGGGTTCGGGGCCGCCGTGACGCTCGTCCTCGGCGTCGTCGGGCTGGGAGTGCCCTTCGCGGTCGAGCGCATCGACTGGCTGCTGTTGGTGGTGAGCATGTGCCTCGGGTTGGTCTCGATCATCGCGCTGGGGATGCTGCTGGCGGCAGTGGCCATGCAGACCCGGCAGGACGCGTGGCAATACCCAGAGGCCGTGGCCGGCGCGATCTTCCTGGTGGTCGGTGCCGTTTTCCCGCTCGCGGTCCTGCCTGCCGCCGTCCAGGCGGTGGGTCTCCTCACGCCGCTCACCTGGTGGCTGGAGATGGTCCGCCGCGCGCTCTTCCCGGATATCGTCTCCGCCATCGGAGGGGGGAGCTCGCTGTACATACAACTCAGCGGGCGTGCCGCGCCAGGTTCGGCGGAGGGCGTGCTGGCCTTGTTGGCGACGACGGCGGCGGTTACACTCGCCGCGTTCGTGGTCTTTCGCTGGAGCGAGCGTCGAGCCAAGGAGCGGGGTCTCTTCGACCTCATCACCGGGTCCTGAGCGGATCCGAGCTTCCACCGGAGGACGCGTTGCGTATCTACGAGGGCAGTCCACCGCACGTCCTCGCCGAGTTCACCTCGGACGAGCTGCAGACGCCCGTCGAGACCGGTCCCAGCTGGGGGCGACGACTCGGGCGCCCGGAGACGCCGCTAGCCTGTGCTGGACGAGCGCGCCCAGCTACGTTCGAGTGAGCCTCGTCCCCATTGCCGCCGATACCCCGTAGACTGCGCGCAGACCGGTCAGGACACGGACGACCAGGAGGCGTGATAACGACATGCGACTGCTCAAGATGCTCGGCATCGCGCTCGGGGTGCTGCTGGCGGCGATGATCATCATCCCGCTGGTCGTGCTAGCCGGGCTGTTCATCTGGCTGAAGCTCACCGAAGAGGCCGACGAAGAGGCCCTGGAGCTGGAGCAGGACGCCACAGTCTGATCCTCGGCGCGGCGCCGGCGGCGGTCCCGACCTGCGACCCATCGCGGCGGTCGAAGACCGCTCGGGCCGCCCATCTCGGGCCGGCGGCACTTGCTCATAGACTCCTTCGATGATCATGCATCCCACGGACTCCGAGCATGGCCGCACGCGTCGGCACTCGGCGCTCAAGGCGGTCGTGGCATCCTTCGTCTGGCCAGGCCTGGGTCAGTGGTATCTGGGCCAGCGCGTCGCCGCGCTGGTGTACGCCATCCCGCCGCTGCTGGTCATCATGGCCGGTCTTTCGCTGGCCGCCGATGGCCTGGAATCACTGGCCGCACGGATCCTTGACCCGGCCGTGGCGCTTACGGTCCTGGGAGGCGTCGTCCTATTGGCCCTGTGGCGCCTCCTGTCCATGGCCGGCGCGTGGTGGGTGGCCAAGAGATGGGAGCGCGATCATCGCCAGCGCGCGAGCAGCGCTGGGCCGCCACGCCAGGCATCGCGTCGCGTGGCGGTTGCCCTGGCCCTGGCCGCCATCGTGGTCCTCGTGCACGCCGTGCCGGCCTCGCTGGCCGTCAAGTTCTACCAGGCCGGGTCGGTCATCTTCCAGCCTGATGAAGGGGTCGCGGTCCAGCCGACCGCGCGGCCGGTCGTCCCGGCGGAGTCGTCGCCCTCGCCGTCGCCCTCGCCGGTGCCCGGCTCGACACCGGAACCGTCCGGTAGCCCACTGCTCGAAACGCCCATCCCCACCATCTCACCGGAGGTCACCGATGACGGGCTGGTGAACGTGCTGTTCGTCGGTACCGACTCTCTGCCCGGGCGACCGCCCGATCACCGCCTGGCGGATTCCATCACGCTGGCCTCGTTCGACCGGGTCGAGGGCACCATCGACATGGTGAGCATCCCGCGCAACGTGTCGCGCTTCCCGCAGTACTGGGGCGGATTTCACGAAGGCAAGATCAACACGCTCATCTCCCGAGCGCAGGCCGATCCGTCGGGCTATCCGGACGGACCGTTGGAGACGTTCGTGGAGCAGATCAGCTACCTCGTGGGCGTGGACATCGACTACTACGCCACGGTGGACGTCCCCGGCTTCCGAAGACTCATCGACGCGGTCGGTGGCATCGAGGTGGAGGTCACCGAGCCGATTGCCGATCCGGACTTTCCGCTTTACCTCGACGTGGGCATGCACCACCTGGATGGCGTCACGGCGATGATGTACGTGCGCTCGAGGAAGGGGCCCGGTGGTAGCAACGAACAGCGTTCGTACCGTCAGCAACAGGTGCTCCTGGAGTTGCGCCGGAAGCTGAGCGACCCGGCCATGCTGCCGCGCCTGCCCGAGATCCTGGATGCCATGGCCGGCACCGTGCGCTCCAACCTGCCGGCGGGCCGGCTGGGCGAGACCCTCGGCCTGGCGCGAGAGGCGACCGACGCGGAGATCAGCCATGTGTTCCTTGGCCCCGAGACCTACGCGCGCGAGCTGCCGCCGACGGAGACGGACCTGGAGAACGCCGTCGAGCTGCGCATGGACGCGGTAGCCGCTCTCTCGCAGGAGCTGTGGGGCGACCTTTCCTACTACTCCGACCCGACCTACCTCGAGGAGCTGATGGCCGCGCTGGAGGCCGGCTCTCGATAGGACGTCGCATCTCGCTCACGTCTTATCAGGGGGTTCCTTCGCCAAAGAGTTCCGGCGGCAGTTCAAATATCTCGCTAACATCGGCGACCTTCGGTGGATCGATCCACACTATCCGGAGGCGTTCCGGCGACAGTCTGCGATTGCGCGAGAGGCTTCGCCGAGACCTTAGTAGATATATATCGTACGTCCGCGCGACTAGAGTGAACGGTCTCCGAGTTCTCCGACACCTGGGAGCGCGATCGCCGGCTAACGAACGGCGCCATCACCCCATGCTTGTCGTGCCTTACGCGATGAGCAGGAGGAACGGCGCCGTGGTCAATGATGACGTCCTGTACGGCTCCGGCTGCGGCTGTTCAGCCTGGCCCAGCAGCTCGGCAACGTGCGCGCGGCGTGCCGGATATTCGGCATCCACACTCGACCTACTACCGCTGGCGCGGTCCGGTGCTGCGCTCGGGGCTGGAGATGCTCCGACCGCGGGAGCGCCGGCCACCGCGGATGCCCAACGCGCTGGTGGCCGGCTACGCTGCGCCGCCCGAGCCCCAGCGGTCCAGCCCGCTCGAGACCAGGCACGTCGAGGTGGGCTACCCCGGCGAGCTGGTCGGCTTCGACTGCTTCCACGTCGGCCGCCTGACCGGCACGACCGGTCGGGTCTGGCAGTACACCGCCATCGACCTCGCGACGAGCCATGGCTGGGCCGAGCTGGCGACGACACCGCTCAACCCTTGGGCGAAGAAGACCTCGGCTCTCGCGCGGCGCGTGGCGGCCGACCTGGCGGCCCAGGGCTGGCGTCTGGAGCGGGTGCTCACCGACAACGGCTCGGACTTCCGCTCGGCCGAGTTCGGCCAGACGGTCCGCGAGCTCGGGGCGACCCAGACGTTCATCCGGGCTGGCCGCCCAGCCACCAACGGCGCCGTGGAGCGGGTCCAGCGGACGATCCTCGAGGAGTGCTGGCGGCCGTCCTTCGCGCGGAGCCTGGTGCCCAAGCTGACCGGTCTCAGCCGCGACCTCACCAGCTATCTCCGCTTCTACAACGAGGAGCGTGCCCACACCGGTCGACTGACTCAGGGTCGGACAGCGTTCGAGGCCCTTGCCGGGGCGCGCAAGATGAGGCCGAGATGACCGAGATGTGTCGCTACATCTCGGGGGCCGTTCAGACTAGAGGGCTATCGCAATCAGCTATACACATCGTATCCTCCTGTATAGCTCTGCTTTGATGCAGCGCACGACGGGGAGGTACCGATGCGAGGACGCATCATCGGCGCGGCTGCAACAGCCGCGATGCTACTGTCGGCGTTCGCCATAAGCCCGGTGGCTGCCGGCATCCCGGCGGCGACCCTACTGGTCGTCGACGACGACGGCATGGCTAGCACCACGGACTGCGGCGCAAGCGACATGGCCTTCAGCACCATCCAGGCTGCCGTGACCGCGGCCACTCCGGGTGGCACGGTCAAGGTCTGTCCCGGCACCTACACGGAATCGGTGACCGTCGACAAGACCCTCAAGCTCGTCGGACCCCACGCCGGCCAGTCCGCCAAGGACTGCGCGGCTCGTACCGACGATGCGACGGTCACGAGCAGTGATTTGGCGGGAACCTTCCGGCTCGGCGCGGCCGACATCCTGCTGAGCGGCTTTGAGGTCTCGGGTAATGGCAGCGGACCAGGGATCTACACGAGCCCGAACTTCTCTGGGTACAAGGTCCGCCACAACATCATCGCCGACAACACCTTCGGCGTCTACTACCACGCTTCCGGCGAGCTCGCATCGCAGCTCGGCAAGAACTGCATCTCTGACAACAACCGGAGCGGCTCGGCCAGCGGCGACGGCGTGTACTCCGACCAGGGGCTTCGCAACGCTGGCATCTTCGACAATGGTTTCGAGGAGAACGATAGCGCTGCTGTGGTGCTGATCGGTGAGGGCGCTGGGATCAGCAGCATCCGCGCGACCAAGAACAGCTCCTTCAATGACGCCAGCTTCCTGGTAAGCATCTCGGTCCGCGAGCTCAGGATCACGGCCAACGTGGTCCGCGACGACCGCTCCGGGGAGCCGGGTTCCGCCGTCTACATCGGCTTCGCCTCCAGGGACGTCCTGATCCAGGAGAACTACATCCGCAGCGAACACTCTGCGGGCATCTATCTGGACGGCGAGAGTGACGCGATCGTGGTCCAGGACAATCTCATCAAGCGCACTGGAGAAGGCATCCTCAACAACTCGACGGCCGAGGGCGCTGCGCTCATCCGCAGCAACACGGTCCGCAACGTGGATGGTGACGGCATCCACATGACGGCAGTCACCTCACGTAACTTCCTGACCGCCAACCGCGCCACCGGCTCCGGGCTTGTCGACTGTCGCGACGAGACCACCGGGTCTGAGCGCCAGGGGGTCGCCAACAAATGGGTCGGCAGCGGCCCCGGTCGCAACATCGGCCAGGTGTCGAGTCCGACAAACCTCTGTCGGCCCGATTAAGGTCTGACTGGCGCGACATCCTGTCAAGGATGTCGAGGCCGGGGGCCTGTGGCCTTCATCGCACGCATGCTCACGAGAGCCGGACCGAGCGGTCCGGCTCTCCGGCTGTTCGTGAGCCGCAAGACCCGTCGGGCTTGCTCTCGGGCGGTCCTTCCGGTAGCATCGGAAAAACCCCGGAGGACTGTTCCTTGGCGAAGTATGTCTTCGTGACCGGAGGCGTCACCTCCTCGCTGGGCAAGGGCATCACGGCCGCCAGCATCGGGCGGCTGCTCAAGAGCCGCGGCCTTTCCGTCTCCATCCTCAAGCTCGATCCCTACATCAACGTGGACCCGGGCACCATGTCGCCCTACCAGCACGGCGAGGTCTTCGTTACCGACGACGGCGCGGAGACGGACCTGGACCTGGGCCACTACGAGCGCTTCATCGACGAGAACCTGACCCAGCTCTCCAACGTGACCACTGGGCGCATCTATCAGGCAGTCATCGCCAAGGAACGGCGCGGCGATTACCTGGGCGGCACGGTGCAGGTCATCCCGCACATCACCAACGAGATAAAGGAGCGCATCGGCCGTGTGGCGCGCGATGGGCGGGCCGACGTGGTCATCGTGGAGGTCGGCGGCACGGTCGGCGATATCGAGAGCCTGCCCTTCCTGGAGGCCATCCGCCAGATGCGCAAGGACGTGGGGCGCGACAACGTGCTGTACGTCCACGTCACGCTCCTGCCGGCGCTGGCGGCCACCGGCGAGCTCAAGACGAAGCCCACTCAGCACTCCGTCAAGGAGCTGCGCGGCATCGGCATCCAGCCCGACGTCATCGTGCTGCGCTCCGACCACCCGGTCAGCCACGAGGTGCGTGAGAAGATCGCCCTCTTCACCGATGTCGCGACCGAGGCGGTCATCCCCGCCGAGACGGCGGAGACCATCTACGAGGTGCCGCTGCGCTTCGAGGAGCAGGGTCTGGGCGACCTGGTCGTGCGCGGACTCGGGCTGGCCGAGCAGGCGCGTCCCGCCGACCTCTCCGATTGGCGGGCACTGGTCGAGCGCATCAAGCGCCCCAAGGACCAGCTCGAGATCGCTCTGGTGGGCAAGTACATCGAGCTCCCCGATGCGTACCTCTCGGTGACCGAGGCGCTGCGACACGCCGGCTGGGCGCTGGACCGGGACGCGATGGTCCGCTGGGTCGACTCGGAGACGCTGACCGCCGCCAACGTGACCGGGCGGCTGGCCGGCGTGGCCGGCGTGCTGGTGCCCGGCGGTTTCGGCCATCGCGGCATCGAGGGCAAGGTCCTGGCCGCCCGGTTCGCTCGCGAGCAGCAGGTTCCCTACCTGGGCCTCTGCCTGGGTCTCCAGTGCGGGGTCATCGAATTCGCCCGTGACGTGGTCGGCAGCGCGGGCGCCAACTCGACCGAATTCGACATCTTCACCGACGCTCCCGTCATCGATTTCATGCCCGACCAGCGCGAGCTGGAGGACAAGGGCGGCACGATGCGCCTGGGCCTCTACCCAGCGCGGCTCACGGCTGGATCCAAGGCCGCTGAGGCCTACGGGACGGAGGTCATCTACGAGCGGCACCGCCACCGCTTCGAGGTCAACAATGCCTACCGCGAAGGGCTGGAGAAGGGCGGCATGATCCTGTCGGGGCAATCACCGGACGGGCGCCTCGTTGAGATCGTGGAGCTGCGCGACCATCCCTGGTTCGTGGCCTCGCAGTTCCACCCCGAGTTCAAGAGCCGGCCGGATCGACCTCACCCGCTGTTCAGCGGGTTCGTGACGGCGGCCATCCAACATGCCGCTCGGACCGGCACCCAGAGCGCTGCCAGCGGGGAGCTACTTGCCGAGCGGGAGTCGGTGCCTATCCAGGCCTGAGGAGGGCGGCATGTGCCGCCCCCCTCGACGCTGTCAGGTATAGGGGTCCTTCTTGGGCTGGAGATAGAGGGTCGGGTAAGGCGCCGTGCACGCGGGGGCAGGACCGCTTGGATCGGCCTGGATCTCGGTATACAGCTGCAGACGCTGGTACAGCTCACCAGTAGAGAACACGAACCTCTTGTTCACCTGATATGTGATGGAACCGCCCGGGTAGTCGAAGTCCACGCGCCAAGGTTCCCCCTGGTACTTCGTCTCCCCCTTTCGGATGATGCGGAAGTTCCGGAGCATGGCGCCAGGCACGAGACTGTGCTCGCGCACATAGGCGTTGTCGTAAATCTTGAAGTGGAACTTCACCGACTTGATGTACACGCTCGTGGCGGTGGTCGTGCCGGTGTTGACGGTCGCGGTTACGTCGAAGCGGACACACCCGTGAAAGCCGCTGTCGGCCTCCCATGCCCATTTATGGATGACCGTGGTGGCCTCGTGCGGGTAATACACGTTCCTGGTACCTACATCAGCGTAGTACGCCAGCGCGCTCGAGCTGAAGGCAGTCACCAGGGCCAGGGCACCGGCCAGGGCGACCGCCAGGCGCCGCCAGTGGCTCCTCTCAGGGCTTCGGCGCATGTCGCGACCTCCGAATACGCCCGCGTCTATGAGGAACCGGCGAAGCGGCGCGGGGCACGAGCCGGGATGAGGCGTGACTCACATCGTGCCCACAATGTCCGCCTATCAGCCGGGAGTGTACTCCTCCCTGGAGTCCCCGTGACCTCTAGTGGACACGGGCGTAGACTGGACGCAACACAAAGAAGGAGTGCTGTCGATGAAGCTCTTTTTGGACACTGCCGACGTCGAAGAGATCCGCACCGTCGCGCGCTGGGGCGTGCTGGACGGCGTGACCACGAATCCCAGCCTGTACGCCAAGGTCGGCGGAGCCTACGAGGACATCCTCACGGAGATCTGTCGCCTGACGCCCGGTCCGGTAAGCGCGGAGGTCGTGGCCGAGGATGTCGAGGGCATGCTGCACGAGGGCCGTGCCTTCGCCAAGCTGGCGCCCAACATCGTGGTCAAGGTGCCCATGAGCGAGCCTGGCCTCGAGGCCATCTACCGCTTCGCGGAAGAGGGCATCAAGACGAACTGCACGCTCATCTTCACGGCCAACCAGGGCCTTCTGGCGGCCAAGGCCGGCGCCTCGCTGCTCTCGCCCTTCATCGGCCGCCTGGACGACATCAACCAGGACGGCATGGAGGTCATCCGCGAGCTGGTGGGCATCGTGGAACTGCACGATCTCGACTCGGAGGTGCTGGCGGCTTCGATCCGCCATCCGCGGCACGTGACCGACTGCGCCCTGGCCGGCGCGCATGTGGCCACGCTGCCCTTCAAGGTGCTCCAGCAGATGGTCAAGCACCCGCTCACCGACAAGGGCATCAAGTCCTTCCGCGAGGACTGGGACAAGGCTCGCCAGGTCGTGGCCGAGAAGACCGGCGAAGAGACCGCGGTCGGCGGAGCCGGACCCACGCACTGAGCGAGGCGAACGCGACCGCGCCCGCTTGACCCCCACGGTGGGGGTGATATCATCCCGTCAGCCCCCGATCGACCGGCCTTGCCGCTGAGATCGGCGTGCGCGTCGGTTCTCCTTCCCTTCGAAGACCTCGGTGGGGAGTTCCCAGATCTCAGGAAGAGGTCAGCCCATGGCCGCTTCGCCGACTGCACCTACCCACTCGTTCCATACGCGGCATAGCCGAAGGACCATCACGACAGATATGAACATCAACGAGCTGAAGAACAAGAACATCAACGAGCTGGTCCGGATCGGCGGCGATCTGGAGGTTACCGATGCGCGTGAGATGCGCAAGGAAGATCTCGTCGAACGGATCCTTCAGCGACAGGTGGAACGCGGCGGCCAGGTCTACGCCACAGGGATCCTGGACATCGTCGACGAGGGCTTCGGTTTCATGCGCCGTCGGGGGCTCATGCCCAGCGTCGATGACATCTACGTCTCGTCCAGTCAGGTGCGGCGGTTCGGCTTGCGGGCGGGTGACCGGGTGGGCGGCGTCACGCGCTCGCCCAAGGACGGCGAGAAGTACTGGGGCCTGCTGCGGGTCGAGTCGGTAAACGGCGTCGACCCCGACACCGCCAAGCGACGGCCGCATTTCGAGACGCTGACGCCCATCCATCCCATCGAGCTGATCAACCTCGAGACGGATCCCAAGAACCTCAGCCAGCGCCTGGTCAACTTGGTCAACCCCATCGGCAAGGGCCAGCGCGCGCTCATCGTCTCACCGCCCAAGGCGGGCAAGACGATGCTCCTCAAGAACATCGCCAACGGCATCACCACCAACTACCCGGAGATCCTGCTCATGGTGGCGCTCATCGGCGAGCGTCCCGAGGAAGTGACCGACATGCGCCGCTCGGTCAAGGGCGAGGTCATCAGCTCCACCTTCGATGAGCCCACCGAGAACCACACCCATGTCGCGGAGATGGCGCTGGAGATCGCCAAGCGCCAGACCGAGACCGGTCGAGACGTGGTCATCCTGCTCGACTCCATCACCCGCCTCGCGCGCGCCTACAACTTGGCCTTGCCGCCCTCGGGTCGGACCCTCACCGGCGGCATGGACCCCATCGCGCTGTACCCGCCGAAGCGGTTCTTCGGTGCCGCACGGAAGATCGAGGAGGGCGGCTCGCTGACCATCATCGGCACCTGCCTGGTCGACACCGGCTCGCGCATGGACGACGTCATCTACGAGGAGTTCAAGGGCACCGGCAACTCGGAGCTGATCCTCGATCGCAAGCTGGCGGAGAAGCGGGTCTTCCCGGCCATCGACGTTCAGCGCTCCGGCACGCGCCGGGAGGAACTGTTGCTGGAGGAGGGCACCCTGAAGATGGTCTGGACGATGCGCCGGATGCTCAGCGCGGTCGGCTCGACCGAGGGCATCGAGCTCCTCCTGAACCGCCTGGCCAAGAGCGAATCCAACGCACATTTCCTGGCCACGCTCACCAAGCAGGCCGCCGCGGAGTCCTGACCGATCGCGCTAAGAGGCAGTGAAGTGGGATGTGCCACTATTGTCGGCCCGTCTCGCAGGCGATGCAGGGTCCAGTTCACAGGAGATGTCCCTGGTGAAGGTCCGTTCGAACCAGCCGCACCCGCCTGGGGAAGGCCGCGGCGCTGACCGCCGACGCGCCGCCGCCGTTGCCCGACGCTCGCTGGCAGTGATGCGTCGGGGCATGCTGATGGCAGTCGTTGCAGCCCTCGTGGCGGGCGCCCCGGCCTCGGCACGAGCTCCCGTACCCTTGGCACCCGGTATGGTCGGCCCGTTGGAAGGCAGCGCTGCCGGGGAGGTCAAGATCGCGTCGCCGCTCATCGACCTTTCCTCAGGGGCACGTAACGTACCAAGCCTCGTACCCTCCGCCCCGCCCGCCACTGGCAAGTCAAGGCGCACCTACGAGCTGACTCGGTATCGGGTCAAGGCCGGCGATACGGCGTGGAGCGTGGCCCGGCAGTTTGGGGTCAGCACCATGACCATCTGGTGGGCCAACCGGATGGAGGCCTGGGAGCGGCTGCGCGTCGGGCAGTCACTGCGCGTCCTGCCCATCAGCGGCATCGAGCACGTTGTCCGCGACGGCGACACGCTGGACTCGATCGCGCGTGACTACCATGCGCAGGCGGAGGCTATCGCCGAGTACAACGGTCTGGTCGGTGGCGTCGTCCTGCTCGGGCAGCGGATCATCGTGCCGGACGGGCGCGGCGGTCGATACGTGGCCCTGGATGACATCCCGCGCTCTTCGTCTATCCCGCGCCTTGCGCCGGGCCAAGCGGACCGGGCGCCGGTCGACCACCTTGCGGTGGCAACACCATTGCTGACGCCGGCACCGTCCAGTACGCCTGGCGTAAAGGAGAGTGGTGGAGTGGCCTGGCCGGTCGAGCCCGACTGGACGGCGGGTCCGGTCGGACCGGTCTCCGAGCCCTACGTGCCTGCCTGGGACTGGGGACCTTTCCCCGGCGAGACGGATGGCGGATCTCTGCCTCCTGGGGTGCCACCGCCTGGCGACGGCTCACCTCGCCAGGACGTGCCGGTCCCGACCCCCTCCAGGTATGGCCAGGGACGCTCCAAGCGAGGCGAGGTCGTGGGCCGACGTTCCGGCGAGGCGGCCGACGAGGTGTCCGAGGGACCCCGGCGGGGCAGGTCCGCTGGACCCCGGGATGATGCGGACGGTCCGGACATCGTGATCCCGCCCGACGCACCCGTACCTGGAAGGCACGGCGCACGTGACCTGGACTGGCCTGGTGGCGGGCCGCCGCCAGGTCCGCCGCAGGGTCGCATCCTGACCATCGATGACGACCGCCTGACGCTTACGGAAGAGGTCGCGCGACAAGAGCGTTCGCTCCTGTGGCCCGTCTACGGCGGT
>Ga0136615_10000284_pt1 | contig 22585 bp, 24 predicted proteins | sample AntDrymUQ2882206_2_FD_106647 | JGI IMG/M metagenome (GOLD analysis project Ga0136615, IMG submission 106647) | Polar desert sand microbial communities from Dry Valleys, Antarctica - metaG UQ288 (22.06) | ecosystem: Environmental > Terrestrial > Soil > Desert | place: Antarctica: Dry Valley... | reverse complement strand
GAATCGACCTGGGCCAGCGTGACGCGCATCCTGCCTCCGAAACGACATTCGGGGCCCCGGTTCGCGAGGCCCCGAACGCCGTCACCGTATCGCCTAGCCGATGAAGCCGTTCTTCTGGAGGAAGTCCTTCGCGACCACCTCTGGAAGCTCGCCCTTCACGTCCACCCTCTCGTTCAGCTCACGCATCACGTCGGTGGTCAGCTTCGCCGCGATCGGGTTGAACACGTCGGCCAACTTGGGGCTCTTGTCCAACGCCGCCTGGTTCACTGTCATCGCGACGTTGTAGTCGACGAAGAAGTTCTTGTCGTCGTCGATGATCTCCAGGTTGTTCGCCAGGATCCGGCCGTCGGTCTGGAACACCTCACCGAACTTGCAGGGCTCGCCCGCTGGGATGCGGGTGTAGATCACCCCGAGGTCCACCTCCGCGATGCGCTCCTTCGGAATGGTGAAACCGTAGGTCTTGGCCAGACCAGGGAAGCCGTCGTCACGGGTGAGGAACTCCGAGGCCGCGCAGACCGTCGCCTGGTCCGGCTTCTCGGCAGCGAGCTTCGCGAAGTCGGACAGGTTCTTGACGCCCAGCTCCTGACCCCTGCCCTTCGCAGTAGCGATGGCGTAGGTGTTGTTGAGCGGTGCCGGCTCCAGCCAGGCGACGTTGTTGGCCTGCAGGTCCTCGGTCTTCACCGCCTCGTAGAGCGCCTTGGGGTCCTTCGCGGCGTCGGCCGTCGTGTGCTTGAGGTGGACAGTCCATCCCGTGCCGGTGTACTCAGGGTACATGTCGATCTCGTTGGCCGTCAGGGCCTTACGGACGTTCGCGGTGCCCTGGATGCCGGTCTTGTCCTCCACCGTGGCGCCGGTGGCCTGCAAGGCCTGGATGGCGATCTGGCCGAGGACGAGCTGCTCGGTGAACTCCTTGGAACCCACCTTGAATGTCTTCCCCTTGAGGTCGATCGAGGCGAGCGAACCGCCGCCCGCACCGCCTCCCCCACTGCTGCTGCTACAGCCAGCGGCAACGAGCGCAGCGGCCACCATCAAGGTCAACAAGCCGACGAGGTTTCTCCGTGAGTGCCGCATTGCACCTGCCCTTCGTAGCGACGGCGCCGGGGCGCCGCCTGTTGTTGTCTGGTCCTAGAGGCCCTTCGGCCGCAGCACGTCCTCTGCGATGCCGGCCACGTAGTCGACGAGCAGCGCCAGCACGGCGGTCAGCACGCTGCCGACGATCGTGACGAGTTGGCGATCTTGAACGAGCCCGGCGATGATGATGTCCCCAAACCCACCGGCATTGATGAACGCGCCCAGCGTCGCGGTTCCGACGTTGATCACCAGCGCCGTGCGCACGCCGGCCAGGATCACCGGAACGGCCAACGGGATCTCGATCCGGAACAGCACGCTCATCATGGTCATTCCCATGCCGCGACCGGACTCGATGACCGCGGCGTCCACCTGCCGCAGGCCGACCATCGTGTTGCGCAGCACCGGCAGCGCCGAGTAGGCGACGAGCGCCACCACAGCGGGCCAGAACCCGATCGTCCACACGACCGCCAGCAGCGCGACCACACCGATGGACGGCACGGCCTGGCCGATGTTGAACACGGCGATGGCCGGCGGGGTGATCCGCCGGGCGAACGTGCGGGTCAGCAGGATCCCGATCGGGATGGCTATCAACAGGACGAAGATGGTGGAGACGACGGTCAGATTCAGGTGCTGGATCGCCGCCTGGCGAATGAACTCCAGGTTGACCCGGCGTTCCTCGATGCTGTCCAGCGTCTGGCTACGCACGTAGAGCCAGAGCGCAACCAACACCGCAGCGAGGAACAACGGCATGTACAGGTACCCGAGCAGCGCCTTGCCGGGGCCAGCGCGCCGAGCGACGAGCTCGGGCGCGAGCGCGGTCTCCACCGGCGTCGGCACCTGATCGGGCGCAATGATCGACATGGCTACGACACCACGTTGGCGTCTTGCGGCGAAGCGTCGGCGGCCGGCAGCTTGCTGCGCAGCCGATCGCGCTCGGCGGTACGCATCGAGCTGACGGCCTGGTTGATCGTGTCGATGTCCACGCAGCCCAGGTAGGTGCCGGACTCGTCGACGACCACCGCGGTGCTGTACCTGGCGGTGAGCATCTCGTTGAGCGTGTCGCTGAGGGTGGCCCTCGGCTCGACGACCGCCAGGGGGAGGCCTTGCTCCACCAGGGGCCGGTCGTCGGTGCGCTGGAGATGCTCCGCACTGACCCAGGTACGCGGGCGCTGCTGCTCGTCGAGCACCAGCAGGCATCCCTTGTCGCTGGCCTGCAGGCTCCGCAGCGCCTCGCGGCGGTCCGTGTCGTTGTGCACAGTCGGCCAACCGCTCAGTTCGATGTCGCGCACCCGGCTCAGGCTCAGGCGCTTGAGCGATGCGCCCCTGCCGATGAAGTCGGCGACGAACTCGTCGGCCGGGTTGACGAGAATCCGCTCGGGGGTGTCGTACTGGGCGATCTGCGACTGGTTACGCAGGATCGCGATGCGGTCGCCCATCTTGATCGCTTCGTCGATGTCGTGGGTGACGAAGACGATGGTCTTCTTGATGTCGGCCTGCAGCCGGAGGAACTCGTTCTGCAGCCGGTCGCGGGTGATCGGGTCGATCGCTCCGAACGGCTCGTCCATCAGCATCACGTCGGGATCGGCGCTCATCGCGCGGGCGACGCCAATGCGCTGCCGCTGGCCGCCGGAGAGCTGCTTGGGGTAGCGGCTGCGGTAGGCGTCGGGGTCCATCCCCACGGTCTCGAGCAGCTCGTCGACCCGCTTGGTGACGCGGTCTCGGTCCCAGCCGAGCAGCTTGGGGACGGTGGCGATGTTCTCCGCGATCGTCATGTGCGGGAACAGCCCGATCTGCTGGATGACGTAGCCGATGCGGCGCCGCAGCTGGTCTGGGTTGACCTTCGTGACGTCCTCGTCGTCGAGGAAGATCCGCCCGGAGCTGGGCTCGATCAACCGGTTGATCAGCTTCATCGTGGTGGTCTTCCCGCACCCCGAAGGGCCGACGAAGATGACGATCTCCCCCTCGGGGATCTCCATCGACAGCTCCCCCACGGCCGGCTCGCGCTGGCCGGGGAAGTGCTTGGTCAGCTTGTCGAGCCGGATCTTGACGCGACCTTCGTTGACGTCGCCCGCGCGGTCGGTGTCGCTCATCGGATCCCCCGCGAGGTTGTGAGTCGGTTGATCAGGACGTAGAGCATGTCGAACAGGATGGCGAGGATGATCACGCCGAGGATGCCGCCGAGCACGAGGTTGATGGCGACGGGACTGCCGATGCGAGCCAGGCCGGTGAAGATGTCGTTGCCGAGGCCGGGACCACTGATGTAGGCGCCGATGGCGGCGATGCCCACCGTGATGAGAGTCGACACCCGCATCCCGGTGAGGATCACCGGCCAGGCCAGCGGCAACTCGATGCGCAGCAGTCGAAGTGCTCGGCCCATCCCCATGCCCTGCGCCGATTCGACGACGGCCGGGTCGACGCCGCGCAGCCCGACGAGTGTGTTCGCCACGATGGGCAGCAACGCGTACATGACGAGCGCCACCACCACGGGCGTCGCGCCCAGCCCGAGCACGCCGATGAAGATGCCGAACAGGGCCAGCGACGGGATGGTCAGGAACACCGACGTGACCGCGAGGACGATCTGGCGTGGCCGGTCGGTCCGGTAAGTGCCGACGCCGAGCGCGACCCCGACAACCGTGGCGATGAGCACCGATATCCCCACGACGACCACGTGGTCTATGGCCAGTTCGAGCAGGTGGAGCCATCGGGACTGCAGGTAGGCAAAGAAATTCATCCCAGTGCTCCGGCCCGCCGCCATGGAGTTCGGCTCAGTCGCCTACGTGGCCGCCGAACGAACGCCCCTGTGATCGACTGGTAACGCGACACTGTGACATGGCGGTGCCCGGTGGGGCAAGGCTGTTGCCCTAGGGGCAATAACAGTTAGGACTCGCCGGCGCGGAAACCGTCGACATCGATGCCGAACTCCGCGCCTGCGTCGAGCAGCGCGTCGAACAGATGTTGACCGAACGAGCGCTCGCTGAACAGGAAGTACCGGGTCTGGTTCGCGATGTCGTCGCGAATGACGCCTGCGGTGACGCCTGCCACCAGGCTGCGAAACGCAGATCCGTTCGGCGTGACGGTGTCATACAGGTCGACCGCGCAGAGCTTGCTGAGCAGCGCATCCGCCGCCGCTCCGGTAAGGCTGACGAGCGTCAGACCGTGTGTCACGTCGACGACGGTCACCAGGCCCCGGTCTGGGATGTTCGGCGGCCATGCGGCCGGTTCGTCGAGGCCGAGTGCGAGCCACTCGCCGGGCGCCATGCAGGCCGTGAGCAGGCCGTCAGCCTGCCGACAGGCCGTCCCCGTCGGTACGGCGACGGCGTCCTCAACGGCACCGCCCGGGTCGGCCCGAAGCAACGTCTTGGTCAGCGGGCTGCAGTCGGTGAGGCGCAGCGCCGTAGCGCCACCGTCGGCCGCCCGCCGGCCGCTGACCTCCCAGCCGTGCTCGATGCGCGCGGGCGGTGCGGGCTCGACGGCGCTGCGCGCCAGCTCGGTCGGGAGGGGGTCAGACACGGAGTCGGTCCCCGTCTGGGTCGACGTGCGCCAGCTGCGGCATGACCCGAGACGGCACCAGGCGCCCGTCGGGCAGCAGCACCGTCACAGTCGTCCCCGGCCGCGCGAGGTGCGGCGCCAGGTAGCCGAGGCAGACCGACCGACGCAGCGTCGGGGACATCCGGCTGGAGGTAACACGTCCGACGATCCGCTGCCCGTCCTCGACGATCTGGCTCGCCTCCGGCGGCACCACCGTGCCGTTCACCGGCTGCAGGCCGACGAGCTGCAGGTCGTCGCCGGCCGGCTGCCATGCGAGCTCCGGCTTGCCGACGAAGTCGGGCTTGTCCAGCTTGACCGCCCATGACAGCCCGGCACTCTGCGCCTTGGTCAACCCGTCGGTGTCCTGTCCGACGACGAGGTGACCCTTCTCCAGCCGTAGGATCCGCTGCGCCTCGACACCGAACGGCCGCACGTCGAGGTCGGTGCCGGCAGCCAGCAGGGTCTCCCACACGTGCAGCCCGTAGCCGGCCGGGACGTGCAGCTCGTAGCTCAGCTCACCGGTGAAGCCGATGCGCCACACGATGCAGTCCGCGACGCCCGCGACGGTGCCGGTGCGGACCTGCATGTAGCGGAACGCGTCTGGCGTCAGGTCTACGTCGCTGATCAGCCGCCCGACCAGCTCGCGCGATCGCGGCCCGGCCACATTGATGCTGGCGTAGGCGGTGGTCATCGGCGTGACGTGCACCCGCCACTGCGGCCGCTGGGTCTGCAGCCACCACTCCAGCCACTCGCCCACCGCCGTCGCGCCGGTCGAGGTGGTCGTCAGCAGATAATGGTCCTCGCCGAGCCGGCCGGTGACACCGTCGTCGAGCACGACGCCGTCCTCGGCGCACATCACGCCGTAGCGCACCGACCCGACCTTCAGGCCGCGCCACTTGTTGACGTAGACCAGCTCGAGCAGGTCCGCGACGTCGGGCCCGCGCAGGTCGAACTTGCCCAGCGGCGTCACGTCGATGATGCCGACAGAGCCGCGGACGGCACGCACCTCCGCGGCCGGGTCGCCGTAGTGGTCCGGGCGGACCCAGGCGCCGGCCACCAGCGGGGTTGCCCCGTGCCGCTCGTGCCAGGACTGCATCGGGGAGCGCCGCACCGGCTGGTGCCGGCGGCCGGCCAGCGCGCCGAGGCTGATCGGGACGTACGGTGGCCGGCCCGTCGTCGTGCCGGTGTCTGCGATGCTGCGGCCGTTGGCCTCGGCGACCACGGCGATGGCGTTGACCGCCTCGAGCTTGCCCTGGGTGTGGCCCATGGTCGCCGTCGTGTACCGCTTGGCCAGCTCGATCGAGTCGTAGCCCTCGGACACCGCGGCGGCCAGCTCCTTGGACGAGACGTCCTCGCAGAAGTCGACCAGCCCATGGGTGCTGGCGCGGAACAGCGCGGGGTGTGGCGCGAGCGCCAGCTCAGGGATCGGCACCGGCCGTTGCGTCGGGTCCGTCGCCCGCCGGGCCGCCTCGCTGCCCACCGCTCGGGCGTGCTGCAGGAGCTCGGCCAACGAGCCGTCGCCGACCACGCCGCCGGTGGCCATCGTGTCCTCGAGCGGCCCGGAAGGCACGAACCGGGCCGCCGACTCGTCGTAGCGCGGCCGGTCGCCGGCCATCGACAGCAGCGCGGTCGGTGCCGTCCAGCCGATCGCGGTGACCAGCAGGTCGCATTCGACGCTGGAGCCGTCCGCGCAGTCGACGGCCTGCACGCCACCGCGGCCGCGCGCCCGCACGATGTCCTCGCCGCGCCGGGCGTCGAGCACCCGCACGATCTCCACGCCGGCGCGGCGCAGGTCCCCGACGGCCGCGTCGCCGTCCGCGTTCGCGGTGAGCACCACGGCGCGGTGACCCGGCTTGACGGCGTAGAGGTTGACCAGCCGGCGCACAGCGGTGGACAGCAACACGCCGGGCAGGTCGTTGCCCTCGAACACGTAGGGGCGCTCGATCAGCCCGGGCGCGACGACGAGCTGCTTCACCCGCGCCTTGACGAGGCGCTCGGCGACGTGCGGCACGTCGCGCTGCAGGACGGCGACCCAGTTGTGGTCGTAGCGGCCGGTCACCACCGCGTCGGTCATCACCTCGACTCCGGCGGCGATCACGGCGGCGCGGAGCTTGGCCAATGCCGCGAACTCGTCTGCGCCACCCCAACGCAGGTGCCCACCGAGCTCGTGCTGCTCGTCGGCCAGCAGCACCCGGGCGCCGGCCTGCGCGGCCGCCACTGCGGCGGCCATCCCGGCCGGACCACCACCGGCAACGAGCACGTCGGGGTGGACGTAGCGCTGGTCGTACTCGCGAGGGCGCGCCGCCGGATCCGGCAGGTTTCCGCCGGGAGAGAAGCGGCGCAGCACCCGCTCATAGGCCGGCCAGAGCCGCTGCGGCTTGATGAACGTCTTGTAGTAGAAGCCCGCGGACAGCAAGCGCCCGACCAGCTGGTTGGCGGCCTTGACGTCGAAGCGCAGCGACGGCCACGCGTTCTGCGCCCGCACCACCATGCCCGCTTCGACCCGGCGGTGGGCGGCAGGGACGTTCGGCTCGCCGTCGACCTCGACCAGGCCGCCGGGGTCGTGCTGGTCGGCGGTGAGCAGCCCGCGCGGGCGGTGGTACTTCAGGCTCCGCGACAGCACCCGCTCCCCCGCGGCGGCGAGCGCCGAGGCGATCGTGTCCCCCGCGTAAGCCGGGTAGCGGCGTCCGTTCCAGGTGAACGTGATCGGGATGCGGCGGTCGATGACCTCGCCCGGCTGGGCCCCGAGCCGCATCATCGGGCCACCTCTCGCACCTCGTTGGTGGAGGTGTTGCGCTGCACGGTCAGGTAGCGCCCGCAGCCCGCCCGGTGCAGCCAGGTCTCGGTGGTCCACCCTGCGGGGTTGCGCTGCAGGTAGAGGTAGGAGCGCCACTGCTCGGGCGAGACCGCGTCGGGGTCCGGCCGTTGCGCCGGCTCGCCGTGGTGGGAGAACTCGGCGGCGTCGCGTGGGCCGCAGTGCGGGCAGGGCAGCAGGATCATGGCGCCGCCTAGTGCCCGACCGCCGCGGCGCCGCGCTCGCCGACCAGCCGGCCCTCGGTGAAGCGCGCCAGGTCGAAGCCAGCGATGAGCTCGGGTGTCTTGCCGGTGGCGATCAGCTCGGCCATCGTCTCGCCGGCCACCGGGCCGGCCTTGAAACCGTAGGTGCCCCAGCCGACGTCGAGGTAGAAGCCCTCCACCGGCGTCTCGCCCATGACCGGTGAGTAGTCGGGCGTCATGTCGCACAAACCGGACCACTGCCGCAGCACCCGCAGGCCGGCCAGCGAGGGCATCAGCTCCAGCACGTGCGCTGCGACGCCCTCGGTGAACTCGAGCGAGCCGCGCTGGGAGTAGGAGGGGAAGGGATCTACCGAGGCGCCGAAGACCAGCTCGCCGCGGTCGGTCTGGCTGACGTAGACGTGCAACGTGCCGGAGACGACGACCGTGTCGAGGAACGGGCGCACCGGCTCGGTGACGGCGGCCTGCAGTGGCAACGTTGTGATCGGCAGCCGGACGCCGGCCATGTCGGAGATCTGGGTGGACCACCCCGCGGTGCAGTTCACGACGACCGGCGTGGCGATCGATCCGCGGTTCGTGCGCACCCCCCGAACCCGGCCGCCGGCTACGTCGATCCCGGTGACCTCGGTCTCCTGGTGCAGGTGCACGCCGAGCGTGTCGGCGGCCCTTGCATAGCCCCAGACGACGGCGTCGTGCCGGATGATCCCGCCGGGCGGGTGGTATAGCGCGCCGAGAATCGGGAAGCGGACGCCGGCAGAGACGTCCATCCGAGGCACCAGTGCGGCGATCTCCGACGGCCCGATGACCCGCGAGTCGACGCCTTCGAGCTTGTTGACCTCGGCGCGCCAGCGCATGGTCCGCAGCGCGGAGTCGGAGTGCGCCAGGGTCAGGTGGCCGCGTTGGGAGAACATCACGTTGAAGTTCAGGTCCGCGGCGAGCGTCTCGTAGAGCTTGAGCGACCGGTCGTAGAACCGGACGCCCTCCGGGGTCAGATAGTTCGACCGGATGATCGCGGTGTTGCGACCCGACCCGCCGCTACCGAGGTAGCCCCGTTCCAGGACCGCGATGTTGCGGCGTCCGTGGTTGGCGGCGAGGTAGTAGGCGGTGGCCAGGCCGTGCACGCCGCCGCCGATGACGACCGCGTCGTAGCTCGGCGCCAGGTCGTGCTGCCGCCAGACCTTGGGCCAGTCCGCGCCGGTCAGACCGTGGCGGAGCAGCGCGAGTGCCGAGTACCGCTCGCCCGAGCGGGGATGCCGCCGTTGCCCCTGGCGGAACACCATCCCCATAGCGGCAAGACTAGCAGCCAGCGGGGATGACGCTCCCACCTCAGCTCTGGCCGGGTGAGAGCAAGGCGGCGTGTTCCTGCAGGCTGGCGATGGCGGCCAGCATCGCGGCGGTGTCGAACCGCCATGCAGGGCCCTGCAGCCCGAGCACGGCCATCAGGTCGCCCCTGCCGTCGAGCACCGGCACCGCCACCGCGTTGAGGTCGGGCTCGCGCTCCCCCGTCGCCTGCGCCCAACCACGTTCCCGCACCACGGCGATGTCGCGGGCCAGCTGGCGGCGATCGGTGATCGTGCGGTCGGTGTAGGAGTGCAGCGCACCGTCCTTGAGGGCGCCGCCGTGGGCGAGGAACACCTTCCCGATGGCGGTGGCGTGCGCAATGCTGGGCCGGCCGATCGCCGCGACGCTGCGCACCGATGACGGGCTCTGAACGAAGTCGACCGTCATCGTCGTGTCGCCGCCCGGTACCGACAGCGTCGCGGTCTCGCCGGTGGCCTCCATCAGGGCGACCAGGTGCGGGCGAACCACCTCGCGGAAGTCCACTCGGGCCAGCGCGGAGTTGCCGAGCTGGATCAGCCGCAGGCCTAGCCGGTAGCGTCCGGTGCCGGGGACCCGGCGGACGTACTCGTCCTTCGCCAGCGTCGCCAGCAGCCGCGATACCGAGCTTGCGTTGATGCCGGTGCGGCGGGCGATCTCGTTGGTGCCCAGGTCGTCAGGGGCGTCGGCGAGCGCATCAAGCACGGCCACCGCTCGCTCCACCGCGGCGACCAGCCGTTCGGTTGTCTCGCCCAGCTCGGCCATGCTACCGTCCCCTCGAAAATGGAAACAGTGTTGCCCACAAGGCAACTACTAGACAAGAGAAGTCTCTCGCCTGCGGTTTCTGGCGGGGTCACCGGCCCCGCCACCGACGATCGCGAGGCCCCGCGCGGACAGGACCGGGACAGCCATGAGTGCGCAGCCCACCCCGTACGTCGTCATCGGCGCGGGGATACACGGGCTGTCCACGGCGCTGCACCTGGCGCGCGAGCTGCGCGCGAGCGGCGGCGGCAGCGGCAGCGACGTCATGGTGCTCGACAAGACCGGTGTCGGCGCCGGCGCCTCCGGCATCGCCTGCGGGATCGTGCGCAACAACTACTTCCAGCCCGCGATGCGCCGGCTGATGGCGCACTCCGTGGAGATCTGGGAGTCCGACGCGGGGGCCGGCGCCGCAGCGCTCGGCTACCACCCCGTCGGTTACCTGCAGCTCGGCCCGGAGGCCATGCGCGCGGACGTGCGGCAGATCCACGCCGAGCAGCAGGCGATCGGATACGAGTCGACCTACGTCGACGGGGAGCCGGCGTGCCGGGACTACATGCGAGCGCTGTTCCCCGACTGGCAGGCCGAGGGAGTTACCTGCCTGCTGCACGAGAAGCGGGGCGGCTTCGCGAACAACCGCACGTCGTTGCGCGGGCTGGCCGCCGCGGCACGGGCCGAAGGCGTCCAGATCAGGGCCGGCGTGGAGGTCACCGGACTCGACATCGCGGCGTCGGGAACCGTCCGGGCCGTCGTCACCGACCAGGGCGCGATCGACTGCGGGACGCTGGTGGTGGCCGCCGGGCCGTGGGTCCGCGACCTGTGGCGGATGCTGGAGCTGCCCGCGCTGATCTCGCTGCGCGGCCCTGACGGTGTGCTGCGCACCGACCAACCGATGTGGAGCTACTGGCTGGTCCAGGAAGGCACGCTCAAGGTCGACCCGGACACGTTCACCGACAGCTCCGGCGCCGAACCGCCCGTCGTGCACCTCGACACCGACGCGCCGCTCTACGACGAGACCGGCGGGCTGGTGACCGACCACCCGTGGGGCATCTACTACAAGCCGGACCACAACTTCGGCGGAGTGCAGGGCGGTGGCATGCCCCGCCGGCTCGACGTGCCGCCGGATGCGGTGGCAGTCGACCCCTACGGCCCCCAGCACTCGGCCTACACCGCGGGCGAGGACTTCGCCCGGCTGTGGACCGCAGGCCTGGCCCACTGCCATCGCCGCTTCACCGGGCTGAGCCACCTGTTCTCGCGCGAGCCGTCGGGCGGGATCGGCTGCTTCACCCCGGACAGCTTCCCGGTCTTCGACCTGGTGGCCGAGAACGCGTACGTGATCGCCGACTCCAACCACGGCTACAAGATGCTCGGCGTCGGAGCGCTGGTCGCCAAGGAGCTCCTCGGCGAGCCACAGGAGCTGCTCGAACCGTTCCGGTTCACCCGATACGAGCAGGGCGCGCTGCATCCGACGAGCAGGTCACCGTTCCCGTGGAGCTGAGCAGAGGAGCTAGGCCATGACACCCGCGGTGACATCTGCCGTCGACGGCGTCGAAGAACGCCCCGGCCTACTGGCTCGCCTCGCGGCGGGGCCCGTGATCTGCGCCGAGGGCTACCTCTTCGAGCTGGAGCGTCGGGGCTACCTGCAGGCGGGCGCGTTCGTCCCGGAGGTCGTCCTCGAGCATCCCGACCGCGTGACGGCCCTGCACGAAGAGTTCGTGCACGCCGGCTCGGACGTGGTGGAGGCGTTCACCTACTACGCGCACCGGGAAAAGCTGCGGCTCATCGGCAAGGCCGATCTGCTGGAGACGCTGAACCAGCAGGCTCTCGAACTCGCCGCCCGCGTCGCGGCGCAGAGCGGCACCCTGCTCGCCGGCAACGTGTGCAACACCAACGTCTTCGAGCCGGTTGACCAGCTCACCCATGCGAACGTGCGCGCGATGTTCACCGAGCAGGTCGGGTGGGCCGCCGAGTGCGGGGTGGACTTCGTCGTCGGCGAGACGTTCCGCTATCTCGACGAGGCCATGATCGCGCTCGAGGTGATCCGCGAGGCCGGGTTGCCGGCGGTGATCACCCTCGCGGTGCACCGTGAGCCCGCGACCGGAGAGGGAATGGCGTTGCCGGAGGCGATGAAGCGGTTGGCCGGCGCCGGCGCGGACGTCGTCGGTCTCAACTGCACCCGCGGACCGGCGACGATGCTGCCGCTGATTCACGAGATCATGCCGGCCGTCGACGTCCCGGTGGCTGCCCTTCCCGTGCCCTACCGCACGACGGCGGAGCAGCCGAACTTCCAGTCGCTACGCGACCCCACCTACGACGGCTTTCCCGGCGGGCGGCCGTTCCCGACTGCGCTGGACCCGTTCACCTGCAACCGCTACGAGATCGCCGACTTCACCCGCGAGGCGCACGCGGCGGGCGTGCGCTATCTCGGCGTGTGCTGCGGCGCGGCTCCCCACCACATCCGGAGCATGGCCGAGGCGCTCGGCAGGCAGCCGCCTGCCAGCCGCTACTCCGACGACATGTCCAAGCACGTCTACTTCGGCACCGAGCCCAGCCTGGCGCCGCACAACCTCGAGTTCGGCCGCCGGCTCTGATCCGCGTCAGAGCTAGCCGCGGGCCATCTCGCCGACGACGAAGAACATCGCACCGTGGGGGTCGGTGATCCCCAGCATCGGTCCGTACGGGGTGTCGAACGGCTCGCCCATGGTGGTGCCACCCGCCGCGACGGCCGCAGCCGCCACAACCTTGATGTCCGACACCAGGAAGTAGGCCAACCAATGCGGCGGGGTCCCTTCCGGGGCGCCCATCATCTCGCCGATGCCGCCGACCGACTCGCCATCGCGTGCCCCGTCGAACTTGATGGTCGTGTAGTCGCCCGGTGCGCCCTCGGTGGCTTCGTAGCGGTACCCGAACACGGCGGTGTAGAACGCCCGGCCGGCGTCCGGGTCGGGCAGCCGCGCGTCGACCCAGACCAGAGCACCAGGCTCGAAGTACACCTCCGCGCCATGCATGCCCGCCGACTGCCACACGCCGAATGCCGCGCCCACCGGGTCCATGGCTATGGCCATCCGCCCGTTGCCGGGGATGTCCATCGGCTCGGCGAGCATCGTCCCGCCGTTCTCGGTGATCAGCTTCGCAGTGGCGTCGGCGTCGTCACTGGCCAGGTAGACCGTCCATACGGTCGGTTGGCCCTCTTCCTGAAGCGGGCCGATGGCGGCGGCGGCGCGCCCGCCGACCTGGCCGATGTTGTAGTGGCCGAACTCCTCACCGCTGTCGACGAACGACCAGCCGAGGACCGCGCCGTAGAACTCCTTGGCGGCGTCGAGGTCGGGCACGGCCAGGTCGACCCAGCACGGCGTACCGGCGGGCCACGGGTCAGTTCGAGTGGGCATCTGACTACCTCCGCTATGGGTTGCGACGGTGCCAGCAAAGCACCGACCTCCGACAGGGTGACGCGCAGCCCTACTGGCGCTGCACCCGCAGCCAACGGCAGCCGTACCGCTCCAACTGCAGGGTCACCGAACCGTCCTTCGCGACCCGCTCCGACCCGTCGGCGAGCACGTCGTTGAGCAGGCACGACTCGTCCAGCCCGGTGAGCTTCAGCGCAACCCTGGTGGGCTCCGCGCCGAAGTTGTGCAGTGCGAGGACCGTGCCGCCATCGGTGTCGCAGCGGTGCGCGAGCACGGCAGGGTCGCCGGCGTCCAGCACCTCACAGTTTCCCCACGCGAGCTCGGGGCAGCGCCGGTATGACTCGATCAGCCGCCGCATCCAGGACAGCAGCGAGTCGGGGTCGCGCTCCTGGTCGGCCACGTTCACCTGCTCCGGCCCGTACTCGCCCTTGGGGATGGGCCCTGGAAGGTCCTTGAGGTAGGCGGTGGAGAAGCCGCCGTTGCGATCTGGCGACCACTGCATCGGCGTGCGCACCGCGAGGCGGCCCTCGGCCCGGAGGTCCTCCCCCATGCCGATCTCCTCGCCGTAGAACAGCACCGGCGTCCCTGGCAACGAGAACAGCAGGCTGTACACCATCTTGATCCGGTCCATGTCGCCACCGAGCATCGTCGGTAGCCGCCGGCGCAGGCCGCGGCCGTAGAGCTGCATCGACCGCTTGGGTCCGAACGCCTTGAACACCTCCTGACGCTGCGTCTCGGTGAGCTTGTCCAGCGTCAGCTCGTCGTGGTTGCGGACGAATGTCGCCCAGTGCGCGTCCTTCGGCGGCTGCGGACGCTCGCGCAGCGCCTCGGCCAGCGGCTCGGCGTTGCCGCGGGCCAGCGACAGGTACATTCGCTGCATACCGATGAAGTCGAAGCACATCGTGAGCTCGTCGCGCTCGCTGCCGAAGAACTCCACGGTGTCCGGGTAGGGCAGGTTCACCTCGCCGAGCAGCACCGCCTCACCGCTGCGCCGGCCGAGGAACGCCCGCAGGTCGGCGAGGTAGTCGTGCGGGTCCGGCAGTTGGCCCGCGTCGTCCTGCCCCGTGGTCTCCAGCAGGAATGGGACGGCGTCGACCCGGAATCCCGACAGCCCCAGCTGCATCCAGAAGCCGATCGTGCGGGCGATCTCGTCGCGTACCTCAGGGTTGGCCACGTTGAGGTCGGGTTGGTAGCGGTAGAAGCGGTGCAGGTAGTACTGGCCGGCCTGCTCGTCGAAGGTCCAGACGCTGGTCTCCTTGTCGGGGAACACGACGCCCTGCGGCCCGTCGACCGGTGGCTCGTCCGCCCAGACGTACCAGTCGCGGTAGGGCGAGTCGCGGCTGCTCCGCGCGCCCTGGAACCACGGGTGCCTGTCAGAGGTGTGATTGACCACGAGGTCGGCGATCACCCGCATGCCGCGGTCGCGTGCCGTGCGGACGAACTCGACGAACTCGCCGTGGCTGCCCAACCTGTCGTCGACACCCTGGAAGTCGGTGATGTCGTAGCCGTCGTCACGGTCCGGCGACGGGTAGTACGGCATCAGCCAGATGCACGTGACGCCGAGCCGGTGCAGATGGTCGATGCGCTGGACGAGCCCGCGGAAGTCGCCGTGGCCGTCGTCGTTGGCATCCTGGTAGGTCTCGACGTCCAGGCAGTAGACGACGGCGTTCTTCCACCACAGATCAGATGTCTTGGTCAGCTTCACGCCGTGAAAGTAGCCCGACAGGCGCCGTGCCACACACGCGAGCGAGCCACGTTGGACCGGACGGCGTATTTGAGAACGGAAGGGTTTAGCCCAGAGTTGCGAGGGCTATTCCGTTACCACACATTTCGGTGTCGGGGCGCCCACTGGAGGCATTGTGATCATTTTCGGAGTCGTTCTCTTGCTGCTGGGGTTCCTGCTCAAGGTCTCAATCCTGTACACGATCGGCGCGATCCTGCTGGTCATCGGCCTTGTGCTGCTCGTCCTGGGCTCGATCGGGCGCCCGCTCGCCGGGAGACGGCATTACTACTGATTCGCGCCACAACGCACCGATCGAGTAGCTCCGCATTAGCGGAGCGTGATCGCTGGCACACTCGAGAGGGTGATAGCGGCCCAGACGGCGGCTGGCTCCTCGATTGCGGGGGCGCCGGTCGTCTACGGAACCGGGGTCATCATCGCGGTGCTCGTCGCGCTGCCTGCCACCACGACCTGGGTCGGCTCGCTCGTCACCGTCGCGCACGAAGGCGGGCATGTCGTCCTCGCCATCCTCAGCGGTCGCGACCCAGGGACTTCAAGGTCCATGAGTCCACGAGCGGCGGCGTCACCGAGTTCGGCGGCGGCTGGGGGAGTCGGCCTCATCCTGGTGTACTTCGTCGGCGACATCACACCGCCGATGTTGGGGCTGGCCGGGGCGTACCTGGTGCTGGCCGGCCATGCCTGGTCGCTGCTCTGGGCGGCGATCGTGCTGCTGCTCGCAGCGTGGGCCAAGGCGATGGACTTCTTCACCGGGCTGGTCGTGCTGCTCGCCGGCGTCGGCATAGGCTGGGTCGCCGTCCGGGGAAGCCCTGACCTGCAGACCGGGCTGGCGGTCGCGCTGGTGTGGCTGATGCCGCTGGGTGGCGTTCGCTCGCTGGCCGACCTCCGGCTCGGAAGCGACAAGTCGGACTCCGGAAGGCTGGCGCACAACACGTGGATCCCGCGAGTCGTCTGGGTCGCGATCTTCTGGTTCGTCGCGATCGTCTGCCTCGCGGCCGGCGGCGCCCGGCTGCTCGGCCTGTGAGATCCACTCGATGACGCCCATCGAGGGATACTGAGCCATGGCCACCTGTAGCCACCTCGACCAGGTCCAGCTCCTGCAACCGCGTGGAGCGGTCGCCGGCTGCGAGGAATGTCTGAAGATCGGCAGTGGCTGGGTGCATCTGCGGATGTGCCACAGCTGCGGCAGGATCGGCTGCTGCGACTCGTCGCCGAACAAGCACGCCACCGGCCATGCGCGGGAAGGTGAGCACCCACTGATGCGCTCGGTGGAACCGGGCGAGGACTGGTCGTGGTGCGTGATCGACGAGGCGATGTTCGTCCTGGCCGCTCCCTGAGGCCTGGCCCTCCCTGAGCCGCTAGCGACCGCGCAGGTGCCGCAGCCGCAGGGCGAGCTGCAGCTCGACCACTCGCTGCGGCGTGCGCCAGTCCTCACCGAGCAGGCGCGCGACCCGATCCAGCCGCTGGCCGACCGTGTTCACGTGCACATGGAGCACCTCCGCCGCCCGCCACGGGCTGGAGGCGGCGGCGAAGTAGGCCTCCAGGGTCCCGACCAGGTCGCTGCCATGACGCTCGTCGTAGTCGAGCACCGGCCCGAGCCCGCGACGGAGGTACCCGGCAACGCCGGGCTGCCGCCGACCACCAGCCCGGCGAAGCCGAAGTCGGCGGCTGCCGCGCCACGGCCGGGGGTGTCCAGGGCCAGCAGCGCGTCCAACGTGCGGCGGGCCTCGGCGTGGGTCGCCTGCACCCCGCCGGCCGGGACTGTCGGTCCGGCGGCGCCGACTGTCACGGGCGTGCCGTCACCGACGGCGGAGAGCCGGTCACCGTGCTGGCCGAGAAGACCCGGATTGCGCTGCACGTGCGGATGAGCTTCGCGGCGTTCATGCCACGCAGGAACTGGCTGAACGGGCACCTCGTGCTGGCCAGGAGGGTGGACAGCCCGCGGTTCCACAAGATCGAGACCTACCCCCTGGAACGTCCTGCACGCGTTCCGGCTGAGCACACCCGACGAGATCGATGACGAGTTCGCCGTCTGGCTGACCGACGCGTACCGCGTCGAGGAACAGCAGCACCTCCGGCTCAGTTGACGCAGTTTCGGCCGCCGGCGGTGATGGGTTCGGGCGGGACGGACACCGCGGCACTACCGCTGGGCGCGACAGCCGAAGGGCGCGAGTCGTCGACGGCCGCGCGCGTCTGAGCCTGGAAGAAGGCGCGCACCTGTGTGGGATCCACCTGAACCGCGTCACCGTCGAACGGCGTCTGCAGGCTCAGGCTCAGCACCGGGATGGTCGTGAACTCGACCTGACCACCACCCACCCGCTGCAGGAGCTGGATCAGGCCCCCGGCGTCCCACCCCTCGTCGACCGACACGGCGGTCTTGGCCGCCGCCAGCACGCTGTCCAGCTTCGACGAGTCGGTCAGGGTGCCGCCGGAGACCACCGCGTCGGCCAGGCCGGCCAGCAGCGCCTGCTGCCGCCGTACCCGGTCCAGGTCGCCGTTGGCCAGCTCGTGGCGTTGCCGGATGAAGGCCAGCACGTTGGCCCCGTCGATCGTCTGGGGTCCGGCCGGGAAGTCCGCCCCGGAGTAGGTCCTGTCGCGCACGGCGGCGTTGAGGCACACCGGTATCCCGCCGACCGCCTGCGCGATGCTGTAGAAGCCGGCGAGGTTCACCGCGGCGTAGTGGTTGATCGTCAGCCCGGTGAACTGCTCGACGGTCTTGATCGCCGCTTTGGCGCCCTGCTCGGCGGCCTGCACCTCCAACTCCGGCCCGGTCACGCCGCGCGCCTGCAACATTGCGGCGGCCGTCCGCTTCCCGGCGGTGTACGCCGTGTTGATCTTGTGCTTGCCGGAGCCGTCGCCAAGCTCCACATAGGAATCTCGCGGGATCGAGACACCGACCGCCTTGCGGCCCCGGTCCGAAATGCGCAGCACGATCATCGTGTCGCTCTTGTCCTCGCCGGTGCTGCTGTCGCCGGCGTGCAGCTGGTCCAGCAGCGGCTGCGGCAACGGGTTGCCCTGCGCGTCGGTGCGAGCATCAAGTCCGAGCAGCAGGATGTTCTGGTCGTCGATCGGCGTCGACGCCCCGACCTGGAGGGAGCCGCCGGACGCGAGGCTGTCGGTGAGGCGCTGCAGCTGGGACCAGCCATACCACGATGTCCCGAGCACAGCCGCGGCGAGCAGCGCGACCCCGACCTTGGCCGTCCCACGTAGCAGGCGCCGGGGCGTCAGCCGGGTGCGCGGGATGGGACGGCCGACGGGGGTAGGCGGCGCCTGAAGGGGCGGCGCCTGACGGGGCGGCGCCTGGCGTGGCGCTTGCTGGCGACCGTCGGGACGACCCGGCCCCGTCCATCCCCTGGGCGCCCCCCACGGGAACGGCCGATCGTCCATTCACCCATCATCCACAACGGCGGTGCGACGCGCCGGGTTTGACCAGCGACACGGTTAAGATCAGATGTCAGGCTGTCGGCCTGACGGCCCTCGACAGGAGCAGCTGGTCCATTGACCGGGCGGCCCTGCTCGGTACGACCCTCGCCGCTGTCGTCGCCCTGACCTTCGGCGGCAGCGGGCCGTGGGACTGGGTGGCGACCGCCGTCGGGCTCGCGCTCCTTGCCGTGCTGGCTGGCTACTACCGGCTGCCGTCCGGTTCCGACGCCGCGCACCTACGGCGCCGAGAGGCCCTGGCGATGTCCGCCGTCGCCGCGCTGTGCGCCACGCTCGTGGTGGCGACCCCGCTACAGCTGTTCCTCGAATCGGCCACCCCGGTCGGCGAGAGGTGCGCGGCTACCGGCCGGGTGGCGGCAGCCGGCGTGCGTGGCGACGATCGCCATCGCGGCGTCCCGGAGTCGGACCTCGCCAAGGCGGCGGATGAGGCGGCGGCGACCGCCGAGGGCGCGTGTCTGGGAGCCGCGGCGAACGCCTGGCTCTGGGTGCCGGCGGCGGGCTTCGCCGGGCTGATCTTCCTCGGCACGAGACGTTGGGCCAACCGCCGCACCTAGCCGCCATTCGACCGAGTGTCCGGGTTCCAGCATTCGGCGGAAGCCGCGTAGGCCGGTCGGAGTCATTTCACAGGCGTTCGTCACCGCTGGCCGCCACGGAGCGTCCGGCCGTCTCACCTGCGGCTTTAGCCCGTAACCCCCGGAGCACTGCTCGGTAGCGTTCCGAGGGCATCACGGATCGGTCACACCAGGACGCGGATCAGCTCCCCCTTGATCCGACCAGCTCCCCCCAGCGTCCGACCGGTCCGCCGATACCGGTGAAAGGCTTTCATGGCTCGGCATCTCTCCCCCGATTCCCGTCCGTCATTCCCGCCCTTCGCACTGTGTGCGGCCTTCGTCGGCGCATCGACGGGCGCGCACGCCGTACCGGTGATCACCATCGGCGCCCGCGCCAGGGTCGTGTTCACCGCCGTGGCGGGCGGCGCGATCGCCGTCGCGGCGCACACGATCGCCACCGATGTCCGCGACGGTGTGGACGCGCTGCAGTTCGACGGCGCCACGCTCGCCGACCCTGCGCCGCCCGACTCCGCTCAGGATGCGCCGACGCCTCCCGCGGCCCCGCCCGCTGACGACGGCGAGCCCGCCACCGGAGCAGGCCTGGTGAAGGACAGCGGAATCGGCGGCCGATACGGGGTCGTCGCGGCGCCGCGGACCTCCGCCGGACAGAGCACCGCCCGAGCCATCGGGGTCGCACCCAAGACCGCCGCACCGAAGCACGCCGTGCCGAACGTCGCCGCACCGAAGGCAGGTATGGCCCCGGCCACCGCGCCAGCCCCGCCGGCTCCTGTCACCCCGCCCGCTCCGGTGGCCAAGCCGGCACCCGCGCCCAAGCCGCCGGCCGCCGCCGTGGGTGGCTTCGCGCGTCCGGTGGTCGGCCGGGTCACCTCGGGGTTCGGCCAGCGGGGTGGCTCATTCCACGCCGGGCTGGACATCGCGAATGTGATCGGCACCCCGATCCACGCCGTCGCCGCCGGGCAGGTCATTTCGGCAGGGGCGGCGAGCGGCTTCGGGCTGTGGGTCCGGGTTCGCCACAACGACGGCACGATCACGGTCTACGGCCACGTCAACCGCTTCTTCGTCAGTGTCGGCCAGCGAGTGGCGGCTGGCGCCGTGATCGCCGAGGTCGGCAACCGTGGCCAGTCCACCGGCCCGCACCTGCACCTCGAGGTGCAGCTGCCCAACGGCACGAAGGTCGACCCCCGAGGCTGGCTAGCCGCCCGCGGCGTCGGCGTCTGAGCTGTACTGCTTGGCCAGGCGCTTGGGCGCACGCGCGAGCCACGCCTCGACCAGCAGCTCCTGGAGATCGGCTTCGCTGGCCCGCTCGAGACGCACCAGGATCGCGCGGTAGCCGTCGAAGTGCGGGGTCGTGAAGTATACGTCGGCGTCGCCGGCGAGCAGCGCCTCCTTCGCCCCCAGGTCAGGAACCCACGCGGCCAAGATTGCACCGTCCCAGGCGTTATCGCCGAGCGCCTCGCGATCCTTGCGCCGTAGCGGCCGCTCCCACGCAAAGCTCTTGTCCTTCACGCGCCACTGAGTGTTGCCCTCGCCTGTTGACTGTTCGGTCGTCTCCGGCAGCGCCAACGCCAGCCTGCGGACGTCTTCCCACGTGGCCATGCGGAGACGGTAACCAGCCGGGCGGGCCGATCCTCCCGCGCTTCGCGGGCTATCCCGCTGACGTCCACGACCGGCCCGCCGGCGCGGCCGCCACACCTGAGCGCAGACAATCCGCGGTTCGCCTGTCAGTGTGGCGGTCGAGACTTAGCGCCATGAGGAGCTGTGGATGACGACCGCCATCGGCGACCGGCTCGACGGGCACGTACTGCGACCCGGAGACCCTGGGTACGACGAGGCGCGCACCGTGTGGAACGCCATGATCGACCGGCGCCCGCAGATGATCGTCCGCTGCGCGAGCACGGACGACGTCGTGGCGTCGGTTCGGTACGCACGCGCTCACGACCTCGAGATCGGAGTGCGCTGTGGCGGGCACAGCATCCTGGGGCTCGGCGTGCCCGAGGGTGGGCTGATGATCGACCTCACGCCGATGGGAGCTGTCCGGGTAGACCCGGAGCGGCGCACGGCGTGGGTCGAGGGCGGCGCTCTGCTCGGGGCGCTTGACCGGGCTGCGCAGGAGCACGGCCTTGCCACGACCGCCGGCAACGTCTCGCACACCGGCGTCGGCGGGCTGCCCCTCGGCGGCGGGATGGGTTGGCTCGCGCGCCAGTACGGGCTGTCCTGCGACAACGTGGCGGCGTTCGAGCTGGTCACGGCAGCCGGCGAGCTGGTCCGCGCGTAGGCGGAGGAGAACCCGGAGCTGTTCTGGGGGCTGCGCGGAGGCGGCGGGAACTTCGGCATCGTGACCGAGTTCGAGTTCCGGCTGCACCCGCTCGGGACCCGCGCGCTGGTCGCGGATCTCTTCTTCCCTGCGGAGGACGCGCTGCCGGTGCTGCGGGGATGGCAGGAGCTCAACGCCACGGCGCCGCGCCAGGCCACCTTCACGGCATGGTCGGGCGAGGCGACCGCGCCGTTCCTGCCCGAGGAGCTGTGGCACCGGCCGCTGCCTGGCGTCGGCTTCGTGTGGGTCGGAGATCGCGAGCAGGGTCGTGCGCTATTGCCGGCGATGCGCGCGCTCGGGCGTCCGGGCGCGGAGCGGATCCAGGAGATGTCCTACGTGGAGCTTCAGCTGATGGACGACGACATCGAGGGGCACCGGCGGCGTCGGTACTGGAAGGGTCACTACTTTCGGGAGCTCACCAACCAGGCGATCGACGCCTTCCGGTTTCGTGGCACCGCGGACGGTCGGGGTGCGCTCATGCCGGCGTTCGGTCTCCAGGCCTACGGCGGCGCGATCGCAGAGGTCCCCGACGGCGACACGGCCTTCAGCCAGCGGGGCACGCACTTCGAGCTCGTCGTCGCCGCCCGGTGGACCGACCCCGCGCAGGACGCCGCCCGGATGGCCACCGCGCGACGATGTGCGGCTGCGCTCGATCCGTTCGCCACCGGCGTCTACGTCAACGCTCTCACCGACGAGGGGGCCGCCGGCGTCCGGCGCGCGTACCCGCCCACGAAGCTGACACGCCTGACCGCGCTCAAGGACCTCTACGACCCCGACAACGTGTTCCACCTCAACCAGAACATCCGGCCGAGCAGCGGCTAGCCGACCGGCGATGACCGAGTGTCCGAGCTGGCCGTCGCGATCGACGCCGCGCATCGGGAGCGACGGCTGCTCGTCGCGGCCGAGCAGGCGCCGCTCGACCTCGTCGAGGCCTATGCCGCGCAGCAACGACACCGTGCTACGACTGCGCACCCGTCAGAGCTGAGAGTCCGGGACCTGCCTCGATGTCGACCTCCTGGGCCAGCAGGGGTTGGCCGCACTGCGCGCACCGGATCTCGGCATGGGTGATCTCGCCGCAGGGCGTGGTGCCGGATCATGGCCGGCGGGCCCGCGTCGCCGGCCGTCCACCGGTCGCCCTATGCGGTGATCGCTACGGTCAGCATCTTCAAGGAACCAACCAGAGGAGGACAGCGCCGTGAACCTTCCTACCGTCGTTTCGCCAGCAGAGTGGCAGGCATCAAGAGACGCGCTGCTGGCCAAGGAGAAGGCAGCCACCCACGCCCTCGACGCGCTGGCGGCTGAGCGCCGCCGGCTCCCGATGGTTCGCTTCGGTGACGACTACGCCTTCGAGGGACAGGGCGGGAAGGCGAGCCTGCTCGACCTGTTCGACGGGCGCCGCCAGCTGGTCGTCTACCAGTTCATG
>Ga0136615_10000283_pt1 | contig 22627 bp, 26 predicted proteins | sample AntDrymUQ2882206_2_FD_106647 | JGI IMG/M metagenome (GOLD analysis project Ga0136615, IMG submission 106647) | Polar desert sand microbial communities from Dry Valleys, Antarctica - metaG UQ288 (22.06) | ecosystem: Environmental > Terrestrial > Soil > Desert | place: Antarctica: Dry Valley... | reverse complement strand
TAAAATGAGTATCCGGCGCAAAATCTACATTTCGACATTCTTGCTCAAGGGCGGAAACGGCGTCCGGATACCCGCCTTGGGTCTCCCCAAGGATTTGCTTGACAGCAAATTCATAATACAAGGGCGGAAGCCGCTTTTTGGCGTTCCGCCGTATGGCTGCCGGCCGAAGCGGCCCGTGCGGCGGATCGCCCTGCGGGCATCGGCCCTACAGATGCCACCCTTCCGATTCACCCCGCTCACCGTATGGCTGCTGCGCTTGGGGGTGGGGGTGAGTTCGCGTCCCTATCATCCGCAAACCCAAGGCAAGGACGAGCGCTTCCATCGCACGCTCGCGGTCGAGTTGCTGCACGGGCGGCCCCGCGCGTGCGGGGAACAGCGCTACTACATCGCCGTCGTGACCGACGATCTCGGTTCATCCCCGCGTGTGCGGGGAACAGATCGGCGGGCAACTTGTGCATGTTCTCGATGGCGGTTCATCCCCGCGTGTGCGGGGAACAGAGCAGCGGTTGGGGCACCCCGGGGTCGAGCTCGGGTTCATCCCCGCGTGTGCGGGGAACAGGATGTACGGTCTTGCTGTCGGTATCGTAAATCCGGTTCATCCCCGCGTGTGCGGGGAACAGGTGTCATGCCCAAGCTGTTCCATTTCAGCGAGCGGTTCATCCCCGCGTGTGCGGGGAACAGCTCAAATGCGTCGAAATCTGGGGCACTGCGGGCGGTTCATCCCCGCGTGTGCGGGGAACAGTAACACTACGCCGTACCGAACATGGCCAGATGCGGTTCATCCCCGCGTATGCGGGGAACAGACGAGGTGATTGATGTTAATGACCTCGTGACGTGGTTCATCCCCGCGTGTGCGGGGAACAGGGTAATCGACAACTCACCACCAAACCCCGGCACGGTTCATCCCCGCGTGTGCGGGGAACAGGCCAGCGCCAGGATCTTTTTCTTGGCCTCGTCCGGTTCATCCCCGCGTGTGCGGGGAACAGGTGTCGAGCAAGGAAAAGTTTACGACGACACGCGGTTCATCCCCGCGTGTGCGGGGAACAGGCCGCGGATCTTAGGCGCAATGCGACCGGGGCTGGTTCATGCCCGCGTGTGCGGGGAACAGGTGGAGCTGGACCAGTACCGCGGGTCTGGGCACGGTTCATCCCCGCGTGTGCGGGGAACAGTATCTTACTCGCGGCGCTCGGCGCGGCGGAGCCGGTTCATCCCCGCGTGTGCGGGGAACAGGCGGTTCGGCCCATCATGCCTTCTTTGTACTGCGGTTCATCCCCGCGTGTGCGGGGAACAGAGCCCAAGCGCAGGGCGACAAGCTATACAAGCCGGTTCATCCCCGCGTGTGCGGGGAACAGGTGATCCCGCCCGGTTTCGACGCGGCGGCTGCTGGTTCATCCCCGCGTGTGCGGGGAACAGTTGATCGAGACTCATCCCGAGGGCCTTGCCGACGGTTCATCCCCGCGTGTGCGGGGAACAGCGCAGAAAGCCTTGGTGAACGGCGTAATGGCGCGGTTCATCCCCGCGTGTGCGGGGAACAGATGTCACCGAGCCTCCGGGCTGGTTGCTGAAACGGTTCATCCCCGCGTGTGCGGGGAACAGAAGAGCGACAAGAGCCCTGTCACGGTCGCCGACGGTTCATCCCCGCGTGTGCGGGGAACAGACTTCCTCCATCTCCATGATTATTAAACAATAATCAAGACCCTCCTAATCTACCAGCCGATATCGCACTCGTAAACCCGCCGAAGGACAGGCCAAAGTCCCTCAGCGGGCCGATCGTAATCCATATTGTTAAAGATCGGTGCCCGGCGTTTCCGGAAGGAACGAAACGAGCTTCGCCCCGTCAAGCTCTACGGGAATGCGCCTGTTCTGTCCAAGCGTTACAAAATCAAAACCGGCCTCGTTATTGGCGCGCCAGGCCATGACGGCGTTGCCGTCCTCGATGCCCTCCTCGACCTGGCTCCAGATGTAATTGCGCACTTTCGCGGAATAGTCTCCGACGTAGACACCTGCTCGAATCTCCAGCAACCAAATCGCAAGGCGCCCGCGCAGCCGAGGCGGTGCATTCTCAAGCACGATGACCAGCATCACCCATGCCTTCCGGGTTCGGAATCGCGGGTAGCACGACGTCTTCCGGCGCCGCGGGCGGATCGATTCCGCCTGCGGCGAGCATTTCCTCGATCCCGGGGACGATCCGCTCCAACAGCTTCGTTTCGCGAAAGATATTTCTGCACGCCAGCCGCACCTCTTGCTCCACCTTCACCAGCTTGCGCGCCGCGATCTTAAATGCGACCGGAACGACGGTATCGAATTTGTAGATATCCGCTACGTCATAGACAAATGAGAGCGGTTTCCCGGTATGAATGAAGCCGACCGCTGGCGCATAGCCGGCCGCCAGCACAGCCGCTTCCGTCACGCCATAGAGACAGGCCGTCGCGGCAGACAAACAACGATTAGGAACGTCGCTCGCGTCCCATGTGTCGGGATCATAGTCCCGCGCTCTCCACTCGACGCCATACTTCTTCGCCATGCGCTTGTACATCTCCCGCACGCGCGCGCCCTCGATCCCGCGCAATTGATCGACGCTGCGGCGAGCCGGCGGCTCTTCGCCGAACCGCAGTGCATACATCCTGCGCACGACCTTGAGGCGCAGATCCGCATCGAGCGCGAGCTTTGCCTGATAAAGGAGCCGATCCGCGCGGGCGCCGCCCGGTTGCCCCGCGGAGTACAGACGCACTCCCGCTTCTCCAATCCACACGAGCAGAGTGCCGACGCGCGCCGCCAGTGCGCACGCGGCGTGCGATACGCGGGTGCCGGGCTCCAACATCAAGCAGGCCACGCCACCCACAGGGATGTGCGTGCGAACGCCGTTCTTGTCGACAACGACAAATGCGCCATCGAGCACATCGAGATTTCCTTTCTCGATGTATAGGATCGACAAACGTTCCTTGATCGGGATTGGTTTGAGAGGCGGAAGCACTGGATTAGAGAGGCTCATGCGCCGTGCTTCGGACGGCGATAGCGCCGTACACTTCGGTTCAAGGCAAAAAGCGTCGTGCCGGCTATGGACGCTTTCGGATCGATCGGCAGAGCAGGTGATGCGTTGCTTCTCACTGCGATCGAATCGAGTGGCAGCCGTGCATCAGCGCCAGTCCTTAAGCGATATCACGTACGCAGCGGGATCGACCCTCCGCAGATACTTATCGTCAGCCGTGACGAACACACCGTGGTTCACCGTAGCCAGCGCATGGTAGGCGGCGTCGTAGAACGAAACGCCGAAGTGCTCCGTCAACTCGAACGCCTTGTTTCGGCAAGCTTCGTCGGGTTCAGCGAGCTCAAATTTGAAAGCGACCAAGAGATTGAGCGCTTCAACCGCAAGCCGTGGGCGCTTGAGCGCGAGGACATTACCTACCTCATAAATCCATAGGGACGGCAAAAGAAGGCGGCAGCGTCCGGTGACGAAAGCATCCCGCAGCGCGAACGCTTGCTCGATATACGTTTCCCGTTCGGCAGGCAGCACCCATTTGAGCAACACTGAAGCGTCGGGGACGACGATCCTCATCGATGCCGATCGCGGTCTTCGCGCACCCAATCCTCCGCCGCACCGCCGACCGGTCGAGCCTGCTTGCGTAGTGCATTCATTGCCTCCGCCGCGCCGCGGCGGTTCTTCTGGACGAGCCAGGCGGCAATCGCCTGATTCACGAGGGGGCTGCGCTTACCTTTGGGAACGGCTTGCAGCGACTCCCAAATATCGTCGTCGAGAATGATGTTGATCCGATGGCTCATAAACGAATCCGTGATGAGTGTGATTACATACCGAGTATACACACTACCGCTGCCGCCGCACGAGCAATAGCCCGCAGCCGAAGGCTTTGGCGGGGCCGATGCAGCAACCCCCTCATGCAATCGGCACCACCGACAGGAGCCCAAGACCCATGACCTTGCCATGACCGATCCCGGATTGCAGCGCAACCCTAAAAATGCCAGGGTCTGTAACTGTAAGAATTCCATCGTACAGTACCGCATAGATCCGGATATCATTATCAGCGTGCCGCTTCCCGCAGATCATCTGCTCCTGAGAAATCCGGACATCGACCCGCTCTTGCGACGATTCTGAGAAATCGAAGGATGTCAGTCGCGGCAGTGAGAAACCCTGCCGCTGCGCTTTTCGCTCGACTCATTTTTCTTGCTCTTCCAACCGGAGCAGCCCCAGACGCTTGCCATTGCGGGTTACGCAAGGGTTAGCACGCAGTCTGAAACGAAAACGCTGTCCGACCTTGAGCGAATCGAGTTTGAGCCGTTCCTTTAGGTCGATAGCCGCATCAGCATTTGCGAGCCATCCTTTTATGCTGATGGCTGTCCAGTCCGGCATCGTCCGACTTTGCACAAGGATGCGCGGGCACCCGGTGGGATCAGTTTCCGGCTCAAGCCTCCACAGGAATTCGCCTTCAGGGCATTTTCTGTCCGGCTCACCGAAGGCCCGGCACAGGGTAGAATGAAGCTGGTAGGGATCGGACAGGTCGCGTCGAGCCTCCCGGCAACGCGGATCAAGGTGGATCCTATGCAGGAACATGAGCCGCCTCCTGAGGGAAGGGGATCCACTCGGAGCGCACGAACCGCGCTCCAAAGCGCCGTTCGGCAAACGACGACAGCGGCTGGTCCATCTTGAGTACACCGGAACCGTCTTCAGATTCAAACGAGACTAAGAGCTTCTTGGGGAAGTCTTCCCATTTCCGCGGCGAGGGGATCCAAGGCCATCGTGCCAATACGTCTCGTAATGGAGCATCCTGCAGGCCGTTCTCAATCCAAATCGGTTCGGAGGACACATAGGATTTGCGTCCTAATGCCACGGGCCAGACGGGATCGCGAAGGGCTGCGTGAGTCCGCTCCAGAAGGTCTCGATCTTGGCCTTGAAGACCTATAAGAAAAGCAGCGTCCGCAAGGTAATCTCGGGTGGTGACCGCTGTCTCGTGAATCTTGGAGCGGTCCGCAGAGATGATATGTTGGGCAGTCTGGTAGTCGCGCTTGGGCACCCCCGGCCGGTCATGGCGAGCCCCCATAGACAGAAGCGTGAGCGGTTCCAGATCGATCCAGTTCTCCCGGTCGATTCCCAAGGCGGCGGCGAGGAGACCGATGACACCGGACTTGCTCGGCTCCTTCCCGGTATCACGTTGGTCAAAGCGACTCGTAGTCCCCCACGATTGCATGGGGCCCACCAAGCGAAGCAGCAAGGTAGGCATCTCATCTCTCCTTGGAGACTTCGCTCAATGCCCAGGCGATGACGGTCGCAATGCTTTCCCGCTTTTCCCCTAGGCCTTTCGCCTCGAACTTCTCGCCAAAGATATCTTCAGCCACGGCATAGCGAGAATTGGCCGAGGTGCCATAGAGTTTATCGAGCGCAACCGCCTTTGCAGACAGGCGCGTAGCCGATTCCTTGGTCAGCGATTCATCCTTTTTCACGCGGACGGCTGTCTCAAAGGCATTAGCAAGGTTGCGAGGTGCAGTGTTAAGGCGCACCGAAACAGCCACGAACTCCGGCGGATTGTGAGCCGCGAAGGTGTTCTGCTTTCCAGTTGGCTCGGCTACCACGAAGCCTTCCAGGAAGGCTCGTAATCCTTTGGTCGCCAGTTCGGTATCGTTTTGGAGATTCTTCACGAGCTTCTCCCAGTCCACCACGGCGTAGCGGTAGAAACAGGCCGAATTGAACTCAACAGTTCCCATCATGCCCGCGCCGGCCGTGTCCTCAGGTTTTAGATCATCCACGGCGGTGTAGAAGTCGAATTCGCGCTCGACGGAATGGGTTGAAATAGCGTGGGCAACCTGACATGCCGCGTTCTGGTTCTTCTCGGGCATGTCGGTCAGCATGCGTCCAAAGAGCGCCACGTCCACGGCTTTGCCGCCATTGAAGACTTTGTCGAGAGCTTTCCTCAACTCGGGATCGGCGCTCTGAGCAGCTTGCCTCTTGGCCTTGCCTGCCTTCTTCCCCTCGGTCGCCGTTGTCTCGGCGGCGGTGATGGAGTCCCACTTCTCGTGAATGATGTTGACTATGCTGGCGATTTCTCGCTGCCCCAGGAACAGGAGATATTCACTTTTCCCATCCTCCTTCACCGAAAGCTCCGTAGCCGCCAATGCCAAACGCGCCTTTTCGGTCGCTTCAGTTTCGGATCGTCCCTTCTTGACCAATGAGTTGGTGAGGGCATCCAAGACACGCTTGGTGCGAAAAGCCACATCGTCCGATGCCAAGGTGTCTTGTTCGACCAGTCCATTGAAATGCTGACGTACCGCCCGCTTGAGGCACTGGCTTGACACTCGTGCTCGGCGGGTGCCGCCGAACAGGGCATCTTTCGGAGCACCGGTGTCATCGCGGTTCAGATTCGAAGGGGCAAAGTTTTGCAGGGCGTGAATTTCGATCAGAGTCTTCATTTGTTTACCTTCTCTTGGGTGGCTGGTCCTTTTTCCGTATGGGTTTCCATATTCCGGTAGAAATCGCGGGCCCAGGCGTTCTGGATTCGCTTCTGAGCATCGTTCCAGAACAAAAGCCCGTTCAGCAGGGCGTCGAAATCAATCGCGTGCTCCTTGAGAAGGGCGATCATCTGGCGGAGGCGGTGTGGCAACTGGTCGGAATCGGCGTCCAGCAGGTTAATGAAGCGGCGTTCAGTACTGGTGGAACCGCTGGCTGCCTGATGTGCCGCACACGCCTTCCCGATCGGCATTGGTATGCCGAGGCGGGCTTCCCTCCAGTGTGCGGCCCAGAGACCGGCCACGAGATAGAGCATCTCCCGTTTCCAGAAATTGTCCTCATCCTTCACGAAGGGTTCGACATAGGGATAGGCTGGTGGAAATCTCCCAGGGTCGAAAGCGAGGCTTCGTCGCAGCACCGCTTTCACCTTGGTGTCTTTCTCGTTCAGGCCTTCCAGCCATTCGATGAATCCGCTCATGCGATCTCCTCCTGGGGTTCGAGCTTCAAAATCTCGTCGTTCAGTTCCTTCAGTTTGCGAAACACCGGCACTTCGGCTTTCACGAGGGCACGGATAACCCAGGCATCACCCATGGAGACGGAAGCACGATGCTGCTCCCACGCCGTCCTCAAGGTGCCCCGAACGGACTTCAGCCACTGGCAGCGAATGTCCTCAAAATCCTTTTTGAGGGTGTACTCACGCAATATTTCGTGGAAGCGGGATTCAAGGGTGGACCAGTACCAAGGATTCACCGGCATCTGTTTCGCGAACCCACTGATATCCTTTCCTGCGGGCTCTCGCTCCCCACGACTTAAGAGATCCCGTGCGAAAGAACGACAGGCTGCCCACAAGGATTTCTGAGCATCTTCTGCGTCAGCGAGAAGTTGGTGCATCTCCGACCGGATGAAGCGGTCTCCCGTCAGCGCCTGAGGCAGCGCGAACCGCTCCATGCGCCAATACTCGATCTTCGCCTTGTTATTTGCCTGACCGAGCACCATCACCGATCGTGGAAACCGATCTCGGTGCGACCGGGTCAATACCGTTGCATGCTCGATCACTTGAGGCGCCATATGTGATGCATCGGGCAGCAGGGAATCAAAGTCTCGCCAAAGACCTCGATCGCGGAATTGGATAGGCAGTTTTCCCTTCTTTTCGTCAATTCTGTAAGCGAGCATCGGGTCTCTCTGATCCACGGTAGAGTTCCCAACCCCGGAGGCGAAGGCCAATGTTCCGATCTGAGCTGAGCTATTTGGCTCCAGGCGAATCGACCGAGCCCGCCATGTGTATCGATCGGCATACCCACTTGCGGTTCGCTTTATGCCCTCTTTGAGGCTCTCCACCGATTCCGGACATCTCTCCCACAGAGGAAGATCGGCAGCAGTAATCTCCCGGTTCTGCGGAACGAGAGAAAAAAGAAGTGTGTCTTGGAGGTCGTCGCCAAGGGGCATGGCCATCGCAGCCGTTGCAGAGGGCGCTGTGCCGGTGTGGGATAGTTCGCTCTTACCACAACTCACCGAAAAGGTTTGGGTGGCCAAAATCCATCGCGCTGCCGCACCACCGGAAATGGTGCCAGGTACATCGACATCCACGTGATCGAAGAGAACCTTGGCATTGTCGGCATTGTGTTCGGCAGCAAGAACCATCCAGGCTCTCCATGTCGTCGGCTCGAATGTCGGAATCTGGCCAAATGGATATTTCTCATCAGACAGCCAAAACCGATCGCGCCACTCGTCCAGGTAGGCCGTGATTCTTTCGCCGGGCAGCCCTTCCCGAAACAACGCCTTAGCTTGATCGATGTCGGTCGGACCTTCCAAGGTGCGATACAGGACTGCAAGCAGAAAGCGATGCAGTGCCGCCACCACTAGCGGCGAAGGATCTTCGACAGCGGCGATCTGCCCGGATCGCAGCAGGGTGTCACGGATACCCAGTTCGTCGCGGGTTCCATCCGGGAATCGCACCGGGATCCATTTTTCGTCGATCAGGTTGAATCGGCTCATTTAACCTCCTTTGGCTCGTACACCAGTCCCAGGTCGTCATCCAGTCGCACGATCGCATCCTCAGACCAGCGACCCTGCTCGTTCAGCACCAGCGGGAAGCAGTTGCGCAAGAGCGCCGATTTCTTCCAGCCTTCCGGCACCCCCAACGCCTGAAGTTTCTTGACTACACCCTTGCGCGAGAGGCTCACGGCCCGCAGGAACCACTGTTTGGCCTGGGCGAAGTGCGGCGTCGTTTCGGGAAGGAATCCGTCCTCAGACCCTAACGGGATGGCGACGATTGAACCTTCATCAAGCCGGGTCTGGGCCATGAGGGTTCGATGCACGCCGGGTTCGTCTTCGTCGTAAAGAACGAATCTCGCTGGGTCATTCCACGATGCATCGTCGGGAAAGCCAATAATCGCCTGGTTCGCTTGCCCCTTGTGGGCGAAGGCTTCTCCGTCACTTGCCACCAGGGCCTTTCCCAGACGCTCCTGAAGGGGAACCGGTACGTCCACCTGCTCCTCGTATACGGCTTGCACCAGGGCATCGATCTCGTCCGGAAGGGTTAGACTCTGTCTCGCGCGCAAGAGACTCCAGGTGCGCAGCAGAATATCCTCACGGTACACCGCCCCCCACCAGAGCGGCTTTCCGAATGCGGGCGGCTCGTCGCCAGTAAGTCCCGCGACAAGAACTGTCGTTCGGAAACAGGCCGAGATTTCCGAGCGTGCCGCCACAGGCGCCCCACCCGCTGGAGCACGAGGTCGATGGGCGCGAGATCGGTTGCAACTAGGTCGAAGTCGAGATCCAGACTTTGCTCCACCACTTGGGTGGCAATCAGAATTTTCCGGCCGGTCCGATTTCCACCCTCCCCGAAGATTTCCAAGACTTGATCCTCGCGCTTCTGTCTTCGGTCTGCCGGAAAACGGGCATGAAAGAGGAACACTTCCGTCCCGTCGGCGAGGCGCTTGCCGACATGCTGGCCTTCTCGCTCCAGTGGCTTACCCTCGGGGAACAGACAGTACAAGTCCTGGGCTCGCTGCACGGTATTGACCAGCGCCAGCCCCATCCCGCCACTGGCAAGATGGTCTTCGATAGTGGAGCGCATGCTAGGAAGCTCGGTCGGGATCGCTTGCAGCCCCAAAGTCCGACGACGCGCGGGATCGGCCTCGAAATGTTTTTGCTCCACCGCACCAGGGCGGAACACGGAGAGGCGGGGATACCCCACCTCTTGTTCCGGAAAGTCGGCATTTCCAACACCGGCCAACTTGCGACGGATAGAAGGCGGCAGGGTTGCCGAGAGAAGCACCACCGATGATCCTAGCGCCAGAAGCCAACGCAGCAGGTGAACCAGCAGCGTGCCTGTGTAGGCATCGTATGCGTGGATCTCGTCGAAGACGACCACACGGTTCGCAAGTCCCCACAGGCGCACAAAGTTGTGCCGCACGGGTAGAATGGGCAGTAGAGCCTGATCCACCGTTCCCACGCCGTATTCCGAGAGAAGCGCTCGTTTCTTGTTCGTAAACCATTCTCCGGCACGGACGTCGCCGCCGGTTGCGGGATCGTGAATTCCCGAGAGGCGCAGATTTTGGTACGTGTCGTTGAGAAGCTTTGCACCGTGCAGGAGTTGCAAGTCGAGCTTTCTATCAGTTCCTTGACTGTGTAAGAATTTGAGGGTCCGCTTGAACATGGCATTCCCGGTGGCCTTGGTCGGCAGGGCGACATACAAGCCGCGGTGCCCGAAACGTCGTTGCAGTTCGAGATGCGCGAAAAAAGCCGCCTCGGTCTTGCCCTCGCCCATGGGAGCTTCCATCAACAGAATGGCGGGCTCCCTAATGTCCGCCAGTGCCTCGGCGACGGCCTGCTGCAAGGGGCGGGGGGCTAATCCAAAAACCTGCTCAAACGACTTTGGCTCCGGGGAAAGCGGGGTTCGGGTTTCCCATCCGATTGCGTCAAGAGCCTGGCCTGCACTGGCTCTGCGCTTTCGGAACCACTTGTGGAGATCCTCGCAGTCGTCGGGACTTCCAAAGTGAAACCAATCTTCGTTCGATCCAATCCAGTCGGCAAAACTCGTGAGGCCCGACAACAGCATGAAATCGGGGCCATTAAGAGTCCGCTTGGCGGGAATCGTTGCGGGCTTGAAGATATCCAGCAATGCCTCAAACAGCCCGCGGCGCGCTTGCGCCCATGGATCGCGACCAATTGCGCGTCTATCGCCTGCCAGATTATCGAGTGTATTCGGTGAAGCCCTGTGCCCGTGGTGACACCCCACCGCATCGGACACCAAGCTCAGCCAGCTCCTCGGGCCACTCCATCTCCTGCAACACCTTCGTCAGAGCGATCTGGCTTACGAAGGCATGGTTTATATCCGTATTCGGGCTTCGGCCAGAATCCATGCCAGTCATGTTCTCCCATTTACACTGAAACCCGGGACAGGCCTTTCCCAAATCATGACAAGCCACCACGAGCAAGATCCACGCTCGGGCTTTCTCCCACTCCAGCCCCAAGATTTCTGCAATTCTTTTGCGAGTCGTTTCTGGCTCACGTGCCAGAATGGCGTCCGAACTGGCAGCCACATCGAGCATGTGGAGAATGAGGGGATGCCACCCCGTAGCGCCGCTCTTGGCGGTTTTCGCCCAGATATTTTTTAACGCTCTATCCATTATGTAGAATCTTACCGCCCCTCAGTCTCAAACCATGAGATTCTGCTTTCCCGTTTTGTAGTTCTCGAGAGCCGCCGTCAGCTCGGCCATCACCCCTTCGCGCAAGGGTACCGGACCCACGACTTCCACGTGAGCCCCGTGCCTCAAGATGTCCATCACCAATTCCCGGTGATCGCGATAGGGGATGCGAAGCTCGTAGCGGCCATCGACCAGGAACTGGCCGACCTGTTGCGGATGCCAGCGCTCATCGGCGACCCAGCGGGCGCGCTCGGCGCTGAAGCGCAGGATCGCGGTCTTGTCGGCCTTGCCGGCGAAGATGCCGTAGGCGGAGACGAAGTGCTCGTCGAGTTTGCTCTCGGCGATGGCTTCGGCGGGCTCGTCGATCTCGATCGCGTGGCTGATGCGCTCGATCGAAAAGCTTCGGAGCGCGCGGCGCAGGTGATCCCAGGCATCGAGGTACCAGGCATCCCGATAGTGGGTGAGGCGCTGGGGTGAGAGCGTCCGCTCGGTGACTTGATCCTTGCTGCGCGAGTGATAGGTGATGCGCAGACGGCGGCGCTGCAACGTGCCGCTGGCGGCGGTCTGAAAATGGGCACCGGCCGGTCGCGGCGCGAAGCCGAGCACGCGGATGCGCCGTGCGGTTTCACCGAGCCCCAAGCGCTTGTGCCTGACGATCTCGTCGAGTCGCCGGGACAGCGGGACGAAATGCTCGCTCAGCAACCCCGGTTCTAAGTTATCCATCAGTCGCTGGAAGACGAGCAGGGCTTGCAGCTCACGATCGTTGAACCATAGGCCAGGCAGTTCGTAGGCGCGAGCATCTTGTTCGCGTGCGTATCGGTAGCCGTTGCCGTCGCTGACGATGGGCGCGCCGAGGAAGTCGCGCAGCCGAGCAATCAGGCGGAAGACGGTCGCGCGGGAGCACTCCAAGCGTCCGGCCAGCTCCGACCATCCGACAGCCGAGCGGCGGGCGGAGAGGATCTGATGAAGCTGGTACATGCGGTCGAACTTGTCCATGCAGTCGCAAATCCATCTACATGTTATCTTTGCGCTCGCCATTAGCCGGCTTGCGTGGGCAACCGGCAGCCATTTTACGTGGACGCGTAGTGTCGTGCTACGCAGGAGGTTGTATACGAAAAAAAGACCTGTACGTCCTATCCGGCGGCGATTGTATCCAAATCGGAGGCTGCAACATGGTTGGCGAAGTTCGGAAAACCCGAGTGAAGGAAGTTCCGCTGTCGGAAGTGAGAGATGATCTATCTCGGTACATCCGTGAGGCGGAGAGACAAGAGATTGTGACTACTCGCCGCGGCAAACCGGCGGGGTATTGATCGGATTTCACTCAGACGATTGACTGGTTCGACTACCGGCTCGAAAACGATCCTCGGTTTCTCAAGCGTATGGAAAAAGCGCGCGCGAGTCTGCGTACCGGGCGGGGCGTGCGACTCGAAAAAGGATAGATCGTATCTGATTCTATTTTTTTCGACCCGGAGCCGGCGGTTACGTCCTCGTCGATTATTCTTCGAGCAAAGCGACGGCATGGGCGGCGATGCCTTCCTCGCGCCCGGCGAAGCCCATGCCTTCCGTCGTCGTTCCCTTGACGTTGACCCGTTCGATCGCGATCTTGAGATCGGCGGCAAGGTTTTCCCGCATGGCCGAAAAGTAAGGTGCGAGCTTCGGGCGTTGCGCCACGACCGTGGCATCGACGTTGGCGATTTGGAATCCTTTCCGCGCGAGCATCGCCGCCACCTCGCGCAGCAGCACCCGGCTGTCCACCCCTTGCCATTCTGTCTGGGTGTCCGGGAAAAACTTACCGGTATCGCCGAGGGCCGCCGCTCCCAATAGTGCGTCGCAAATAGCGTGAATCAGCGCGTCTCCGTCGGAGTGGGCGAGCAGGCCGCGGTCGTGCGGAATGCTCACCCCGCCCAGGATAAGCACGCGCCCGCTGACGAGACGATGCGCGTCGTAGCCGTGACCTATTCGCATAGCGCTTCTTGCCGAAAGCCGCGCAGGAAAGTCTCGGCCAGCGCGAGGTCTTCGGAGCGGGTGATCTTGATGTTATCGGGACGGCCTTCCACCAGACAGGGCGTATGACCCATGAGCTCCATGGCCTCGGCCTCGTCGGTGACGATCCGTCCCTCACGCAGGGCTTCGGTAAGCGCCTGGTGGAGCGCGCCGAGCCGAAACATCTGCGGGGTCAAAGCATGCCAAAGGCGCGCGCGTGATACGGTCTCAATGACCTCCTGAGCGTCATCCGCGCGCTTCATGGTGTCGCGTACCGGCAAGGCCAAAAGCCCGCCCGTCTCATGCCGCGAGCAGCGCTCGATGAGACGGCCGATGTCTTCGACCCGAACACAGGGACGCGCGGCGTCGTGTACCAAAACCCAGTCTCCGGGGCTGCCCCGCCGTAACAGGCTTTCGAGGGCCGCTAGTACCGAATGACAGCGTTCGGCGCCGCCCGCGACGGTGGAGACTTTGCCTCGATTGCTGATAGATATCGAATCCCAATAACGGTCGTCGGCCGCGATAGCAACCACGATCCCATCGATGGCCGGTAGCTCAAGAAATCGCGCCAGCGTATGCGCAATGATCGGTTTGCCGAGAAGAGAAAGATACTGCTTCGGCAGATCGAAGCCGATCCGGGCGCCTTTCCCCGCCGCGGGGATCGCCACCCAATACCGCTCAGCGGATCGGGTCGATCGATTTACGCGGTCCGGTATCAATGATCTGATAGAACACCTCGTCGGTCTTGATCATTCCCATCTCGCTGCGGGCCCGCTCTTCGATGGCTTCCAACCCGTCTTTGAGGTCGGCGACCTCGGCCTCTAAGCTGCTGTTGCGCTCTTTGAGCCGCCGGTTTTCAAGGATCTGGTTGTGTCTCTGCTCCCGCAGCGCCGACCACTCCACGAGCCCTCCCTGCCCGTTCCAAAGCTTGAACTGCAATCCGCCGAGCAGCAGCAGGAGAATAAGCACGAGCGGAGTCATCGGGTTGAGATCACGCAATGTTTCACGCACCCTGTAAGGATGATTCATTCTAAATACCCCGCCCGCGAAGTAAAATTGATCTTACCAGGTTATGAGCTCCCGGGTAGGTTGTAGAACGCCGCCCGCCCAGGATAAGACGCTTGGGCACCCAACTCCTCCTCGATCACGATGAGCCGGTTGTACTTCGCGACCCGATCGGAGCGCGATAACGATCCGGTTTTGATCTGACCACAGGAGGTGGCCACGGCCAGATCGGCGATCGTCGTATCTTCGGTCTCACCCGAGCGGTGCGATACGACGGCCGTGTAACCCGCTTTCTTCGCCATGGCGATAGCCGCGAGCGTCTCGCTCAAGGTCCCGATTTGGTTGACTTTGATCAAGATCGAGTTGGCGATGCCTTGCGCGATCCCCTGCGACAGGATGGCGGTATTGGTGACGAAGAGATCGTCGCCCACAAGCTGCACCTGGTTCCCCAAGCGCCTGGTCAACGCGCTCCAACCCTCCCAGTCGTTCTCACCCATGCCGTCCTCGATGGTGATAATGGGATATTTATCCACCCAACGGGCGAGAGAATCGACGAGCTCCATTGCCGTGAGCGTGCGGTTTTCGGAGGCCAGCGCGTACTGTCCATTCTTGCAAAACTCGGAGCTCGCGACATCCAGGCCGAGCACTATGTCGTCGCCGGCGCGATAGCCGGCACGTTCGATGGCCTTGAGGATGGCTTCCACCGCGGACTCGTTCGAAGGGAGGTCGGGGGCGAACCCGCCTTCATCCCCGACGGCGGTGTTCAGACCCCCAGCATGCAGGACCTCTTTCAGGGCATGGAAAATCTCGGCCCCGTAGCGGACGGCTTCTCTTAAGCTCGGCGCCCCGACCGGCAGGATCATGAACTCCTGGAAATCCACGTTGTTGTCGGCATGCGCGCCGCCGTTGATGATGTTCATCATCGGCACCGGCATCGTGAGCGGCCCCTGGCCGCCGAGGTAGCGATAGAGCGGCACGCCGGCATCAAGGGCGGCCGCGCGCGCCGCGGCCATCGAGATGCCAAGAATGGCGTTAGCGCCCAGACGCGCCTTGGTGGGCGTGGCGTCGAGATCACACATGATCTTGTCGATCTCGGTTTGCGCGGAAACTTCGCGGCCGAGGAGCGCTTGGCGCAACTCCCCGTTGACATGGGCAACGGCGCGCGTCACGCCTTTACCCCGATAGCGCTTAGGATCGCCGTCGCGCAGCTCGATCGCCTCCCGCTCTCCGGTCGAGGCGCCCGAAGGCACTGCGGCGGTGCCGCTATGCCCTGATGCCGTGATCACGTCGACCTGTACTGTGGGATTTCCTCGTGAATCCAGAATCTCGCGGCCGCGGATCTCTGTTATCGCTGACATTCAGGCTTCTCTATTCTTAAAACAGCATTTTGCTACTTCGTCCAACGCTTTCAGTCCCTCAAGCAGAGCGGGTAGCTCTGCAAGCGGCCAGCTATTGGGTCCGTCGCTCAAGGCCTCGTCGGGTCGCGGATGCGTTTCCATGAACAGGCCCGCGACACCCACCGCTATCGCGGCTCGCGCCAACAGCGGTACGAATTCGCGTTGGCCTCCGGAGCGCGTGCCGAGGCCGCCCGGCATCTGCACCGAATGGGTGGCGTCGAAGACCACGGGGCATCCCGTATGGCCCAAGACCGCCAGTGCTCGCATGTCGGAGACCAGGTAGTTGTAACCAAACGCGGTCCCGCGCTCGCACACCATGATGTGCTCGTTACCCGTGGCTTTGGCCTTGTCGACTACGGGCTGCATGTCCCAAGGCGCCAGGAACTGCGCCTTCTTGATGTTGACAGGCCGGCCTTGGCGGGCCACGTTTTGAATGAAGTTGGTTTGCCGGCATAGAAAGGCCGGCGTCTGCAACACGTCCGCCACCTCCGCGACCTCGGCGAGCGGTGAGTCTTCGTGGACATCGGTTAAAACCGGTACGCCGATCTCGCGTTTTACCTTCGCAAGAATGGCGAGGCCGCGTTCGACCCCGAGACCGCGAAAGCTTTGGTGCGAAGTCCGGTTGGCCTTGTCGAAAGACGATTTATAGATGAACGGGATCCCGAGCCGTGCGGTCATCTCCTTTAGGGTGGCGGCGGTCTGCAACGCCAGCGCCTCGCTTTCGATGACGCAGGGACCGGCGATTAGGAAAAACGGCCGATCGGGTCCCGCCTCGAAATTACATAACTGCATCACGGATCTTGCGGTGCTGGCTGATGCGATAGGCGAGGGCGGCCTGAATATAGCTCGTGAAGAGCGGATGTCCATCGCGCGGTGTCGAGGTAAATTCGGGATGGAACTGGCAGCCGATGAACCATGGGTGCTCGCGCAGCTCGATGATCTCCACTAGCTGGCCATCCATCGAGCGGCCGGCAATGTGCAATCCAGCATGGACCAAGATCTCCTTGTATTGATTGTTGAATTCGTAACGGTGGCGATGCCGTTCCAGGATCACGCCCTTGCCATAGATCAAATGTACGTTGCTGTCCGGGGTTAAGCGGCACTCTTGACCGCCCAAGCGCATGCTGCCGCCGAGATCGGAGGATTCATCGCGGTGTTCGACGGAGCCATCGGCCGCGGTCCATTCCGTAATGAGCGCGATGACCGGATGCGGTGTCTCGCGGTGAAATTCGGTGCTATGGGCGCCCGTGAGCCCGGCGACATGGCGCGCGAACTCGATCACGGCGACTTGCATCCCTAGGCAAATGCCGAGGTAGGGTACGCGACGCTCGCGGGCGAAGCGCACCGCTTCGATCTTCCCTTCGATCCCGCGCCGGCCGAATCCTCCGGGGACGAGCACAGCATCCATGCCCTCCAAACACGCGCTGCCCTGCCGTTCGATCTGCTCGGAGTCGAAATAGTGGATGGCGACGCGCGCGCGGCTGTGGAGCCCGCCGTGTACCAAGGCCTCGGAGAGGGATTTATAGGATTCGGTCAGCTCGACGTACTTCCCGACCATTGCCAGGTTGACCTCGGCGAGCGGATGTTCCATCGCATCGACAACGCCCTCCCACTCGCGCAGATCGGCGTCCGGGACCTCGAGCGCCAGCCGATCGACGACGATGGCATCGAGGCGCTGCTCATGAAAGATGAGCGGGATCCTGTAAATGTTATCCACGTCAATCGCCGAGATGACGGCGCGTTCCTCGACATTGGTAAAGAGCGCGATCTTCTTGCGCTCGCCGGGCGGGAGCGGCCGGTCCACGCGGCAGAGCAGAATATCGGGCTGGATACCGATAGAGCGTAATTCCTTGACGGAATGCTGTGTCGGCTTGGTCTTGATCTCGCCCGCCGAGGCGATGTAGGGAACCAGCGTCAGATGAATGTATAAGGTTTGCCTCGGCCCGAGCTCGATGCGAAATTGGCGGATGGCCTCGAGGAAGGGGAGGGACTCGATGTCGCCGACCGTGCCTCCGATTTCCACCATGGCGACCTCCGCGCCCCCGGCGGCGCTGCGGATACAGTCCTTGATCTCGTCGGTAATATGCGGGATGACCTGAACGGTGCCCCCGAGATAATCGCCGTGGCGTTCCTTGCGAATGACGTTCCAGTAGATGCGGCCGGTGGTGTAGTTGTTGCGCTTGCCCATGCGGGTGCGCACGAAGCGCTCGTAATGCCCGAGATCGAGGTCGGTTTCCGTGCCATCTTCGGTCACGTACACCTCGCCATGCTGAAACGGGCTCATGGTGCCGGGATCGACGTTGATGTAGGGATCGAGTTTGATGAGCGTGACCTTGAGCCCGCGGGCTTCGAGCAGCGCCCCTAGCGAGGCTGATGCGATCCCCTTCCCGAGCGACGACACCACACCGCCGGTGACGAAGATAAAACAGGTCATGGGACAGGCTGGCGGAGACGGCCGAAGGAGCTAGGTAAAGCGTACATGAAGCACGATGCTACCAGAACCGGCGTGATTTGGTAACTTGGGATTTTATTCCATGTTCCCTGTTGAGAACGTCTCGGTCGTCCTTGCGCGCGGAGTATTGGGTACCGGCGCCTGTGCCTAAAATACTAGGTTAGAATGAACGCGCGTTTTTATCGAGAAGCAGAGCTGGGATGGTTATTCACACAATGACCCGTGGCGCCCTTTGTGCCGTTGGCGCCTCGCTGATGATGGCGCTCATGAGCACGGCGATCCGCATCGCCTCCGGCGAGCTTCCGAACGAGATGGTGGTGTTCTTGCGCAATGGCTTCGGCTTGGTGGCGCTGCTGCCCTGGATCCGCGCCTACGGCGGCGTATCGAGTCTCGCAACGGCGCAATTCCCGCAGCACTTGCTGCGGTCGCTCGCCGGGCTCGCCGCGATGTATTGCTTCTTCTATGCGCTCGCGCACTTGAATCTCGGCGAGGCCGTGCTGCTCAACTTCAGCGCGCCGCTCTACATCGCGCCCATCGCGATGCTGTGGCTGGGGGAGACGCTGTCGTGGCGGGTGGGTTGGGCGGCGGTGGTCGGGTTTCTGGGGGTGGCCCTGATCCTGAACCCCGGACACGGGCTTTTCACTCCCGCCGCGATGATCGGAGCCCTCTCGGGCTTGCTGGCCGCGGTCGCGATGGTATCGGTGCGCGGCATGTCCGCGACCGAGCCCACGGTGCGCACCGTGTTTTACTTTAGCGCCATCAGCACAGTCGTTTCCGCCGTGCCCTTGCTCTGGGCCTGGCGGACACCGACCGTGCCAGCGCTTGCGCTCATGGCACTCGCGGGTTTTTTTGCGACCCAGGGGCAGTTACTGCTCACCCGTGGCTATGCGCTCGCCCCGGCCGCGCGCGTGGGGCCGTATACCTATACGACCGTGATCTTCGCGAGCGCCATCGGCTGGATCCTTTGGAGTGAGGTCCCGGATGCCCTGACGATCGCGGGCGCGGTCTTGATCGGCGTGTCGGGGGTCTTAGCCATGGCGCGCTCGGAAACCGCGGTGTCCGGCACCGAAGAGATGGCAGCCGGGGTCGTGGGTGCTTCGGAACACGAACGGCCGATTTAAATCGTATCGTCACCCGTTCGTCACTGTGCTACCGGGCCGGGACCGCACCCGCCCCATTTGTCCTGCGCCTCGGGCTCGGAATATACTTTCCTACCGCTCTGGAGCCGCGATACATGAATACACGGACACGAAACGCGGCGAGCCGCTCTTGTAAGCCGTAAGGGATTCCATGGACATGAAGGGCCTCGTCCCGGACTTTGCGGAACACTGGGCCTTCTTCCTGGACGTGGATGGCACGTTACTCGACTTTGCGGGCCACCCCCAAGCGGTCGAGCTTAAGCCAGAGTTGGTTGCCACGCTCTCGTCGCTGCAGGGGTTAGTGCCGGTGGCGCTCATCAGCGGACGTCCTATTGTGGACCTCGACCGTCTCTTCGCGCCTCTCCGGTTGCCTGTGGCCGGACAACATGGCGCGGAACGCCGTACTGCACGCGGTCGGCTGATCCGCATGGAACGGCCACGCCAAATGTCCGGGGCGCGGGACGCGCTAGCCCGCTTCGCGGATGCCCGCCTCGGATTGCTGTTGGAAGACAAGGGCTTGAGTCTGGCGCTCCATTATCGTCTGGCACCGCGCCTCAAGTCGGAAGTCGAAGCAATGATGAAGGTCTGGACGCAAAAGCTTGGCGAGCGGTTTGTCCTGCTTGCGGGCAACATGGTTTACGAGATCCGCCCGGGCGGAATAGACAAGGGCACGGCCATCGCTACGTTCATGGAGGAGAGGCCATTCGCCGGGCGTGTGTCGGTCTTCATTGGCGATGACACGACTGATGAGGATGCTTTTGTCACCGTCAACCGTCTTGGGGGACATTCCGTCAAGGTCGGCGATGGCGAGACGACTGCCCGCTGGCGCTTAGGCAATGTGGCATGCGTGCTCTATTGGCTTGACGCCTATCGAAGTTGGCGTGCTCAATTCATGCCTGGGTAACAGCTCGTGGATCGGCTCGCGCTAGGGATTATTGGGAACTGCCCGGTGCCGCGCGCGAGCTTTCGGAAGCCCTTATAATCAACCCCTACGACATCGAGCAGTTCGCCGATGCGATTCGGAACGCCGTCGAAATGGAGCCGGCAGAACGGCAGGCACGGATGGAACGAATGCGGCGGACCGTCGAGGAAAACAATATCTAACTGCTGGGCGGCAAGATTCTTGGCGGAACTCCGCCGCTGGGCGAGCTCCGGTCACTGCTGAAACCACCCTTCAAACTGGCTGAGACCGCCACACATTCTCGAAGACCGTCTCGATCGGGAGGCTCAATCCGACCGAGCGGAATTCGATACGATCGTCCGCGGCGTAGCTTTCGAGATCCCAACCCTCGGCAATGCGGCGGTTGACTTGCACCTCGGGTTTGTCCTGTCGCACCAGCGCGTACTCTTCAAGGCTTTCGAGGGATTGGTAAGCCACGTGCTTTTCGAGCCTATCGCGGGCCTCCGTACTGGGAGAGAGGACCTCGATGATCAAGCGAGGGTGAATTTTGAAGTATAGGTGATCGTCGGCCGGGTCGCAGGTAACGAACAAATCGGGATAATAGAAGTTGTCGGCCACCCTCACTTTCAGTTCGGAAGCGAACACCCGGCACGGGCCGCCGCGCAAGTGCTGGTGGAGAGCGACGAGCAAATTACTGACGATAAGGCTATGCGGCTCGCTGACACCCACCAATGCATATGGTTGACCGGCGACATATTCATGCTTGATATCGCTCCATTTCTCGCCTTCGAGGTATTCCTCGACGGAAATCGTGACGTTCTTGCGTAGGGTTGACATAGGTTTAGCCCTCGGAATTAACCTCGTATTGTCCTCGCTAGTTGGCCAGCGCCGGAATCCGACAGCTTCGATCCTCAAGCTCCCCGGCGCAGACGGCGCCCGAGTGCGCCAAGAGCGACAGCGACGATTGCACGCCGGCTTTCTATCCCTTGAAACCGACCTCTTCGACCCAGCGCCGCTAGCACTAAGTCGAGCGCCTCACATACCCAGTCCGGCTTGATTGCAAAGAGAGCTACACAATAAACCACGGTCGCAGTTAGGACCAGTATCAAAAGGATCGGGACGGTGGCAGCACTTCCGAAGCTCATCACGATCAGATGCTTTGCCCCGAGGACAAATAGAGCCATGGCAGCCGCTGAAAGCATGACAGGAAGGGCTTGCCGTACAAAATCGGTTGCTCGGATTGGTAGCTTCGCTCCGTACCGCAGCAACACAAGGTCCATGACGAGCCCGGCCATATTACCGCTCACAACTGCAAACGCTATCGCCAAGGCTGGTAGCTCCAAGGCGATTACGATCAGAATTGCCACAGCCATGGTGACGATTACGACGAGGGCTGACAGTACCGTGTAATTAGGCCGGTCAAGCCCAAAGAACAAGGCGAGCAAATTTTCGTGTATTGACCGCGCGAATCCTTGGAGTGCAAATACCTGGAGAAACGGTATCGATTCGCGCCATTTCTCCCCGACAAGCACGATCACGAGCTCCGGCGCCAGGATCAGCAATCCCACAGCGGCGGGCAATACCACCATCGTCAGCATACGATAACTGCTGAGAAGCGCCCGTGCTACGCGCTCCTTTTTGTCTCTGATACCTGCATAGGCTGGCAACAATACGTGGTCCAGCGCGGAAAAGAACATTACGATGGGAAGGTTGGCGATGCGGAAACCCTGGGCGTAGTACCCAACTGTCACAGCATCGTAGAGCTTCCCAATGACAAGAGAGTCGCCGTATGTGTATGCATAAAAAAGGGAATTGGTCCCCGTAATGGACAGCCCAGATCGACCCAATTGGTATGCCAGTGCGCCATCCCAGGGAACGGGCCGCAGCCACATGCGTTTTGGGCTCTTCCAAACGACGATCACGAAACGTAAAGCCGAAGCGACGATTGGCCACCACGCTAAGCTCCAGTACCCGTACCCTCGATATGCCAGGGCAATCGCAACCCCTATTCCGGTGAAAGTCGACACAGTTTCGGCCAGAGCTATCCAACCAAAGTTCATTGTGCGACTGAGCACTGCCCTAGGGACTGCATACAAGCCATCGACCAAGATCATAATAGCCATCGCGCGGCAGACATCCGTCAATTCCGGCTGCCCCAGCGCGTGCGCGTACTGCGGCGCGAACACAACAGCGATTGTGCTCGAAAAAGCCGCGACACAGAGGGTCAGTATCAGCCCGTGAGGCGCAGCTTTGCCGATCTCGGCTCTTGTGGACACGAGCGCCGTCGCCATGCCGGCGCCCGCGATCAATGCAAGAAGCCCTATCGGCGCTTGCGCCAAGGTGGCGATACCATAATCTTGGGGATCGAGGAGGCGGGCTAAGATTATGAAAGAGGCAACCCGGACGAGTTGCTGCACCCACCGCGTTACGGTTAGAAGTACGCTCCATTTAAAGACTTTGTTGCGCAATTCCATAAAGTTGCCTGCCCCGTTGTACAGGATTGAGATCGGAGGGGATGCTCCTCTACCCTAGCGTTGCATAAATCTCGGTTGATGGCGATCTCACGCAGCTTTCAAAGCCGCCAGGTAATGCAACAGTTCCTCCTGGACCGCTTGATTGGCTGACAGAGTGAGGGTGAGCTGTC
>Ga0136615_10000282_pt1 | contig 22642 bp, 26 predicted proteins | sample AntDrymUQ2882206_2_FD_106647 | JGI IMG/M metagenome (GOLD analysis project Ga0136615, IMG submission 106647) | Polar desert sand microbial communities from Dry Valleys, Antarctica - metaG UQ288 (22.06) | ecosystem: Environmental > Terrestrial > Soil > Desert | place: Antarctica: Dry Valley... | reverse complement strand
CGGTCGGCGCGGACGAGCACGACCTCCGGCGTCTGACCTTCAGCGGCAGGTGGCGCGGTCCTCGCAACGCCGTTGCCGGCCCGGTCGAGGTCCACGCCGGCGAACCGCGGCCGGGGCCTGATGGGCATGAGCGCATGCTAGAGCGGACCATGCTCGCCCTCTCCCGCAAGCCGATCGGCGGGCGGACGGCGGTGGCCTTCGCCGACCGCCTGGGGGCCGCGTACGGACGGCTGCTCGTCCGGGATTTCCCGCATCCTTCGCCCCCGGAAGAAGCCGGGCACCGTTGCCGGATGCTGGACGCCGGCCTGGCCCGCCACTCAGATGCTCCGCCGATCGAGGGCCTGCCCGCCCTCGTCTACCGCGCCGACCTTAATCCGGGGATCGGTTAGCGGCGACTGTCGTATCGGGCTCGATGTGGGCGACCATCAGGCAGTAGCCGTCAGGGTCGGTCACGCGCATCTCCTCGCGAGGCCCCGGCGTCCCATCCACGATCTCCCCGACCGTCACGCCGTGGGCCACCAGATGGTCGCGAAGGGCGCGCAAGTCGTTTGCGTAGAGGTAGAAGAAGACCGCCTCCGCGCTCGTGTCGAGGTCGGCATCGGCTTGTGCCAGCATGAGCGCCGCCCCGTCGCTGTCCAGGGCTGCCCACACGAGCTTGCCCTCCTCCTCGTGCGTCGCTGTGGGCTCAAAGCCGAGCAGGCGGTAGAAGGCCAGCGACCGGACGATGTCGGCGACGTGCGCGAAGGCAACCAGGCCGCTCACCGGCGCAGCCGGCCGCGCCTCGGTGACGCCAGCGGCAACCAGCGCCAGGTCGTGGTCGGCGCCGGCCTCCTTCGAGTAGTCCTGCAACTCGACCACACGCCCCGAGCTGTCGAGCGTCAAGACCATCCATAGCGGGCTGTCTGGCCCGCCGTCCAGCGACAGTCCGAGCTCGAGCAGCACCCGATCGCCGGCCGGCCGCAGCGCGCGCAAGCGCGGCCGAACGCCCCGCACGACCTGCTCGCGGATCGTGCGCTGCACCTCAGCGCGGTTTCGGCACGCCCCGCCCGGTCCGGTGCCGGCCCAGCGGACCTCCTCGGCCAGCAGCCCGGACAGGACGGCCTCGAGGCCGTCCTGTCCGATCGCCGCGCGCAGCGTGCGCACCGTCGCGTCCCGGGGATCCTCGCCCGCCGTCGTGGTCATGGCGACAGGGTCGTCGATGAGTCGGCCGGAACCTCGGTGCGACTCCGCGAGTTTCGAGCTTCGGTAGCCGAACCCCCACGGCACGCAACCGCCGTCGTACGGCCCGGCGGGGCAGTCGCGATCATCGGCCTCGCACGCGGCCGCATCCCGGTTGACATCCCGTATCTGCTGACCGCGGCGGCAGCACATCGCATCCACCGGATCACCAAGACGCCGTGGCAACACCCGTCGCCGAGTGTTTGGCCACCGCCGGAAACCTACGACGGCATGCGCCGCATCGTCGAGCACATCCTCCCCGGCGCGCGCTATCGCCGCCATCTGCTCTGGCGCTATTCGGTGATCTGGACGAAGCCAACGCCTTGAGCGAGCCCGCTTCTCCCATCGCTTTCACGAGGTGTCTCTATGACCGAGCCGCTTGCGGGCGGTGTGGTGTGTGCGCCGCTGTGAAGCGGGAGCTTGATCCGGGCCGTCTCCAGGCGGCGCTATCCGTCGGCTGGTCCAGTCCGGGGCGTGAGAGGCAGGACTTCGTAGGTCGTGACGCCTTCGCCGGGGTGCCGGGTGGTCGGGGTTGACCACAGCGCGAAGCGAATGAGCTGCCAGCGGTAGGGATCGAGCGCGACGGCGGCGGCGTAGAGGCCGCGGCCGTCGTCTGCGCATTCGTGCAGCCATCGCCGGTCGCCCTCTCGAACGTGGGCGAGGTCGGCGTCCGCGGCGAGCCGGTCTTCGCAGCTCGCCGACCGGGGCGCCTCGTCGGTCTGCACCCGAGCGACACCCTCGAGGACCTGCAGCATCTGCCCGGCGGGATGGGCGTGCCAGGCCCGTGCGCGCCCCGGCGCCGAAAGTACACGCGCGATGCGCGCAGCCGCCGCGACGGGGGCGGCTCATCGACGATCTGCTCGATCCACGCCGGACCGGTGAACCAGTCGGCGGGACCAGGGGTGGTGGCAACTTGGTGGGCTTGGACGATGTGCTTTAGCGATCTCCGTCGGTCGAGGCGTGCAGGAGGCGAACGGCGCTGCGGATGGCGCATCAAGCGGCGCCCGGTCGCCGCGGGCCAACACCTAGCCGCCTTGAAGCGCCCCGCCACGACGGCCGCGGCCAAGTCGTGCGGCGCGGGCAGCGCCGCGTCCGCGGCCAGCACGGTGCTGATGCGCTGCTCCAGCGGCGCGAACATGTCCGCAAGCGGCGCGCGTATACACTCGTCCTCGAGCACGCCACGGTCCTGCGCCAGGCGCCCCGACCGGGCAGCCGAGCAGCTTACGGCGCGGATACACTCGCGCGGGCACGCGGCAGCCTGGTTCTGCGCCGCCGGCCTGACTCGGCCCGTCGCACCGACCTAGAAGGGAGAGCTCTTGAAGATCTGTGTCCTCGTCAAAGAGGTCCCGGACGCCGCTGTCGAGAAACGCATCGATGCCTCGACCAAGCGCCTCGATCGCAGCGGCGAGAAGAACCTCAACCCGTTCGACACGCACGCGATCGAAGCCGCGATGCAGATCGCAGAAGGTGGTGGTGCTGACGTCGAGGAGATCGTCGCGGTGACGATGGGCCCTCAGAGCGCCTTCCGCGCCCTGCACAAGGCCGTCTCGCTCGGGGCCGACCGCTCGATCCACCTGACCGACGACGCGCTCGCGGGCTCGGACTGTTGCGCGACCGGGTATGCGCTCGCCAAGGTGCTGGAGACCGAGGCTCCAGACTTGATCCTGCTCGGCCAGCAGTCCGACGACGGCGAGTGCTACACGATGGGCGCGATCGTCGCGGACCACCTGAGGATGCCTTCGCTGACGCAGGTGATCAAGCTCGAGGTCGCCGACGACAGGCTCCGTTGCGAACGCCAGGCCGAGTACGGCTACGACACGGTCGAGATCGAGCTCCCGGCTGTGATCTCCGTCGGCGACGCGATCAACGAGCCGCGCTATCCGTCGCTGAAGGCGATCATGGGCGCGAAGAAGAAGCAGCTCGACACGAAGGCGATCGGTGACGTCGGTATCGAGGCTGGCAAGGTCGGTGTCGACGGGTCGCGCACCGCCGTGCTCGCGATCAACCCGCCGCCCGCCAAGGCCGCCGGTGAGATCATCGAGGATGAGAACACCAGCGAGACGGTCGAGAAGATCGTCTCCTGGCTGGAAGAGAGAAAGCTTCTCGCGTGATGGCTCCGCCGCGACCACCGCACTCGCACGCTGGCCACGAAAGGAGCACCACATGAGCGGCATCCTCACCTACGCACTGCACTACCAGGGGGAGTTCAACAAGAACTCGCTGGGTGCGGTCTCTGAGGGCGCGAGACTCGCCAAGGAGATCGGCGGCGAGTCCGCCGCAGTGGTGGTCGCTGACGGCTCCGACCTCACCGATGAGCTCTGCGCTTCGCTCGGCCGCTACGGAGCGACCAAGGTCTACCGCGCAAAGGCACCCGAGGGACTGGCCCAGCCAGTCGTGGACGTGATGGCCAAGGTGATCGCCGACGAGGGCTTCTCCTACGCGCTGTTCGGCGGAGGACTGCTCGGCTTCGAGATCGGCGCGGGCCTGACCGCCCGGCTCGGCGCCGGCGTCACGATGGAGGTCACCGCGGTCAAGGCGCGGAACGGCAAGCTCGTGGCTGAGCGGCCAATCTTGCAGGACTCGGCGATCGTCGATGTCGACTACGTCTCCGAGCCCGGGATCATCATCGGTCGCCTCAACGCGTTCGACGCAGTCGAGTCGGGGGAGACCGCCGAAGTCGTCGATGTCGACGTTGAGCTGGAAGCTCATTCGACCAGGGCCACGATGGTCCGGCGCGGAGAGCAACGGGGCGCGGACGTGAACATCGAGGATGCCGACCTGCTCGTGGCCGGTGGCCGCGGGCTTGGCAATGCCGAGGGATTCGAGCTGTGCGAGGAGCTCGCCGAGGCGCTCGGGGGCGTCGTGGCGGCGACACGCGCGGTCGTCGACGCCGGCTGGTACCCCTACGCCGCCCAGATCGGTCAGACCGGCAAGACCGTCGCCCCAAAGCTCTACTTCGCCGCTGGAATCTCCGGAGCCATCCAGCACAAGGTCGGCATGCAGAGCTCGGAGAACATCGTCGCGATCAACAAGGACCCCAACGCGCCGATCTTCGAGTTCTCCGACCTCGGGATCGTCGGCGATCTGAACAAGATCCTGCCGAAGCTGATCGAGGCCGTGAAGGCGAAGAAGGGATGAGCACGGCGCCGGTGGAGTTCCCGCCGCCCGTCGACTCCGCCAAAGAGTTCGTCGGCCCGCCCACCGACCCCGTCGACGAGCGGATCGAGGTCGGTGTCGTGATCGTCGGCGGGGGGCCGGCCGGCCTCTCGTGCGCGATCCGACTGAGCCAGCTGCTCGAGCAGGATCCAGGGCTGGCCCAGTCGCTCGGCGAGGTGCCGATCGCACTGGTCGAGAAGGGCAGGGGGCCCGGATCGCACCTGCTCTCCGGCGGGCTTATGCGTCCCTCCGCGATGCACAAGCTGTTGCCCGACCTGGCCGAGGCCGACTGGCCGACGTACGGAACCGTCGAGAAGGACCGCGTCTACTTCATGACCAAGCGCCGCGCGGTGCCGCTGGCGCCCACGCCACGCCCGTTCCGCAACGAGGGCAACCATATGGTTGCCGTCTCTCAGCTCGCCCGGTTCCTCTCGGAGAAGGCGGAGGAGGTCGGTGTCTACATCCTCGGCGAGACCGCCGCGACCAAGCTGCTGGTCGAGGACGGACAGACCATGGGCGTACGCACCGGGGATAAGGGCCGCGACAAGGAGGGGGGCAAGCTGCGCAACTTCGAGCCCGGATCCGACCTCGTGGGCAAGGCGACCGTTCTGGCCGAGGGCACCCAGGGGCATCTCGCCGGCGCCGCGATCCGTCACTTCGGGCTCGGCTCCGAAGACCCGATGCAGTGGGAGCTGGGGGTCAAGGAGGTGTGGGAGGTCACGCGGCCGCTCGACCGGATCATCCACACGCTCGGCTGGCCGCTTCGCTTCGGTGCGAGGTACCGCGAGTTCGGCGGGAGCTGGCTCTATCCGATGGGCGAGGACAAGGTATCGATGGGGTTCGTGACCGGCCTCGACTACCGCGACGCCACCTTCTCCGTTCACGACACTTTGCAGCTGTTCAAGACCCACCCGATGATTGAGGGGATCCTCGACGGTGGCAGGCGCGTCGCTTGGGGGGCCAAGACGATTCCCTCCGGTGGCTACTGGGCGATGCCCGAGCGCCTGTGGGCGCCCGGGCTCTGCATCGCCGGCGACTCGGCGGGCATGGTCAACGTGCCCCAGCTGAAGGGCATCCACTACGCCATGCACGCAGGGATGTTCGCCGCCGAGGCGATCTACGAGGCGCTCAAGGAGGACGACACCCGCGATCTCTCGGGATACGCCGAACGCGTGCTCGGCTCCGAGATCGAGTCCGACATTCGCCGCTCGCGCAACATGCGCCAGCCGTTCTCCAAGGGCTTCCTCGTCGGCGGCGCCGTCGCCAACGCGATGGAGATCACCGGCGGGCGGTTCCCCGGCGGGCGCTGGAAGACCCACGACGACGCCGCCGTCGACGTGTTCGTCGGCGACCGGGACAAGGTCTACCCCAAGCCCGACGGCAAGAAGACGTTCGACAAGCTCTCCAGCGTCTTCACGACGGGCAACGCGACGCGCGATGACGCCCCGAACCACATCCGCATCCAGGAGAGGGTCCCCTACGAGCTGGCGCTGATGTGGCAGAACATGTGTCCCGCGCAGGTCTATGAGGTCCCAGACGAAGAGCTCGAGAAGCAGCTCGAGGAGGACGGCGACACCAAGCGGCTGGTGGACATGAAGGTCACGCCGTCCAACTGTGTGCTGTGCGGAGCGATCACCGCCAAGGGCGGACGGCTGACGCCGCCCGAGGGCGGCGACGGCCCGAACTACCAGGTCACCTGACGACCGAGGTCTGGAGGAGCCGGCCTAGTTCGGCCGGTCAAGCTCCTCCCGATCCCGAGCAGCGCGCGGCCATCCGAGCGCGATAGCTTGCCCGGATCGCACCGTCGCTCCGCTACCCCGGACACGCGCCGCGGCGGGCCACCGTCGTGGGGGCCGGCTCGTTCGGCACCGCAATCGCGCTGATGCTCGATCGCGCGGGCGTGCGCACCACGCTGCTGTGCCGAACGGCCGAGCAGCTGGACACTGTCGAGGCGACGCGTGAGAACGCTCGCTACCTTCCCGGCGTCGAGCTGCCCGCGCCGTTACGGGTAGGCGAGTTCGACGAGCGTCACGAGCACTTCCAGCGCGTCGACCTGGTGTTCCTTGCCGTGCCCTCGCAGGGGCTGGGCGAGGCCCTCGCCCAGATCGAGCGGCTTGGCGTCGCCGCGACCGCCGGAGTCGTCTCGCTCGCCAAGGGCCTCGTCCCACCGGAGGGAACGCCGCCGACGGTCGCCCTCGAGCGCGCCTTCGGCGCCGAGCGCACGGCCTGCGTGGGGGGTCCCTCGCATGCGCGCGAGATGATCGACGGCGGAGCCGGTCTCGTCTGTGCCTCGCGTTCTGAGACGCTGGCCCACCGCATCGCCGAAGTCTTCCAACGGGCCGGGGGTGTCTGCGAGGTCTCCGCCGACCCAGTCGGGCTCGAGCTCGCGGGCGTGGCCAAGAACGCCGCCGCCGTCGCCGTCGGCGCCACCCGAGACCAGGGTCTCAACGCCGCGGGCATGGCCGCGGCCGACATCTTCCTCGAGGTTCTCTCGCTCGCTGAGCGCTCCGGTGGGCGCGCGCGCACGTTCGTCGGACGCGGCGGGGTCGGCGATCTCGTCGCGACCGCGCTCGCACCCACCTCCCGTAACCGCAGCGCTGGCGAGCTGCTCGCCCGCGGGATTGCGGCCGAAGAGATCCCGGCCCGCCTCGGTCAGGCGGTCGAGGCGCTGGAGACCGTGCGTCTGCTCGCCAAGGCGATCGAGCGTGCCGGCCTGGACGCGCCGGTCACCTCCGCCCTCGCGCGACTCATCGACGGGACCCTTCCGCTCGAGGAGTGGGTCGAGATGGTCCGGGCCAAGCAGCCGCCGCCGGCACGGTTTCGGCGGCCGGGCAACTGGTGGCGGCTCGGGGCCTGGCTGGGACGGACGCTGCGCCCCACCGGCTCCAGGCGCCGACGACCTCGTCCGCCGCTGCGCGGACAGCGCGAGTAGAGTGGAGTGACTATGAAGACCGGCCTTCACCCCGAATACAAAGAGATCAACGTTCGCTGCACCTGCGGCAACGAGTTCGTCACGCGCTCGGTCGGCGGCGACCTCCACGTCGAGATCTGCTCCAACTGCCACCCGTTCTACACCGGCAAGCAGAAGCTGGTCGATACGGGTGGACGGGTAGAGCGCTTCCGCCGCCGCGCCGCCCGCCGAGACCGCACGTAGCGGCGCTCTCGAGCATCCTTTGCCGCCTCCGGACGCGGGCGCTCGCCATCGGCGCGAGTCCAGAGTCTCGGCGCGCAACTTCGACGCGGCCGCGCTGTTTGTGAGGTATGGCAGCTACAGGGACAAGAGCTGGACTCGTGTCCCTGTTGGTCTGTGCGGTGATCGCCGGTGGCTGTGTGTCGTCTGATCAGGCGTCGGCCGCGCGGGCGCCGGCCGTCGTGAAGGTAACCGCATGTGAGCGGGGACCCGAGCTGGTCGATCGCTCGGTCGAGTTCCGGGGATCCATGCGTCGCGTGCCGGGGACGCGGCGCATGTGGATGCGCTTCACGCTTCAGGAGCGGGCCCCGGATGGACAGTTCGCCAAGGTCGTCGCGCCCGGGCTCGGCGTCTGGCGCAAGTCCAACCCCGGGGTGAGCCGCTTCGCGCACCGCCAGAAGGTGCTGGCGCTCGGCCGCGGGACCGCCTACCGGTCGATCGTGCACTTCCGCTGGTACGGCGAGAAGAGCGCTCCGGTCAAGCGTCGCGTGCGCCGCTCGGAGCTCTGTCGCCAGCCTGAGCCGCTGGCCAACCTGCGTGTGGCGCGGCTCGGCGGCAAGCCGGTCGCCGGGCAGCCCGGGACTACTCGCTACGTCTTGCGGATCGGCAACGACGGCCGTCTCGCATCGCCTTGGACCGACGTACGGCTGACGGTCGACGGCTCGACGATCGACACGGTCACGGCTGCGCCGATCGAGCCGGGTCTGGAACGGCGGATCGTCGTCACCGGTCCCTCCTGCTCGAGCTCGGTGGGCGTCCGGATCGATCCCGCCAACGTCGTGCGCGAGCGGACCAAGCGGGACAACTCGCGGTCGATCGACTGCCCTGTGCCCTGACCGGGCTGCAGGAACCGAGCACTCCCGCCGATACGATGCGTGCAGTGAGCGCAGCCACCTCCACGTCCGACGGCGCTGAGCCGGTCCCCGCGCCGCTGGAAGGCTTGCGGGACCTGCCCGTCGGCGGCCAAGCCGTGCTCGAGGGCGTGATGATGCGTGGCGTCTCGACCTGGGCTGTGGCCGTACGTGCGCCCACGGCCGGGGAGCTCGAGGTCGGCGAGATCGATCCGCAGTCAGGCTCTCACGGCGAGATCGAGATCCACTCCGAGCCGCTCGTCTCGATCGCCAAGCGCCACCGGGCGCTACGCCTGCCGATCGTCCGCGGCGTCGTCGCCCTGGTCGAGTCGCTGAAGATCGGATTCAAGGCGCTCGGCATCTCCGCCAACGCTCAGCTTCCACCCGGCGAGTCCGGCGAGAAGGAGGAGATCTCGGGCGGAACCTGGTTCGGAACCGTCGCGTTTGCGATGGCGTTCGCGATCGGCCTCTTCTTCCTTCTCCCCGCCGGGCTCACCAACCTTTTCAAGGACGACATCCCGAATTCCCTCGCGTTCGTGATCATCGAGAAGCTCGTGCGGATCTCGATCTTCCTCATCTACATCTGGCTGATCTCGCGCATCAAGGATCTGCAGCGCGTCTTCCAGTACCACGGCGCCGAGCACAAGACGATCTCCTGCTACGAGGCCGGGCTCGAGCTCACACCCGAGAACGCCCAGCGCTTCTCCCGCCTGCACCCGCGCTGCGGGACGAGCTTTTTGCTGATCGTGATGATCGTCGCCGTCTTCGTCTTCGCGCCGTTGGGCAAGCTCGACTGGCACTGGCTGCTGATCTCGCGCGTGGTCGGGATCCCGATTGTCGCCGGACTGGCGTTCGAGGTCATCAAGTGGTTCGGGCGCAACCGCGCCAAGCGGTGGGCCCGGGCGCTGATGTGGCCCGGCCTACAGCTGCAGCGCCTGACGACCCGCCAGCCGGACCTCTCCCAGCTCGCTGTCGCGATCGCCGCGCTGAACGCGGTGCTCGCCGTCGAGGATCCCGCAGATGCGACTGATGAGGACAGGATCGGCATGGAGGTCGTTGCCTGAGGGCCCATCCCTCTTAGGGGCGCCGGAAACGTCGAAGCGCAGGCCGCTCGAGGCTCAGACCGACCGGGTCATGGCGCCCTAACGTAGCCCGCGACGCCGGCTGCCCCTCCTCCGGCCGACACCGATCTCCTGCAGGTCGCGGCCGACCACGAGCCGCCCGGAGAAGCTCTTTCCGGCCTTTCGCCAGCGGCCGTCCGGATTGTCCGCGGGCGCCAGGTGGGAAAGCACCAGGGTCTTCACTCCGGCCCTTTCGGCGACGCCGCCCACATCCTCGATGGTGGTATGCGTCTCCAGAAGGTGCTGGACGAGGGCCCTCGCCCGCGGATCGTTCGGATCCGGGAACAGCGACATCACCCAGCGGCGGTCGATCACCTCGTGGACCAGTATGTCCGCGCCCCGCGCCAGCCTTACGAGGTTCTCGGACGGGGCCGTATCGCCGGAGAAGACGACAGCCCCGTCATCGCTATCGAAGCGGAACGCGAACGCGGGGAAGGCAGGCGCGTGGTAGACGAGCGTCGCGGTGACACAGACGTTGTCGTCCTCCATCACCGAGAAGGGCGCCATGGGCGGGGCCGGGTCGACATTCGGGTCGGAGACGACATCCGGCGGAAGGGCGATGTCGTGCGGCTGGATCAGCGTCCTCGGGTCCCTGACGCGGTTGTCGCGCATCCGGTCATTGATGTCGGTCGCGTAGGCCTGCAGCAGATATTCGGTCATCTCGACGGTGCCTGGGGTCGGGTTCTCCGGGTTGACGACCGGAGGCGGCGGGGCGGTGCCGAAGAGCGGCGGAAGCGTTCCCCGGTTGCCGGGGCCGTAGACCTGGACCGGCTGCGACACGTCTTGAAGGCCCTGGAAGAGCCCGAACAGCCAGAGATCGAAGTAGTCGACGATGTGATCCGAGTGCAGGTGAGTGAGGAAGATGCCGCGGAGCTGCTCCAACCCGTCGTTAACCCCTGTTCCGCCCAACCCCGCGCGGCGGTACTGGCGGCCTACGCCCGCTCCGCAGTCGACGATGTATGTGGAGCCGTCCACGACGACAGCTGAGGAGATCCCCTCGCGCCTGGTCTCGAACCACCACACCGGCCCGCCGGCAGTGCCGAGAAGCACGAGCCGGGTTCTGAAGTCCCGCGCCGACTCCTGCGAAGCCGCGTCCTCCGGGTCGACTGGGCGAGCTGACGCAGATGCGATCGAGCTCGCCCCGGCCAAGCCGGCGCCGGCGATCGCCGCGGTGCCGGTCACAAACGTACGGCGCGACAGCCTTTGCTTTGCAGCCAGCTCGACAGCCTCACGGATGTAGTCACACATCTTGCCCTCCTCCTCGCTAGCGCCCTGGCTCCATCTGATGCACGAAGGTCGCGTCCCAGCTTGGGGAAGTGACCGACCGTTGTTTGCGGAGGCCCGGGTTGGCTGGCTCCCATGGTCGTTGGGTCAGCGTATTGGGGTCGTGCGGTCGCGCGCAGCGAGCCCGGAGGGCCGGCGCAGCCGCTCGAGGCCCTTTAGGCGTCGAGGACGACCGGGTCACCGATGGCCACGCGGCCGGGCTGGACCGTCGAGCCGTAGACGCCGAGACAGGCTTGGCGATGGCGCGCGATGGCGCGCAGGATCGCCGCGTCGCGCTCGGTCGTCGTCGGATCGACGTTGACGACGGCGCAGCGCTCGTCGCGCTGATCGACGCGCATCCGCATGTCGCCGATCCGCAGGACGGAGCCGACCCAGCGGCATGGTGTCGAAGACCCCACGATCCTGCTTGATGACGCGCGCCCCGTCGCCCAGCTCGGCAGCCAGCGCCGGATCCACGACGTCGAGCTCCTCCCCCGAGGGCGTGCGCACCACGGTGGCCGAGGCGTCGGGACGGCCCGGCTCGCGGAACGACGGGCGGTAGTGGCCCATCTCCGATCGCTCACGGATCGTCAGCCAGGGAAAGCCGCTGCGCTCAAGGCCGTCACGAACGAAGGCCCAGCGGCGGTCGCCGGCCAGGCCGTGCCATGACACCTCGACTTCCTCCAGCGCTTGCGCACCCATGGACTTCACTGGGTAGCGCCACAGCCCCGCGACCCGGCCGACCTCACGGTCGTTCATTCGCCCACGATCGTCAAGGTCGGTCTACGCCCATGGAGCAGGACGGTACACGGCACTATCCGACACTGAGCCTCCGTGTCAGGGCGTCCATTGGGCCGTGTCGGTGATCTGCTTGAGCAAGGATCAACAGGTCTCCAAGACAGCTGAGCAAGGGACCAACTCACGTACGACGACGACGACCTTCGATCCTGCGGATCGCCCGTCCGCGTCTCAATCGCCGGAGGCGATGGAACGTCGGTGCCGGACGTTCTCACGACCTACAACTCCGACAACGGTAAGCCGTCGGTTGTGAGCCAGGATGGTCGGCCCGCGAGCGAGTCGATCCGGACAACATACGACAGGTGGGGGCAGTGTGACCCCGCTACCAAGACGCGAGCGGCACCGAATCGGCTTCGACCTACGACCTGCTCGGCCGACCGGTCACGACCGACGATGGCAAGGGCACCCAGAGCCGCGACTACGATCCGGTCACCGGTTCGCTCACTGCCCTCACCGATTCAGACGCAGGCCGCTTCGAAGCGGCGTATGACGAGGCGGGCAACTCGAAACCGTCCGGTACCCCAACGGCTTGCGCGCTCAGACGTGCTCCGACGCCGCAGGGGAGGTAGTCGGCCTGAAGTACGTCAAGGACATTGGTTGCTCGACCGACTGCACGTGGTATGAGGACAAGCTGACCAAGTCAGTCCACGGTCAGATCACCGCGCATGAACGCGATGGCCTTACCTCGCGTTACGCCTACGACGGCGCGAGCAGGCTCATCAAGGCCGAAGACCACGAGTCTGGTTCCTGTGCGAGGCGCACCTATAACTACGACGCCAATTCCAATCGCACCACCCGAACCGTGACCGCTGGCGCCGTCTGCAGTGGCTCCGGAGGGGCCACCACCTCGTACTCCTACGACGGAGCCGACCGGCTCAGCGGAACGGGCGTGAGCTACGACTCGTTCGGACGGACTACGCGGCTCCCCGAGGACCGCGCCGGCGGCGCCGACACGTCCTTTGGCTACTACGCGAACGATCAACTGCGGAAGATCGCTTGGGGAACAACCGAGAAGACCTACCTGCTGGACCCGGCTGGCCGACAGCGAGCGGCGCTCCGAGCGGATGGAGACGAGACGACGCAGATGCACTACGCCGACAGTTCGGACTCTCCAGCCTGGACGGCGACCGAAGGGTCCAGCGGCCAGGAGCTCAGCTACACCCGCGATATCACCGGCATCACCGGAGACCTCGTTGCGCAACGCAACGATCGGGCGCGGTCACGCTGCAGTTGACGGACATTCGAGGCAACGTCATCGCCGGCGTCGCGAACGACCCAGCCGTTGAAAAGCCGATCGCATTGCGCCGTTACGACGAGTACGGCAACCCTGCCTCGTCGACGGCGACCTTTGGCTGGCTCGGCGCTAAGCGGCGTCGGCAGCTGACCCCGCGCGGCATCACCCAGATGGGCGTCCGCGTCTACGTTCCCGAAATGGGCCGCTTCACCTCCGCTGACCCCGTGGAGGGCGGCTCGGCCAACGACTACGAGTATGGTGCGGCCGACCCGGTGAACTCGGTCGACCTGGACGGGCGTGCTTTGGCTTATCCGACGCCGACGTCTGAAGAGGCGTTCTGCCGTCGGCCGTGGAACATCGCCCGCTGCGTCAGAGCGCGGAGCCTGGCCAAGCGCGCATCAGCTGCTGAGCTCCGGCTCTACGGCGCCAGAGCGAACGCGGTGAAGGATGGTCCTTCGGACGCGTACCGCCATTGCTACTGGAACGGGCTAATGGCCTTCCATCTGGGGCAGAGCTTCGCTGAGGAGATTGGCAATCGCAATGCGACTAAGAGGGGGCTTCTGATCTTCCGTGGAAAGTAGGCGGCGACAGACACGGAGGCGCGCCTGGATGGGCACCGCTTGTATCGCCGCAGCGATCGGTGCTGCTGGCTGCGGCTCCAAAGACCCCGAGGTTCAGGGCTACGGGCCCGCAGACGATGCGCCTCCGACGAGGGCAGAAAAGCGGAAGATCGGCTACTGCTTGCTCCAGGTTGACGGGATCGAGATCCGAGGTGGAGGGCGTAGGAGCCTACGGATCGTCGTGTCAGCGGCTCGTGGGCTGTCTTTGGCGACGCTTCGTGTCTACCCCAGCAACCGGGCCGCCAAGGCAGGGGCGACGCGTGAGCAGCGGTCCAGCCCCAACCCCGTGTCGGTCGTGGGCCGCTCGGTCATCTCTTACGAACGTCGCGACGACGACACAGTTCCGAAGGCCATCGACCGCTGTCGCTCGGCGGTTGCGACCGGACGGATCTGACGCGTCCGCGTCCGCCGCTGGGATGCGAGCGCAAAGAGCAGTCGTCGCGCGAGCGACGACGCGGTACGCGTACCCTTGCGGCGATGGTCGAGAACCTCGTCGAGCAGATCGAGACCCGCTTCGCTGAGCTCTCGGAGCAGATGGCCGATTCGGACGTGATCACCGACCGCGAGCGCTACGCCGAGGTCGGTCGCGCCTACAGCTCCCTCGAGCCGGCGCACGAGCTGGCGGTGGCTTGGCGGCGCGCCGCCTCCGACGCCTCAGCCGCGCGCGAGATGCTACGCGAGGGTGAGGATCTCGAGTTGCGGGAGCTGCTCGAGACCTCCGAGGCACGGCTCGGCGAGCTCGAGGAGGAGCTCCGGCTCGCGATGGTCGAGTCCGATCCCAACGACGAGCGCAACGTGATCGTCGAGCTGCGGGCCGGGGCAGGCGGCGACGAGGCGGGGCTGTTCGCCGGTGACCTCTACCGGATGCTCACCCGCTACGCCGAGCGGCGCAGCTTCGCCGTCGAGGAGCTATCGGCCTCGGAGGGTGACTACACGTTCGCAATCAAGGGTGCCGACGCCTACAGCGTCTTCAAGCACGAGGGCGGCACGCATCGGGTCCAGCGCGTGCCCGAGACGGAGTCCCAGGGCCGCATCCACACCTCGACGGCGACGGTCGCCGTACTGCCCGAGGTCGAGGACGTCGAGGTGAAGATCAACCCCAGCGAGTTGCAGATCGACGTCTACCGCTCGTCGGGACCGGGTGGGCAGTCGGTCAACACCACCGACTCCGCCGTGCGCATCACCCACCGGCCCACGGGCGTCGTGGTCTCGATGCAGGACGAGAAGTCGCAGCTGCAGAACCGCGACAAGGCGATGCGGGTGCTGCGCGCCCGGCTACTCGCGCGCGAGCAGGCTGCACAGCAGGCCGAGGAAGCCGAAAGTCGGCGCTCGCAGGTCGGTACCGGTGAGCGCTCCGAGAAGATTCGCACCTACAACTTCCCCCAGGACCGGGTGACCGACCACCGCGTGAAGCTCACCAAGGGAGAGGTCCAGCGCGTGCTCTCCGGAGAGCTGGACGACTTCACCGCCGCGCTGGAGGCCGAGGAGAAGCGCCTCAAGCTCGAGGCGGCCGGCTCGCCCAGCTCCGCGTGAGCGCGGCGGCCGACGCCGGCACCCGGCGCGACGCGGTGCTGGCGGCCACCGACGCCCTGACCGCTGCCGGCTGCGACACGCCCCGACTGGACGCCGAGGTGCTGATCGCCGACGCCCTGGCGGTCGACCGCGGCGCGCTGTTGGCCGACCCCAGAGAGGGCGTCCCCGCCCCTGCGGCGCGCGAGATAGGCGAGCGCGTGCGCCGCCGGGTGGCCCGCGAGCCGGTGGCCTACATCCTCGGCCGCCGGGGGTTTCGCCACATTGAGCTGAACGTGGACCGCAGGGTGCTGATTCCGCGCCCCGAGACCGAGCTGTTGGTGGAGATCGCCTCGGAGCTCGCGAGCGGTGCCCGCGTGCACGACGTGGGCACAGGCAGCGGGGCCGTGGCGCTCGCCCTGTGCGATGAGCGTCCGGACCTGCGGGTGAGCGCCTCCGATGCGTCAGGGCCCGCCGTGGACGTGGCGCGCGCGAACGCCCGGCGGCTCGGGCTCGAGCTCGCGCCGGTCGTGGCGCACGGCCTGCCCGACCCGCGGGCCTTCGGCGCCTCGGACAGCGGCTACGATCTCGTGGTCGCGAACCTCCCCTACGTCGAGGACGGAGAGCCACTGGCGCCAGAGATCGCGCTGTACGAGCCGGCCGAGGCCCTGCGGGGAGGCCCCGACGGACTCGACGTCATCCGTGAGCTGGTGTCGCAAGCCCCCGGCGGAAGCTGGCTCGCGCTCGAGCACGCGCCCCACCAGGCCGCCGCCGTGCGCGAGCTGCTGGGCGGCTCCGCGACACGGCGTGACCTCGCCGGCCGTGAGCGCGTCACCACGGGGTGGAGCCGTTGACCGAGGAGGACGTCGACGCTTTCCGCCGCTGCATCGGCGTCGGCGGCGTCGTCCTCTTTCCCTCAGACACCGTGTACGGCCTGGCGACCGACCCCGACTCCAAGGAGGGCGTGCGCCGCCTGTACGCGCTCAAGGGCCGTCTGCCCGACCGGCCCGCGGCGGTGATGTTCTTCGACCTCGGGCAGGCGCTGGCCGCCGTGCCCGAGCTGGGGCCGCGGACCAAGGATGCGCTGGCACTGCTGCTGCCCGGGCCGGCGACCCTGCTGGTAGAGAACCCGGCGCGGCGGTTTGCACTGGCCTGCGGCCCGGAGCCCGAGCGCCTCGGTCTGCGGGTCCCGGCCCTCAAGGGTTCACTCGAGCGGTTGGCCGAGGCGCGCTGGCCTGTTCTGCAGTCGAGCGCCAACCGGTCCGGCGCGACCGAGGCGCGCCGGCTCGGCGACGTGGACGAAGCCATCCGGCGCGGCGTCGACCTCCAGTTGGACGCAGGCGCACTGCCCGGCATCGCGTCAACGGTGGTGGATCTGGCGCCGTACGACCGGGACGGCAGCTACCGGATCGTTCGCGAGGGAGCTCTGAGCGCCGCCGCCGTCGAGGATCGGCTATCGACATAGCGCTTAGCTTGGTGCTGCCCGCCGCAATTCTCATCGGGATCATGCGGCGAGTGAGAGGCGGGGTTTCTCGTGATGGTCTTCGAGGCGCTCGAATAGGTCGGTGAGGTCTTGGCGCGTGAAGTTCCAGTCGAAGGGCTCCGCGATCTGGTTGTAGCGGCGTTCGAAGTCGTTGAGCGCCTGGGCGAGCGCGGCGGTGTCGTCGAAGTCGTTGGGATTGAGCAGCTTGCGCTGGATGATCGAGTGATAGATCTCGGCCTGATTGAGCCAGCTGGCGTGGACTGGCAGGTGGACGAGGGTCAGGGTGGGCCAGCGGCCCTCGAGGCGCTTGATCGACGCCTCCCCGCGGTGATCGGAGCCGTTGTCGACGATCCAGGACACCCTCCGTGCGGAGGCGTAGGGCTCCTTGGTCACATGACCTGCCAGACGAGCCGGTCAAGCGCCACGATGCCGTCCTTTGGCTCGCTGCGACCGATCACCTTGCCGCGACGCGCGTCCCAGGCATCGAGGTATGTGACACCGAGCCCATGCGCTCGTACTCGTGCTCGACGCGCTGGCCGCGGCCCGCCGCCGGAGGGTCGCTCGCGTGCATCCGTCGGCGCGCCTGGATCGAGGGCTTGGCGTCAGCGCAGATCACGAAATCGCCGGGAGCTAGGCGCGTACAGCGACCCGGTAGGACAACGTCAGACTCGCTGCCCGCCGCTCGAGCTCGCCACGCACTCCGCCGTCGAGCTCGATGCCTGTCGCCACTCATCCCATGCCATAACTATCGTCAACCCGCTCCGCGTTCCTTCAACACGACAGAACTTGCGGCGGACAGCACTAAGCGCGAGGCGCGGTGCTCGCTCGAACCCCTCCGTTCGGTGCTCGGCCGATCGGCGATCGGCCTGCGCGCCTCCGGCGACGATCGCCGCGCTCTTCGCCCGCGCAGGAATTTCACTTGCATACGAGCTCCCGCGCCGTCACCTTGTACCAAACGGCATTATCGAGGGCGAAGAGGAGGCTATGCCATGAGCAGCACAGTCCTGCTGGTCGCAAACCGCACCGCCAACACCGACCGCCTGCGCGAGGCGGTACGCGACCGTGCCTCGCGCGGCGCTCGGGCCTTCCATCTCGTCGTGCCGGCCATCCCCCACGGGCTGCACCGCGTGGTGGACCCCGAGGTCACTGGCTGGCAGGAAGGGCAGGCCGCGCTCGCATCAGCGCTCCCCTCGCTCAGCGAGGCAGCTGGCTGCGAGGTCTCCGGGGAGGTGGGCAGCGCGGACCCAATCGCCGCGATCCAGGACGCGCTGGCACGCCGTAGCTTCGACGAGATCGTCATCTCGACCCTGCCCCACCGCATCTCGCGCTGGCTGCGGTTGGACCTACCGAGCAAGGCGCGGGGCCTTGGCCTGCCAGTGGCGCACGTCGAGGCCGAAGCTATTCCGGAGCCCGCTTCCGCCGTCACCGAATAGTCTGGTGCAGACAGCCAAGGGAAAGGATCGCCGGCATGCTCGTGCGCCAGGGAATGAACCAGATCGTGGTGACGGTTGGCCCCGATCACGCCCTTCGGGAGGCTGCACGCCGAATGAACGACCATAACGTCGGGGCGGCGGTGGTGATGGACAACGAGCAGTCGGGGCCGGGCATCATCACCGAGCGCGATCTGCTGCGCTCGGCCGGACGCGGGGAGGACATCGACTCCGAGCGCGTCGGCGACCATCTCGCATCGGACCTGATCTACGCGCACGCAGACTGGTCGCTCGAGCAGGCGGCCAAGGAGATGGCGAAAGGCCACTTCCGTCACGTGATCGTGCTCGACGGCCGCGGCGAGCCAGTCGGCATCCTCTCGATGCGTGACATCGTCCGCTGCTGGATCGGCGAAGGGGCGACATGCGACCTGCCGCCCGAGGGCGCCGCGCTTGAGCAGGCCGCGCCGATTACACCGGCGCGAGAGCAATCAGCCCCCGACGCCTAGCTGCCGCAGCCGCCGGCCCTCGTTGCGCCCGAATGCCCGTCTGGGCTACTCCTCGTCCTTCTGATCGCCTGGGTTCTCCGGCACGCCGACGTCGTCCTCGGCCGCCGGGCGTTGCGTCTCTCCCACGTTGCCCTCGGCGCCGATCTCGGGCGTCGCCTCCGCCTTACGCCTTCCGGCGCCGCCCTCGGGGTCTCCCTGGTTCTCACCGGCGGCCGGGTGGCCCGGCTCGGGCTGGCGCGTGCGCTCGTTGGTCTCGGGCCTGGCTGGCTCCTCGGTCCCTTCGAACATCGGCTCCTCCTTTTCCGTGGCTCGCCACTGACCGCGGCTAGCACTGTGCACCCCTGTACCCCGGACGGGATCCATCGAACCTCCGAGCGACCCACCCCTGTGTGGCCGTGCCATGAACCATGTTTACGTGGCCCTTGTGCGGGAACGCCCTAACTGGTAGATACCACCACGATCACCAGCAGCTTCACCGTCGCAAGAGGGGAGCCCCACCGTGTGCCTGGCGATACCGGGCCAGATCGTCGAGATTGTGGACGAGTCCAACCGACTCGCCAAGGTCGACGTGGTGGGAGTGCAGCGCAGCGTGAACATCGGACTGCTGGACTCGGATGGGGGCGGCGTCGGTCCCGGAGACTGGGTTCTCATACACGTCGGCTTCGCCATGTCGAAGATCGATGAGGATGAGGCCCTGGAGACGCGGCGGATGCTCGAGAGCATGGGCGACGACTACGAGCAGGAGCTCGAGGAGCTGAAGGCCAGCGTGATCGAATGACCGCGGGCCATCCCTCCGACAGCGGGAAAGCCGCGTGATCTGAGTGCTAGTGGGCGCTGACCACGCGCTGGGGTGTGAGCCGCAGCACGGCTGTATCACCTGCGGTGACGAGGCGGTTGCCCTGTGGGTGTTGAAGGTGGATGTGGAGCGCGAGCTGGCCCTCTGCGAGAACGACACCGGGGAGCGCGAGACGGTGGAGATTGCGCTGGTGGCGCCTGTGGCGGCCGGCGACCGGGTCTTGGTGCACGCCGGCACGGCCATCGCAGAGTTGGAGGGCGTCGGTGGGCGTGGGTCTCTCGAGCGCGTCGCGAAGGCGGCCACGGCGTGAGGTACGTCGACGAGTTCCGCGACCCGCAGCTGGGCCGCGTGCTGGCCGGCGAGATCGTCACCCTGGTCGAGCCTGGGCGCCACTACAAGCTGATGGAGGTGTGCGGTGGACACACCCACTCCATCTACAAGTATGGAATCGACGACCTGCTGCCCGAGAACGTCGAGCTCGTGCATGGGCCCGGATGCCCGGTATGCGTGATCCCCATGGGCCGCGTCGACGACGGCATCGCCATGGCCCATCAGCCGAACGTGATCTTCACCTGCTTCGGCGACATGATGCGGATCCCCGGCTCCGAGCAGTCCCTGCTCGACGCGAAGGCCGAGGGGGCTGACATCCGGATGGTCTACTCACCGTTGGACGCCCTGCGGATCGCCAAGCAGAACCCCGACCGCGACGTGGTCTTCTTCGCCATTGGCTTCGAGACGACCGCTCCCTCGACGGCGCTTACCCTCAAGCGGGCGCGGGCCGACGGCGTCACGAACTTCTTCTGCATGTGCAACCACGTGACGATCGTGCCGCCGCTGCGCGCGCTGCTCGACTCTCCCGATCTGCGCCTCGACGGCTTCATCGGGCCCGGCCACGTGTCCACCGTGGTAGGCGCTCGGCCGTTCGAGTTCATTCCCGCCGACTACGAAAAGCCGATCGTGGTCGCCGGCTTCGAGCCCCTCGACGTCCTTCAAGCCGTGCACATGATTCTCGGTCAGCTCGCGGAGGGCCGCTGCGAGGTGGAGAACCAGTACACCCGCGTCGTCTCGTACGAGGGCAACCTCCGCGCGCTGGAGCTCCTCGCTGAGGTGTTCGAGCTGCGGCCCCACTTCGAGTGGCGCGGCATGGGCTTCATCTCCCAGAGCGGGCTGCGCATCTCTGAGGCCTACGCCGACTTCGACGCCGAGCGCCGCTACGAGGTGCCAGGCGTGCGGGTGGCCGATCCCAAGGCCTGTCAGTGCGGCGAGGTCCTCAAGGGCGTCATCAAGCCCTTCGAGTGCAAGGTGTTCGGCACCGCCTGCACCCCGGAGCGGCCGATCGGCACCTGCATGGTCTCGTCGGAGGGAGCCTGCGCGGCCTACTACAACTACGGCCGCTTCGCGCGCGAGCGGGAGGTCGTATGAGCACCGCAGCCACTCCTTCCCGCGAGGAGAAGGTGCTTGGCATCATCGAGACCGCCAGGGCCAAGCGCGGCAAGTTCCGCGACGAGCACATAACGATGTCCCACGGCGCCGGTGGCAAGGCGACCCAGAGCCTGATCGAGGGCCTCTTCGTGCCCGCCTTCGCGTCGGAGGCGCTCGGGGCGATGGGCGACGCCGGAGCTGTGAACGTCGGCGGCGCGCGACTGGCCATGACCACCGACTCCTACGTGGTCAAGCCGATCGTCTTCCCCGGCGGGTCGATCGGGGAGCTTGCGGTCAACGGGACGGTGAACGACCTTTCGGTGGCCGGGGCGCGGCCAATCGCCTTGAGCCTGTCGCTCGTGCTGGAGGAGGGGCTGTCCGCGGGCGAGCTTCGCCGCGAGGTGGACGCGATCGCGGCCGCGGCCCGCGCCGCCGATGTCGAGATCGTCACCGGGGACACCAAGGTGGTGGAGCGCGGGCATTGCGATTCGATGTATGTGTGCACCACGGGTGTCGGGCAGGTGGATCCCCGCGCCCAGCTGTCCCCCGCCGCTCTGCAGCCGGGCGATCGCGTGATCGTGTCCGGCACCGTCGGCGATCACGGCACGGCGATCATGCTCGCCCGCGGTGAGTTCGAGCTGGACTCGCAGATAGAGTCGGACACGTGCAGCCTCTGGCCTGCCGTCGATGCGCTGCTCGAGGAGACCGGCCCGTCGTTGCGCTGCATGCGCGACGCCACGCGCGGCGGGGCGGGATCGGTCCTGAACGAGCTGGCCCGCGCCTCGACCGTAGCGATGCTCGTTCACGAGGCCGCCGTGCCGGTCGCGCCGGCCGTGGCCGGCGCGGCAGAGATCCTCGGCATCGACCCGATGTACGTCGCCAACGAAGGCAAGCTGGTCGCCTTCGTCGCCCCCGCCGCCGTCGACGCCGCAATCGGGGCTCTGCGGTCGGTGCCTGGCTGCGAGGCGGCGGTTGAGATTGGCGAGGTAAGGACCGAGCCGCCCGGCATGGTCCTGATGGAGACCGCCTTCGGCGGCAAGCGGGTGATGGACCAGCTCGTGGGCGATCCACTGCCGAGGATCTGCTGATGCACGAGCTCTCGATAGCGGAGGCGCTTGTGGCCATCGCCGCTCGGCACGCGGCCGGCCGCCGGGTGACGGTGGTCGAGGTCAAGGTCGGGCACCTCCGGCAGGTCGTGCCCTCCGCGCTCGAGTTCGCCTTTGAGCTGGTGGCAGAAGGGAGCCCCGTGGAGGGCGCGCGGCTGGAGCTGAAGGGGATCCCGGCGCAAGGCCGGTGTCGGGATTGCAGTGCCGAGAGCACGATGGACGGGTTCCCGCTCGTCTGCGGACGGTGCGGGAGCTTTGACGTGGAGGTGATCGCCGGTGAGGAGTTGCTGGTGGATGCCCTCCAGCTGAAGGATGAGGAGGATGACTCGGGCTTGCGTGCCGAGTCTTCAGGGCAGCTGACAACGATCGGAGGCGGACGGTGAATGCAACAGAGGCGCAGGGCGTCGAAGAGGTCCACATCCTGTGGACGTCGGAGGGCCTGAGCTGCGACGGGGACACGATTTCGATCACCGCCGCCGGTCAACCGAGCATCGAGGACGTGCTGCTGGGCGCGATCCCGGGGCTGCCCAAGGTGCACCTGCACAACAAGGTCCTCTCACCGACAATGGGCGGCGAGGAGTTCATGAAGCCCTTCCGCGACGCCGCGGAGGGAACGCTGGGCGCCCCGTACGTCTTTGTGGTCGAAGGCTCGATTCCCAACGAGAAGATCAACGGCGACGGCTACTGGACTTCGATGGGCAACGACCTCGCCACCGGCGAGCCGATCACCGTGAACGAGTGGATCGACAAGCTCGCGCCCGGCGCCTTCGCGGTGGTGGCGATCGGGACGTGCGCCACCTACGGCGGCATCCACGCCATGGCGGGCAACCCGACGGGTGCGATGGGGCTGGCCGACTACCTGGGCTGGGACTTCCGCTCGGCCGCCGACCTGCCGATCGTCAACGTTCCCGGCTGCCCGGTGCAGCCAGAGAACTTCAT
>Ga0136615_10000281_pt1 | contig 22682 bp, 22 predicted proteins | sample AntDrymUQ2882206_2_FD_106647 | JGI IMG/M metagenome (GOLD analysis project Ga0136615, IMG submission 106647) | Polar desert sand microbial communities from Dry Valleys, Antarctica - metaG UQ288 (22.06) | ecosystem: Environmental > Terrestrial > Soil > Desert | place: Antarctica: Dry Valley... | reverse complement strand
GGGACGAACTCGCGGCTCGACGAGATCCAGGCCGCGGCGCTCCGCCTCTTCCTGCCCCGGCTCGACGGCTGGACGTCGGCCCGCCGAGAGGCCGCGGCGCTCTACGCCGACCTCGGCCTGGGGGAGCTCTGCGAGCTGCCGCTCGACGAGCCGGGTCACGTCTACCACCTCTTCGTCGCCCGCTCGCCCGAACGGGATCGTCTCCGAGCCGCTCTCACGGCCGCCGGGATCGGGAACGGGCAGTACTACCTCCCGCCACTGCACCTGCAGCCGGCCATGCGCTACCTCGGTTACCGCGAGGGCTCGTTGCCGGAGACCGAGCGAGCGGCCGCCGAGAACTTCTCGCTCCCGCTCTGGGCGGGGATCCCGCCGGAGGTGCAGGAGCGGGTGGTCTCGGTCGTCCGCGAGGCCGCTCGCGTGGGCGTCGCCGGGTGATCCCGTTCAACCGCCACCGGCTGTGGCAGCTCTGCGCCGACGGGCTCCTGATCGCGGCGGCCTGGTGGCTCGCCTTCCAGCTCCGTTTCGACTTCGACGTGCCCCCGTACTTCCGGACGATGCTCTGGGACACGATCCTGATCGTCGTCGGGATCAAGCTCGCCGTCTTCGTCGCCTTCGGCTTCTACCAGCGCTGGTGGCGCTACGTCTCGACGCGCGACATGTGGCGGGCCGCGCTCGGCGTCTCGGTCGGCTCGCTGATCGCGGCGACCGGCATCTACTTCGGCTACCCGATCGAGCGGCTCCGCCTGCCGCGCGGGGTCGCACTCGCCGACGCGCTCCTGCTGCTCGCCTTCGTCGCCGGCTCCCGCCTGCTCGCCCGCACGGTGATCGAGCGGCCGGCGAGCAGCGAGCTCCTGGCCCGTGGCAAGGAGGTGCTGATCGTCGGTGCCGGCGATGCGGGCGGGCTCATCATCCGCGAGCTCCAGCGCTCGCGCTCTCTCAACGCCACCCCGATCGGACTCGTCGACGACGACCGGCGCAAGCGCAACATGCGCCTCCACGGTGTGCGCGTGCTCGGCACGACCGACGACCTGCCGCACATCCTCCGCGACAACCGGCCCGACGAGCTGCTGATCGCAATCCCGTCCGCCGCCGGCGAGGTGCGGCGCAAGGTGGTCGAGATGGCGCGCCGCGAGGGCGTGCCGGTCAAGACGCTGCCGGGGCTGTACGAGCTCATCTCCGGGGATCTCAACCTCGCGGGGCAGCTCCGCCCGGTCCAGGTGGAGGATCTCCTCACGCGCGAGCCCGTGGAGGTCGACCTCGAAGCCGTCGCCGCCTATCTCCGCGGCGAGACGGTGCTCGTGACGGGCGCCGGCGGCTCGATCGGCTCCGAGCTCTGCCGCCAGATCGCCCGTCTCGGCGCCGCGCGGCTCGTCCTCGTCGACAACTCGGAGAGCTCACTCTTCGCGATCGAGCGGGAGCTCGCCGACGAGCGCGGCTTCGCGTCGAGCCACCCCGTGCTCGCCGACGTCGGCAACCGCACCAAGATGCGCCAGGTCTTCGAGACGCACCGGCCGGGCGTCGTCTTCCACGCCGCCGCCTACAAGCACGTGGCCCTGCTGGAGGCCAATCCGGTCGAGTCGGTGCGCAACAACGTACTCGCGACCCGCATCGTCGCGGAGGTCGCCATCGAGTCCGGCGCGAAGCGCTTCGTCCTCATCTCGACCGACAAGGCGCTGAACCCGCGCGCGGTGTACGGGCAGTGCAAGGCGCTCTGCGAGTGGATCGTCGGTGCCTACGGGGCGCGGGAGGACGTGGCGACGCGCTTCGTGACCGTCCGCTTCGGCAACGTGCTCGGCTCCTCCGGCAGCGTCATCCCGACCTTCCGTCGCCAGATCGAGCGCGGTGGGCCGGTGACGGTGACCGATCCGGAGATGACGCGTTTCTTCATGACGATCCCGGAGGCGGTCTCGCTCGTCGTCCAGGCGGGCGCGATCGGCGGGCGCGGGAAGCTCTACGTGCTCGACATGGGCGAGCCGGTCCGGATCGCCGACCTCGCCCGCAACATGATCCGGCTCTCGGGCAAGGAGCCCGACAGGGACGTCGAGATCCGATACGTCGGCGCGCGCCCCGGCGAGAACGTCCACGAGGTGCTCTGGGACGACAGCGAGGCGATCACGCAGACCGTCCATCCGAAGATCTTGCAGGTGACGGGCGTCGCGGTCGACCCCGCGTGGCTCGAGGACGAGCTGACCGACTTCGAACGGCTGGTGGACGAGGGTGCGGCGCTCGAGCTCGTCGCGCGACTGACGGGCGCCGTGCAGGAGCCGCGCCCCCGCGTGGCTCTGTAGGCGCCGTTCGAGAGACGCGGCGCGAGGCCGGCGCCGTGAGGCAGCCGGCCTCGCGCCCGAGGTGCGTCAGTCCTCGTCCGCGTCGTCTTCGTCCCCGCCGCCGTCGTCGTCACCGGCGGTGCCAGGCGGGATGCGCAGAAGCAGGAGCTGCCCGCCCTCGCGCTCGTAGACGACACCCGGGCCCGGTGCACGGTCGATCACGAGGGTCCCGGCCTGGACGTCGACGAGGAAGGCGCCGGGTCCGAACGCCGCCGAAGCGTCGACGATGCCGCTCGACTCCCACGCGCCCAGACGGGCGGCCGGATCGCCGGACTGGTCGACCCGGGCGACGGGAACGAGCGCCCGGGTGGCGAAGTCGTAACTCCAGATGCGGGCAGTCGTTCCGCCCGAGTCACCCGGCGCATACTGGTTGTGCGAGCCCGGATCCTCCTGGATGAGCAGGGTTCGCTCGGTCGTCTCGAGATTATCGGGATTGTGGATCAGGCTCAGGAGGCCTGCGCCGAAGGCGCCGAGCGCGTCGCCGTCGATCAGGATCGAGAAGTCGAGCACCCGCGTCGGGTCGGCCGGATCGAGCTCGAGCCGGAAGATCCGCCCGTTGGGATAGGGCCCGATCGGGCCGGCCGGACCGCGGGTCAGGCGTCCTGTCGGCGACCCGGGAAGCGCGCGCGGCTCACCCGTGTCGGCGATGTAGACCACGTTGGGATCGTTCCGGTCGTAGGCCGTGTCCTCCACCCGGATGAACTGAAAGACGTTGTTCGCGTTCGACCAGTTCTCGAGGGCCGTCTGGTCGCCGAGCGCGACCGAGCGCGGAACGGGGATGAACTCGCCCGAGACGCTCGCGTCGCCGGAGAGGTCTCCGTAGTCGTTGATCAACGGGTCGTCCGAGCGGAAGCCCCACAGCTCGCCCTCGTCGTTCCAGAGCGCCTCGGCACTCGCGGCGGTGTACAGGTAGAGCTGCGAGGAGGGCGCCGTGAACGTGTCGTCGCCGGTCAGCACGACCGGATGGCCGTAGCCCGGCACGGCCATGCTGTTCTCGTGGTTCATGCGACCCATGCCGTAGATGGAACGGTAGGCGCCGCTGCGCGGGTCGTAGGCCACCACCACTCCCGCCTGCTCGGCCCCGGGACGGGCCGGCCAGGCGATCCCGGTCCTGTTGACGAAGTCGCTCGCCTCCTCGTTCGTGAGCAGGAGCGGGCGCTCGAAGCCGTGCTCCGTGGTGGCGAGGAAGTTGGAGCAGAAGCGCTGATAGTTCGCCGTCGAAGGGATCACGTACGAGCCGTCGAGGACGCCCGCCGTCTCGCGGCTGAGAACCAGTCGGCTGAGGATCGAATTCGTGAAGTCGCTGATGATGCCCGGGAACGGCACGAGCGAGAGCTCGTGGTTCACGTAGATCTCGGCCTCGTTGCGCGTGATCCGGTCGACGGCGATCCCGTCCGGGATCGACTCGAACAGGTACCCGTTCGGAAGCCGCTCACCGACGGTGATGATCGGCTCGACCGTCACCTCGGGCACGATCGGCACGAGCATCGGCGCCTGGCTGGTCTTGAAGCCCGGGCCGGTCTGGGCTTCGGCGGTGCCGGCGCCGCACGCGAGTGCGAGCACCGCTGCGAGCGCTGCGAGCAGACGCCCGCGCGCGTGGTTGAACCTCTGCATGGAAGTGCCCCCTCCTCCGTTGCACTATGGAAGCGCCGATTCTGTCAGGGTGGGTCCGCCCGTGCTCGCGGACTGCGCCGACAGGAGGAGGTCGAGCAGGTGCCGGGGATCGCGGCGAATCCGCTCGCCTGACGCACCCTCGCGCTTGTGCAGCTCGAGCGCGCGCGGGTCGGAGAGCGGCACGAGGCGCCCCTCCCGGATCAGCGCCTCGTCGACCCCGCCGAGCCTACCTCCGTACGTCGTGTAGACCGGGACTCCCAGGGCGGCGGCCTCGCGGTTCATCGTCCCGCCGGCCGACACGACGAGATCGGCAAGCGCGATCAGCGACTGCGCGTCGACCGCGCGGGGAGGCAGGAGCACCGAAGGAAGCGCGAGCCGGCGCACGTACTCACGCTGCTCGTCGGTGCGTGGCAGGACGACGGCGTGCACCTCCTCGTTGCGCCCGAGCACCTCGAGCACCTGCGGGAAGAGGGGGTTCGAGTGCCGGTGGTAGAGCGAGACGTCCGGCGGCGGGCGCAGCACGACGACCACGCGCTCGCGGTCGACCCCCAGGTGTTCGACAACCGAGGCGTCGGGCTCGAAGTCCGCGAGGTAGTACTCCTCCTTCAGGCCCGGGTAGCGGACGAGCTTCGGCGGCTCGACGCCGTAGGGACGCAGGCGCCCGGGCGGGATCGTCTCCGGGACGACCACCTTCGTCGCCGGGCGGCAGCCGAGCTGGTGCTGGAGCCACGCGAACTCGTAGTCGAATGTCGTCGCGCTCGGGATGTCGAGTCGGCGGGCCGTCAGCGTCAGCTCGTGCGAGCCGTGGGCGAGGGCGACATCGAAGGAGCGATTGCGCGCCCAGCGTCGCAGCGCCGGAAGGCGCGACGTGAGCGAGCGCGCCTTGCCGAGGCGCGAGCGGCCGCCGTGCCGGCCGATCACCTCCGCCTCGAGCCCGTGCAGCTCGAGCAGTTGCAGGGTCTGCGCGTAGTCCCGCGCCGTGATCTCGACCTCTACTCCATCGCCGCGCAGGAGCGCGATCAGCGGCCGGAACACGAGCACGTGCGCCGAAGCCGTCATGTCGATCCACACCCTCATCGCTCGACCAGGACCTCCGGGAGCCGGGATCGTGAGAGTGCGCTCGGCGTTCGCTCGACGTGCCGCTCGTGCCAGAGCGTGAAGGCGAGCAGGCCCCAGAGCTGCCGGCTGCGATCCTCGCGGCCGGCGACGTGGTCGTCGAGCAGCCCCCCTAACACCCGCGGCCGGAAGAAGCCGAGCCGCGCCTGCCGCTCAGGCGAGAGGACGTCGCGGGCGAACCCCTGGAGATCGCCGCGGAGCCACGCGGCCGCCGGGATCGAGAAGCCGCGCTTCTTGCCCCGCACGATCCGGCGCGGCAGGAGCGGCGCGGCCGCGCGGCGGAGCAGCACCTTCTTGCGCAGGCCGCGTACCTTGTGCCGGGTCGGCAGCCCGAGTGCGAAGGCGCTCACGGCCGGGTCGAGGAAGGGCACGCGCGCTTCGAGCGAGTGCGCCATCGAGGCACGGTCGGTCTTCGTGAGCAGGTCGTCGGGGAGGTAGAGCCCGAGGTCGACGTCCTGCAGGCGGGCGAGCAGTTCGGCACCCTCGGTCTCTGCGAAGCGAACGCGCAGGAGATCGACGGGGTCGAAGGCGCAGCGTCGCCCGGTCAGTTCCGCGCGCGCGTCAGGCGAGAAGATCTCCTTCCAGCCGTGGTGACGCTCGAGCGGAGGAAGGTGCGCCGCCCGGACGAACCGCTTGGCGCGGAAGTCGAAGCTCGCCCGCCCGCTCGAGCTCGGCAGGAGCTCGACGAGCGGGCCGGCGAGCCGCGCCAGCCGCCCGACTCTGAGCGCGAGCAGGTCGGCGGCGTAGGTGTAGTAGCCGCCGAAGAGCTCGTCGCCTCCCTCGCCGGAGAGCGCGACCTTCACGTCCCGCGCCGCCAGCTCGGAAACGAGGTAGGTCGGCAGCGCCGACGAGTCGGCGAAGGGCTCGTCGAAGGCCTCCGCGAGCGCGGGCAGCAGGCTCGCCGCGTCGGGGCGGAGAACGAGCTCCCGATGGGCGGTGCCGTAGCGCTCGGCAACCAGGCGGGCGTTCCCGAGCTCGTCGAACGAGCGTTCCTCGAAGCCGATCGAGAATGTCCGCAGCGGCCCGCTCACCTCCTCCGCCGCGAGCGCGGCGAGCAGGCTCGAGTCGACGCCGCCCGAGAGCAGGACGCCGACCGGGACGTCGCTCACGAGGTGGGCGCGAACCGAGTCGCGCAAGCGCGCGCGCAGCTCCTCGAGAAGCTCGGCGTCGTCGTCCGTGCGCACCTCGTCGGCGGCGACCGGGGCGGGCCGTGCGTAGCGCTCGAGCCGGTGCTCGCCTCCTTCCCAGATCAGCAGGTGCCCCGGCGGGAGCTTCCGCACCTCGCGGAAGATCGTGAGCGGCGCGGGGATCGAGTTGAAGGCGAGGAAGGATTCGAGCGCCTCGAGGTCGATCTCGCCGCGCGGCAGCGCGCGCAGGTCGGAGGCGAAGGCGAACTCGCCTCTGTCGGCCCGGTAGACGAGAGGCTTGATGCCGAAGCGGTCCCGCGCCAGCACGAGTCGGCTTCGGCGGCTGTCCCACAGCGCCACGGCGAACATCCCCCGCAGGAGCGCCGCGAAGCCGAGCCCTTCGCGCTCGTACAGGTGCGCGAGCACCTCCGTGTCGCCGCCGGTCGAGAAGCGGTGGCCCTCGCCCTCGAGCTCGCGCCGCAGCTCGCGGTAGTTGAGGAGCTCGCCGTTCTGCACCACGTGCACCGTGCCGTCCTCGTTCGCGAGCGGCTGGTCGCCCGTCTCGAGGTCGATGATCGACAGGCGCCTCGCGGCGAGCCCGACGCCATCGCCGAGCCAGGTCCCGTCGCTGTCGGGACCGCGGTGGACGAGCGTCCTGCTCATGGCGTCGAGCCGCCCGGGATCGACGGCGCCGACCGAGGACGCGAGCCCGCAGATGCCGCACATGGCGCCCTACTCTAGAAGGCGTGGACGTCGCCCACGACGGGCTCGTCGTCCTCGTCCTGCTCGTTGCCGTCGGGAGCCTCGTCGTGCTCGCCTCGCTCGTACGCGTCCCGTACCCGATCTTCCTCGTCGTCGGCGGGCTCGTGCTGGGGTTCGTACCCGGGCTGCCGGAGCTCGAGCTCGACCCCGACCTCGTGCTCGTCGCCTTCCTGCCGCCCCTGCTCTACTCGGCCGCGTTCTTCAACTCGCTCCGCGATCTGAGGGCGAACGTCCGACCGATCTCGCTGCTCGCGCTCGGCCTCGTCGGCGCGACGACGCTCGCCGTTGCCGCCGTCGCGCACACACTCGTCGACGGCCTCACCTGGCCTGCTGCGTTCGTGTTGGGGGCGATCGTCTCGCCGACCGACCCCATCGCTGCCACCGCGATCGCCAGCAAACTCGGGATTCCCGGCCGCGTCGTGACGATCGTCGAGGGCGAGAGCCTCGTGAACGACGGCTCGGCCCTCGTCCTCTATCGCTTCGCGGTGGCCGCCGTGGTCACCGGCACCTTCAGCCTGGCGGAAGCGGGTCTGCGCTTCGTGCTGAGCGCGGTCGGCGGTGTGCTGATCGGCCTCGCCGTGGCCCGGATCGTCGCTGCCGTCCGGCGCCGCCTGGACAACCCTCCGGTCGAGATCACGATCTCGCTCCTGACGGGCTACCTCGCCTATCTGCCGGCCGAGGCGCTCGGCGTCTCGGGCGTCCTTGCGGCGGTCACCGTCGGGATCGCGATGGGCGTGCGGGCACCCGAGTTGACGACGCCGGCGATGCGGCTGCAGAGCGTTGCGCTCTGGGAGGTCGTCGTCTTCGTGGTCAACTCGCTCCTCTTCGTCCTCGTCGGCTTGCAACTGCCCCCACTCCTTGATGAGCTCGGAGGGCGGTCGGCCGGCGAGCTCGCGCTCGTCGCAGCGGCGGTGACCGGAACCGTCATCCTCGTCCGCCTGGCCTGGGTGTTCCTCGGGCAGGCGCGCCGGCGCGCGGGGGCGGCGCCCTGGCAGGAGACCCTGCTCGTGGGTTGGATGGGCATGCGTGGAGCAGTCTCGCTTGCCGCGGCGCTCGCGCTGCCGCTCGGGACGGATTCGGGCTCGCCGTTCCCCGAGCGCGATCTGATCATCTTTCTCGCCTTCTGCGTCATCTTCGGCACCCTCGTGCTTCAGGGCCTCTCGCTGGGGCCTCTGATCCGGGCTCTCGATGTTCGCGACGACGGGCGCCTCGGGGCCGAGGAGACGGAGGCGCGAAGGGCGGCTGCCGAAGCGGCGCTCGGACGGCTCGAGGAGCTCGAGGGCGAGAGCTGGGTGCGCGACGACACTGCCGAGAGGTTGCGCGGCCTCTACGGCTTCCGGCGGCGGCGTTTCGAGGCTGGCGGCGACGGCGGCGACGGCGGCTCCGCCGAGCGGCGTTCGCGCGACTACCAGCGGCTCCGCCGCGAGCTGTTCGAGGCCGAGCGGGCCGCCATCCTGCGTCTTCGCGACGAGGGTCGGATCAACGACGAGACGATGCGGCGCATCGAGCGCGACCTCGACCTCGAGGACGTGCGCCTGGACCTGTAGTGCTCAGGTGGGGCACTTCGCTACGGGCGAGGCGAGGCGAGAGCGCGGAGGGATTGGCCGAGCACCCGCCACCCGGTCGTCGTCAGCGTGCGCAGGTAGAGCGCGATCGAGCGGTCGGCGATCCACTCCAGGTCGTGTGCGAGCTTCTCGGCCATCGAGGTCTCGTAGCCTCGGCGAACCTGCGCGAATCCGGTCAGGCCCGGCCGCACAACGAGCCGCTGCCAGTACGCCGGCAGCTGCTCCGCGAGCTGTGCGAAGAAGATCGGCCTGATCGGACGCGGCCCGACGAGGCTCATGTCGCCGCCCAGCACGTTCAGCAGTTGGGGAACCTCGTCGAGCTGGGTGGCACGGAGCCAGCGCCCGAAGGCGGTCGACTCCGCCTGCGTCCGCTCCACCAGCTCGGGGCCGAGAAAGGGGCCGAGCCTCGACTCCGCGCCGGGCTTCAGGGTGCGGAGCTTCAGCATCGTGAAGACCCGTCCACCGCGGCCGACGCGCTCGCCTCGGTAGAAGAGCGGGCGACCGCTCGTGGCCAGGAGCGCGACGGCGATCGGCAGCACGATCGGCAGCGAGACGAGCAGGAAGAGGCCGGAGAGCGCGACGTCGAGCGCCCGCAGCTCGAGGTCGAGGGCGCGGCGATTCCGCGTCTCGCGCGCCAGGCGCGCGTAGCGCTCGGTCAGAGGCTCGGTCGTCTGCGGAGTGACGGCGATGGTGGCGATGCTAGTGCACGTTCCGGCCCGGCCGGCCCGGGCCCTTTGCGCGAAGGGCGCGCCGGCGACCGGGTTCTCCCGGCCGCCGGCGCGCTGGGGCTATGGCCGATCGAAGCCGGTGGTTCCGGTCGCCCCGCCGCCGTAGTAGCTGCCGAGCTCGTCGCGGTACGTCTCGTCGCGGCCGCGATCCGCCTCGTACTCCGGGGCGTTCTTGATCTCGTCCTTCGTTCGGCTGACGAAGACGGTCTCGGTGTTCGAGTCGACCCGATCGATCACTCCGGCGGGCAGCATGACGCGCTTGCCGAAGATCCACGGGCCCGTATCGACCACGATGTAGCTCGCGCCGACGTCGTTCGTCGTCTCGTCGATCTTGCCGATGCCGCCGTCCTGCGCCTCGACCTCGAAGCCGGTGAGATCGGTGTCACCGAAAGTGGGGTCGGAGAAGGTGTACATGTCCGTGCGGGGGAACTCGGTCATTCGACCCTCCTGGTTGGGGTGCGGGTCTCCGGCGCATACCCGAGTGCGACGTGCGCCTAACCGCCCGGCGATCCCTCGAACGAGGGATCGTGACCGGGCCTTCGAGGTGCCAAGGTGAGAGGGACGAGACCGAGGGGGAGGACGGGCAGATGACGACGCGTGGGACGAGAGCCGGCACTCAGACGTACGTGTGGGCGCGCTTCTTTCTGTGTCAGTGCGTTCTCTCGGACGACCCGCGGCGCAAGCGTCTCCCCGCTGCGACGGCAACCCACGGCTACGTGCGGCGGATTCGCGTGCGCTGACAGGGCCGGGCTCAGCCGCACATCCATAATGAACGCTTATGGACACGCGGCAGCTGGCGGCCTTCTGCGCGGTCGTCGAACGGAGGAGCTTCTCACAGGCCGCCGAGCGCCTTGGCGTCTCCCAGCCCGCGGTGAGCCTGCAGATCCGCGCGCTCGAGCAGCGGGTCGGCCGGCAGCTGCTGGATCGCTCGGGTCGCCGCGTGGAGCCGACCGAGGCCGGGCTCCGCCTCTACCGGGGCGCCCAGCGGATGCTCGCGCTGGAGGAGCAGCTGCTCGAGCAGATGGTCGACGACGCCGACGATCGATTGCGCGGGCGGTTGGCGCTCGGGGCGTCGTCAGGCCCCGGCGAGACCGTTCTGCCGCTGCTTCTCTGCGAGTTCCAGCGCGTCCACCCGGAAGTGCGGGTCGCTCTCTCGGTCTTCGACACCCAGACCGTCGTCGACCTCGTCGCGCGCCGCGAGCTCGAGCTCGGCGTTGTCGGCGCCGCTCGCCGTCAGCGCTCGGTGAGCTTCGAGCCCTTCTTCCGGGACGAAGTCGTTCTCGCCTGCCCGCCGGATCATCGCTTCGCCGGGAGGACGATCTCGCTCGAGGACCTTCGCTCGGAGCCGCTGATCGTCATGCAGGAGGGCGCGGGCGTGCGCCAGGTGATCGAGGACGAGCTGCGAGGAGCCGGAGTCCGCCTCAAGCAGCTGAACGTGCACCTCGAGCTCGGCCTGCAGGAGTCGGTTCGAAGCGCGGTCCGGGCGGGGTTCGGCGTCGCGTTCATCTCCCGCTCGGCCGTCGAGTCGGATCTCACCGCCGGTACGCTGGCCGCTGCGGGCGTGGAGGGCCTTGAGCCCGCGCGCGAGATCGCGCTCGTGCGGCCCGCGGGGCGAACGACGACGCGCCTCGCGCAGGCGTTTCTCGCCTTCGCGCGAGAGCGTCTCCCGTGAGCCGGATCGTTCGCTTCGGAGCCGGCGCGATCGGTGCCCTCTCGCAGGTCGCGGACGAGCTCGGCCTCGAACGGCTCTTGCTCGTCACGAGTCTCCGCGGTGCCGAGCTTGCGCCCGAGTTGCCTGTGGTCTCGACCTACGCCGGCGTTCGCTCGCACGTCCCGGGGGACACGGTGGGCGAGGTCGCGCAGGCCGCCGAAGGAGCGCGTGCGGACGCCTTCGTCGCACTCGGAGGAGGGAGCGCGATCGACACGTGCAAGGCGGCGACGCTCGAGTTGCGCGAACGCGGTCACTCAACGCGCACGATCGCCGTCCCGACCACCTACGCCGGCGCCGAGTGGACTCCGTTCTTCGGTGTGCGCGACGAGGCCGAGCGGACGAAGAGCGGCGGCTCACATGACGCCGCCCGTCCGGTGGCCGCGCTCTACGACCCCGAGCTCACGCTGGCCCTCCCGCGCTCGACCTCCGGAGGAACGGCGATGAACGCGCTCGCACACTGCGCCGAGGCTTTCTACGCGCGCGGGCGGAACGGGCGTGGCGACCGTCACGCCTTCTGCGGCGCGCGCACGATCTCCTACGCCCTTCCGCTCGTTCTCGCCGACGGCTCGAGCCTCTACGCCCGCACGCGGTTGCTCGAAGGCGCGATGCGCTCGGCGCTGGCGCTCGCCGAGGCGGGCCTCGCACTCGGTCACGCGCTGGCTCAGGCGCTCGGTGCTCGCTTCGGCCTTCCGCACGGGGCCCTCAACGCGATCTGCCTCCCGTCCGCTCTGCGCTTCAACGAGCCAGCGATCCCCGACGCACTCGCCCGCCTCGGCGAGGCGATGGCAACCGATGACCCGATCGGGCGCGTCAAGGAGTTGGCCGAGCTTGCCGGGTTCTCGCGCTTGCGCGATCTCGGCGTGTTCCCGGACGAGCTCGACGAGGTGGCGGCGCGCGCGGTCGACCGTCCGGGCGCGCGCGCGAACCCTCGCCTGGCGAGTCACCGGGAGGTGGTGAGCTTGCTCGAATCGATCTGGTAGCGCTCGTCGCCGACCGCGGCCGATCGGGGGCCGCCTAGCCGTAGCGCTCGGCGGCCGATCGGGGGCCGCCTAGCCGTAGCGCTCGCCCTCGTCCCGGCGGTAGGCGAGCACGGCTAGCACCGCGAAGGCGACCGTGTAAGCGCAGAGGCCGATCGCTGGCTCGACGCTCGGGAAGCGGCCGTCCACGGCTCCCCACAACAGCTCGCGCCACTGCCCAGTCGGCAGAAAGCGCGTCACCTGACCGAGATCGCCGGAAACGTCGCGCTGGCCGGTGAAGAGGCCGCCGGCAAAGACAAGCGGCAGAAACAACAGGTTCGCCACGGGAAGCGCCGCCCTCGGCCGGATCCAGTAACCCAGGGCGATGCCGAACAGGGCGAATGGCACGCTTCCGAGGAGCAGCACGACGGCGAACGCGAACCAGCGGATCGTCGGCAGGGACACGGGGGTTGTCACCAGCGCAGCGGTGATGACGAGCGCGGTCGACGCGCCCCCATAGAGGAGCGCCGAGCCGACTCGGGAGCCGATCCGCGTGCTGGGCGACACAGGGAGGGAACGGAGGAACGATTCCCACGGGGACGCCCGCTCCGCAGCGATACCGACACCGAACTGAAAGAAGGCAACGCCGATCAGAGCCACCGCGGCGAAGCCGGCCATCGTCCTCGGCGCCTCCTCGTTGGCGGTGCGTGCCGCGAGGAGGAGGAACAGGAGCGTCGGAAACAGGAGTGTCGGGACACTGAAGGCGGGGTAGCGCAGGAGCTCGAGGCTTCCTGTCCTGACGTAGCGGAGCAGCAGCGTCACGAACGGTCCCGTGTGAGCTCGAGGAACGCCTCTTCGAGTGGAACGGGTGAGACCTCGAGGTTGGAGAACGATGTGCCGGAGGTGACGAGCTCGGTGACGAGCTGATCGGCGTCGTGCGTATGCAGCGTCCAGAGACCCGCCTCGCGCTGTGTCTCGACCACGCTGGAAAGCCTTGGCAATGCCTCGGCGGTGAGACGAACGCGAACCAGGCCGGCGCGGGCGCGAATCTCTGCGGCGCTTCCGGATGCCACGACACGACCGGTGTCGATGACCGCTATCCGTGAAGCCAGCTTCTCCGCCTCGTCCAGTTGGTGCGTCGTCAGCAACACCGACCCTCCGTTGCTTGCGTGGTCTCGGATGCGTCCCCAGAGATCGCGCCGAGCTTCGACATCGAGACCTGCGGTCGGTTCGTCGAGGACGAGCAGGCGAGGTCGTCCCGCGAAGGCGAGCGCGACCGCCAGACGGCGCTTCTGACCGCCCGAGAGGCCGCCCGTCTGCCGGTCTGCGACGGAGCTCAACCCGAAGCGCTCGAGGAGCTCGGCGGCCGGTAGCGGGTCGGGAAAATGGGCGCGAACGAGGTCGATCACGTCGAGGACCCGAAGGCCCCAGGGGAACGCGACATCCTGCGGCGTTGCTCCGACGACGCGACGCGCACGAGCGACGCGCGGATCTGCGCCGTAGAGCCGGGCGGTTCCGCCGTCGGGTCTCCGAAGGCCGAGCATGATGCTGACCGCCGTCGTCTTGCCCGCTCCGTTCGGTCCGAGCAGAGCCACGATCTCACCCTCTCGCACGACCAGGTTGACCCCTCGCAGCGCCTCCTTCTGCCCGAAGCGCTTGGCGACACCGGTCAGCTCGAGGGCCTCGGGGCTCTCCCTGGTGGAAACGGTCTTCTCGCGCTCGTCCATCATGTTCTCTTCTCGCCGGGTCGTTGGGGCAGCGTAAGCCCCGGACGCCGGCGTGCCAATGGGCCGAAAGAGACGTGTCCCGCGTTCGGCTTCGAGACCCAAAGTGATCAGCAGGTTGTAGGTGACGTGAGCAGTGGCCGCGGCAACGACGCTTCCCAGCAGGTAGAAGACCGCTCCGAAAGCAGCGCCGGTGCCGAGGTGGACGACCGCTCCCCAGCCCTGCCGACGAGCGTGCGCGAGCGCGAACGCGACGGTCGTGAGCACGAGCGCGAGCACTGCACCGACGATCGGGATCAGGAGACCGAATGCGAGGCCGCGCCAGATGGCCTCCTCGTAGGCCGACCTGCCTGCGATCGGCAGCGCACGGCGCAGGAGGGCCGGGGTTCGGCTCCGCTGGAGCCCCCGCCAGTCGATCGAGCGTCGCGCAAGTGCGCAGAACAGGGCCGCGCCGGTGAGCGCTCCGACGGGCATCGCCATGGAATCGACCGGAAACGGCGGGACGTGTCGCGGCAGGTCGGCGAGCAGGACGAGGACGAACGCCCCCGCCCAGAGGCTCCCTCTACGTGCCCACACGTCGCTCACGACGCGTCGACCCGCGGTCCGACGGAGAAGGCGTAGACGGCTGCCTCGTGCACTCCGTCGACACCCAGGAAGCGATTGACGAGCCGGTCGTAGAAGCCGCCGACCGGGACGGCCGCGAGACCGAGAGCCTCGGCTGCGAGCAGCAGGTTCTGGCCGAGGTGCCCGGCCTCGAGGAGAGCGAAGCGGTAGCCCCGCTGCCCGTACTTGAACCGTGTCCGCCAGAACACCGCCGTGACGAAGAAGATGACGGCGCTCTCGGTGAGGAGCTCGGGGTAGACGGTGAGGGCGCCCAGTGCGGACCGTCCCTCCCGAAGCTCGTGCAAACGCTCGAGCTGGGCGGCGAGCGGATCGAAGTGGTAGACGGCCGGCTCGAGGCCGTCAACGTTGGAGGCGACCGGGTAGAGCTCGAGCGGATAGAGAGCTCCGCCGGAGGGGACAGCGCGAAGGGGGCGGCCATCGACTGACGCGCGGTTGACTCCGTAAGCCGTCTGCAGCAGCGTCGAGACTTGCTCGAGCGACACCGTCCCGCGAGCGAAAGCTCGCTGAGATCCCCGCCTGGCGACAAGCTGGGAGTAGCTCTCTGGCGGAAGCGTCGGGGGAGGAAGTGGAACGGTCGGCAGATGCGGGTGTCGCTTGACCGCCCGCACCGTGCTCACCTGCAGGCGCTCGTGCTGAAGGAACTGCCGGCCCGGCACCCGGTGATCGACGACGTTGGGCGAGATGGCCGACGCCTCATGGAAATGCTCGGCCGGATCGTCCAGCGCTACGCCTTCCTCCCCGTAGACCCACGAGGCCCAGGTGACCGTCTGCTGCTTGGGAATCACATGTGTCATCGGAAGCTCGCTTTACGGGAATGGGTGCGGAAAGGGATTGAGCTCGGTGAGGGACAGCGGCTTCGGGAGGGCGCCGGCTTCGTGGGCGGCGTGATACAGCCGTCGGCCGCCGAGGTAGCGGGCCGAGTCCATGACGTCGAGGGCGCACAGCTCGGGACAGACCACTCGCGCCACCCGCAGGCCGGAGGCTCGGACGTCCGGGGAGGTTACGTCGACGGCGTAACTCGAGACCCCGGCGGTTCGCAGGCGAGCCGTCACCTCCTGGATCTGGGCGAGGACATCGGCTCCCTCGAGCGAACGCACGGTGGCGGCCTCTCGGCGGTCAGCTGAGCCATCGAGGAAGGCCGTGTGCTGCGCTCGCTCCTCGTCCGCGTAGAAGACCATGTGGTCGTCGAAGGTACGGATGTCGGCAGAGGTATTCGCGCGCCGTTCGGGCGCCGTCGCCCCGACGTCCCGCAGAAAGCGGTGGACCGAGAACGCCTCGCTCAGAGCTTTTCGCCAAGCATCGGCGATGCTGGGTGCGCAACCCGCTCCGACCCCGAGGGCCGCACGCTCGCCCGGGGCTCCCCGAACCACTCCGAGGACCGCAGGCACGCCGAAGAAGAGGCTGAGGTCGACTGCTGCATAGCGCCGGCCGCTCGGTGCGAACAGGCGGCGGTCGAGCTCGGCGAGCTCGGGTGTCGACGACCAGGTGAGCAGTGGGTGGGAGAGCTTCCCCTGCCACGTGAGCATGAAGGCGTCGCGCTCGATGAGCTCGCAGAGGCCGCCGAGGATCGCCTCTTCCAGCGTCATGGCGCACGCGAGCCCGTTGCTCGTCGTATACCCGATCGGCATCGTTTCGCGTGCCGGCGGGCCCAGGTACGTGAGCTGCGCGGGCAGAAGCGCCGGAGCGCAGTCGGGGATGGAGAACCCGCGAACCCAGTGGATGCGAGTCGTGGGCGTGAACGGGCAGAATGGAAAACCCGGAATGCGGTGCTGCTCCTCGTGGAAAAGAGCGAACCGACCCGGATCGACTGCCTCGTCGCCCAGCTCGCGCGCCGAAGCCAGAACGAACTCGTGATCCGGGACGTAGCTCGCGGAGTACCGTTCCACCGCTTCGCCAAGGGCAGCGGCGAGCGCCGCGGGGCGGCTGCCGTTCGTTCCCCCGCCTCGCCCGGCGCGGAGCTCGCCGATCACCGGCTTGCCGTGCGCGAGCGTCGACCCGATGCTCGCCTGGGGAGCCTCGCCCGGTTCGTAGAGGAACTCGATCGTGTCGCGCACGACCCCGGTGAACGGCGAGAGGAACGTCTCGAGCAGAGCGAGCGAGTCGGCCGGTGCGGTGGCGGCGACGGCCTGCAGCACGGGAACGGGTCGAGCGCGGGCGGCGCTCATGCCGGGTCCGCCTTGTGCCAGGGAGACGGAGGGGCAAGGCCGTCGAGCCCGGAGCACGCGGGGCAGCGTGGGACTCGGAGGACGCGATGGAAGCTGAGCTGGGGGATCGCCGCCTGCTCGAACGCGTAGAACGCGCCGGGTAGCAGCGGGTCTCGGTGGACGAGCCAGCGAAGGGCCGTGCTCGCGGCGAAGCCGGCGAGAGCCGCGACGAGCGCGGGCGGGCAGGGCGATCGGGTGCCGCTCCGCTCGAGCGCGAAGAACTCATCGCCATAGTCGACGTTCGCGGCTCTCCGGAGCCTGAAGCACTCGTAGCAGCAGGTCTCGTCGGGAAGGTACAGCGGCCCCACGGTTGCAAGCCGACCGTCGAACGGAAGTATCTGGAGCCACGCGGCCCGAGTCTTGAGTGCCCGGCGGTTCCAGTCCTCGAGAAGCGGGACCTCGGACGATCCGGCCGCGACCACCACGAGGTCGACCGGCGGCGGCTCGTCTCCGTCGGTCGGCAATGCGATCCGGTGGATTGCTCCTATCCCCGACCGGTGTAACAAGCGAACCGTCTCTGCGGCGACGACGCCGCTGCCGGCGAGCGCGAGGGAAGTCCCTTCGAGGATCGTCCGTATCTGGGCGGGGCTCGAGCCCGACCGCGAGGTCGCGGCGAGCGCGTGAGCGGTCTCTCTCGCGGGGTGCGGAAGCTCGTCGAGTGGCGGTCCTTCCGTCAGCAAGCCCTGGTTCGCAAGCACCTCGAGCGCGTTCCTCGTCGCCGGCTCGATGCGCTCGCCGAGAGCCTCGGTGATGTCGTCGAGGGTTCGCTCGCCGTCGAGGAGCGGAAGGAGGGCGGGAAGCAGCCGTCCCGTTGCCTTGCCCTGGAAGACGACGACCCTCTGGCCGTGCTCGAGCAGCAGCCTCTCCCCGTCCTTGACGAGGCGGTACCAGGGCTTGATGAAAGGTCGCTCGGGAATGTTCATGGCGAAACCTCCGAAGAGGGAGCCACGCGCAACGGGGACGACCCCGTCACGCGTGGCTCCGAGGGGCGGCTACCAGCAGACGTGGCAGGGCAGGTCGAAGCAGAGCCCGATGGACGACGACGACGACGACGAGCACCCCGGCTCCTCGTTGACGGCGTAGAGCGCGCCTCCGAAGCCCTTCTCCGTCGCCGTGAGGTCGAGCAGGTCGTCGGTGAGCTGCGCGAACATGGGAACCTCCTGAGTGGTGGGGAACTGTTCGCTCCCGACGGTACGCGTTGCCAAGAAGGAAAACAAGTTGGCAATTTGAGACTTGGCCGCGGAAGGCGGCGGTGAGGTCGCTACGCCGCGTCGGCGGAGCTGAGTTGCCCCGCCGCGACCAGGCGGCGGAGGCTCACCATGCCGAGGACGGTCTCGCCGTCGATCACCGGAAGGTGGCGGAAACCGTTGTCCAGCATCGTGCGTGCTGCTGCTTCGATCGGCGTGTCGGGCGAGGCTGTGATCGGATCGGCGGTCATCCACTCCCGCACGCGCGCGTCGCTCGTGTGCACCCGCCCGGCCATTGCCTTCAACATGTCGCGCTCGGTCAGGATGCCGATCAGGCGGCCGAAATCCTTCACGACGACCGCCCCGACCCGCGCGTCGACCATCCGCTGGGCGACCTCGCCGAGCGTGTCCTCGGGTGCAACCGCGAAGTACTCGTTCGGGATGAGGTCACCGAGGAGCGCCATCGCGCCGAGTGTATCCGGGCCGGCGAACGGTGCCGTCGTGAATAATCACGACTAATACTTCACATAAGAGCAGGTGCTACCATCGCGCGGTCGTGACCGACCCCGCCTTCGACGTCCTGGTGATCGGGAGCGGTGCCGCCGGCCTCGCGGCAGCGGTGTCGGCCGAGCGCGCGGGCGCCCGCGTCGCCCTCGCGACGAAGGGATCGCTCCAGAGCTGCAACTCCGCGAAGGCGCAGGGCGGGATCCAGGCGGCCTTCGCCGAGGACGACTCGCCGGAGCAGCACGCCGAGGACGTCTGGCGGAGCTCGCACGAGACGGCCGACCACGGGCTCGTCGAGGTGCTGACCGGAGAGGCACGGGCCACGATCGGCTGGCTGGAAGAGCTGGGTGTCGAGTTCACGCGCGAGAACGGGGGTTACAGGCTCGCCCGCTGCGGCGGCGCGTCCCGCAAGCGGCTCCTCCAGGTCGGCGACCGGACGGGGCATGCGATCACGAAGGCGCTGCGGCAGGCGTTCGAAACAGGAGGCGCCCAGCCGTTTCCCCACCACCCGCTCCTGGCGCTCGAGCCGACGGCCGCCGGCTGGCGCGCGACCTGCCGACGGGAGGACGGCGAGAGCGTCGCCATCGACGCGGCCACCGTCGTGCTCGCCGCGGGCGGGCGCTGCTGGAGGGAGGCCGAGGAACGCGGCGAGCTCTCGACCAACCACCCCGGTGCGACGGGAGAGGTCACGCGGACGGCGGTCGAGCTGGGTGCCCGGGCGCGGGATCTCGACGCGCTCCAGTACCACCCGAACGGCGGCGCGTGGCCGCCCAACATGCAGGGCTACTCGATCCCCGAGACGACGCGGGCCTACGGCGCGACGCTCGTCAACGGAGAGGGACAGGAGTTCACCGATCCGCTCGGGCCTCGGGACACCGTTTCCGCGGCGATCTTCAAGGAGGTCGAGGAGGGGCGGGGAACCCTCACCGAGGACGGCCGCCCGGCCGTCTGGCTCGACACCACGCGGATCCCGGAGGCCGACGCCAATGTCTCGCTTCCCTACATGCTGCGCCGCTACCGCGCTGCGGGAATCGACCCCCTGCGCGAGCCCATCCTCACCTACCCGGTGCTCCACTACCAGAACGGCGGCCTCGTGATCGACGCGCACGGACGGACGACGCTCGAGCGCCTCTTCGCCTGCGGCGAGATCGCCGGAGGGACGCACGGACGCAACCGCATGATGGGCAACTCGCTGCTCGAATGCTGCGTCTTCGGGCGTCGCGCCGGGCGCGCGGCCGCCGAGGAGGCACGCACATGAGCACCGTCGCCACCGACCTGCAGGCCGTGGTCGAGGACGCCGCCGCGTACCTCTACGTCTGGGCGCTGAAGGACATCCCGCAGGATCTGCGCGACGCCCTCAAGGCGGCGCGCGACCGCGAGACGTCCGTCACCGGCCAGCGTGTCCTCCAGACGATCGTCCGGAACGTCGAGGTGGCGGACTCGGAGAAGAACCTCGTCTGCCAGGACACGGGAATCGCCGTCTACACCTGCCGTGTCGGCGAGGGCTTCCCGCTCCATCCCGCGCGCATCTACGAGGCTCTGCGGACGGGCACGGCGCGTGCGACGCTCGAGCATCCGCTGCGCTCGAACGCGGTGCACACGATCACCCGCGAGAACACGGGCCCGAACATCGGCTACCGGCTCCCGATCGTGCACTGGGACTTCGTTCCCGACTGGGACGGCCTCGACGTCAAGTGCGTGCCCAAGGGCTCCGGCTCCGAGAACATGAGCTTCCTCAAGATGTGCATCCCCGCTGACGGGGTGAAGGGGATCAAGAAGTTCGTCCTGGAGTCGATCGTCGGGGCCGGCGGCAAGCCGTGCCCGCCAGGGATCGTCGGCGTCGGAATCGGCGGCTCGGCCGACTACGCCATGTACCTGGCGAAGGAGGCGATCACGCGCCCGATCGGGACGCGCAATCCCGATCCGCTCGTGGCACAGCTCGAGGATGAGCTCCTGGGGCTCCTCAACGAGACGGGGATCGGCCCGATGGGGCTCGGCGGCGACGTGACCGTGCTCCAGTGTCACATCGAGCATGCGGACACGCACATGACCCTGAACCCGGTCGCCGTCAACTATCAGTGCTGGGCGGCCCGGCGGGCGAGCGCGCACATCACCGCCGACGGCGACGTCGACTACGACCGCGAGGCCTGATGGCGCGGCACGAGGTGACCTTCCCCGTCCGCGACCCCGCCGAGATCCGGAAGCTGCGCGCCGGCGACGAGGTGGTCGTCCAGGGCCACATCATCGGCATCCGCGATCGCACCCAGATCCGCATCTTCGACGCCGGCGTCGAGCCGCCGATGGATCTGAGCGGAGCCTTCCTGCTCCACACGGCCCCGAACGTCCGCAAGCTCGGCCCGGGGCGCTACGAGAAGCTCTGCATCGGCACGACGACGAGCGCGCGCATGGTGCGCTTCACGGAGCCCCTGGGCGCGCAGTACGGCGTGCGCGGGATCTGCGGCAAGGGCGGCCTTCCCGACGAGGCGATCGAGCCCATGCAGCGGCTCGGGATGGTCTACTTCGCCATCGTCGGCGGCGCGGCCGCGCTCGAGACGACCCAGATCGAGGAGATCGAGGAGGTCGCCTGGGAGGAGCTCATGCCCGAGTGCCTCTGGCGCTTCCGCGTGAAGGATTTCGGCCCGCTGACCGTCGGCATCGACAGCCACGGGAACTCTGTCTACCGCGACGTCCAGGACGCCGCCAGGAAGAAGCTGGAGGAGCTCTATGCACGACTCTGACGGTTGGCTCGATCTGCCCGCACGCTCGCCGAAGCCGCGCGAGCAGGGTTTGACGCACGTGATGGACAAGGGCCTCAACCTGCGCGAGATCGAGGGCCTCTTCGATACGGCCGGACGCTTCGTCGACATCGTGAAGCTCGGCTGGGGCACCTCGTACGTCACGAACAACCTGGAGAAGAAGATCGCGCTCTACCGCTCGTGCGAGACGCCCGTCGTCTGCGGCGGCACGCTCTTCGAGGCCGCTTACGCGCGCGGCCGGCTCGACGAGTACAAGGGCTGGCTGACCGAGCAGCGCTTCTCGCACGTCGAGATCTCGGACGGCACGATCGAGCTCGAGCGTGAGCGCAAGCTCGAGCTGATCGCCGACTTCGCCCGCGACTTCACCGTCCTCTCGGAGGTTGGCTCGAAGGACGCGGAGGTGAACTTCGCGCCGTACCTCTGGGTCGAGTGGATCAAGGAGGAGCTCGAAGCGGGAGCCTGGAAGGTGATCACGGAGGGCCGCGAGGGCGGTACGGCGGGAATCTTCCGGCCGACCGGCGAGATGCGAACCGGGCTCGTGGACGAGATCGTGCACGAGATCGACATCGGTGAGCTGATCTTCGAAGCCCCCACCAAGGCCGCGCAGGCCTGGTTCGTGAAGAACCTCGGCCCCGAGGTGAACCTGGGCAACATCCCGCCCGACGAGGTGATCCCGCTCGAGACGCTGCGCCTCGGGCTGCGTGCCGACACGCTCAAGGAGCTCCTGCTCGGTGGCGATCGCGCCGCGACCTGACCTCGACCTCGAGCGGCTCTCCGCCGAGGAGCTGCTGCGCTGGGGCGCGGACGAGTACGGCGACCGGCTCTGCCTCACCTGCTCCTGGCAGAAGCAGTCCTCGGTGCTCGTCCACATGGTCTCCGAGCTCGGGCTCGGGATTCCCGTGATCGAGCTCGACACGCAGCTCTTCTTCCGGGAGACCTACGACACCCGCGACCGCCTCGTCGAGCGTTACGGGCTCGAGCTCCGTCCACCTCCCGTACTCAGCGTCGCCGAGCAGCACCGCGCCGAGGGGCCGAACCTGTGGGAGCGCGATCCCGACCGCTGCTGCCACATCCGCAAGGTCGAGCCGCTGCTGGAGGCGCTCGAGCCCTACGACGCCTGGATCGCAGGGATCCGGCGCGACCAGTCGCCGAGCCGCGCCGCCACGCCGAAGGCGCAGTGGTCGGAGCGCTACGGCGTCTGGAAGCTCCACCCGCTCGCCGACTGGGACGAGGGCCGCGTCTGGGCCTACATCGCCGTCAACGAGATCCCGTTCAACCCTCTCCACGACGCCGGCTACCGCTCGATCGGCTGTATCCCGTGCACGCGCCCGATCGCACCCGGCGAGGAGGAGCGGGCGGGTCGCTGGGCGGGCTCGGACAAGCTCGAATGTGGTCTTCACCTCGACCAACCACTGACGAAAGGATCCAATGGATAAGGGTTTCACCCTCTGGTTCACGGGCCTGTCGGGCGCGGGCAAGACGACGATCGCCGACCTCGTCGGCCCCGAGCTGGAGCGCCGTGGCCGCCTCGTCGAGTACCTCGACGGCGATGTCGTCCGCACGCACCTCTCGAAGGGCCTCGGCTTCTCGAAGGATGACCGCGACACGAACATCGAGCGCATCGGCTGGGTCGCCTCCCGGCTCACCCGGCACTGCGCGGCCGTGCTCGTCTCGGCCATCTCGCCGTACGGGGAGACCCGTGCCCGGGCACGCGAGCTGGTGGAGGAGTTCGGCCCCTTCGTCGAGATCTTCGTCTCGACCTCCGTGGACGAGTGTG
>Ga0136615_10000280_pt1 | contig 22713 bp, 22 predicted proteins | sample AntDrymUQ2882206_2_FD_106647 | JGI IMG/M metagenome (GOLD analysis project Ga0136615, IMG submission 106647) | Polar desert sand microbial communities from Dry Valleys, Antarctica - metaG UQ288 (22.06) | ecosystem: Environmental > Terrestrial > Soil > Desert | place: Antarctica: Dry Valley... | reverse complement strand
ACGCGCCGATCAGGACCGGCCCGCTAACGGCCCTTAGCACGTCGGCGGAGACACCGCCGAGTGTGGAGTACCGTACGTCCTCCGGGCCCCGGCGTCCAACTACTACTAGCGTCGGTTCCCCGCTCCCTTCGGCCGTCTCCTGGACGACGGCCGCCGCGTCTCCCGAGGAGACCCTGGTCTCGGGACGTATCCCCGAAACGCTTTCTAGCTCGGCTGCACGCCTCTCCAAATCCCTTTTGCCTCTTCTCAGAACCTCCTCGGACGCCCGCACATGCACGACCCTTCTTGCTCTGAATACCGGTACGGAGGGGTAGACCCGCATCAAGAGCACTCGAGCATCGAACAGCTTGCCGATGCCCGCGGCCAGTTCACCCGCCCTCCCGGCCTCCTCCGAGCCGTCGTCACCCACGATCAACCTGCTCGGGGGCCAGGCTGCTTCTCCGCCGCGCACGACCAGGGTAGGACAGGGGGCGAGTTGTACGACCTCTTCGGAGACGCTGCCCACGACCAGACGCTTTATCGGTCCGAGCCCGCGGCTGCCGATCGCCACCAACCCGACGCCCAAATCCCCGGCGAGCCCGGCGATCTCCTCGGCGGGACGGCCTTCTCTGAGATGCGACCCCGCGAGGGTCCCTCCGGCTGCCCGTATCTGCTCCGCCTGCTCCTCCAGTAGCCTCCTTGCTTCCTCGCGCTCGTGGGCGTAGGAGTCTTCGGCTGACCTCGCCGGGAAGAAGCCCCAGAAGAGTGCCGGTTCGCGCCAGGCGTGGACCAGGTGCAGCTCCGAGCCGGCCCCCGTAGACAGGTCGGTGGCCGCTCGGGCGGCCAGGGCGGCGTCTTCGGAGCCGTCGGTAGCCGCGAGGATTTTTTCGGGAAAGTTACTCAGCGCGAGGCCCTCCTTCCTTCGGGTCACAGTAACATTATGGGAGTCTCGTACGCCGAGGTTTGGCACGATTCGCCTTGCGTACTTTGGTAAATCTGGTGCTTCCTCGTGGCTATGCTACCCATAGTGGGACTCCCCAAGGCTGAGCAGGGCGTCTTCGGATTCGGTGGCGAAGACGTGCAGACCGAGCCGCTCGGAGATCTCCTCGCACACCCTGACGCCCCGGACGCTGTTGCCGTACGGGTCGAGCCCCGGCGAAAAGACGCCGATACCCATCTTGCCGGGGACGACGGCCAGGATCCCGCCGCTCACCCCGCTCTTGGCGGGGATGCCTACCTGATAGGCCCACTGACCGGCGAAGTCGTACATGCCGCAGGTGTGCATCACGCTCAGGACGTCTCTCTCGTAACGAGTGGCGAGTGCCCGTTCTCCAGTCAGGGGATTCGTACCGCCGTTGGCCAGCGTCGCCGCCATCACCGCAAGATCCCGGCAGGTAACCTGCACCGAGCACTGCTGCAGGTAGAGGGTGAGAATCTTCTCGACATCGCCCGCGAGCATGCCGTCGCTGCGCATGAGGTAGGCCGTCGCGCGGTTACGGTCCGCCGTCCGCACCTCTGCCTCGAAGGTGTCCTCGTCCACCGCGAGGCCCTCGTTGCCGGCGTAGCGTCGGAGGACACCTAGCATGCGTTCGAGCTTCTCCGCGTTATTCTTGCCCCGCACCAGGTTGGTCGTCGCGAGCGCCCCGGCGTTGACCATTGGGTTGTAGGGCCGGTTGTTCCGCTCGTCGAAGACGATAGAGTTGAACGCGTCGCCACTCGGCTCCACCCCGACCCGCTGTAGGACGTAGTCTCGCCCGCGGTCCTCTAGGGCGAGACCGTAGACGAACACCTTGGAGATAGACTGTAGGGCAAAGGGCCGCTGGTGCTCGCCAGCCTGGTAGACCTCGCCGTCGATGGTGGCGAGGCAGATACTGAACCGGTCGCGCTCTTCCGCGGCAAGCTCCAGACCGGAGTATCCACGCCCTGACTCGTAGTAGCTCGCGACGCCGTCCTCACCCGAGAGCAAGTGCCGCCAGTACAACTCCTCCAGACGCTCGTTTACCTGTCGGCTGCTTTCGGGGGTTGGCACGCGAACTCTCCTCCTTCCAAGGTTTCTTCGTAGGTAAGTGGGGGATAGCGAGGCCAACTAGTGTCCCGCTCCCCGAAATCCTCTTGAGCGACGATACCAGATACCGCGGTCGAGACGACCCCGAGGCCTTAGGATAACCGCGACGGCGGTTACGCGTAACGCGGCTCCCTCCAACAGCGCCTCCCACGACCGTCACGGTGGAATCCGAGCAGGCTACGCTCCCGGTCGGCTCGATACCGGAGCCCTCAGTTTCGAACGGTTCGTCTCCCTCCACGAACCTAAAGTGTACTCGGGGTAGCTGTTTGGTTCTTTGCTTCATCGCCGCCCGTAGCGGGGCATCGCGCCGGTGTTCCGGTCAGGCTAGAATGCGGCGGAGTCGAGCACCGAACGCGAGGGGAGGCGCCGGGGGCTAGGGCCGGAGTTCGTGAGGGCAACGGAAAGGAGCGCCCAAAGATGCGCAAGGGAGACCGAATAACGATCGCAGTACTCGTGGTGCTGGGGGTAGCCGCTTTCGTCGCCATAGGCGTGATGACGTTGCTGGAGGTGTCGGAGTATCTGGAGTTCGCGGTGGCCATAGCGATGTTCGTCGCGATCCTGGTGGGATCCTACCTGTTCGTCATCACCCCGCAGAAGCAGCGCGAGGAGGAGCGTGACACCGATTAAGCGATCTACCAGCAGACCCAGAGATGGCTCGCCGCCGGCTGTGACGGTGCCAAGCGCAAGAAGGGCTCGAAGGTGCATGCGGCGGTAGACACGCTCGGGTTGAGTCCATAACGCGCTCTAGTTAGCCTTGTCCTCTTCCTTTGCCGATGCAGCCGTACGCAGTATTACGACTGGTATCTGTCTGTTGGTCTTCCGCTGATAGCCTTCATAGGCAGGGTACTCTCGGGCGGCACGCGACCACACCCTTGCCCGCTCATCCCCCTGCGCCGTGTGCGCGATCATCAGGCGGGTCTCGTTCCCGAGCTGGACGCTCACTCGCGGGTTTGCTCGAAGGTTTAGATACCAGGCCGGGTGGTTCGGCTGTCCCCCGTTTGCGGCTAGGACGATGAGCCGGTCGCCTTCCGGGAGGTAAGTGAGCGGCCAGGTCCGAGGCTGTCGAGTTTTGCGCCCGGTGGTGGTCAGCAGCAGGATAGGCGAACCGAAGAACGTTTTGCCCATCTTGCCGTCGCTCGCGCGATACATCGTGCGATGTATCGTCCCGAGAACTTTCATTGCGATCCGGAAGCCGGCCGATCCCTGGCGCCCACTTCCCTTCGATGTTTCGTCCATTCGTGCCTCCGCTCGGTCGTCTTGGGGCATTCTAGCCGACTGCCACCCGCTCAAAGCGCACCTCTCGCGTGCCATCGTTGTTTAGCAGGGCACGGAAGACCAGCCCGCGCGTGTTAGCATCGTCGCCGTGCGTGGGGAAGAAGATCGGCGCCTCGTGCATCTGAGCAAGTACTTGAGCAAGTATCTGCGTCACGGGCCGGGGGAGCTGGGGCTCGCGCTTATGCCGGGCGGGTGGGTGGAGGTGGACGCGCTCCTGGCAGCGAGCGCGCACAGGGGTTTCCCCATAAGCCGCGACGAGCTCGAGGAGGTCGTCGCGCGCAACGACAAGAAGCGCTTCGCCCCCGGCGAGACGCCGGGTGTTCCAAGAGTCGGGGACTTTGATCCGTGCCCAGCAGGGCCACAGCGCGCCCGTGGACCTGGAGCTAGAACCGGCGACGACGCCCGCGACGCTCTACCACGGTACGCCCGAGCGCAACCTAACCGCGCTAATGCGAGATGGCCTCCTGAAGATGCGCCGCCACCACGTCCACCTCTCGCCCGACGAGGCGACGGCGCGCGCGGTCGGCGCCCGGCGAGGCCGCCCCGTGGTGCTCGCCGTGGATGCGCAGAAGATGCACCGCGACGGGTACGCCTTCTACCGCTCCGGCAACGGCGTGTGGCTCGTGGAACACGTCCCGCCCCGCTACCTCTCGCGTCCCTAGCCTGACCGATGTAGACGCCTTTACTACGGGGGGAGTCGGGCGGGGCTAGAATCGGGCAGGAAAAGCGAAGTTTGCCGGGCGTGGTCCTGGGGAACGACGCCGACGGAGAGAGCCGTAGGAGGAGATCTTGGAGAATCTTTTCGCCGCCCGAGCGGTGTTCGGTATGTCGTTGTCTTTCCACATCATGTTCGCGGCGCTCGGCGTGGTCATGCCGTTCTTTCTACTCCTGTCGCAGGGGCTCTACCTCAGGAGGAAGGACCCGATCTACCTGGCCCTCAACAAGAAGTGGACCACAGCCTTCGCCATCACTTACGCGATCGGGGCGGTCTCCGGGACGGTGCTGACCTTCGGGCTCGGGCTCTTCTGGCCGCGCTTTATGGATTTCGCCGGGCCCATGATCGGGGTTCCCCTCTCCATCGAGGTCATGTTCTTTTTGCTTGAGGCGATCTTTTTGGGCATCTACCTCTTCGGGAGAGATATGCTCTCGCCCTGGCTGCACTGGGCGAGTGCCATCCCGCTGTTTATCGGGGGCTTCGCCTCGATGATCGTCGTGATCCTCGCCAACTCATGGATGAACACCCCGGTCGGGTTCGAGGTAAACGAGGCCGGCGAGGTGATCGACGTGGACGTGCTCGCGGCGATGTTCTCGCCCTCGTGGTACGCCGAGACGAGCCACATGTCCGTCGCCGCCTTCGAGGCTGTTGGCTTCGCCTTCGCCGCCGTCTACGCCTTCGGAATGCTGCGGGGACGGCGCGACGAATACCACAAGAAGGGGCTATTTCTGGGCATGATGGTCGTCACCCTGGCAGCACCGCTGATGATCTTCTCCGGCGACCACACCGCGAGGCAACTGGCCCAGAACGAGCCCGCCAAACTGGCCGCGATAGAGCCGCTCTTCGAGACGCAAGAAGGCGCTCCACTCTCCATCGGCGGCTATCCGGACGTGGAGGCGGGAGAGATGCGCTACGACATTGAGATACCCTCGCTTCTCTCCGTTCTCTCCCTCGACGATCCCAACGCCACCATCCAGGGCCTCAACGAGTTCCCGGAGGACGAGAGAGCGGACCCGCTCGCGGTCTGGTGGGCCTACGACGCGATGACCGGGATAGGTTTCTTCCTCGCCACCCTCATCCCGGTGTTCTGGATCTTCTACTGGCGCAGCCGCGGCGTACCCACCTACAGACCGCTCCTGGCCGTGTTGACCCTCTCCGGCTTCCTCGGTTTTCTCGCCATCTTGCTAGGCTGGATCACGACTGAAGAAGGACGCCAACCCTGGATTGCTCAGGGAGTCATGCGTATCGAAGAAGGGTTCTCCCTGGCTCCCGGAATAGGCACCGCCTTTATCGGATTCGCGCTGCTCTACGCATTCCTCGCCAGCACGCTCATCTGGCTGTTGAAGCGCATCGCGACCGGAGCGCCGCCCGAGGAAGAGGTCGAAGAGTCCCAGGAGCAGGAGGAATCGGAGGGCGCGTATGCCCTTTGATGTAATCCTCGCCGGCGCTCTGGGAGTATCGATTCTCCTCTTCGCCCTGGCGGGCGGGGCGGACTTCGGTGCGGGCTTCTGGTCGCTCCTGGCGCGCAGGGGGGAGCGGGCCGTGGAGCAGCAGCATCTCATCGAGCGGTCCATAGGGCCGCTCTGGGAGGCGAATGAACTCTGGGTGGTGGTCTCCACCGTGATCCTGTGGAGCGCTTTCTCGCCCGCCTTCGCCGCCTATGGGACCGCGCTCTTTATCCCCTTCGTGCTGGCCATCGCGGGCATCCTGTTGCGGGGGGCGTTCCTCGCGTTCCGCATCGAGGCCCAGGAGGAAGCGCCGGGGGCCTACAGGTTCTTTGGGGAGATCTTTGGGAGCATGAGCGTCATCACGCCGTTCTTCCTGGGCGCGGCCGCGGGGGCCATCGCCTCGGGCCGACTCCGACTCGACGAGAACGAGCTGCCCGTCGACGGTTACTTTCAGCCCTGGCTCGGGCCTTTCCCGATCATCGTCGGTTTGCTCGGCGTGGCGACGTGCGTGTACCTCTCGGCGATCTACCTGACGCTCGACGCCTCCGACAACGAATCACTCCAGGAAGACTTCCGCATCCGGGGCATGATAGCCGGGGTAGCTCTGGGCGTCCTCGGCGTGATCGCCATACCCATCACCAGGGCCGACGCCTCGCACATGTGGGAGGGACTTGCCCCGGGGCTGCCCGCCTCCATCCTCATGATCGCCGCGGCGGCGTTCCTGGCAGCCTCGCTGGTCCTGCTCTTCCTCCGGCGTTACTGGTTCGCCCGAGCCGCCGCCATCGTCCAGGTCGTGGCGGTGTTCTGCGCGTGGGCCGTCGCCCAGTACCCTTACCTGCTCGTCCCCGACATAACCATCCAGGACGCGGCCTCGCCCCGGTCGGTGCTCGTCGCCATGTCCATCCTCATCGTCGCCTACGTCGTGGTCCTCGGACCGGCCCTCTGGTTCCTCTTCAGACTTTTCAAGACACACCCTTCCGGGAAGGAAGAAGAGTACTAAGTCTTTAGAGGAGGAGGAAGCTTGACCGCTCCCGTTCGGCAGGTTCTGGAGACAGACCCGGAGTTGGACGATTTCGCCGGGCAAATCCTGAGGTGGGCGGGCGCTACCCTGATCTTCCTGATCGGCGGCGCGCACGTGCTCATAGCGGGCGAGCACTTCCTGGCCGCGACTTACCTGGGGATACTATTCCTGGCTAACTTCGCCGGTGCGGTCGGGGCGGCGTTCGCCCTCTACTGGAGCCCGAACAGGTGGGGATGGCTACTCGGAGACGCAGTCGCCGGCGGGGCTTTCGCGGGCTTCATAGCTAGCCGCGCCATCGGCCTGCCCGGCTTCGAGGAGGAGGCCGGGCGGTGGTTCAGCATCGCGGGGCTGCTCTGTTTGATGATGGAGGGGGCCTTTGTATCGCTCTCCCTTCTGGCGTTGACGCCTCAGGGCAGGGCCCTCGTGAGGATGCAGCAGGAGAGGGTGGATCAGGAACAGGCGGTGGGTAAAGAGCAACCACTGGAGCAGCCGTTGTTGGGGATGGAACCCCTCAAGGCACCGGAGCTAATCGAGCGGGAGATGGCTGAGATCAGGAGCCGCACGGCCCCGAACCTCGTCGATCTCCGAATGCACGTAGAGCCGCAAGTGGTCAAGGAGCGTGCGCAACAGAGCTTGTTCGGATACCTCCACGGCATACGCAATGCGCTCGCCTCACGCTCGGGGCGCGGGCAACCGGGCCCGCTCGCGGCCCTGGCCGTCCTCGCCGCCGTCGCCATACTCGTAGCACGCCGGGCGAGCGGCCGGGACGATTGACAGAGTGACAGGGAGCTGTATGTTCGCGGTCTTCGGTCAGACCGTCGCCAGCATCTGGTCCTGTACTTCGACCATCCGCTTGTAGAGGCCGTTCGCTTCGAGGAGTTCGGCGTGGGTGCCGCGTTCGACGATACGTCCGCGGTCCAGCACCAGGATCTCGTCCATCTGTTCCATATGCACGAGCCGGTGGGTGATCGCCAGCGTGGCGCGATCCGGCGCCGGTTCGTAGAGCGCGGCGAGAAGCTCGTGCTCGGTGGCGGGGTCCAGGTTGGCGGTTGGCTCGTCCAGTATGAGCACGGGCGCGTCTTCGAGCAGCGCCCGCGCTATCGCCAACCGCTGGCGTTCGCCACCCGAGAGCCGCAAGCCCTGCTCTCCTAAAGGAGTGGCCAGCCCTTGAGGAAGACGCCTTACGAACTCGATCAACTGGGCCCGCTCCAGCGCGGACTCTACCTCGGAATCGGTCGCGCCCGGCCTGGCCAGCAGCAGGTTGTCGCGCAGGGTCTCGTTGAAGAGGTGAGTTCCCTGGGCGACGACGCCGACGGCGCGCCGCAGGTCTTCTTGAGCGTAGCCACGAACGTCGTGTCCTCCCGGCCTGACTTCGCCGTGCGTTGGGTCCCAGAAGCGCAGCGCCAGGTTTGCCAGGGTGCTCTTGCCCGAGCCGCTGGGACCAACTATGGCGACCCGGTTGCCGGGCTCTACCTTGAAGGAGATCTCTTCGATGACCGGAGGCTCGTCCTCCCTGTAACGGAAGCCGACGCGGTCGAACTCCAGCGTGTGGTCTATAGGAGGCGGGAGAGGATCGTCGGGGTCCACGATCTGGGGTTCGGCGTCGGCGATCTCGAAGAGCCGCTCCCCGGCTCCGAGGGAGCGCCCGAGGAACTGGAAGGCCGTTCCCAGCGGCTGGACGGCCTCGAAGCTGCCAAGGGTAAGGAGCGCCAGGAAGGCCAGGTATACGGCCGGGATGCTGCTTTCGTTCACCAGCGGTATCGCCAGGATCAGTATGGTCACCATGGCCAGGTTCATCGTCAGGTCGTTCAGCGCGTTTTGCAGGCCGCCGACGGAGGCCATCCTCTTCTGCACCCGGCCGAGCTTCTGGTCAAGATCGGAGATCTTCCGTTGCTGATCCGGGCCTCGGCCGAGGGCGAGTAGGTCCTGCACCCCCTGGACGCCGTCCACCACCTGGACGCCCAGCTCGGCCCTCAGCTCCAACTCCCGTCGGCCCAGCCTCCTCGCGAGGAGACCGACCAGGAGCGGCACCCCGACGCCCGCGAGCGCCAGGAAGCCTAAAGCCACGAAGGCGAGCGTGGGGTCGAAGACGTAGAGCGCGACGAAGGTTAGGGCGGAGATGGCTACCGCGACGACGACGGGCGAGAACGCTCGCAGGTAGATGTTCTCGAGCTCCTCGACATCTTTGACTATGCGGGTGAGCAGGTCGCCGCTACGGTGCTCGAGCAGGCGGGCGGGGGAGAGGGGTTCGAGGCGGCCGTAGAGCCAGGTACGAAGATCCGCGAGCAGTTTGAACGTTACGTTGTGCGAGACCAGCCGCTCCAGGTAGCGAAAGGCTGCCCTGGAGATCCCGAATATCTGCACGAGGAACATCGGCAGGGTGAGCTGGCTCAGGCCGTACTGCAACGCCGCGGCCGCAATGAGGTACGCGGCCACGGAGAGCAGCCCGACATTGCTCGCCATGGTCCCGATGCCCAAGACTACGGCGAACGTCACTTGCCAGCGGTGGGCGCCCAGGAACCCGAGCAACCGTACCAGCACCCTCACGCCGGTGTCCTCTTGTACGTACCCACGAGACGGGCGTAGGGCCCGCCGCGTCCGATGAGTTCGGCGTGGGTGCCTGTCTCCGCCAGACGACCGGCCTGGAGCACGGCGATCCGGTCGGCGCGATATACGGTGTTCAACCGGTGGGCGATGACGAGCACGGTCCGATCTCGCATCAGGCGCACGAGGGCATCCCCGATCAAGCGCTCGCTCTCCGGGTCCAGGCTGGAGGTCGACTCGTCCATGACGAGCACCGGAGCATCCTTGAGGAACGCTCGGGCGATAGCTACTCTCTGGGCTTCTCCTCCGCTCAGACGAACACCGCGTTCCCCTACTTCGGTGTCGTAGCCTCGCGGGAGGCGCTCGATAAACTCCGAAGCGCCCGCCAACTTCGCCGCCTGTTCGATCTCTTCGCGGGTAGCGTCAGGACGAGCCAGACGAATGTTCTCCAGCACGCTCCCGTAGAAGAGGTAGGGGCGCTGCGGCACTAGCGCCAGGTTCTCCCGCCAACCCTCGACGGAGAGTTCGTCGATCGGGATGCCGTTCGCGGAGATCCGGCCGGTGTCGGGATCCAGGAACCTCACGAGCAGGTTGACCAGCGTGCTCTTGCCCACGCCGCTGCGTCCCACTAGAGCTGTACAGGTGCCGGCCGGCAGCGTAAGGTCGACGCTGGAGAGGGCCGGTTGCTCGCTATCCGGATAACCGTAACCCACGTCATTGAACTCGATGGTCAACAGGCCCGAGGGCCGGGTCGCGGTGCCCGACGCTTTGCTTACCGGATCGGGGGTGTTGAGGATCTCGAAGATGCGGTCGGCCGAGGTCTTGCCCTCCATGCCGGCGTGACGGTGGACGCCGAGCTCTCGTAACGGGCGGAAGAATTCCGGGGCAAGGAGCAGCACCAGGAAAGCCGCCTCGAATGGGATGTTGCCCATCAAGAGACGTACCCCGAGCGCCACGGCGACGAGCGCGATGGAGAGCGTCGCGATGAACTCGAGCACGAAGCCCGAGAGGAACGCGTAGCGCAGCACCTTGAGCGTCCTCTCCCTGAACTCGTCGCTGACCTCCGCGACCCGCTCACGCTCCGCCGCGCCCCGGCCGAAGATCTTTAGCGTGGGGAGGCCCTGCAGGACGTCCAGGAAATGCGCGCTCATGCGGGACAGGGCGGCCCACTGGCCCTGCATGTGCTCCTCGGCGTGGCTTCCGACCAGGACCATCAGGACCGGTATCGCCGGGGCGGTCGCCAGCAGCAGGACCGCGCTTATGGGATCCACCGAGAGCAGGTACGCGAAGATCAGGAGCGGGACGAAAACGCTTAGGGCCATCTGCGGCAGGTAGCGGCCCACGTACGCGTCGAGCCTCTCGACGCCTTCGACGGCCGTCGCCGCCAACTCGCCGGTTCGCTCGCCCCCCGTGTAGCCTGGCCCCAGCCGCATGAGGTGGGCGAACAAACGCTCCCTCAGCTCGTTCTTCACGCGAACGGCTCCTCGTTGGGCGACGATCTCGCGCAGCCACAGGAGCCCCGAGCGTAGGACTATGGCCCCGAGCAGAAGAAGGAGCAGCGTCCTCACCCCTTCCAGGCTCTCGCCGTCCAGAAACACCCGGTCGACGACCAGGCTCAGAGAGAGCATCTGGGCGATGGTGGCGGCGGCGCCCAGCATCCCCAGGGCGATCGTGCAGATTAAAAAGATCCTGGCAGACTTTATCTGCCGCAACAGTTCTCTGTTCATCGCGGCTATTGTAAGAGCTTGTTCTACTCTGCGTCGTGCTCGGCCTCACGCGACTCGTCAAAGTCGCGGCCCGTCAGCCGGTGAAGCCGGTGTCGTCCCGTCCGGCTGCTTTAAGGAAAGCCCAACTCCCGGCCGCCGACGACGTGGAGGTGCACGTGCTCGACTATCTGCCCGGCGTCCTCGCCGTGGTTTATCCGGGTGGCGTACCCGCTCTCCGCGACACCCTGATTCTGGGCTATGGTTTGGGTTGCGTCTATCAGCTGCTTGAGTACCTCCGGCGACAGGTCCGTATCGGAGGTCACATGGTCGCGGGGTATGATCAGGACATGTACCGGCGCCTGGGGGTCCAGATCCTCGAACGCCACCAGGTTCTCTTCGTCGAGCAAGAGCTCGGTGTCCATCTCTCCCCGGGCGATTTGGCAGAACGGGCAATCTTCTTTCTGCGCCATATAGACCTCCTCCTCGTACAGTCCCTGCTCTACGGAAACGGTTTCTTCTTACCCGAAACAGAGCAGACGACACGCGAGACCACCACGACGGGTGGATTGGGATTCGTACTTACTGCTCCTTCCCCCGCAAGTGATCCATGGCTCCGGCCTCTTTGCCGGGCCTTGCCGGTCTGTTTTTTCTTCTGCCCATACTTATCGGAGGCGTTACCATACTGGCATTATTGGTGGCGGGCGGAGGAGGAAGGTTTGGACGTACTCGTCAGCGGGGCTACCGGGCTCATAGGATCGGCGCTCGTCCCTGCCCTGAGGGATGGAGGACATCAAGTACGGCGCCTGACGCGCTCCGGCGGTTCGTCTGAGGACGCCGTCGGTTGGGACCCTTCGGCGGGCACGATAGACGCCGCCGGGCTGGAGGGCGTCGATGCCGTCGTGCATCTGGCGGGCGAGAGCGTAATGGGACGCTGGACGTCCGCCAAAAAGGCACGCATACGCAACAGCCGGGTGCAGGGGACGCGCCTCCTGGCGGAGACCATCGCCGGTCTCCCCAGGCCGCCCGATGTCATGGTCAACGCGTCGGCGACGGGTTACTACGGAGACCGGGGCAACGAGCTCCTGACGGAGGAGAGCGACCCGGGCAACAACTTTCTCGCGGGGGTTTGCCGGGAGTGGGAGGCGGCGGCAGATCCGGCGCGGGCCGCGGGGGTGCGGGTGGTGCATCCGCGCTTCGGGGTCGTGCTGAGCCCGGAGGGCGGGACTCTGGGGACGACACTCCCCATCTTCAAGTTCGGCGGGGGCGGCAGGATCGGCAGCGGCAGGCAATACTTGTCCTGGATAGCCGTAGACGACGTCGTCGGCGCCATCCTCCACACCCTCGATACCGGGTCCCTCAGTGGGGCGGTCAACGTGACGGTGCCGGATCCACCCACCAACGAGGAGTACACCAGGACCCTGGGGCACGTACTCGGGCGGCCGACGGTCTTTCCGTTTCCCGCGCCCGTCGCCCGCATCGCGTTAGGCCAGGTCGCCGACGAGCTCCTGCTGGCGAGCCAACGCATCGAGCCCGCCAGGCTAAGAGAGTCGGGCTACTCGTACCGTTACCCCGAGCTGGAGGGCGCTTTGCGGCACCTGCTAGGGAAGTAGCGGTGGACGCAGCAGTACACGAGCGCCACATGCGGCGGGCAATCGAGATCGCGCACGGCAATCCAGATGACCCGTTCGGGTGCGTCATCGCCGATGGGGAGACCAGCGAGATTCTGGCCGAGGGTCTGAACGACGCCGAGAAGAATCCCATCCTGCACGGTGAGATCGACGCGATCCTGAACCTCGCCAGGACCGATCCCGACGTAGACTGGACCCGGCTCGTCCTCTATACCACCGCCGAGCCCTGCCCCATGTGCTCCGGGGCGATCCTGTGGTGCGGCATACCCCACGTCGTCTTCGGCTCCTCGATAGCTACTCTAGAGCGCCTGGATCTTCCGCGGATAAGCCTGTCCTGTGGGGAGATCGCCCGACACGCGTCCTCTTCCTTGGCGCATCCGGAGATCACCGGCGGGGTGCTGGAAGGGGAGTGTGACGCTCTTTTCGAGGAGATGGCTCGACGGGTGGGCTAGTGGATACGAGTAAAGGGGAGAGCCTATCCCCTCGAAGGCAGTATATGGGAGAGGGGGTCTGGGCTTGAGCTTTGAGAGGCTAGACTCGGTAGCGGGTGGCGAATCTGTCGATAACCCGTTCTACGGCATTCGTCATGAGGTCGATGCCGTGAATTAAGGAATAACGCCCTTGTGGGAGGCGTACGTCGGGGGCAGCGTAAGCTGCCACTTCCACCTCATTATTCACGTACGAGGGGAGGTCGCATCGCATAAGCTCTGTGCCGATTTTCAGGTTCTGTCTCCCCAGGCGAGGAGAATAGTCGAAGGCGACCTCGGACCAAGGGACACCGTCCAACTCGCCACCCTTGAAGGTGATGAACGAGGTCGAAACAAGGATTGGGTTGAGCATTCTGTGCTTGTCCCGGTTAGAGAGCCTTTGGAGAACCGCAAGGGCGTGAAGTGCCGGGATGTATCGGAACGTCGTCGGGCGGTTTGCAGCATCGTAGGGCTGTGCCCACGCGATGTCTGCCCGACAACTAGGCGAGACTTTACTGTAGGTGTAAGAGCTTGTGACGCTACTGCGCTTTTGCTCGATAGGGAATTTGACCAATCTGCGCAATTCCTCGGTCGGAGGCCGTCCATAGTGGTTGAGGACGAGCTGGTAGGCGAGTTGGTCGAGGGCGCTTCGCAGGTTGTGAACGACGTCCCCGAGGATCACGGCAGTACGCCGTTGCCATCCATCGGGCATTACCGAAACCCGAAAAACGTGATAACCCGAATCAGGATCGAGCTTGGCGCTCATTTGGATTTGATGGGCTTCTCCTGTAATGACCGGCTCAACCTCGGCTTCGAGAGCGTAGCGATGCTCCCACGCCCTCTGAACCTTGTCCCGCACTCCCATAAGATCGATAGTCATTTAAGCTTTCGAGGAATAGAATGAGGGAGGTATGCCAGACAAGCACAACAAACGCTCGCTCGCCAGAGAAGCCGAGCCGAGCCAGAAGACCGAGAAGGATCTGTAAGTCCCCGTATTGAAGCCTCTGATCAAGCTAGCCTTCCACGAGAGGTAGGAGCGTGACGGAGGCACAGCGATATGGTCGAGAACACGAAAGTGACTTCTGTGTGCTACGACTAACCCTCCACCTCCGCCCCGAAACCCGCCTCGCGTAGCAGCTCTCGGGCCTGGAGCACCGCCTCGGCGTCGAGGGTGAGGACGAGGGCGGCGCGCTCAGTGTTGGAGTGGCGCACGTACAGATCCAGGATGTTTATGCCGTTGGAGCCCATAAGGGTCGTGACCTCGGCGAAGACGCCGGGGCGGTTCTCGACGGGGACGGCTATCTCGACGTTGTTGCCAGTCGATTCGATGAGGATGCCGCCCAGGGCGTCGTAGGCCTCGCGGGCCGCGCGGAAGCGGTACTCGATGCTGTCGCGGTTGGAGATCTCGCTCCCAAGCTGCGCCATCGCCCCAGCGAAAGCCGCCAGAGCCTCGCCCAAGGCCGGCGCATTCTCGGCCAGGATGTCAGACCAGAGCCCCGGGTTGGACGCTCCGACGCGCGTCAGGTCTCTGAACGAGGGGCCGGCGAAGGAGAGCGCCTCGGGCGAGATGTCGGAGGCGACCTTCAGGAGCGCCACGGCCATGAGGTGCGGCAGATGAGAGAGGGCGGCCATAAGTAAGTCGTGCTTCTCGGGTTCAACCGCCGTGGGGACCGCACCGAGGTCCCCTCGCACGAACCGGGCGACCTCCCGGTAGGCTTCTGGGTCCGTCCGCTCCGTCGGCGTGAGGAAGTACCGGGCGCCGTGGAAGAGGTCCCCCTTCGCGTTCGCTACCCCCGAGAGCTGGCTGCCGGCCATCGGGTGCCCGCCTACGAAGCGTAGCCCTCGCGCCTCGGCCTCTTGCACTATCTTCATCTTCGTGCTGGCGACGTCGGTGACCAGGGCGTCCGTGGGCGCGAGGTCCCCGATCAGGGCGGGTATTCGCGAGATGGGCGCCGCGAGCACCACAAGGTCCGCCCCGCGCACCTCCTTCATGGTCGAGGCGCGATCGATAGCACCGAGCTCGGTGGCCTTCTCGAGGACCGGCGGATCGTCCACGCCGATAACCTCCCAGCCCGCCGCTTTCGCGGCGAGCCCGGCCGAGCCCCCCACGAGCCCGACCCCGACGATCGCAAGCGTCCGGCTCAAGAGGCCCGCTGCGGCTTCGCCGCCGACTCTGCCTTCCGCGTTTCGTTTCCGAGCGCGGCGATGACGCGGTCGTTCTCCCACGAGTCGCCTACCGTAACGCGGCTCCATCCGGGGTACTCCAGTGCAGCGCCCTCCCTAGCGAGGACACCGGCCTTCTCGAAGTCCTCCGCCTCGAACCGGACCATGATGAAGTTGCCCTGCGAGGGGATAAAGTCCAGCTTCGCGCCGGCGATTGCTTCTTGCAGGCGGTTGCGCTCCCGGACGACGAACTTCGCCCGCTCCCGGACCTTGTCCTCCGCGAGCATCGACGCCGTCGCCGCGACCTGGGCGGCGAGGTTGACGGAGACCGGAAACCGGACCCTTTCGGCGTAGTCGGCGATCTTATCGGGCCCGATGCCGTAGCCCACTCGAAGACCGGCCAGCCCGTGCGCTTTGGAGAAGGTGCGGGCAGTGATGACGTTCTCCCTCTCGAGGGCGAGGGTGTGAGAGTCGCGGTAGTTTGGGTCGTTGACGAACTCGACATAGGCTTCGTCCAGGATCAGGAGTACGTCCGATGGTAGCTCCGAGGCCAGGCTCGTGACCTGATCCAGGGTCAGGTACGTGCCCGACGGGTTGTTGGGGTTGCAGAGGATCACGGCCCGCGTCTCGCCCGTCACCGCCGAGAGCAGCGCCTCCGCGGGGATCTCGTGGTTCTCGGTGAGGGAGACCGGGCGGGCCGTCATGCCGAGGACGGCGCAGATCATGGGATAAAGGCTGAACGAAGGCCAGGGGTAGACGACCTCGCCGACGGGGAGCAGCTGGAGCACGTTCATCAAGACCTCGCTCGAACCGTTACCGACCAGCACGTTGCGGGTCTCCGTACCGGCGTTGGCTTCGGCTACTACCTGGCGGAGGCGCGTAACGTGGCTGTCCGGGTAGCGATTGGCGTGGGGCAGCACCTCCGCGAGGGCCGCCTCCGCCTCCGGGAGCGGCCCGAAAGCCAGCTCATTCGAGGTCAACTTCGCGTACCGGTTCTCGTCCGTCCCCTCCGCCGCCATCCTCCACGACTTCGGTGGGACATACGGTCGCAACGGGTCAAGCTCTTTTCGGAAGTTCATGCGCTCCTTTTTCTTAGTTGTTAGTTGTTAGTTATCAGTTTTGTCGACTATGGACCTTCTATGTTAAGACTAGTCCTCTTTCCCGCGCCTTTCAACGTGGGCAGGGGGAGCGTTCCAAGCCTTTTACTGACAACTGAAAACTATTAACTGACAACTACAAAACTGATAACTACAACGTTGCCTTATCTTCCGGGCGCATATAGAATCTCCCTTCTATGGATGATGCGGGCACGCAGAACAGGATAGAGGATCTCAGGGGCCGGGTAGACGAGGTCGACCGGGAGCTCATACGCATCCTCAACGAGCGGGCGCGCATCGTGCAGGAGATGGTGACGATAAAGGCCGAGGCGGGCAAGCCCCTCTTCGACCCCAGACGGGAGGAGGAGATCCTCCAAAAGGTCGCTGAGCAGAACGAGGGTCCCATCTACGACACGTCGATGCGTGAGATCTTCGAGCTCATCCTGCACCGCATCCGGGATATGGAAGTCCAACGCGAAGAGTTTAGGTAGCCATTGTCATGAGTATTTCGGAGAAGAGCGCCCACGGCGTCAAGACGAACGTTTCGACCAAGAACGGCTTGATACGGCCCGGCTCGTTCCGGGTGATCGCCGGTCCCTGCACCATCGAGAGCTACGAGCAGTACGCCGCTAGCGCGAAGGCCGTGAAGCAGGCCGGTTACGAGTACGTCCGTGGCGGCGCCTTCAAGCCGCGCACCTCTCCTTACTCCTTCCAGGGCCTCGGCGAGGAGGGCCTGAAGATAATGTCCGAGGTCAACGGGGAGCTCGGCCTCAAGGGCGTGACCGAGGCCATGGGCACGGAGGACATAGAGCTCGTCATGGAGCACGCCCAGATCATCCAGATAGGCGCTCGCAACATGGCGAACTTCTCCCTCCTCAAGAGCATCGGGTCCGCCATCGCCGGGACCGATCACGGCGTGGTCCTGAAGCGCGGCTTCTCGGCGACGGTCGAGGAGTGGCTCCTGGCGGCGGAGTACATCACGAAAGAGGGCAGCGAGAACGTGGTCTTATGCGAGAGGGGTATACGCACGTTCGAGACCAGCACGCGCTTCACGCTGGACCTCTCGGCGGTGATAGTGGCCAAGAGGCTGACGGACCTGCCGGTGATCGTGGACCCGAGCCACGCGGCCGGGAGGCGTGACCTGGTCATACCTCTCAGCAAGGCGAGCGTGGCGGCGGAGGCGGATGGTCTGATCGTCGAGTCGCACCACGATCCCCAAGAGGCCCTGTGCGACGCGGAGCAGGCGCTCCCCGCGGAGGCTCTCCTCGGGCTGCGCGAGGCCCTGCAGCCGTTCGCGAGCGCGATGGGCCGGGAGGTCCTCTAGTACCAGAGACAGACTCGGGAGGCCGCCGCCCGTGAAGCGCCTCGGCGGCAGATTCGTCCTCGAACGAGAGATCGGGGCGGGCGGCATGTCGGTGGTCTTTCTCGGCAGGGACGAAGTCCTGGACCGCCTCGTCGCAGTCAAGGTCCTGAGGGGCGGTTTCGAGAACTCCGAGACCGGCGCTCGCTTCCAACGCGAAGGCCGCACCGCCGCGCGGCTCGCGCATCCGAACATAGTGCCGGTCTACGATGCGGGCGAAGACGAGTTTGAGGGGCGCGAGGTCTCCTACATCGTCATGGAGTACGTCCCAGGCGGGGATCTCAAGAGAATGATGAACAGAAGGGGCCGCTCGCCGAGAAGGAGCTTTCGCGTATAGGAGCCGACGTCGCCTCCGGCCTCGCTCACGCCCACGAGAAGGGCATCATCCACCGGGACATAAAGCCCCAGAACATACTCCTCGACGCCTACGGTGGCCCCAAGCTAACCGACTTTGGCATAGCCCGAGCTCTGGACGACACGCACGCCACACGGACGGGCTCCTACCTCGGCACCGCGTCGTACTCGTCTCCCGAGCAGTTGCGGGGAGAGGGGGTCACACCGAAGAGCGACGTCTACTCTTTGGGCTGCACCCTATACGAAGCGGCGGTCGGCGAGCCGCCATTCTCCGGCGGCCCGCTAGAGGTGGCGAGCCAGCAACTAAATAAACCCCCGGACTCACCCCGGATGCGAGGGGCTGGCCTGAGCGAAACCTTCGAAGCCCTGGTGCTCGCCTGTATGGCCAAAGACTCTGCCGACCGTCCTAGCTCTACAGACGTGCAAGAGCGGCTGCTGAAGGTGAGCGTCCTGGCTTCCGGGGCCGCACCGGCCCCGCCCGGTAATACCGTCAGGAACCTCGCGGGGACCGCGCGGGAAGCCAAGGCCTCCGGCACCGCCGGGATGGCGAGCGCCATCGACGCGGCGAGGGCGGCGGGGGCGAAGGTGTTCGAGACCGCCATCAAGGGGCTGAGGAACCGCGTGGCCCCTCCCGGAGCGCCGGAGCCCACGCCGGGTATGCTGCCGTGGGTCTCCCACCAGGCGTTCCCGGCGAGGTGGAACTGGCAAGCGGTGCTCGTCGCGGGCGCCACCGCGCTCCTCCTGCTGGCCCTTGTCGCCGTGGGGGCGTATGCGCTGCTGGGTCCAGACTCCGGGGAGGTTCCCGAAGAAGCGCAGTACGCCGCCCAAACCGCCACCGCTGAGGAGACCGCGGCCTCCTCCGATCCTCCTCCGCCCGCGACCGAGGCCCAACAGGCCGTCTATAACATGTACGTCCAAGGCTCGTACGGGAACGCAGATGCGTCCCGGGGATACCTCTCTCAACGCATGCAGGAAAGCGAGGAGGGCTCCCAGGAGCGGTGGGAGGAGCGGTTCGTCGGCGATACCATCTGGCGCATGTGGTTCTCGCAGCCCCCGGTGGCCCAGGTCTCCGGGGAAACGGCGGAGGTCCAGTTCCATCTCAACGAGGTACACGACGTGGAGCGAAGAATAATCACGGGGACCGCCACGTGCGTGGTCGAGGACGGGACATGGAAAGTGGACAGCCTGGAAGAAGAGACGCGATCCTTACGCTAGGAGGGCGCGCGAAAAACCGTCTTGTGGGCGCCCGTGTCGGCGTCGCAGAGCTACTATAATCACACGCATGGCGAGGTTCGCACAAAGATTCGTTTTCGAGCGCGAGATCGGGGCGGGCGGCATGGCCCGCGTCTTCCTCGGTCAAGACGAGGTCCTCGAACGGCCCGTGGCCATCAAGATCCTCAACCCCGGTCACGGCGGCACGGACATCGGCGCCCGCTTCAGGCGCGAGGGGCGCACCGCCGCGCGGCTCACGCATCCGAACGTTGTGCAGGTCTACGATGCAGGCGAAGGTGAGTTCGAGGGGCGCGAGGTCTCGTACATCGTCATGGAGTACGTACCGGGCGGCGACCTGAAGGGTCTGATCGATGAAAAGGGCCCCCTGGCGAGCGACGAGCTGGCCAGGCTCGGAGCCGACGTTTCGTCCGGGCTCGCCCATGCCCACGCGAACGGCGTGATCCACCGGGACATAAAACCGCACAACATTCTGATCGACGCCTACGGCCGTCCCAAGCTCTCGGACTTCGGCATAGCCCGGGCCGTAGACGCTACTTACGCTACCCGGACCGGCTCCTACCTCGGCACCGCCCTCTACTCCGCGCCCGAGCAGCTCCGGGGCGAGAAGGTGACCCCCAAGAGCGACGTCTACTCTTTGGGGATAGCCTTCTACCAGGCCGCCGCGGGCCAGGCGCCGTTCACCGGCACCCCCATAGAGGTCGCCAGCCAGCACGTCTCCCGGGAGCCGACCGTGCCGACAGTTCTCGGCGCGAACCTGAGCGACGAGGTCGAAGCCCTCATCCTCGACTGCGTAAAGAAGGACCCCGACCTCCGCCCGACCGCACAAGAGGTCCACGAGCGGCTCCGGGAGGAAGTCCGGCCCACCCGCAACGCCCGCGCCTACGCCGTGCCCCCGATTTCCGAACCCCCGCCGCCCGCCGAACGCACCCCGACGGCGACGCAAGAGGCGTTCCAAGAACCACCGCCCCAAGAACCGCCGGTGGGTCACCCGCCGGGTGGTCCGCGGCGCGAAGGAGGCCGACGACGCGGGCCTATCTTCCTTGCCGCCGCCGCGCTGTTCCTAGTTTTGCTGGGCGTCACCGCGTACGCTTCGGGACTCGTCGGTAACGGAGAGACCGACACGGCGAAGGCTCCTCAAGAGGAGAAAGAACAGGCGAGCTCATCGGAGACCGAGAGCAATCAACCCGCGGGCGGTGGCGAGGAGACGACCTCCGGGCAAGCCGCATCGGAAGACACCACTGGAGCCGGAAAGGAAGATACCGCAGCGGGTGGATCGGACGGAGGGTCCGAGTCGGAGGCGGCGGAGCAGGCGCTCCAAGACCATTACACGGCCGCTGCCGATGGCGACTACGATGAGGTCTGGAACTCTTTATCTTCCGCGGGCCAGCAGCGGTACGGGCCGCGGGCAAACTACACCGGCCAGTTCGGTACCCTGGAGAGTATAGAGTTTACGCAGGGACCGACTACGACAGACATCAACGGTGACACGGCCACGGTTACGGGCCAGACCATCGCCGAACACACCGACCGGACCGAGCAGAACTCGGGGACCTGGACCCTCGTGAACGAGGGCGGCGAGTGGAAGATAAGCAACATCGCCGTTCAACGGATATCGTAAAAGAGTTACGGAGGGAACAGGTTCTGAAGACTGCATTTACGGCTTTTGTTTCGGCGATCATCGGCGGGCTGGTCGCCACGGCTTTCGTTTACCTGGGGATCCTGGGGTTGGGGGAAGGTTCTGGAGATTTGTCGATCAACGAGGCGCAGCAGGCCACGCCGGAGGAAGGGGTGAATCCAGGTGGGGGGGATGGGCCCTCGGTGCGCGAGGTGTACACTCGGGATGGTCCGGGGGTGGTGACCGTGGACGTGAGATCCGAGAGCATCGGCCCGGGCGGGGGGTCGGGGTTCGTGATCGACGAGAGGGGGTACGTCCTCACCAACCAGCACGTCGTGGAGGGAGCCGACAGCGTGTCGTTACGCTTCTCCAGCGGGGCGAGGCAGGAGGCCGAGGTGGTGGGCGAAGATGCCTCCACGGACGTCGCGGTGTTGAGGGTCGAGGCCCCGGAAGAGACGCTGGTGCCTCTGACGCTCGGGGATTCGGAATCCGTCGGGGTGGGAGATCCGGTGATCGCCGTAGGCAATCCCTTGAACGTCGGCATCAGTGTGACTACCGGCATCGTCAGCGGCCTTGGGAGACCGATAGACGCGCCCAACGGTTACACCATAAGCGGGGCGGTGCAGACGGACGCGGCCCTGAGCTCCGGCAACTCCGGCGGTCCCCTGCTCGACGCCCAGGGGGAGGTCATAGGGGTCAACTCGCTCACCGCCGCGGCCCCCGGTTTCGGCATCGTCTCCCAGGGGCTGAACTTCGCGGTCCCGATCAACACGGTAAAGAGCGTGGCCGAGCAGATCATCGAGACGGGCAGGGTCCAACACGGCTACATAGGCGTGAGGATGTTGCCGGTAGGTATCGGGGATCTGGCGGCTTACTCGGGCTTGTCGAGCGAGGAGCTTTCGGAGCAGTATGGTCTTCCGGAGAGCGGGGCGATAATAAGGGAGGTCTCCGAGGGGGGGCCGGCGGACGAGGCGGGCCTTACGGGAGGCGAAGCGCGCGAGGAGGAGATCGCGGGTCTGACCGTGCCTCTGGGGGATGTGGTCACGGAGGTCGAGGGCGAGCCCGTGGTGAACCCGGACGACGTGAGCCAGGTCGTCAACTCCACGCAGCCCGGCGACGAGTTGACCCTCACCCTCGTCACCCCGGGAGAGGAGCCGCGCGAGGTCGCGCTGACCGTCGGCGTCCAACCTGACGAGCAGTAGGAGGGAACCTTTGGAGGCGTTGAAGCGCACCGCCGCTGAGAGGGCGGTCGCGGAGTATGTCGAGAGCGGGATGGGCCTGGGCTCGGGACGGGCTCGACGGCCGCTTTCGTGGTCTGCGGGGTAGGGGAGCTAATCGCGAGTGGAGAACTCGAAGACGTCCGGGGCGTGACAGCTTCGGCGCGGACGGCGGCCCTGGCCGGGGAGGTCGGCGTCCCGCTCGTTACGCTGGCAGACGTCCGGCCCGCGGTTACGATAGACGGCGCGGACGAGATCGGACCCGGCCTCGCCAGCCCGGGCCAGAGGCCCCCGTCCAGGTTCTCGACCGGGAGGATCATGACGTATGTCCAGACCAACTCGGTCCTGAATTTTTATTCGTCCTTGTAACACCGATCAGGAATCTCGGGGTAGATCTGGCTCGCGGAGGCCCCACGCCCCCGAAACACCGCGTAGGTATGCAGCTCGATGGATGTTTATTCGCTCAACTTCCGAGTGCAGGCATGTTGCGGTAGAATGTAGCCAACCGGCTTTGATCTAGTGAGGAGGGTTAGAGCCTATGCCCAGCGACGAGCAAGACAAGGCAGGGGTCGTCGCGCCTCCGCCTCTGATCTACTTGGGAGCTCTGGTTTTTGGCCTGCTGCTCAACAGAAGGTTTCCAATTGCCTTTCTACCGCGCAGGATAGCGCGCAGCCTCGGATGGCCACTTCTTAGCGGAGGAGTCCTGCTCATAGGCTGGTTCGAATGGGCGATGCGGCATGCTGATACACCTGCTAACCCCTATAAGCCGGTGTCGCACATAGTCACAGAAGGGCCGTTCCATTACACTCGCAACCCCGCTTATCTT
>Ga0136615_10000278_pt1 | contig 22759 bp, 19 predicted proteins | sample AntDrymUQ2882206_2_FD_106647 | JGI IMG/M metagenome (GOLD analysis project Ga0136615, IMG submission 106647) | Polar desert sand microbial communities from Dry Valleys, Antarctica - metaG UQ288 (22.06) | ecosystem: Environmental > Terrestrial > Soil > Desert | place: Antarctica: Dry Valley... | reverse complement strand
TCTCAGTGATCCGTATCCTCGGTATCGATCCCGGCTCCCGGATCACGGGCTATGGCGTCATTGATGTGGATGGCGCGCGCACTTTCTATGTCGCCAGCGGTGGCATCAAGACGGCGGGCGATGCGCTGGCCCCGCGGCTCAGCCGCATCTTCGATGGTGTGACGGCGGCGATAGAAGAATATAATCCGCAAGAGATGGCGGTGGAGCTCGTATTTATGAACCGCAACGCGGACTCCGCCCTGAAGCTCGGCCAAGCCCGCGGGGCGGCGCTGGTGGCCGGGGCGAAGCGTGGTTTACCGGTGTTTGAGTTTACCCCAGCGCAAATTAAACAGGCCATCGTCGGCCGGGGCAATGCCGAAAAAGCTCAAATCCAACACATGATCAAGGTCCTGCTAAACCTCGAGGCGCCGCCCGAGACCGATGCCGCGGACGCGCTCGCGGTCGCGCTCTGTCACGGCCACACGCGCCAAGGGCTGCTACGCATGCCCGGCGTGCGGCGCAACCGGCGGCGGCGGTTTCTATGATCGGACGCATCCGCGGACTGCTGATCGAAAAGCGGCCTCCGCATTTGCTGCTCGAGGTCCACGGCATCGGCTACGAGCTGGAGGCGCCGCTGAGCACCTTTGACCGCCTGCCTTCAGTCAACGCCGAGGTTCTGTTATATACGCATCTCGCCATTAGGGACGACGCGCACCTCCTGTTCGGCTTTTTAACCGAGTCGGAACGGCGGCTGTTCCGCGCCTTGCTCAAGGTCAGCGGGATCGGCGCCCGCACCGCGCTCGCCATTCTCTCCGGGTCTGATGTCGAGGAGTTTACCAAGTGTATCCATGCGGGAGACATCGCGCGGCTGACACACCTGCCCGGGATCGGCAAGAAGACCGCCGAGCGGCTAGTGATCGAGATGCGCGACCGCATCAATGATTGGACACCGCGCGCGGCGGCCGCGGGAGGGGCCTTCGCGGGATCCCATGACGCCTTGGCGGACGCGATCGAGGGTCTGGTGGCGCTCGGCTATAAAGCTCACGAGGCCGGGCGCTACGTGCAAACCATCGATACCGCCGGGATGACGAGCGAAGCCATCATCCGCGCGGTGCTGCGCTCACAAGCATGACCGATCCGAATCCATTGATCCTTCCCGAAACCATGGCCGGCGACGCGGACGAAGCATTGCGTCCCCGCCGGCTCAAGGATTACGTCGGCCAGACACCGGTGCGCGAACGCCTGGAAATCTTCATCACCGCCACGCGCCGGCGGCGCGAGCCGCTCGATCATGTACTGCTTTTCGGCCCGCCGGGACTCGGTAAGACGACCCTGGCCCATATCATCGCCAACGAGCTGGGGGTCGCTTTGCGTCAGACCTCCGGTCCGGTGCTGGAGCGCCCCGGCGATCTGGCCGCGATCCTGACCAATCTCGAGCCGCGAAACGTGCTCTTCATCGACGAGATCCACCGCTTGAGCCCGGTGGTGGAGGAGATCCTGTACCCGGCGCTCGAGGAGTTTCAGATCGATATCATGATCGGTGAAGGTCCGGCGGCCCGCGCCATCAAACTGGATCTGCCGCCGTTTACCCTGGTCGGCGCTACCACCCGCGCCGGGCTGCTCACCTCGCCGTTGCGAGACCGCTTCGGGATTGTCGAACGGCTGGAATTCTACGACGCGGAGGATCTGACCCGCATCGTACGGCGCTCGGCGCGCATCCTCGGCGTCGCCGTCGATGCCGAGGGCGCCGGGGAGATCGCGCGGCGGGCGCGGGGCACCCCGCGCATCGCCAACCGTCTGCTGCGCCGAGCTCGGGATTACGCCGAGGTCCGCGGCGATGGAGAGGTCAACGTGGACATGGCCAAGCGGGCCTTGGAATTACTCAGCGTCGACACCCACGGCTTTGATATCATGGACCGCAAGCTGCTCTTGACGATTATCGAGAAATTCGATGGCGGGCCCGTAGGCGTCGACAGCCTGGCCGCCGCGATCGGGGAAGAGCGAGGGACGATCGAGGATGTGCTGGAACCGTTCTTGATTCAGCAGGGTTTCATGATGCGTACCCCAAGGGGACGCACGGCCACGCGCGCCGCGTGGTTGCACTTCGGAGCCGCACCGCCCGAGCACCTCGCGAGCCAGCCCGATCTGTTCGGCGAGCGCTAAGCGCCCCATACCCATACCCATATCCCCTTCGATTTTAGCCACGCTTACAAATGGCGACTGATCTTTCGATTACCAATTTGATCCTGGGCGCCAGCCTGTTGGTCAAGTTCGTGATGGTGGTTTTGATCGCCACTTCGCTTTGGTCCTGGACGGTGATCTTCAATAAACGCGCCGTGGTCAGGAAAGCACAGCGCGATGCGGCTAAATTTGAGGATCGCTTTTGGTCGGCCGATGACCTCACCGAGCTCTATAACCGGATCGCGCAGCGCAGCCACGAGCCCTCGGGGCTCGAACGGATCTTTGAAGCCGGTATCAAGGAATTCGCGCGCTTGCGCCAACAAGATGGCATTGAGCCAGGCGCCGTCTTGGAGGGCGCGCAACGCTCAATGCGCGTGGCCCTGAACCGTGAGATCGAAGACCTCGAGCAGAGCTTACCGCTGCTCGCCACGGTGGGCTCGGTGAGCCCGTACGTGGGCCTCTTCGGCACTGTCTGGGGCATCATGAACTCCTTTCAAGCCCTGGCCAATGTGCATCAAGCGACGCTCGCCATGGTGGCCCCCGGGATCTCCGAGGCCTTGATCGCCACGGCCATGGGCTTGTTCGCGGCCATTCCCGCGGTCATCGCCTACAATCATTACGCCGACGATATCGACCGCCTGTTCAGCCGTTACGACATATTCCTGGAAGAGTTTTCCTCCATTTTGCATCGCCAGGCGCACGCCTGAACGAAGCATGGCCTGGGGAGTCTCAAGGGCATGGCGGTGAGACACAAGCGTAAGCGCCTGATGTCGGATATCAACGTGGTCCCGTACATCGATGTGATGCTGGTGCTGCTCATCATCTTCATGATCACCGCACCGCTCATCACGCAAGGGGTCAAGGTGGATCTGCCGCAAGTCGCCTCCGAACCAGTGCCCCCGAGCGATACCGAACCGCTGATCATCACAGTGGACAGGAAAGGTAATTACTATATCGATTTTGGGGACGACCGGCACGATCCCGTGAGCAAAGAAACGCTGCTAAACCGCGTCCAGGCCGTGCTGCGTTACAAACCCAATGTGCCGGTCCTCGTCAATGGCGATCAGGCGGTCGCGTACGCGCGCGTGGTAGAGCTGATGGCGGCGCTCCAGGGCGCTGGTGTGCAAGGGGTTGGGCTTATGACGAAGCCGCCGGAACGCTGACGGTACGATGGTTCGAAGACGGCTCCGCTCGTTGCGTTCGTTTATCTATGCTGTTGCGATCCATGGGATTGCAATTGCGTTGTTAATGCTGAGCCTGAACCTCGGCGATCCTTCGCCCGCATCCAAGCCTAGCTCTCGGATCGTTCAGGCGGTCGCCATCGATCAAAACAAGGTCGAAGCTGAGGTGCAACGGCTGAAGGAGGCTGAACGGCGCAAGCGTAAAGACGAACAGGCACGCCGCGAGGCGCTCGACCGCGATGTGGCCGCCGCGAAACAAAAGCGTCAAGCCGAAGAGAAACGCTTACAGGAGCTCAAGCAGGAACAAGCGGCCTTACGCAAGCAAGAACGGCAACTTAAACAGGCTGAGGATAAGCGCAAACGCGAGGAGAAACAACGGCTGGTCGAGGAGCAGAAGCGCATCGCGCAAGAAAAAGCGCTCGCGAAAAAACGTGAAGAACGCCAGCAGGCCGAAGCGGAGAAGAAACGTCTCGCCGAGGAGCAACGCAAGAAGGCCGTGGCCGAGAAAAAGCGTAAAGAGGAAGAGCGGCGCCAACGGGAATTAGCCGCGGCCTTGGCCGCGGAGGAGAAAGCTCGCGCCGAGGCCAAGGAGCGCGAGCGCGATCAAAGTGAAATCAACAAGTATATTAAACTCATCCGGACTCAGATCGGCAACACCTTCAATTATCCCGAGCGGGGACTGTCGTGCGAACTGTTGGTCAAGATGGTGCCCGGGGGCGACGTCGTGGACGCCAAGGTGATACGATCGAGCGGCAACGCGGTGTTTGACCGGCAAGCGGAGATCGCGGTACGCAAGGCGTCACCGCTATCGGTACCCGACGATCCGCGCCTGTTTCAGCAACTGCGCGAGATCCAATTCGTCTTCGAACCGGAGGTATAGGCTTGAAGTGCTTGTTTAGAACGGCCATGTGTCTTGCGTTTTTGGCGTGGCATCCCACCGCGCAGGCGGTATTAAAGATAAAGATCACTCAGGGCGTCGCGGGCGCGCTCCCGATCGCAATCGCCCCGTTCGATCCGCCCGGATCACAACCGACCGTGGATATCGCCGCGATCGTTGCCGCGGATTTAGAAAGCAGTGGCGGCTTTGTCCCGATGCCGCGCGCCGATATGCCATCGCAGCCTCACGGGTTCTCCGAAATCAATTTTGTCGATTGGCGCCGGGTCGGGATGGACAATTTGGTGGTTGGGACCCTCCGGCCCGGTATCGAGACGGACTACCAGGTCGAGTTTTGGCTGGTCGATGTGTATAAAGGCACCCAACTTCTGGCGTATAAGGTCCCCGCGAAAGCGGCCCAGTTGCGGTTGGTGGCCCATCAGATCAGCGACGCGATCTACGAGAAGCTGACCGGCGTCAAGGGAGCTTTCGCCACCCGCATCGCTTATGTCACGGTCCAGCAGCGCAGCGGACGGAGCAAGATCTACGGGCTGCAAGTAGCCGATATCGATGGGGAGAATGTACAGACCCTATTGACCTCACCGCAGCCGCTGATGTCGCCGGCGTGGTCACCGGACGGGCGGCGTCTTGCCTACGTTTCGTTCGAAGGCCGTAGCTCCACCATCTACGTTCAAGATCTCGGGAGCGGTCACCGCGACAAGGTAGCCGCGGAAACGGGGATCAACAGCGCCCCGGCGTGGTCGCCGGACGGAAGACGGTTGGCGTTGACGCTGTCGCGCGATGGGGATCCCGAGATTTATGTGCTAACCCTTGCGAGTCGCCAACTGCGGCGCATCACGAACGACCCGGCCATTGATACCGAACCGTCCTGGTCACCGGATGGAACCCGTTTGGCGTTTACTTCCGATCGGGGCGGCGGGCCACAGATTTACGAAGTCTCGGTCTCGGGTGGACACCCGCGGCGTTTGACACACAAAGGGAACTATAACGCTCGCCCCCGTTATTCGTCGGACGGGAAATTATTGGCGATCGTTCACGGCGACGGCGGCAGTTACCGGATCGGCACCTACGACATGGAAACCGAGCGCCTAGCGATATTGACCAACACCCGCTTGGACGAGTCTCCGAGTTTCGCCCCCAACGACAGCATGATCATCTATACGACGGTCGGGCCGCAGGGGACCGAGCTGGCGGCCACCTCGATCGATGGCCGAGTGAAGCAACGCCTGGCATTGTTGCGCGGGGAGGTCCGCGAACCGGCCTGGGGCCCGTTCAGATATTAGAACCACGCAAGGCACAGAGGAGATAAAACGATGCAGACCATGAACATGCGAATGCTTTTTCTGGCGCTGTCCGCTCTCGCAGTGGCTGGATGTCAAACCGTGGATGAGCTAAGTAAAGAAGGCGGTGCGGCTACGGTGGAAGACCAGGGGATTTCTCCGGCCGAGATGGAGGCTATGGATGCGCAAGCCGGTGGCGCAAATAAGGGTGAAGGTTACCCAAATGCTGATGGGAGCGACGGCGGACGCGGTGGAGATGGGGCGCGTGTGATCTATTTTGAATACGACAGCGATGAGATCCGGCCGGAATTTCGACCGGCGATCGAGGCCCACGCCGCGTACATCACGAGCCACCCCGACACCGTTATCACCCTCGAAGGGCACGCCGATGAACGCGGCTCGCGGGAGTATAATCTAGCCCTCGGGGAACGCCGTGCGCTCGCGGTGCGCAAACAAATCACCTTGCTTGGCGGTTCCGCCTCGCAGGTCCGCACCGTAAGCTACGGCGAGGAACATCCGGATTCCCCCGGACATGACGAAAGCGCCTTTTCCCTCAATCGACGCGTAGAGATTAGCTACTAGAAGCCATGTCCGGCACGGCAGTCCGCTCATGGCCCGGCGCGTTGTTTTTAACGGCCTGTGCTCCTCTTTGCGTCATGGCGCAATACGAAGCTCCCATCGTCGAAGGCAATCCACCGAGTGTTGAGGCCCGGCTCGGACGGTTGGAACGGCTGCTCACTAACCGCGGTATGCTGGATCTTCTGGACCAGGTCGAACGCTTGCACCAAGAGGTGAAACGGCTGCGCGGGGAGATGGAAGTTCAGGCGCATCGGCTCGAAAAATCCAAAGAGCGCGATGAACGACTGTATTCCGACCTCGACCGCCGGCTGCAAGCGCTTGAAACCGGTGCGGGCGGCGCGAGTGATCCCGGCAGCGCTCCAAATGAATCCACAAGCCCTGAGGTAATGAGTCCCCCGCGGGCGGTCGCGCCAGCGGCTTCCCATCCTACGGACGATTCGAACGGTGCGGTCGAGACTACAGGCGACACGCCGGCCCATGCCATCGGCGAGGCCCGGTCTTCCGAACCCGCACCCTGGCAAGCGACTTCCGGGGTGGCGCCGGACACGGGCACAACGGTCGCCGCTGCGCCTGCGAGCCACGAGGAAGACGACTACCGACGCGCCTTCGACCTGCTTAAGGTAGGGAACTACAACGACTCCATCTCTGCTTTCAATAATTTTATCGCGCAGTATCCCAAGAGCGCGCACGCCGACAATGCGCAGTACTGGCTCGCGGAGGCCTACTACGTGACTCACCAGTATCAGCCGGCGATCTCTGAATATACGAAGCTCATTGAGCGCTACCCGGAGAGTCAGAAATTGACCCATGCTTTTCTCAAGATCGGTTACAGCCACCACGAATTAGGCCAGCTCGACCAGGCCAGCACCAGCCTGGAGAGTCTCCGGGTTCGTTATCCGGGCACTACCGCCGCACGGCTCGCCGACGAGCGCCTACAACGCATTCGCCTTGAGCAACCATGATCCGCGCACGCACGCTTCTACTCCTCAACGCTCATGCCCGCCACCGTTCACAAATCGTCCCCCGAGGCGAGTCTACGCGTCACCGAAATCTTTTTGTCGCTACAAGGCGAGTCGAGCCGCGTGGGTCTGCCGACAGTCTTCGTGCGTCTCACGGGCTGTCCCTTACGCTGCCACTATTGTGATACGGCTTACGCGTTTCACGGCGGTACGCGCTTGCCGTTCAATACCATATTAGAACGGATCACCGAGTATCATGCTCGTTATGTCACCGTGACCGGTGGCGAACCGCTCGCTCAGCCAGGATGTCCGGCCCTACTGCAACAATTGTGTGATCTCGGCTACCGCGTCTCGCTCGAGACGAGCGGCGCCCTCGACATTCGGTCCGTCGATAAGCGAGTCATGAAGGTCATGGACTTGAAGACGCCGGGATCGGGAGAGGCCGGAAAAAACGACTATCTAAATATTCAGTATCTTGCGGCGAACGATGAGGTGAAGTTCGTGATTCGCGACCGCAACGACTACGACTGGGCCAAGGAGATCATGCAGCGCTTTAGCTTTCCGTGCGAGATCCTGTTTTCGCCGAGCAGCGGGGAGATCAACCCCGCTCAGATGGCTGAGTGGATCCTGGAAGACCGGCTTCCGGTACGCTTTCAGATTCAACTTCATAAGGTTATCTGGGGTGAGATCCCCGGACGCTAGTCCACGGCGTGCGGTCGTATTGATCTCGGGGGGGCTCGATTCCAGCACGGCCTTAGCCATTGCCCGCGAACAAGGGTATGCGTGCTACGGATTATGCGTTGACTACGGCCAACGCCACCGTGCAGAGCTTGCGGCGGCGCATCGAATCGCTATCGCGCTAGGTGTCCGCGACTACAAGCTGATGCATTTGGACCTCTCGACGATCGGGGGATCCGCATTGACCGACCCAACCGTCGCCGTGCCGGAGACACCGACCGAAGGCATCCCAGTCACCTACGTGCCTGCCCGCAATACTCTGTTACTCGGCTTGGCCTTGGCGTGGGCGGAGGTGCTCGAGGCTTGGAATATTTTTATCGGGGTTAATGCGATCGATTATTCCGGGTATCCCGACTGCCGCCCGGAATTCATCCAGGCCTTCGAAACCATGGCGCAACGCGCCACCAAGGCAAGCGTGGAGGGAAAGCGCTTTAAAATACATACCCCGCTTATCGAGTTAAGCAAGGCCCAGATCATCGAGCATGGCCTACGCCTGGGCGTCGATTACAGCATCACGGTCTCTTGTTATCAGGCCGACGACGAGGGACGCGCATGCGGGGTATGTGACGCCTGTCGCCTTCGTCGCGCCGGTTTCGGATCCGCCAGCGCGGCGGATCCGACGCCTTATCGCTGAATCATCGCACGGCTGTCTCCCTGGCTCGGCAGTGACCTGTAGGAGTACAAAAAAGCGCTAGTCAATGCCACGGCCGTAAAAAGATCGTAAAATAAGACATATCTATATGCATATACGCCATTTCACGGCAAAGCGGTTGGCCTGTTATATTAATAAAAATGCGAAGAGAGTAGCGCGCGATTGAAGCAAGCATGAGGGATCGTCTGAATGATCAACAAAAACATTGAGAACTTAGCCGTTCAATACGATCATAAATCGCCCCAAGAGATTCTGGCGTATGCGCTAACGGCATATGAGCACATCGCGATCTCCTTCAGCGGCGCGGAAGACGTGGTGCTCGTCGATATGGCAACGAAAATAAGAAATGACGTCCGTATTTTTTCTCTGGACACCGGGCGCCTGCACGCAGAAACCTATCGGTTCTTGGAGCGCGTACGGGATCGATACCAGGTCCAGATCGAGGTGTTGTTCCCTGATCCGCTTGCGGTAGAGCGTTTGGTGCGGGAAAAGGGATTATTCAGTTTTTATAAAGACGGCCATAAGGAATGTTGTGCTATCCGAAAGGTAGGACCTTTGCGCCGGAAACTTCAATCGCTAGATGCCTGGATCACGGGCCAGCGTAAAGATCAAAGCCCGGGGACTCGGATCGAGCTTGCCGTCATCGAGAAAGACGCCGCGTTTTCAACCAAAGAACGCTCGCTAATCAAGTTTAACCCGCTCTCCAATTGGAGCTCGGCGGAAGTATGGCGTTACATCCAGACACACGATGTACCCTATAACGAATTGCATGAACGGGGATTTATCAGTATCGGGTGTGAACCGTGCACAAGGCCGGTGCTACCGAATCACCATGAGCGAGAAGGACGGTGGTGGTGGGAAGAAGCCACCCAAAAGGAATGCGGGCTGCATACTGGAAATCTGGCTGCCGTGGCTCGCGGTTAAACCGTGCATATAACGTTCGTAAAAAAAATCATGGCCGATGGTCTCCCGTGCCGCAAGTGCATAGAGGTGCACGAGCGTCTTAAGGGAGCGAATTTGCTCGAACGCATCGACAACATAGTAACAGCCGACGAGCGGGATGCTGCGAGCGAAGGAATGACCCTTGCCCGCGAATATGAAGTGGACCGCGCGCCCTTCTTTCTGGTCCGCGACGAAGCGAATGCGGTTCGTGTTTATACCTCTTACTTTCGATTCGTCAAGGAAGTATTAAACCGCGAGGTTTCAGAAACAGATGCCGTTGACGAAATGATGGAGCAGGTGCCGGATTTTCTATAATCGGCCACCGCTATAATGCCTGCCGGATGCCAGTCCTCCCGGGCTAACGAACGGGCAGGTCGCGGGTGTTTATAAGCTGTTCTATTTCCTCTCGTGTCCCAGCGCCGCACGCCGCTTCAACAACCTCGCGGGTAAGATGCGGGGCAAAATGCTCAATGAAATTGTACATATAGCCCCGAAGAAAAGCGCCTTTACGAAATCCGATTTTCGTAGTACTCGGTTCGAACAGATGGCCCGCATCTAATGAACACAGTTCGCTATCCGCATTCCGGTCATAGGCCATACTCGCTATTATGCCAATTCCCAGGCCAAGCTTAACGTACGTCTTAATGACGTCGGCGTCCACCGCGGTAAGCACGACACGCGGGGTAAGCCCGCGTCTATTGAAGGCTTGATCCAGCTGGGAACGGCCCGTGAAACCGAACACGTAGGTAATCAAAGGATAATCGGCGACGGCTTCGAGCGTCAGTGGCGATGCCCTCGTCAGCGGGTGATCGCGCGGCACAATGACGCTGCGGTTCCAGCGATAACAAGGCAGCATGACGAGATCCTCAAAGAGTTCTAAGGCCTCCGTCGCGATGGCGAAATCCACTCGGCGAGTCACGGCCAGCTCGGAGATCTGCACCGGTGTACCCTGGTGCATATGCAGCGCGACCTGCGGATAGGTCTTGATAAAGGCCTTGATCACATCCGGCAAGGCGTAGCGGGCCTGCGTGTGTGTCGTCGCGATTGATAAACTTCCGCGCCGATTGTCCTTGTGCTCCGTCGCTATGCACCGAATCTTTTCAACCTCGGCGAGAATTTGATCTGCCACCGGTAAGATGGCCTGTCCGGCAGGCGTTAGGGCCGCTAAGTGCTTACCACTGCGCAGTAATAAGCCCACACCTAGCTCTTCTTCGAGTAACTTAATTTGCTTACTTATACCTGGCTGCGAGGTATAGAGCCGCTCGGCGGCCGCCGACACGTTTAGCTCTTGGCGCGTAATCTCGACGAAAAATCTTAATTGCTGCAACTTCATTAGGCGACGGTTGATTTATAGCTATATATGATAAAAATATAACCAATGCGTCGTTGTTATTATCAATCGATATTACTACGGTGCGCAACACACTAAGGGTCCGGACTTCACAATGGATTTTGCCTATACCATTTCGGGATTTAGTCGGCTTTGTCGTCGGTCTGACGGGTGTCGGCAGTGGTTCGCTCATAACCCTCATTCTGGTACTTCTATTTGGGATTAAACCGGCGATTGCCGTCGCTACGGATCTTTTCTACGTCGCGATCACGAAGTGTGGCGGGATCTGGCGTGCATCATCGGCAGAGAACGATTAATTAGCGCAGTTACGGGTCATTCACGGCCGCCTAAAGACACCGATTACCCACGCGCCCATCTCGGTACGGTCGACTTTGCGTTGCTCGGAAGCCTGCTCTGCCTTGGGACCTATCTCGAGAGTCACTTGGGGATCCAGCTTCCGGAGCACAAACATTCGCCCCATTCTCGCGAGCATGCTGCTTATCATCGGAGCGCGTTTTACGTTTTCGTTCTCGTCGCGCCCGTCATACGCGCGTCGATTATCCAGGGCGATAAGGTTACATGCGCTTGCCGATTAGCCCCTGATTGCCAGCTTGCGGTCGCGATAAGTCTTGATCATCGTGGCCATTCTATCCTTGAGCAGCAACTTTTGTTTTTTCAAGTTCTCCAACGAGATATCATCAAGCGGGAGTGCGCCTGTGTTTGCCTGATGCACCTGGTCTTTTAACCCTCTATGCTTCTGGTAAAGCCGTTTGAAATCCTCGCTCGACGCTAAAAGAGCCTGCGTTATCTCATCGTCGGATTCAACCATCGTTCCCCCTTTGTTTCTCTAATCGCACTATAGCGACGCATTTAGCTATCTGGGCAATCTCGCAGTCTCGGCGCTCTACCGCGATTCTTAGCCTCGCCTATAAGTCCTTCGTGAGCACATTTCGTCAACCAACATGGAACGCTGTCAAACTAAATATAGCGCAATTTCAAAACCAAGTCTGTGCGGTGTCGCAAAATAAAAACCCCTGCAATAGGATGCAGGGGTTTTCCTATAGGCGCCTGGCGGTGACCTACTTTCACATGGGCTATCCCACACTATCATCGGCGCTGAACGGTTTCACTACCGAGTTCGAGATGGGATCGGGTGGTTCCCGCTCGCTATAGCCGCCAGACAAACTATCGCTTTCAATGCCAGACAGCCGCCTAGCATTTGAAAGACTATCGGAAGGCCGTCATGGGTTTTTTCTGGGTCGCTTATATCGATTGCATTGCATCCACCCTGAACGCAAACTATTTGGGTGTTATATGGTCAAGCCTCACGGTCAATTAGTACTGGTTAGCTTCGCACATTACTGCGCTTCCACATCCAGCCTATCAACGTCGTAGTCTTCGACGAACCTTTAGGGACCTCGAAGGTCCAGGGAGACCTCATCTTAGGGAGGGTTTCCCGCTTAGATGCTTTCAGCGGTTATCCCGTCCGTACATAGCTACCCGGCGGTGCCACTGACGTGACAACCGGAACACCAGAGGTACGTCCACTCCGGTCCTCTCGTACTAGGAGCAGATCCCTTCAAGTCTCCAGCGCCCACGGTAGATAGGGACCGAACTGTCTCACGACGTTCTAAACCCAGCTCGCGTACCACTTTAAATGGCGAACAGCCATACCCTTGGGACCGGCTTCAGCCCCAGGATGTGATGAGCCGACATCGAGGTGCCAAACACCGCCGTCGATATGAACTCTTGGGCGGTATCAGCCTGTTATCCCCGGAGTACCTTTTATCCGTTGAGCGATGGCCCTTCCATACAGAACCACCGGATCACTAAGACCTACTTTCGTATCTGCTCGACACGTCCGTCTCGCAGTTAAGCACCCTTATGCCTTTGCACTCTATGCGCGATTTCCGACCGCGCTGAGGGTACCTTCGTGCTCCTCCGTTACTCTTTGGGAGGAGACCGCCCCAGTCAAACTACCCACCATACACTGTCTCTGTCCCGGATCACGGGCCCAGGTTAGAACCTCAAACATACCAGGGTGGTATTTCAAGGGTGGCTCCACCGGAACTAGCGTTCCAGCTTCATAGCCTCCCACCTATCCTACACAGGCATATTCAAAGTTCAGTGTAAAGCTGTAGTAAAGGTTCACGGGGTCTTTCCGTCTAGCCGCGGGTACACTGCATCTTCACAGCGAGTTCAATTTCGCTGAGTCTCGGATGGAGACAGAGTGGCCATCGTTACGCCATTCGTGCAGGTCGGAACTTACCCGACAAGGAATTTCGCTACCTTAGGACCGTTATAGTTACGGCCGCCGTTTACCGGGGCTTCGATCAAGAGCTTCGCCTTGCGGCTAACCCCATCAATTAACCTTCCGGCACCGGGCAGGCGTCACACCCTATACGTCCACTTTCGTGTTTGCAGAGTGCTGTGTTTTTATTAAACAGTCGCGACCACCTGGTTACTGCGACCCCCTTCCGCTCCGGCCGCAGGGCCTTCACGTACCGGGGGCACACCTTCTCCCGAAGTTACGGTGCTATTTTGCCTAGTTCCTTCACCCGAGTTCTCTCAAGCGCCTTGGGATTCTCTCCCCGCCCACCTGTGTTGGTTTCGGGTACGGTCTTGTACCACCTGAAGCTTAGGGGCTTTTCTTGGAAGCTGGGCATCAACCACTTCAGCCCGGAAACGGGCCTCGTCATCACGCCTCAGAATTGCCACCCCGGATTTTCCTAGGATGACTCCCTACGCGCTTAAACCGGGACTATCGTCACCCGGCTGGTTTAGCCTTCTCCGTCCCCCCATCGCAGTGGCACGAGGTACAGGAATATTAACCTGTTTCCCATCGACTACGCATTTCTGCCTCGCCTTAGGGGCCGACTCACCCTGCGCCGATTAGCGTAGCGCAGGAAACCTTGGGCTTTCGGCGTGCGGGTTTTTCACCCGCATTATCGCTACTCATGTCAGCATTCGCACTTCCGATACCTCCAGCATGCCTTCCGGCACACCTTCGCAGGCTTACGGAACGCTCCCCTACCACGGAAAAAGGAGTCAGACTCGATTTTTTCTCGAATCCAATCCACCGAACCCGACCATTTCCAATGAGAAAACATCGAGTCTGACCCCTTATTTCCATCCGCAGCTTCGGTACACAACTTGAGCCCCGTTACATCTTCCGCGCAGGCCGACTCGACCAGTGAGCTGTTACGCTTTCTTTAAAGGATGGCTGCTTCTAAGCCAACCTCCTGGCTGTCTATGCCTTCCCACCTCGTTAACCACTAAGCTGTGATTTTGGGACCTTAGCTGGCGGTCTGGGCTGTTTCCCTCTTCACGACGGACCTTATCACCCGCCGTGTGTCTCCCGTGCTCATACTTCCCGGTATTCGGAGTTTGCAATGGTTTGGTAAGGCACGAATGCCCCCCTAGCCATAACAGTGCTCTACCCCCGGGAGTAATACACGAGGCGCTACCTAAATAGCTTTCGGGGAGAACCAGCTATCTCCGGGCTTGATTAGCCTTTCACTCCTATCCACAGCTCATCCCCTACCTTTTCAACGGGAGTGGGTTCGGGCCTCCAGTGGGTGTTACCCCACCTTCACCCTGGCCATGGATAGATCGCCCGGTTTCGGGTCTACTCCCAGCGACTAAACGCCCTATTAAGACTCGGTTTCCCTTCGCCTCCCCTAAACGGTTAAGCTTGCCACTGAGAAGTAAGTCGCTGACCCATTATACAAAAGGTACGCGGTCACGCCTCCGAGGAGGCGCTCCCACTGCTTGTACGCATACGGTTTCAGGTTCTATTTCACTCCCCTCTCCGGGGTTCTTTTCGCCTTTCCCTCACGGTACTAGTTCACTATCGGTCGACAGGTAGTATTTAGCCTTGGAGGATGGTCCCCCCATGTTCAGACAGGGTTTCTCGTGCCCCGTCCTACTCCTCGTCACCCACACACCAGGTATTTCGCCTACGGGACTATCACCTTCTATGGCTCGACTTTCCAGACGGTTCGGCTATACATGGTGTGCTTACAGTGACTGGGCTGTTCCGCGTTCGTTCGCCACTACTAACGGAATCTCGGTTGATTTCTGTTCCTCCGGGTACTAAGATGTTTCAGTTCCCCGGGTGTTGCTTCCTGCCCCTATGGATTCAGGCCAGGATACCGCTTGCGCGGTGGGTTTCCCCATTCGGACATCCCCGGATCAAAGCCTGTTTGCCGGCTCCCCGAAGCTTATCGCAGGCTGCCACGTCCTTCGTCGCCTCCTGTCGCCAAGGCATCCACCGTATGCGCTTCTTCACTTGACCATATAACCCCAAACAGTCTGGGTTATAGGTAGTTGTGCGAATGCAATCGATTTATATCTTGCGATGAGTCATTTCTGACTCGTTCAATGTTGCTGGACGACCTTCCGATTTTTTAAAGAGCAAATCGCGGGCGAGCCCGCAACTTAACCCGCCAACCATGCAGCGGGCACCATAAAAAACTTCACTAGGCCAGGGATGCATCGGCACCCACGGCCAACCCGTTACCAAGCTATGGTGGAGCCAGGCGGGATCGAACCGCCGACCCCCTGCTTGCAAAGCAGGTGCTCTCCCGGCTGAGCTATGGCCCCAGCGTCGCTTTTTCCATCGCGCTATATCGTTTGGGGTTTACCCCGCTTTTGGTGGGTCTGGGTGGACTCGAACCACCGACCTCACCCTTATCAGGGGTGCGCTCTAACCGCCTGAGCTACAGACCCAAGTTAACGGGCCCTCTCAATCAAACAATTTGTGTGGGCGCCTGTCGTCACCAAATCTTCACTTTCACTTTGAAAGGAGGTGATCCAGCCGCAGGTTCCCCTACGGCTACCTTGTTACGACTTCACCCCAGTCATGAGCCATACCGTGGTAAGCGCCCTCCCGAAGGTTAGGCTACCTACTTCTGGTACAGCCCACTCCCATGGTGTGACGGGCGGTGTGTACAAGGCCCGGGAACGTATTCACCGCGACGTGCTGATTCGCGATTACTAGCGATTCCAACTTCACGGAGTCGAGTTGCAGACTCCGATCCGGACTACGACCGGTTTTTTGGGATTAGCTCCCCCTCGCGGGTTGGCAACCCTTTGTACCGGCCATTGTAGCACGTGTGTAGCCCTGCCCATAAGGGCCATGATGACTTGACGTCATCCCCACCTTCCTCCGGTTTGTCACCGGCAGTCTCCTTAGAGTTCCCGGCATTACCCGCTGGCAACTAAGGACAAGGGTTGCGCTCGTTACGGGACTTAACCCAACATCTCACGACACGAGCTGACGACAGCCATGCAGCACCTGTCTCTCGGCTCCCGAAGGCACCAATCCATCTCTGGAAAGTTCCGAGGATGTCATGGGCAGGTAAGGTTCTTCGCGTTGCATCGAATTAAACCACATGCTCCACCGCTTGTGCGGGCCCCCGTCAATTCCTTTGAGTTTTAACCTTGCGGCCGTACTCCCCAGGCGGAGAACTTATCGCGTTAGCTGCGCCACTAAAGGACAAAGCTCCTCCAACGGCTAGTTCTCATCGTTTAGGGCGTGGACTACCAGGGTATCTAATCCTGTTTGATCCCCACGCTTTCGCGCCTCAGCGTCAGTATTGGTCCAGGAAGCCGCCTTCGCCACTGGTGTTCCTCCGGATATCTACGCATTTCACCGCTACACCCGGAATTCCGCTTCCCTCTACCATACTCTAGCCAGGCAGTATCGAATGCAATTCCCAGGTTGAGCCCGGGGCTTTCACACCCGACTTACCAAACCGCCTACGCGCCCTTTACGCCCAGTAATTCCGATTAACGCTCGCACCCTCCGTATTACCGCGGCTGCTGGCACGGAGTTAGCCGGTGCTTCTTTTGTAAGTAACGTCAAGACCGAGTGATATTAGCACTCGGCTTTTCTTCCCTACTGAAAGTGCTTTACAACCCGCAGGCCTTCTTCACACACGCGGCATCGCTGGATCAGGCTTGCGCCCATTGTCCAATATTCCCCACTGCTGCCTCCCGTAGGAGTCTGGGCCGTGTCTCAGTCCCAGTGTGGCTGGTCGTCCTCTCAGACCAGCTACCGATCGTCGCCTTGGTAGGCCATTACCCTACCAACTAGCTAATCGGACTTAGGCTCATCTAATAGCGCGAGGCCCGAAAGTCCCCGCTTTCCCCCGTAGGGCGTATGCGGTATTAGCCCGAGTTTCCCCGGGTTATCCCCCACTACTAGGCAGATTCCTAAGCATTACTCACCCGTCCGCCACTCGTCAGCACCCCGAAGGGCCCGTTACCGTTCGACTTGCATGTGTTAAGCATGCCGCCAGCGTTCAATCTGAGCCAGGATCAAACTCTTCAGTTTAAGCTTACCTAGCTGCTTGCACAGCTAAGATTCTCTCGCTCGGCGGTTACCGGGTATCGTAGTGACCCCCGCTTCCGCCGCACAACTTATGGTGAAGAAATCCTGAACGCAGGCACCCACACAAATTGCTTGATTGTTCGGTTTTTTAAAGATCAATGCAGGGGAGCGCCCCCGCTAGAGGGTGCGGATTATACACCTAACGCGCGGCGGGTCAACACAAACCCGCATTCATTTTTTTACGTGTGGCTGCGTAGCCGCCGAATGGCGCTGTAACCGCCAAATCCCTTGGTAATTTGTGTCACTTAACCCTATAAACTTTAGGCAGGAACCATTTGTGCTGCCGCATCGGGCCATTTCTTCGAAATTGGACAGTATCGACGCGCGGCCGGAGAATCATGGCTAAACGACGGAGACCTTTGCAAAGCGTCGCTTTCCCACCTGAAAAACATGCGTGCTGCCGGAGAACACCTTACGCATCGCATCTTGAGTTTTCTCGCCGTCGATACGCACGGCGCCTTGTGCGACCATTCTGATCGCCTCCGAAGTGCTGGCGGTTAAGCCCGCTCGCTTTAACAGGCTTGCAACAGTGATCGCTCCTGTGGGTTCAGGAATCGTCAACTCAGGCATACCGTCTGGTAGCGCATGCTCGCGGAATCTCTGGACAAAGTCCTTGTAGGCGAGATCCGCTGCTCTTGCGCTATGAAAACGCGTTACCATCTCTTGTGCAAACAATACTTTATAATCGCGTGGATTAGCCCCTTCCGCGACCGCACGTTTCCATGTCTCCAGTTCCGCTTTTCCGCGCAAGCTTAGGAGACTCACGTAGCGCCACATCAGCTCATCGGAAATCGACATCAGTTTTCCAAACATCTCCTGCGGAGGCTCGTTAATACCGATGTAGTTATTAAGCGATTTAGACATTTTCTGCGCGCCATCCGTACCTTCCAACAGCGGCATCATGACGACGGTCTGAGGTTCTTGTCCATACTCCGCTTGTAATTGCCGGCCGATCAGAAGGTTGAACTTTTGATCAGTGCCACCGAGCTCCACATCGGCTTGCAAAGCTACCGAATCGTAACCTTGTATTAACGGATATAAGAATTCATGGATCGCAATGGCTTGACCGTTTTTGTAACGTCTAGTAAAGTCCTCACGCTCGAGCATCCGAGCTACCGTGGCGCGAGACGCGAGCCGAACCATATCCGCGGCAGGCATTTTATCCATCCACGTCGAGTTAAAAACGATCTCCGTATGCTCCGCGTCCAAAACCTTGAAGATCTGGTCCGTGTAAGTAGCCGCGTTTTCAACCACCGCCTCACGCGTAAGTGCCTTGCGGATTGTCGACCGGCCGCTCGGATCGCCAATCATCCCTGTGAAATCACCGATCAAGAATAAGGCGCGATGTCCCAACGTTTGGAACTGCCGCAGCTTGTTAAGCAGCACGGTGTGGCCTAAATGAAGATCGGGCGCCGTCGGATCGAACCCCGCCTTGACGCGCAGCGGTCGCCCCGCGCTCAACTTGGTTCGAAGTTGTACTTCGAGCAAGATTTCGACCGTACCATGTTTTATCGTATCGAAGTCATTGTCCATCGTTTCACCTGCCGAACAATACAGTTATTTCATTTAGGCCTGGCGACGATCAGCCGATAGCGTTGACCTATCCGGCTTAAGCGGTTATCTTCTAGACAACTCACTATAAGAAGACCTTCGTGCCCTACAGGCAGGTAAGATGCGATTATAAGCCCCGGCCGCAGTGGAATAGCAATTCCATAGCACTCACCGCGGCGAGCGCGATTCATCCGTTAGAATCCGGAGGCGCATCGCGTCGCGGAATGCCGCGGGTGCGTTGGCTCTCGTTGCCGGTGTTATCTATCTTGACGATCCTCCTCGGCGGCATGGCCTCGCAGCAAGTATCCGATACCGAAATCCGGCTCCCCGCGTGGCTCGCGCCGGATGCAAACCTCGGCGACGCCCTCAAGCACACGCATAAAAGCACAGTTCCGAAGCCCACTAAACCGCGAAAGCAGCGCGCTCAAGCTCGCGTTGGTAAGATCAATCGTGAACTGAAACCCGAGTGGCAAAAGATCACCGTACGGAAGGGTGATAACCTGTCGCTGATCTTTCAGCATTTGGGGTTGAGCACGCTAGATCTCGATCGAATCGTAGCTCTGGGCCAAATCACCGCGCCTCTCACGAATCTCTATCCGGGCGAATCCCTGAAGTTTCTGGTTAAACGAGGTGGTCTCGCCGAGCTCATCTACCAGCGCGACCTCACGCACCTGCTGCGCGTGATTAAAGACACAGACGGTGATTTCTCCGCGCAAACCTCGAAATCCAAGCCAGAGATAAGAGTCTCTATGACCACGGCTTCCATTGGAGCTTCCTTGTTCACCGCGGGGCAGGCAGCCGCGCTGTCCGATGACGTCATCATTAGGCTCGTAAAAATGTTTCGCTGGGATATCGATTTTGCACTGGATATCCATGAGGGTGACCGGTTCGCCGTAGTCTACGAAGAGTTGTATAAAGACGGAAAAAAGATTAGAGACGGCGAGATTGTCGCGGCCGAGTTCGTGAATCAAGGACACACCCATCGCGCGGTCCGGTTCGTGGATTCGCGGGGTCGTGCGGATTATTACACGGATACGGGGAACGCGTTGCATAAAGCCTTTATTAGAACCCCAGTGCAGTTCACGCGCATAAGCTCCCACTTCAACCCGCACCGTAGACATCCGATTTTACATACGATTCGAGCGCATCGCGGCGTCGATTATGCCGCTCCGCAGGGAACGCCTATCAAGGCAAGCGGTAACGGTAAGGTGAAATTCGTCGGCAGGCAAAACGGTTACGGCAATACCATCATCCTGGATCACAGCGTAACCTACAGCACGCTGTACGCACACTTATCGCGCTTTGCGAGCCGCTTGCGGCCGGGGCAGTACGTTCGTCAGGGACAGATCGTCGGCTATGTAGGCCGTACAGGATCCGCCACGGGCCCACACTTACACTACGAGTTTCGAGTCAACGGCGTCCATAAGAACCCGCTGACGGTTAAACTACCGAATGCCCTACCTCTAGAAGGGCAGCACCTGGCACAGTTCAAGGCAGAGACACGGAGCTTATTAAGCAAACTCGACGCATTAGCGGTTTCCCATACCGGACCTGCCCAGGGTTTAGCGAGTACGGCGGAAGGGGCTCGCGTCACCTTGGCGGCCCAAACTACTGCGCACATCCGCCCCTAAGCCGAGGCATGGCCCGGGCCATCTATGCGGCTTAATCCCGGCGTCAATGCCGATTCCCTCAACCGCGGGCGGGTTACCGGCAGGTTGCTAAGCCGAGAACGAGGACCCGCATCCGCAGGTGGTGGCGGCATTGGGGTTGCGGATCACGAATCGGGCGCCATCCAGTCCTTCGCTGTAATCGATTTCGGCGCCGGTAAGGTATTGGAAACTCATTGGGTCAACCAAAAGCTTGACGCCCTGATTTTCGACGATCGTATCCCCATCGCCGAGCGCTTCTTCAAAGGTAAACCCGTACTGGAAGCCGGAACATCCGCCCCCCGAGATAAATACGCGCAGCATAAGCGCCACGTTGCCTTCTTCAGACATCAGCTCGCGCACTTTGCTTGCGGCAGCATCAGTGAACATTAAAGGATTTTCTGTAGCGATCGCGTTCATGCTGTTCCATCCAAATTACTCTTTATAAGGTGTGTCATTAACCGCCGGCAAGCTAACACTACCCATCCAAACTCGTTGCCGCGGGTCTGACGCCGGTCGAGGGCAGTGCTTCAGATTCAACCACGCTGTGATGGCTTAACGCCAGTGCCAACTTCTCGGTCTCGGCGGTGCGCACCAACTTACCATTGACTTCCGCCCCGACCGCCATCTCGATCAATCCATAATAAACATTACCTTCGACGCGGGCGCTCGGCGCCAGTTCAATATGCTGGTTAGCATAAACGTCTCCCAATACCACGCCGTTCAGAACCACATAAGGAACCCGCACCTCGCCTTCAATCGTACCGCGGTCGCTCAACGTCAATACCGAGCTTTGCTGGTCGGTCGCATAAACGTTGCCCTTGATCGCGCCGTCAACATGCAAGCCACCATCGAAGTTGACGTTGCCCAAAATCTGGGTGTTCTGCCCGACGAGCGAATCCACTTTGGAAATTTTTCGCTTTTTCCGTCTTCCGAACATTTCCAATCACCCCCTCCACATGAACCGGCGCTTCGATCTCCGCTCCCGTGGACCCACACTTCAGACGCGCGTACTCGGCTCAACGCTGAGACAACGGGCGCGCGAACCCACACCTCAAGGCGACAAGCCTATGCTCGCCAGACCGCACGTTTCTTCCAACCCGAACATCAGATTCATGTTTTGAATCGCTTGGCCGGCCGCTCCTTTGACCAAGTTATCGATCACACATAATACCACTATTCTATCACCTTGGCCCGGCCGGTGCGTGGCAATGCGGCAAGTATTGCACCCTCTCACCGAACGCGTCTCCGGGTGGCTGCCCGGCGGCAGCACGTCAATGAACGGTTCCCGCCGATATCTTTCTTCGTACACGTGTTGAATATCGACCTCGCGACGAAGCAGCTCGGCATACAGGGTAACATGGATACCGCGGATCATCGGGACTAGATGCGGTACAAACACGAGATCGACCTCGCTACCGTTGATGCGGGCCAGCACCTGAAGGATTTCAGGAAGGTGCCGATGACCCGCGACGCCATACGCTTTCAGTGTATCACCTGCTTCGGCGAACAGGTGGGCGACGCTCTCCTGCCGGCCCGCACCACTGACACCTGACTTGGCGTCGGCGATCAATCGATCCGCTCGCACCAGGCGCGCCTCGATAAGAGGCGCGAGGCCGAGTATGACCGCCGTAGGGTAACAGCCCGGATTGGCAACAAGCTGGGCGTCCTTGATCGCTTCACGATTTAATTCCGGCAGGCCGTAAACCGCCTGCTCTAAAAGATCCGGACACCCGTGGCGCAGACCATACCAGCGCTCGAATACCTCGGCGCTCCTAAGCCGGAAATCCGCCGCCAGGTCTATGACCCGGACCCGGGCATCGATCAGTGGCCGCACCATGGTCATCGAGGTCCCATTCGGGGTTGCAAAAAAAACCAACTCGCACCCTTGCAAGCGTTCGATGTCGGGCGGTGAAAACGCCAAGTCGACATGCCCTCTTAAACTCGGGAACATGCGTGCGACAGGCATGCCCGCCTCGGCACGTGAGGTGATGACCTCGAGACTTACCGCCGGGTGTTGTGCGAGCAAGCGCAACATCTCGACGCCGGCGTACCCGGTTCCGCCGACGACGGCAACCTTGATCATTAATTCGAATCTACTCCTAAGCTGCGGGTGAGCGTCAAGGCCCCGGAAAAAGAAAAAGCGGCCGAAGCCGCTTAAGTCATTATTATAGTTTTTATGTTTCAAGTCGTGGCTCAGAGAGCTTGGTTGGCCACGACAGACGCAGCTTAATTTGCGTCGCGGCCTGTGTCAACACCTCCGAGAGCATTTACTGAATGATTTTATTGCTGCACTGCGGTGGTTTAGACCCTTCTCGCGACGGACTCTATTGGCGTTTAGCGCTCGCCGGGGCACACCTCCGGTAAATACGTGACCTAGGTGCGAAACTCTGTTACAACTCCTCAAGATCGCTTTCGAGCTTTTTCACACTCGATGAACAATCGCTTG